>Ga0315908_10003679_pt1 | contig 11119 bp, 9 predicted proteins | sample LakEriMetagenome_12_FD_203520 | JGI IMG/M metagenome (GOLD analysis project Ga0315908, IMG submission 203520) | Freshwater fungal communities from buoy surface, Lake Erie, Ohio, United States - Buoy 4 MA124 | ecosystem: Environmental > Aquatic > Freshwater > Lake > Lake biofilm | place: USA...
TCTTCTTCTTCTTCTTCTAAGTAAAAAGAGGGTAAGGATAAGTATGAGACAGTGTTCAGTGGTAAAATAGGAGTGAAAGCAGAGTGATAGTGATGCTATTAAGATAAATGAAAATCACTTTTTTTTAATAGGTTTATTTTTGTCAAGATTAGACTTGACTTAGATTTCTTTGAGGATGAGAGGCATGAGTGGGCCTACTTTAGGATTTGTGATATCCCTAATGACTAAAACATACTTATTAGGAGGAAAATCGTGAGGGAACTCAACAGCATTAAGCTCAACCTCCCCCTTATCACTTTTAAGTATGAAATCCTCTACTCTCTCCTCACAAATCTCCTCGTACAGTTTCGTCAACTCCAAATCTTCTATGTTTATCTGCTAACTTAATAACTATTTAGCTTTCTAGTCCTTCTTCTTACTTTTCTCTACATTTCCATTTGTTTCTTCATTCTGCAGTTCCAATAGCTGTTGCTTTAGTCTCTAATTATCTTCCCTTTTCCTTTCTAATCTTTCAGCATAGTCCAACAAAAATTCTTTTTGATCTTTTAAGTAATCAATTACATTTTCCTAATATTAGAAAAGGTGCATCTAAACTAGTCTGTTTTGCTCATCTGTGATAGTTACAGGAGTAGCCGATATCATTTTAGGAGCATAGAAATCTGGCATTTATAAAGGTACTTTGTTCTTTTTGTTTTCTTTTTGAAACTAATCAATAAGTGCTTAGATTTCTTCTTAAGTGGGCTGAACAGGATCAAGAATATCTTAACCTCTAAATTGGAATGTTATTTTTAATTGCAAAGGCTTGCTTCCTATATCATACTCGAAATTCTGTTCAGATAAATCTTTAATTACTATTTAATTTGCATAGCTCTACTTCTTCCCTTCCACATATTATCCTTCGTAAACATAATCGATGTCGTCATACCATTCTTTACCTTGTCCCCAACATTCATCTTTTTCGAAGTTACCCTAATAGTGTTTTTAATTTTCTTTTATGTATAAGTAACCTTCCCCCTATTTCAAATTATTAACCATTTTCCCTTTGAAAATGTTACCATTACTGTAACTGATTTCCACTAATCCATTTGCCATGTTATTTTTGAACTAACCTTTAATCACATCCCCGTTGTATTTTCTAAACTCTCCTTATCCTTCTTTGCAGTTATCTTTAAATTACCCTATGTATAAATCTCCTCTAAATAATAATTCTCCATCACCATCTTTATTTCCTTTTTTGAAATAACCTTTAAAATAATTTCCATTTTTGTATTATATTTCTCCGTATCCTTCTATTTCTCCATTTATAAATTCTCCTTCAAAAACTGATCCATCTTTCATTAATAATTTTCCTTTTCCATATTTTTATCCTTGATTATATTATCCTTAATATTAAAAAAACTAATTATCATATTAATATATTCCAAATCCATCTCTTAATTTAGTTTATTTATCTATTTCTCCGTTATATTTATTTCTCTATTAATTCATTTTAATAAATATTTTATAATTAATTTTTACTTCAATAATAATGAAATAATTAGAATAAACATATCTAAGAAAATACGTATTTTTTGTAAAATAATAGAATATTTTACAGTACACAATTATAATAGAACTATTGGTCAAAATTTTAATCTTCTATGATTTTTATTCCAAAAATTTATTACTTCTCAATCAATTATTAGTTATGAGTTTAATAATAATGAAAAATTTTTGATGAAACAATCAAAATTAGAATAATAAATAATTTTAAAAGATAACCTGAATAATTTCTCAATTATTAAATATAAAAAATAATTTCAAATGCAATAATTAACTAAAAAAAATTTAAATTTATAAAAAATATCAATTATAACTAAAAATAAATCAAATAAAATAAAAAATATTTTTTCTTAAAAAAAACAATAAATTTAAATTATCATATATAAAAAAATTAAAATAATTTTTGAATGTAAAAATATAATTGTTGAATATTATTATAATTTAATATAAAAAAAATTTTTTTATTCTAATTATTAATAATAATTATTTAATACTATTTAATAATTTATAATAATTTAAAAATTAAGAAAATTAATAATAATATTTTAAAAGTATGTGAAAAAAATTATTCAAATAGTAATTAAAATATTTTTAAATTCAAATAAATTGAGAATAAATTTTAAAAAGTACAATATTAATTTAACGACAAATAATGTTTCATCAACTTAAATCTATTAAAATTAAGAGAAAAATTTATCTTTGTTAATAAATATACATAAAATATAGAGAAAGTTAAATTACTATTTTTAAAACAAGAATAATATGATAAATTTAATTTTTATTTAAATAAATTTAAATAAAAAAATAAAATTTATATAAAGAATAAACTGAAAATTTAATATGAATAAACGTTATTAAAAAGATATTAAAAGAATTATTAATTTCAAAAAGATAATTAGTTAAATTATATTTCTAAAAATAATTATATTAATTTATAATATATTATTTGATAAATTAATTTCATCTAAATCTGTAAATATGATAATCGGATACTCTTGGTTTATTAATATCTATATCATATTCAATAAAATAGTATATTCTATATAAAGTGCTAAGAGTTTTTTAAATTACAGTAAAAAAAACTAGAAAGAAAAACATTTTAATTTTTTTTTTTACATATTTTTTTCTTTTTTCTTAAAATTCTATAAGCTTATAATTATAAATTAATATATTGTTATTTAATTCAAACTCTGATTTATTGAATAAAATTTTTAAAAATTATATTCTTTAATTTTCATTTATATTAGATTAAAGAATAATTTAATATAAATCTTTTCTTTTTTATTTAATATTTTCATTTATTTCATAATTTCTTTAAAATTCATCTATTATTAAATTTAAAAATGATAATTATATTTCCTTTAAATGAATATGATCACATTTTATGCTTAGTAGATTATTATATAAATAAAACAAACTGTTAAAATTTTATAATTCAATACTTTAAGTTTTTTCATTACTGTTTACCAAATTATTTTATTAAAATAAATTGTAGACTAACTTTAAATAATTTATTTTATTATTTATAATTAATTATTCTTATTAATACTAATTTAAATCAAAATTTAAATAATCTTTTGTATTAAAATTATAAAAATTTATTTAATGATTCAAAAAAAAAGATTTATAAAAAACAAATTTAGAAATAAATTGTTATTTAAATTTAAATTAAATTTTTAACATTACAATATATAAATTTTTATAATTTAATTTTATAATAATTAAAATATTATCAACAAAATTTATATGAATATTGTAATAAAAACTATTTTAACTGGAATAATAACTGGATTAGCTTTTAAAACCCTTAGAAAATTATTTGTTTTAGTATATTAAAATAAAGAATCATTATAAACTATAAAATAAAACCGTAAAAATAATAATTAAATTTAAGATGAAAATTTAGAATGTCCTATATGTATAAGTAAAATAATATTTTAATTTTTATATAGATTAAATTAATGACCCTAAAATAATAAATTTATGTGGACATAGTTATTGTTCTTTATGTATAACGGATTGGTTTTACTAAAAACAAAGTTGTCCTATTTGTAGAATTCAATTCGATTTAAATAATTTAGTTCCTAATTATTTTTTAAAAGATTACATTTCTTCTTTAAATTAAAATTAAAATTGAATATATAATTATTTCGATAATTTTTCTTGACTATATTTATTATTTTTATCAATTATATTTAAAATAATGATAAAATTTTAAATAAAAAAAATTCATTTAATATATATATAATTTTTAAATTTTAATAATATAATATATTTATTTCATAATTTAATTAAGTCATCAATAAATATATATTAAAAATTGATGATGTCATGCTAAAAATATATATTATTATAAGGAATATTATATGAATAATTAATAATAAATATTAAAGAAAGATATAATGAGTCTATAAAAGACAATAGTTTGGATAGATAAAACTGAAGGTAGAGATAAATTTTGCAAAGTGATATAATATTTATGCAGACTTTTGAAATTTATGACTTAAAATTAAAACAAAGAAATGTCTTAGAAATTTTAAGGTCTTTTTGTAGGAATGAGAGATGCTCGTAAGCTTTTTAGGCTTTTTAAGTCTATAAATGAATATTAGAAAATATAGGAACTTTTGAAAAAAGGATCAATGGATCCAGTTGATCTGATGATGAGTATCGGAACAAGATTAGGATTTCTTTTTTATTGGTTATTTGATAATCTAGCTATCCTTTGTGCTATTAAATTTATCAAGAAGGATCAGAAAGGATATGCGAAAAAAGGAGCAATTTTCTGGTTTATCGCTTTGTTGTTCAGTTTAGTTTAGAATTTAAGAAATCTGATGCTTCTAAATGCAAGGAGTAAATTTTTGAGGTCAAGGAGCAACAAAGGGGATGAGAAATTGAATAACGAAATAGTGTAAGTGCATAATGGGAAGGCGACCGCTTTGCTTAACATAATAAAATCATTGGGAGATATGATAACTGCAGGACAAGGCAGTGAAATAGTTCCATTAATAACTGGCAAGAACTTCCATGATGGTTGGATTGGAGCAGGAGGACTTATCAGTGCTCTCATCACTAGTTATCAGCTATATTGATCTTTATACTTTTCATTTTATTTCTATATTTAATTTATAATATGTTCTGTTGCTTGGGTAGAGACAAAGAGTACTCTGAGGAGCAGTTCAAATAAGAAATTGAAAACATTAATCATGATAACTCCCAAATGGAAGTGTCTAACTTATTAACTGAACAGGGATCTGATGAAAATGAAGAAATAGAGGAACATATGAATGAAAAGATATTAAAAATGACTAAGAAAACAACTATAAGGATAGTTAATACAGGATCAAAAGGAATAAAAACAGTATATAGATTTGTGAAAAAACAGACAAATAATGTAGGTTAAGGAGTAATAACGGTAGGTTATAATGCAGGATAAGGATTATTAACAGCTGGTGTAGAAATAAAGAACGCAATAGGATTAGGAAGTGGTTAAAAGTAGGAATTTGAAGAGAATGAATTTGAAAATGAAATAGAGTTAGAGCCAGAGTTGGAAGTGGAATTTCGCAAATTGTTTAATTACGTATAATTCGAAAGAGAGAACTTGAAGAATTGGGAAATAGTGGGTAGTAGTGATAGTATTAGTATAATGGTTTAGGAAGGGTCAAGACTAAAATAAGATTTGCCTTTCATAAGAATAATATTAACTTTCCCTACAGATCTCGATGTTAATACCTTCATCTAAATTCTCTATTCCAATGATAGACTCAAGTGGGACTTCAAAAGTATTCTCGATTACTCATATTCTCAGTCCTTAACTTAGTCCAATCTCATACTTTATTAAATGGTCTGCAAAATGCCGTTCCCTTATAAGAATAGACAGTTCTCAGAGTTCCAGTTAAGGACTTTTTGTCCAAGTACTCAAGAAACTGTTATTCTATATGGTCCTTACCATGGAGAGGACAAGTTTCCTTTAAATAATAAGTATGAACCTGCTTCTACAATCATAGGAGCTAACTTCATCAAGTCTACTACTATTAATTCAAAATCATATATTATATTTGAGCAATTATCTCAAATTGATGTTGGGATCAAGTATCCTTTTTACTTACTTAAATCTTCACTTAAGCAGCAATACGTTAATTGGTATTCACTTGTCTAAGACCAAATAAGCTTAAAAATGAAAGAGAAAAAATATTAAGAAACATAATAGATAAATTTGAAGTGAAGATATCAAATACTATTATAATAAATTAATACTGTTTAACAATATTTTAAATGATATAGATGATGATCAATGATGAATATTAGTTTTGTAAACTCCAAGCCTTGCTGAAATGATAGAAAGTATCCTATTGATTTCAAAGAGTCCATTTTATCCTTCAACTGCCTTTTTGTCTAGTATTTTGTTTTTCCAATCGTTAATAAACACAAAGTCAAGTATATGTGAGTGCTTTTACTTCATATGACTGATGTTATTTTGTAGATTTTGCTGAAGAGAAGTTAACTGAGTTAATAACTAGGTTCTGTTATTTTGTGCTTCTTCAATTGTCTATTTATTTATCTTCAGCACATAACAAAGTTTTTAAAAAGTGTCTAAATCTGCATCCTGTTTGCTATTATCAATGTCATTCTGAATTTACATTTGCTATTTTGTTTTCTTTTTTATGTCTTTGTCTAGTTTCACAATTTGTTCCTGTAATTCTTATTCTTATTACTTCATTTATCTCTATTCCTTCAGCTATTCCATCAATTAGATCTTGTTCTGCTCATACTCTGATATTCTTATGTACTTCTCCTTCAATACTAATAAATCCTAATCTAACTTGACCATTTAAGCTTATATGGAATCACAATACTTCTGATTATTATTTAAAAACTACTACTTTTCTTTTAAATCATGTATTTTAGCTGAATAATCAAAGTTATCTTGTTAAGGCAATCTCAAAATCCTTCTAGAACTAGATTCCAACTCTTAAGCATTTTTGAGTAATAGTTGCTTTTCATTAAAGGTAGTAATAGCTTATTATTATTAGAGAAAGATAGCTTTAAGTGCATGGAAAGTAGACTATGCCTATGCTTTAAGATCCTAAATAGACTAAATAACATTAAGTGAATCTTGAGAGTAATGAGCAAGAGTATTGGAGATGGTCTCAAGATGAGAATAATGATTAGAAATTGAATTGATAAGATCAACATTGAGATGGCTCTGTTGATGCTTCTATAATTAGATCTTCAATCTCTATTGACACATGTGCTGTAATTTCTAAGAGATAGCAGTACAATTGTTAATCTAACTTAAAAGAGCTTAATTAATATCTTATTATATCTTTGTCTTCTCTTTTAAAATTAAAATTAACTTATTTTTCTGTTTGTTGAACACTTCTGCATCTTTTTATGCTTGCATGTCATCCTCCTTTGACATTAACATTCTTATTTAAGTCTCATTAAACTCAATCTTCTTAAACAATTATTATTACTCTTCCACTACTAATCTTAACTGCTCTTCACTCTCCAAGATTGTTTTCTACACTAATCCTTATTCATTAATTAATTATTCTATTATCCCATTTTGGTTTTCTACTTTTACTTATAACATCTCAATTGACTCCATGTTTAATATGCCTTGTACTTGTTGCATATGGTTCATTAAGTAATTCAGATTCTCTTATTCATTACTTAGATTATTATCATCTACTCTATTTTCACTTATATCTTGTTCTTTTATCAAGTCCATTTATCTCTTTATTAATTATTATCTTTTTTAAAATAACTCTTCCATCTACAATCCATTTTCATATATCATTCTATCTACTTATTCTCTTTCAGACTTGTTTGTTGATTATTTCACATTCATATTATTGTAAAGTTATTGTTATTTATCATCAATCACTACATTTTTTATCAGTTTGTTTTTTATTAATTTATTTATATTATTCTCAATATTCATTTTATTTTTCCTAACTGTTACTATTTGTAATTAAGTATTTCTAAATATATTTATTAATTTATCGATATTAGTAATTAGATTAGAATCGAGATGAAGAAATTGAACAGTAGTTTATTAAATTTTATCGATGATTTTATCAAAAAGTAAATCATCAATATTCATATTTTTTAATGATATTCTGATGAGCGAGTTATCTTGGAGAGAGTCTGCTAATATCATTAATTGTTTTGTGTCTACTGATGTATTATTATCAAGGACAATATCTTGAATCCTAAAAATATGATTATTTTTCATCAAATTACAAATAGAATGAATGTCAGTAATTTTATTATTGGCTAATTTAAATGAAATCAGTTTGTTATTGATTTAAGATTCATTGACATAGTTAACAAGTTACAATAATTCTTTGTTTTCTAAATCATTATTTTCCAAGTTAAGATCTACTCTATTGTTCCTCATTTTTAAGAACTATACAATAAACTTGAGTTGATTTTATTGAATTGACTTCTTCTTAAAATTGATGGTAACCAAATAATCACAATTAGCAAGATCATCTAAGAACTTAACTAAATGATCATCTTATATTTTAACTGATTCCATGTTTAATCTATAAATAGTTTTTACCTGAGCTATCAATGAAGAAACAAATTTCAAATCTTCTTCCTCCAATAATTCATCTTTGATATTGATTTCCCATAACTACTCAATGTTCTACTTATTATTTTTGTGATCTTTCAGTGCTTATTGCAACAAACCTAATTTGTTACCTTTATAAGCTTTTAACAATTCTTTGATATTATCAGAAATTTACTTAAGATGATCAAAATAATACTCAATCTAATCTAGACTAATAATATCTATAATTTTCTTTTGATTGAGTTCCTGAATATAATTATTGTCTAGATCAACTTTAATCTTGAAATTAGTCTTGACAATTGAATAGGCTTGATCATCCAATAGATTATCTTTGAGTGAAATCTGCTTAATGAAGAAAGGGTCTTGAGTGGTTTAATAAAAATGATTAAGATTGAAAATGAAAGTGTTTCCGATTTTGTTATTATCTAATTTGATGACATCTAACTAGATGTTCTGTTCCTTTATAATCTACACTAATCTGAATGCCCCATCTGATCCAATACGGTTCTGGTTCAATCCCAAATATTTTAATTCTTGCAACTGCAATCCTTCTAGTTTTAGATTCTTGATTCTGCAATTACTCAACTCTAAACTCTGAATCTTATTCAATTCTAAATTCATTAGCACTTTACTTCCTAGTACATTGTTGCATAAATTAACAAACACTATTTCCTTTTTTTTTTATAAAAATTTGTTAATTGATTTTTTTTTAAATTGATTTCCTTCTAATTAAACACTAACTAGTGAGTCATTTTCACAAACCTCTTCATAATTATTTATGTTCTCATCATTTATATTACAATAATTCACTTCTAAATGTTTCAATCCTTTATAATTTTCTTAGATAGTTTATATTATTGATTCAAATTCATTCTATATGTTATTTCCACTTAAGTTCAAACTTTAAAGTCTTTCTTTTTTAATCAATTAGTTATTTGTAAGAAAATTTGATAATGATTTATTCTCTTCTAATCCTATATTTATTAAACTCAATCTATTTATATTTATTCCTTCAGTTAGTAATTCGCTTAATTCTTGCAATCCTTTTTCTTTTATTTTTAATCCAATTATTATCAAATTCATTAATATTTAATCTTATCTTTCACATGCTTTTATTATTTTGCAAGCAATTTCAAAATCAATTAAACTTAAACTATTATACTTATTGTTTTCTAAAATTATTTCAATAGTGTTTTAATCTTAAAAATTTATAATTTTCTTTTTGTTAGTCTTATACTGCAAACATTCTTGTGAATACAAATCTAATATTTATTTTTAATTCATTTTTTTAAGAAGATTTATTAATTTATAATAAAAAATAGAAAAATGTTATATAAAAATAATATATTCATAAATATAATGATAATATAATATATTAATTTGAAATAAATAATAAAAGTAAAAAGTATAAATGCAATAACAAAACAAAGTGGATGCTTTGAATTCTTCTGATGAATCAGAAATGGAGATTAATAACCCCAATAATACTATATACATAAGCAATCTTAATGAGAAGATAAATATCGAAGAATTAAAACATGTTTTGGAATAAGTTTTTAGTCAATTTGGAAATGTGATTCAAGTAATTGCTAAAAAGAATATCAAAATGAAAGGATAAGCCTTTGTTATTTTTGATGATTTATCATCATCTTCTTAAGCTCTTGAATAATTGTAAGGAAAAGTCTTATTCGATAAAAAAATGGTAACATATCCATTTTTCTTATTATATTTAATCCTTATCTATCTCTATTAGCAAATTAATTTTAAATTAATATATATTAGAGATTAAATTATGCTCTAGAATAATCAGACATTATATCAAAAAGAGATGGCACTTATATAGAAAAAAATTTAAGAGTAAAAAAAGAAATAAAAAAGAAAAAAGAAAAGAAGAACAATAAGAAATAGAAATAACAAGAGATTTAATAGATATTTCAATAGAGTATAAATTAGTAAAATCTAAGCAATAATCAATAAGTATTACCAAATAAAATATTATTCGTTGAAGACTTACCAACTTATATTGATTAAGACATTCTTAATGAAATATTCGGAAGTTATTAAGGATTCATTGAAGTCAGACATATTTAAGCTAAAAATCTGGCATTTGTTGAGTTTGCAGAAGAAATTCACAGCATTGTTGCTTTAAATGAGTTAAATAATAAAAGTATCACTTCTGAATTTACATTGCACATTTCTTTCGCTAAAAAATGAATTTTATTTATCCAATAATAAATATTTTATTTTATTCTTATTAGTCTTTTATTATAATTTTCAACTATTTCTACTAACAGAATTTTTACTTATATTCTTATTTTAATTATTTAAATTAATGATTAAAAAAGCATTTGAATCCATATTTAATTCTTAAAGTGTTTAAAGTCAAACAAATTCATAATTTTTATCTAAAGAATATATTATATAAACAAATTAAGATGAAGATTATGAATTTCTATTTTAAATTTCTGAATAATAAATTGATAAAATACAAGGTAACAAATAGAAATGTACAAACAATTAAAAAAGAATAAGGAAAAGAAGATAGCAAGAATTTAAACAGTTTGACTATAAGAATAATTATTTTAATTGATTTAAATAAATATTCTAATAAATAATAATTATATAAAAAAGTACGGAAATAGAATATAATTAAAGAATGAATTTATCAATAAATTTATTAGATCATTTAATAATATTAGGGATAGATAAGAAAAGAGGTAATTTAAAAATAAAATGTTAGATTTGGATATGGAAATAATAAGAAACAAAGCTTAATTGATGGAGTGTATAAGTGTTGTGGATTCTTATCCCCAATTAAAAAATGACTCTTAGTTGTTCAATTGTATATCAAAAGTAAAAATTAATTAATATAAAAAAGTGGTGTTTTCCTGATGGAATAAAAGTGTACAACTAAAATCGATAGGAAATTAGTTTCAGAGAACAAGAAGATAAAACTGAAGAGATGAACCATTGAAGTTATTTTGATTTTATCCTGAC
>Ga0315908_10003680_pt1 | contig 11116 bp, 5 predicted proteins | sample LakEriMetagenome_12_FD_203520 | JGI IMG/M metagenome (GOLD analysis project Ga0315908, IMG submission 203520) | Freshwater fungal communities from buoy surface, Lake Erie, Ohio, United States - Buoy 4 MA124 | ecosystem: Environmental > Aquatic > Freshwater > Lake > Lake biofilm | place: USA...
CGCGTTTGCGAACGGTGCATTCACATCAAATACGGTAATCACTACATCATCAGTTGTAGGACTTCCACATGGACCATTACTAATGGTATATCGGAATGTATTCAAACCAAACGACAATCCACTCACGCTAGTAATTGGTGAGTTGGCATCGGAGAATGTTCCACTTCCATTGATCACGCTCCATGCTCCTGCCGCAGGGAATATGGGCGTTGTTCCAGTTAAATTCACCGAGGAGGTAGTAGAACAAATGGATTGGTCTGGTCCTGCATTGGCCGCTGTTTGGGCCGAACTAAATACATTAACCACCACTTGATCTGTCAATGCAACAGGATTAACACACGGCCCGTTATAGATGGTCCACTGATAAACATTTTGCCCAACTGACATTCCTGTTACCGTGGTAGATGGAGAGGTGGGACTTGTAAAGTTACCTGTTCCTGAAACCACGGTCCATTGGCCTGTTGCTGGTACTATTAAACTATTTGCGGAAAGACTAATGGTAGCTGTTGTGCTACAAATCGTTTGATCAGCTCCTGCGTTGGCCGCTGTTTGATTCGGGCTAAATACACGAATCGCAACAAGGTCATTAGTGCTTCCACATGTGCCGTTATTAATGGTCCAACGAAATACATTCGTACCTACTCCTAAGTTATTGATCAAAGTAGTTGGACTTGTTGGAGAAATAATTGTCCCAGAACCTGATACCAATGTCCACAGTCCAGTTGCAGGTGCAGTAGCCGCATTAGCCGCCATAGTCGCTGAAGTGAGCGAAGCCGGATTAAAGCAGAATTCTTGATCAGGGCCTGCGTTAGCTGCTGGTGCCGCATTGCTAAATACCGTAATGGTCATCTGATCACTGTTCGTGTTACCGCATGCTCCATTTAATATAGTCCATTGGAAAATGTTTACACCAACTCCCAAATTGGTAATACCTGTAGTAGCGGAAGTGGGACTCGTAATTGTTCCCGTACCCGAAACTAACGTCCAAATCCCCGTTGCTGGTGCAACAGCGGGAGTAGCAGTCATCGTATACGTATTTGTTGGTGTGCACAAAGACGCATCCGCTCCGGCATTGGCCGCTGGATGCGTATTATTGAATACTGTAATAACCACATCATCACTCTGTGCGGGGGTGCAACCACCATTGGTAATGGTCCAGCGATAGGTATTTGTACCCACACTCATTCCTGTTACTGTAGTGGAAGGGGACGAGGCGTTTGAAAATGTTCCTGATCCAGAAACGACAGTCCATAGGCCAACTCCTGGCGAAGTAGCACTATTCGCAGTGAGGTTAGCTGTTATAGCAGAACCCGCGAAACAAAGCGTTTGATCGGCTCCTGCATTCGCAGCAGGTTGTGAAGAAGGATACACCGTAATCACTACGTCGTCTGTTGTTACAGCTCCTGGACATGGTCCATTATTGGCTGTCCAACGCAAGGTATTTGTCCCAATGGCCAAGCCATTCACTACTGTGTTAGGAGAGTTTGGATTCACAAATGAACCCGATCCGGATACAACAGTCCATGTTCCTACCGCTGGTGATGTTGGCGTATTTGCAGCTAATGTTGCACTATTCCCTACACACACCGTTTGGTCAGGCCCTGCATTGGCCGCAGGCGAGGTAGAACTGAAAACTACAATTTGTATGTCATCCGTTAGTGTGCCACACGGTCCATTACTGATGGTCCAGCGGAAGGTGTTTACTCCTACGCCTAATCCTGTTACTGTAGTAGATGCAGAGTTAGGACTCGTGATGGTTCCTGTTCCCGAAATCAAAGTCCACGTTGCTGTGGCCGGCGATTGTGGCAACGTTAGTGCTGTCAAGGTCGCTGAAGCCGATGTGCTTCCTATTCTGCAAACAGATTGATCAGGACCAGCGTTGGAGGCAGGATGATTCGAGTTGAATACATTGATCACCATGATATCGTTCGTCTCACCACCCGGACATGGACCATTTGAAATCGTCCATCGGAAAGTATTCACTCCAATACCTATATTAGATACAGTGGCACTCGCGCTGTTGATGTTTAACAAGGTCGCATTACCCGAAAGTATTTCCCAAGTACCTGTTGCTGTAACGCCAGGACTGTTGGCCTGCATCACATAAGTAGCCGAGTTGGAACACAAGTTCACATCAGGTCCAGCATTCGCCGTTGGTGGTGTTCCAGAGAACCTGAATATTTGAACTAAATCCACATTCTCTACGCCACAACCCGGATAGGATTGATGCCAAATAAACGTATTCGGTCCATTGGCTAAGTTCGTTACTCCCGTTGTTGGTGAGTTCGGCGATGTAAGCGTTGCTCCACCCTGCGCCACTGTCCAATAACCAACGGCAAAAGGATCTGGGTTAACAGCGGACAAGGTGGCTGTATTGACAGTACAAATCTGCTGGTTTGAACCTGCATCAATTGGCGTATTGGGATTGGTAATTAAAAAGACTATATCCAACTGGTCTTCAAAACCGAAATTGTTTCTAACCGTAAATGTTACTGTATCATAACCCACAAAATTCGTTGGTGCGGTGTAACGAAAACACGAGTCGGCAGGTGATGACGGAGGAGCTACCACTACTGGACCATTCGCATTGGCAACATTTGTTATTTCATGGTCGCGACCACAACTGTACACTTTTATACAGTGGTCAATACTTTGACCTTGACACAAAGGTCCGAGATTATAAATGTTCGTTGGTAAGTTACTTGTCGGATCTACAAACTCGAAAGCATCATCAAAACCTGATAGATATCCATAGGCTCCTGTAGTTCCTGCATTACCGGTTAACCAACCCGCATGAAAAAAGCCATCCGAGCGTACTATATTATTGTTCGCCAATGACGAGGTCGGAAATGTTATCCCCTTCCAGTTGGGCAAACCAGGGATATCACTTACAATGGCACCCGGAACACTTGAATACAATACACCGTTCAGCCTCAAAGTCGCTACCGACTCGGGCGATGCCAGAATAGGCATAATCTGTTGACTTGTATTGATCGTGAATTTGGAAAATTCGATATACCTGCTTCCTGTGCACTCAAGCTGAGGCATAATACTCATATCCACCTCATCATCTTGCGATGTTCCACTTACGTGATAAACATAAGCTACTTTATCCGTTCGAATAGAATGCGGTGTGCCAAAGGTTCCGGTTAAGGTGTAGTTATAAAACTGTCCTGCATTTATTGTTGCAGCAGGTGTAGCACTTCCATCGATGAATACGCGTGTATTCGCTTGTGTGGCAACTACAATCGCATAGTCATAAGGGTTGTTGTTGTTTCCTTTCAAAACCGCGAATGAAGTACCCGCTAGCTGTACAGGAACCAATTGGTCAGTACCACCATCTGCAGCATCAGCACCAGCGCCTCCCATGCGGGTGTGCGTAGATCCACTGGTCACTACAATTTCTTTATTTGAAGTAACACGTGCCCCCGCTACATGTTGGTTGGTCGCATTGCTGCGAATTAAATAACACTGATTGCGCTGTAAGGTAATGGTGTATGGATTGGGCAAATCTCCTGCACCCGCTAAATCCATAGCGAAAGGTGTTTGAAATGTAATTTGCGTGTTATCCTCCATCGCCATCACTGTTATAAAATGACGTTCGTTGGGCCCATAAGATGAAGCGTTATTGATCGTTTGAGAACCACACCAAAACTCGGTACCCCTACCGTTATTTCCTTTTAAGGTCACCAATGTTTGGTTGTAAAAAGCACTCACCTTATGCACACATTGGATAGGCCGAGACGCGGTAACAATCAATCCGTTGTTAGACATCACCGTGTTAAACAAATTGGTTTGACCCAATGTTGGTGTTAAGGGAATACTCAAAGGTGCTCCAGAAGTGACCGTACCATCAAAAACGAAAGTGGTACCATCTGGTGTTTGCACGTGCACATCCACCGGAGTCGGGAAGGGTGTTGTAACAAACAACTCACTTGGAGCATTTTGCTGCGAATCGCCTGTCTGCCAAATCGGTGGCATCCAAAATTCATAATCAAATTGAGCAAAGCTCATTTTACTCACGGCAAACAAAACCAGCATCAAGCCAGTGATGCGCAGCTTCTTTGAATTCAAAAATCTAAACATATGCGGGGTACGGCTTATCTTCATGAGGAAGGTTAAGGCTAAGGTTCAGTTTAAAAATGTTCAGCCCTTTTTTTTCTTTATTCATCGGATCTTATACTATTTTGGGCAGAGTAAAATTCGATTTAATCGTACCTCCATCGGCGAAGCAATTCACAAGATTTCAACATCGAAAAGTGAACGTATTGGCCGAATTAAAACAAATTAAATCGCTTATTTTCAATTATTTATACACGGGGTAATATTGCGTATTTTTACGTAAAGCAACCTCATTCTAACTTTTGGAGTTGATACCCACATGACAACTTTCCGATTTTTGGCCCGTTTTTCCACCACTATCTTATTCCTCGGATTATTAGGGTGTTGGGAGCCTGTTGCCAACAAATGGGCCGTGAAGAATATTCAAACCTTCTTCGTGGATCCTTCTTTAAACGGCTACGATGAAGTAGGTGAAATAACCGGCGACTCCCTTTTTTTTCATCTGCAAATTGATCCTGCTTTCGTTTATGCCCAAAACCACCTCTCTCCACCTTTCATGCAAAACGCAATGGCCCTTTCCTTACCAGAGCCTGGTAGAGATGGTATTTTTGAGGATATCGTATCGATTCAATTTTACTGCAATAAGGATATCGCTGGTATTACCGCGGGAGAACCGATCAATAGTCTCGTTGGTTTAAAATCATTCAATTGGCAAAATTTTTCTTCCACAGAAATCAACGGTATACCTGCTATCGACTACTGGCTTCTTCAAATGAACCATAAGCAGCCCGGCGCTTCTTACTTCAACTACGACGGCCAAACATTTTTTATCGCCCAAACCCAACACCCCGCAGATAGTGTTCAAATATCACTGCGACTAGCTACTTTCAGACAAGTGTTCGAGTGTTCGAGTCGTTATATCCAATGGAACTAATTACTCAACGTTTTTTCTACTCTAATCATTCAGCCTGAGTGTACCTCCGTTATGCTGTACTTTTGATGCAGCATCATGACAACTATACTTCAACAAATACGTCAAGAATTACTGGCCAACGCGAGCCCCGAACGCGTTGAGAAAATAAAGGTGATCATACCTAGCTCATTACCCGCTTTTGGAGTGATTAATCCAGTCATCAACGACATGGCTAAGCGTTATAAATCATTCGGTATTTCTCTGGTAGTAGCACTTTGGGAAACGGGATTTTATGAGGAGCAACTTTTATCCGCAAAAATCCTTGTTCGCATAGCGAAAAAAAATGCACCCGAAAGTATTCAACTCCTCGAACGTTTTAGCGGCCAATTAAGCGATTGGTCAGTGTGTGACACCCTTGTAACAGGGCTCACTAAAGCGCTCGCAAAAAGTCACACTGATTATTTTTTCGATCTTTCTGCTCAACTAATCGACTCTCCCAACTTTTGGGAACGCCGCGTTTCTCTTGTGCTACTTCAGCATTTTTGCAAACAAAAAAACTTCCACCCCGAAATTGCTCGTCGCGTTATGTTGCTGAAAACTGATAAAACGCATTATGTCAAAAAGGCCGTTGATTGGATCATTCGCGACCTCAAAAAACATGGCTACTCCTTATGATTGAAAACCTCCAAACCCTTATAGAATGTGATGTTTGGGATGAAAATGTAGCGCTGGTAAACGGCGAAATAATGGATTTCGACTTCTTGCTTGCCCTTGGCGCAAAAAGAAAACTCCAGCTTTCCTTTGCAGATGCCCACTCACTCGACTTTTTTGCCTCGTGGCATCAAGCTACCGAATGGACATTCGGTATTTGGGGCTATGAATTAAAAAACAGCATCGAGAACTTAACCACCTCCAAAGAAAATCCAGGTGAGTTTCCTGCGCTAACTTTTTTCCAACCGCTGACCGTTATCGGAATAAAAGGAAAAGAATGGACCATCCTCAAAAATGAATCTCCCTTTGATCAACAGAGAATAACTGATTTGATCAACTCTTCCACTCAACCTTCTGCCAAACCTGTCGAAGCTATTGAGCTAGAGCCCAAAATAGACCGAGAAACATATCTCAACGATGTGCACGCTTTGATAGAGCACATTCAACAAGGCGATATTTATGAGGTCAATTATTGCCAAGAGTTTTTTGCCAAGAAAAAAATTAAACAACCCTACCGACTTTTCACCGAACTCTATAAAAACACCACTCCGCCCCATGCAGCCTACGTGCAGAGCGGAAATACTTATTTGGTTTGTGCTTCACCGGAAAGATACATCGCTAAAAAAGGACAACACGTTTTTTCCCAACCCATCAAAGGCACCATCAAACGCGGCGCTAACAAAGAAGAAGATGCATTGCTCAAAGAAGAGCTCGCCAATTCTCAAAAGGAAAAAAGCGAGAACGTCATGATTGTGGATTTGGTCAGAAATGACCTCTCAAAATCTGCGGTCAAAGGCAGCGTGAAAGTAGATGAACTATTTGGTATAAAAAGTTTCAAAACTGTACATCACATGGTGAGCACAGTGAGCGCCGAACTGAAAGAGAACACTCCCTTTCATCAAGTGCTACGTGATACTTTTCCGATGGGATCAATGACTGGCGCGCCAAAAGTGCGAGCCATGGAACTCATTGATGAATATGAAAAATTCAATCGCTCTTGGTACAGCGGTTCCGTAGGTTATATCGCTCCAAACGGTGACGCTGATTTCAATGTGATCATTCGAAGCTTACTGATCAACAATAAAAAATCTTACGTCAGCCTTGGCGTTGGAAGTGCCATTACAGCTCAGTGCTCCCCCGAAAAAGAATATGAAGAATGCCTCTTAAAAGCCGCGGCTATTCGAAGAGTATTAAGTGGAAAATAAAAAAGCCGTCTCTGCATAGCTGAGACGGCCTTTTTTAACCAAAAACTCAAAAACACTATTCAAAAAAATCAGGGAAATTCTACTTTGAAAATGCAATGGATAGGAATCATCAGTCCTTTATCCAGCACCACACGATCGTCACCTGTAGCAACAATGCGCGATTTTATTTTCTTTTGATTGGGAAGTGATTCTAGATGCAAAATAACTTCCGATTGCCCGATGGATTCTAACGCTACAGCCTGCAAGAGTTGGGCCCTACGGCGCATACGCTCACTAGGAGTTTTTAAAACATCCTCTGTAGCAAATTCAAGGGATTTTATCTGAAATAACTCTTCACGGGTGTTCAGAGTAAGCATGTTCAACATAAGTGGTATTTGTGGTTCGGGTTCTTTAACGCCCACCACTTACAAAAGGTTTCAGCTAAGGTATGCTTTCCATACCCACTTAGTGGTGGCTGACACTGCCGCATCAGCCGCAATGCGGTATCCTACCACCCAAACAATTTTTTCACCCGAGACTAAAACAAGGATGTTTGACTTCTGATTCAATGCTATTTTTTGCTGTATTAAAAAATCGCTGATCTTTTGTGAGCCCTTCATGCCAAGAGGTTTAAAACGATCCCCTTCTTGCCAAGGTCTGATTGTAAGCGGAAATTCCAAAAGATCGGCGTCTAACTGAGCAATGGCTGGCGATTTATCCAACTCCCATTCCTCCAGTGGTATCTCTTCTATTCTAATAGAATACTGTCCTGTCCATTCGAATTGCCCGCGTTCTATTTGATCGGGAGCTATGGCTGTATCATGTACACGACACAACACCAATACATCCCGATTACGAAGTACTTCAAATATACCCCCTTTTACGCGGCTTCCTGTAGGCCTGCTCATCAGATCAATCACCTCAGCTACTTGCAGAGAGCCAAAACCAAATGGACGCAACCATTCCCATAAAAACAACCGTGGATGATCGGAATTGCGCAACCATTCTATCGAAATGGTTTGCTCCTCACCTTCCCAACGAACATTCTTTTTTATTTCTGTATCGACATGTTCGCGCACCAAACTCGCGGTCTCTCTATAAATGGGAGCCAAATGAAGTAAAGTGTCTTTAAAGCCAGGATTCAATTTTTCCAACTCCGGGATCGTACGATGACGAATAGCATTCCTGGTGTATTTGGTAGTAGAGTTGCTGCTATCTTCTCGCCATTTGAGCTCCATGCGACGAGCATACACGTCTATTTCTTCGCGAGAAAAACTCAAAAGAGGACGCAACACACGATTTTCTTTCTGTGGCATTCCCGCCAAACCTTTGATGCCACTGCCTCTTAGAAAATGAAAAACCATCGTTTCCACTTGATCATCGGCATGGTGAGCGGTGAGTATATACGATGCTTCATGCTGACGCCGAAGCTTTTCTAACCAATCATATCGAAGCTGACGCGCAAATTCTTGAACGCCTTTTTTCTTCTGTTTTCTTAAAACCTGGGTGTCCGCCCGCTCCACTACCAAGGGGAGCTTCCAAGACTTGGCGAGCTTTTTTACAAACTCCTCATCCCCTTCAGATTCCTCGCCGCGCAATTGAAAATTCATGTGCGCTAATACCACATTTACCCCCATTTCTTTGAGCAAATGAGTGAGCACTACACTATCTAATCCCCCGCTTAATGCCACTATTACTTTTTCACTTCCCGAAAAAAGAGTGGACAATCGACGTTCAAATTCTTGCAGGTTCAAAGGCATAAAAAGAGATTAGGGCAGCAAGATAGACCGAAAATGAAACATCTTCCTAGCCCCCGCATTTTTATCCTTAAGACTGCAAATGCCTTTATTTTCGGTGGTTTTCGATGTACTTTGCACCGCCATCGAATAACAAAACTTAACTTTTTCCTAAGAGCTTAAAAATCCAAGGAATAAGTAATAACAACCACAAGCATTTAGACGTCTGTCTTTACATTTGGCTTTCAACTTGACGCTATGAGAATCAAAGCACTTTTTTTCGCCTTATTGAGCCTTTTCACTTTTGCAAGCACTGTGCATGCTCAAATTTTTGAGCCTGTAAAATGGAAGTTCAGTTTAGGTCCTATTGAAAATAATGAAGCGGATGTTATCGCTTCCGCCACTATAGAATCAAAATGGCACGTGTATGCGCTTACGGTATCAGCCGATCCGAATGCCATAGGTCCTATCCCCACAAGCTTAAAGCTTACGCCTTCGCCCTCTTTCTCTTTGGTGGGAAAAACCAAACAAGGAAAATTCATCACGCACTATGATCCAAACTTCGAAATGGATCTGAATTACTTCGAAAATAAAGCGACCTTCACTCAGCGAATCAAAATCAAGGATACTAAAGGTTTCCAACTCAAAGGGAACCTAGAGTATATGGCCTGTAATGACGAACGTTGCATTTTTCCTGATCCCGAAATGTTCACGCTCAAAGTGGGTAACGAAGAAGCTACTCCTGCTGAAGAACCTAAACCAGCCGAAGAAAGTAAGGGTATATTGAAACCCGTTAAATGGTCGGCTCGCCTAGAAAAAATCAACGATACAGAATTTGATGTCATCTATACCGCAACTATGGACGCGGGTTGGCATATCTATGCTCAAGTGCTTTCCAACAACGAAGGTCCTGTACCAACATCATTCACCTTTGGTCCCATGAAAGGGGTAGAAACGGTAGGTAAAACCATCGAGGGTAAACCCATTCGTAAATACGATCCTAACTTCATGATGGACCTCGATTATTTTGAAGGAAAGGCAGAGTTTCGTCAACGTCTCAAACTAACGGAAGCAGTTAATACACCTTATCCCGCTGTCGTAAACTTTATGGTGTGCGACGAAGAGAGCTGCTTACCTCCAAAAGATGTTCATTTCAGCATCGATTTCGCCAAAGGAACTGTTTCGGAATATGAACCAAAATCAGATCTTCAGGGCATGAATAAAGGATCAGGCGATCCTTTTCAATGGAGCCAAGTTGATCTAAACAATCCATACAGCACCTGCGGTATCGATGAAGGACCGAAATCAGAAACGTCTCTTTGGGCGATTTTCCTTTTCGGTATCATCGGTGGTTTACTCGCTTTGGTAACACCATGTGTGTTTCCGATGATTCCTCTCACCGTAAGTTTTTTCACTAAAGGCTCTGAAGGAGGAAAAGGAAAACAACGCGCTATTCTTTATGGCGCATTCATTCTACTCATTTACTTCTTGCTGTCTCTTCCTTTCCACTTATCGAAAAACGTAGATCCGGAAGTGCTCAACACCATTTCTACCAACGTATGGCTTAACCTTGCTTTCTTCGCCATCTTCATTGTTTTTGCCATTTCATTTTTTGGTTTCTATGAAATACAATTGCCTAGCAGCTTTGCCAACAAAGTAGACAACGCCTCGAATGTAGGTGGGCTGATTGGTATATTCTTTATGGCGCTCACTTTGGCTATTGTGTCTTTCTCGTGCACGGGCCCAATTCTTGGAACCGTTATCGGAAGTATATATGCCAGTGATGCCGCTGGTGTTGTGCAAGTTTTTGGACTTGAGCTATCCCTTCCTGCAACTAAAATTTCGATGGCCATGTTGGGCTTCGGACTGGCCTTGGGCTTGCCCTTTGGCTTATTCGCTGCCTTCCCAAGTATGATGAAAAAGTTACCCAAAAGCGGCGGATGGTTGGAAGATTTCAAAGTATCTCTCGGCTTCTTGGAAGTAGCTTTCGCTCTAAAGTTTTTGTCAAACGCGGATTTGGTAGAACAATGGGGTTTTCTCAAGCGTGAATTCTTCTTTGGCGCATGGATCATCATTGGTATCCTTTGGGCGCTCTATCTATTTGGTAAATTCAAATTCAAGCCAGGGCAAGGAAGCAAAAAACTATCTAAAACAAAATTAGCAGTAGGTCTTTTTGTTTTAGGCTTCGCCATTCGAATGGTTCCTGGTATTTTACCTCCAGGCCAACTCAATAAGTTCCAGTTTCTCAGCGGATTTCCACCGCCACGTGATTATTCTGTTTATGAATTTAAGCCAGAGTTTGTCATCTATCACGACCTCGCTGAAGCCATGAAAGCCGGAAAAGAACAAAACAAACCTGTGTTTGTGGACTTTACCGGTTGGGCATGTGTCAACTGCCGTAAGATGGAAGAAACGGTTTGGCCAAAAGATAAGATCGCTAAAATCTTCAGCGAAGGATACATCATGTGTTCACTTTATGTAGATGAAAAAGTGGAGCTTCCGGCTGATCA
>Ga0315908_10003681_pt1 | contig 11115 bp, 15 predicted proteins | sample LakEriMetagenome_12_FD_203520 | JGI IMG/M metagenome (GOLD analysis project Ga0315908, IMG submission 203520) | Freshwater fungal communities from buoy surface, Lake Erie, Ohio, United States - Buoy 4 MA124 | ecosystem: Environmental > Aquatic > Freshwater > Lake > Lake biofilm | place: USA...
AGCCGGGATAGTCAACCAGCACCACCACATCCGGGCGATGGTTATCCATCTGATGCTTCAACAACTCCATCACGCGGTGGTGACGGCGAAGACTACCGATGATCTCCACCAAGCCAACCGCAGAAAGAACTCGCACGTCGGCCAGAATGTCGATTCCGCAGGCGCGCAGTTGGTCACCGCCCACCCCTGCTATCTCTACCCCCGGCACTTGGCGCTGCAGCTCGCGCACCAAGAAGCCGCCATGGAGATCTCCCGACGCCTCACCTGCCACAAACAAAACCCGCCGCCGTCCCAGATCAACCATGGAACCGAACTTTTGACAGAGCACAAAGACGCTGATCCAGCCAATTCAGTAAGGGAGCCAGACTGGCACTGTCCACCTGAAGCGGCACCAAGCTCACCACCTGGCGATAACGGTGGGGCAGGCGTTGACCATCCTTGATGGTGGTGACCAACCGTGCGCCATTGGCATGGGCCAAATCCAACAAACCCTTCAGGTCTGATTCAGCATAAACGTGGTGATCCGGGAAGGATTCCGTTGCCACCAGCTGGAGTCCGCAGGCCCGCAGAGCTGAAAAAAACTTCTCCGGCAAGCCGATACCGCAGAAGGCCACCAGACGCTCCTGCTGGAGCTGGGGCGGCGGCAGTAGACAGAAGCGCACGGCAAAGCGTGGCTTGTGCCTCGGCCAACCCACGGGAATAGGCGGCAACGGCTCAACAGGCTCTGCACCGGTGAACACAAGCCCATCGGCCCGGGCCAATTGATCCAGGGGCTCGCGTAGCGGGCCCGCCGGAAACACCAGACGGTTTCCCAGTCCGTGCTTTCGATCCAGCAGGGACAGGTCCAAATCACGGCCCAAACGCCAGTGCTGCAAACCATCGTCCAGCAAGATCACAGTGGCCCCAGCCGCCACTGCCAACGCCGCACTCTGGCAGCGGTTCGAGCCCACCCACGCCACACCCTCCCCGAGGCTTTGGGCGTACTCCAGGGCTTCATCTCCCACCTCCGCGCAGGAGCTGGTCGCAGAAACCAGGCACGAGTTTCGGCGCCGGGTGCCATAGCCACGCAGCAGCACCGCCACCCGCCAGCCGCGCTTCTCAAGGCCCTGGGCCAAGGCAATCCCCAGAGGGGTCTTGCCCGTCCCCCCCAGGGTGAGGTTGCCTATCGAGAGCACCGGCACCGAACAACGCCAAGGGCGAGTACCGCGCCGGTGCAAAGTCACGGCGCAGCCATAAAGCCAGCCCAGTGGCCAGAGCAGCCAGGCCTGCCAGCCACGGCGGCGCTGATACCAAAAACGCGGCGTAGTTAATGGCATTAGATCATTGACATCTCATAAGTTGCACTGCTTCAGCAGCAGTGAAGCAAGCAGCTGGGAGGGGCCGCGCAAGCGCAGGCCCTCCCCATGCCGCTGCGGCAATGGCTGAACCAGCAGGGGCAAGGCAGCCGCCAGAGCTGCTGCCACATCGGCGCACTGCTGGAGGCAGCCAGCCGCCAGCAACGGCTCCTGCAGGTCAGAAAAGTTGGCCATATCGGGGCCGCAGAGCACGGGACGCCCCAGGGCCACGGGCTCCAGGGGGTTCTGGCCACCAAGGGCCCGGCCCTGCGGATAAAAACTACCCCCCATCACCACTACGGCCGCTGCACTGATCCAGGTGCCCATCTCGCCAATTACATCAGCCACCAGCACATCGGGGTTAGGAGCCAAGCCCCCGCCAGCCAGGTCACTCCAGAGCGCCGCCGACAGGCCCAGCTCCCGCGCCTGTGCAAGCACCTCCTGGGCCCGCTGGGGATGGCGCGGTGCCAACAGCAGTCCAAATGGGCGCTGCGTCAGCTTGTTTTCCACCCAGGCTTCAAGCCATTGCCGCTCTTCACCGGCATGGCTGCTGGCCAGCAGCAGCAGCGACCTGCCGGCAAACACCTGCTGCACCAGCTCAAGATGAAAGCTATTGACCGGCGGCGGATCGGCATCGAGCTTGGTAGAGCCCAGGGCGCGCACATCGCGGGCCCCCAGACGCCGAAAACGCTCGGCATCGGCCTGGGACTGGGACAGGCATACCTCCACCCGCGCCAGCAACCAGCCGGCATAAACAGGGAACCGCCGATGCCGCAGGTAGGAGCGTTGGCTCATGCGGGCATTGATCAAGTGCAGATGGGGCATCGCCTGCACCAGCTCAGGCCAGAGCTCCGCCTCCGCCAATACCCCCAGACAGGGCCGCCAATAGCAGCGAAAGGGCAACAGGGCCAGCCAATGATCTATCGGCACGTATTGGTGAATCGCAGCAGGCGGCAATACCCGGCCAGCCAGGGCGGCGGAGGTGCGTGTCACCGTTGTCACCAGCAGCACTGGCGCTCCAACACCCTGATCCAGCGCTCGCAACACGGGCAACAGGCTGTTGAGTTCGCCCACGCTGGCGGCGTGAAACCACAGCAGCGGACCAGCTGGGCGGCGGCGGCTGGGCCAGCCCAGGCGCTCCCCCAGCCTGCGGGGATCCTCCTTGGCCTGGGCCAGGCGAACCAGTAACAAGACCAGCCAGAACGGGGTCAGGCCAAGGGAGAGCAGTCGATAGAGCCCCAGCAGCAACCAGGCCTTAGCTCGCTTCACGGGCACTCACCAGCCAGATCGGCCCCATGGCGCAATCGCTCCGCCAGCAGCTCCTGGCTATCCACCAAGCTGTCGTGCAGCCATAGCGGCTCGCCCAGCTGCACAACCACTCGCGACAGGGGCAAGGGCAACACCGACCGGTCCCAGGAGCGCAAGCGATAGCTGCGGGAGCAGGAAACAGAAACCGGCACAATCGGGCAACCCGATTGCTGGGCAAGGTGAATCACCCCACTTTTGACCAACTCAGCCGGACCCCTAGGCCCGTCTGGGGTGATGCAAACAGGCTGGCATTGCTGCAGAGCCCGGCGCAGTAAGTGATAGGCCTGCAGGCCACCACGCGTGGAAGAACCCTCCACCACCTCCAAACCGCGTAAGCGCACGGCCACGGCAACGATCTGGGCATCCCGATGGCTACTGAGCAGCACAGCCACCCGGCGCCGATCAAAGCGACGCAATAGGGGTATAAAAAAAGCGTGGCGATGCCAGAGGGCATAAATGACTGCGGCCCCCTGTTCCTGAACCAACCGATAGGTATCGGGATGGGCCTGAATGCGGATCCGCGAGGTACGCACAAACAGCTCCCCGTAGCAATTGAGCGCAGCGCCGGCAAGGCTGGCCAGCAGTCGGTTATTGAGCAGGGTTCGTTTTTTCACCAAAACGGCCCATCAAAAAACCCTACAGATCTGCCGAAAACGGCAATTCTGTAGGGAATCACGAATCAGATCGGAAGCCAACTCAGGCGGAACCAACGCCCACGTATGAGCCGTAGAAAAACAGCCCAACAACAAAAATTACTGCCATACCGCCAGCTGTTGCGACCAGCCACAGGGGCAAAACCCCTTCGGTCCAGCGAGAGCGCCAAGCAACTGCAGGACGACCATCCGGCAGACGATCTGGAATCCGGCCATCAGGCAGGTTGGACTTCTTGCCGCTCATCGGGAGCTCTCCGGGTTACGTGAAGAGGGGTCAGTTAAAGAAATAGCTTGAAAAAAGGATGCCGATCGTGAAAACGAACAACAAGCCCAAAAACAAGCTGGTGCGGTTTAGTTCAACCGGCAAATTATTGGGATTAGGAGAGCGTTGCATGGCTGAAGAGCGATTACCGACTCAGCGGCGGACAAATTGCATAGCCGCCAGACATCCCAGGAAAAAGACCGTGGGAACGCCGAGGGCATGCACCGACAGCCACCGAACCGTGAAGATCGGATAGTTGCGGGGGGTGGTGGAAACAGGTGCTTGGGTCATGGCTTATTGCAAGCGCTGGTCAAGTTGGGTCTTGCCCTCGTAACGCCGACTCACCACTGGAGCCTTGCTCTCCTGAGCCTGAAAATAGGCGTCAGGGCGAGGGGTCCCAAAGGCGTCATAGGCCAAGCCCGTAGAAACGAACATGAAACCGGCCAAAAAGATGGCGGGCAGGGTAACCGCATGGATTACCCAGTAACGAATGCTCGTGATGATCTCGAAGAACGGGCGTTCTCCTGTCGAGCCGGCAGCCATAGCGACAAGCGTTCAGCTCCTTGATCTTAAGGGTGAGGCGGGGGAGGACGGGGCCGGAGTGGCCCCTTGGTTACAGAAGTTGGCGACCGCAGCAGCTGGACGGGGCGGGATCAGCCCACCCAGCGCAGCAGGGATCCCCGTTCACCAAGCACGAAGCCCTTGCCATCTGGCTTAAAGCTGATGCGGGTGAAGTTGGAGGGCTGCTGGGCGCCCACCGGATCTTTCTGCCAGCTTTTGCCACCATCGCTGGACATCAACAAGGTGCCGCTGCCGCCGCCTGTCCAGATCGAGCCATCAGGAGCCCAGGCCATGTCGAGATAACCGAAGCCATTGGTGATCGGCACCACCGCCTTGCCCCACTCCTCAACGTTGCTGGCATCTGGGTTAAAACGGATCTGGGCTCCACGGGCCAACATCCAGAGGGAGCCATCGGGCTGGAAGCCCATCGACTGGAGCCGCTGGCTGCTCATCCGTTGGTGGGGCTGCCAGGTGCCATCCCCTGGCTTCCAAGTGGAGAAGAAATTGCCCAGTCCACTGACGCTTACATAACGACCATCGCCAAAACGGCGCAGCTCCCGCACGGCCCCGGCAGCGTCATCCACATCGGCTTGCCAGTTGGTGCCGCCATCACGGGTTTGATAAATCGCTCCAACATTGGTGGCCAGCTCGGCCTGATCTGGCCCCAAAGCCGTGATCAAGTACGGCTCACCTGGCAGCTTGGTATCCAGGAAAAGACGGCTCCAGTTTTGGCCGCCGTCCGTGGTGTGCAGCAACAAACCAGGCTGGCCGGCAATCCAGCCCTCATCACCGCGGAAATCAAGGCTGATCAAACGGAAGTTTTCCTCTTCCGGCAGGTCGAGGGCCCGCTCAGCCCAGCTGGCACCGCCATCGTTGGTTTCCAGTATCAACCTGTTGCTACCCACCAGGAAGCCGTGGCGGTCATCGGTGAAGGCCACATCCAGGGGATTGGCCTTTGTGGCCAAAGGCACTGCTTGCCAGGGGCTTGCGGCTGCCACAGGCAACCCGGTAGTGACACAGCCGGAGAGGCCAAAGCCCAGCCCAGCAACGAGCAGCAAGCTCACTAGGGGCCGCATTAGGGCCTGAAGCTTGCGGAACAGGGGAAGACTGGTCATCAGCGCAGGGAGTAGAGGGAGAGGAAGAAGGCAAAAGCCAAAGCGAAGCCCCCGAAGATCAAGACATTCTTCTGGCCTGGGGTGAGCTTGTTGACGCCCAACCCGAAGTTGAGGTTTTCTTCGAAGCCGCTGGGCTTGTTGCGGGGACCGATGTCCTTAAAGGCCCCCACCCGACTGCGGCAGACGGGGCAGCGGAAGCCGATCGGATCAAGCTGGCTAAAGGGCGTGCCGGGGGCGATGGCCAGCTTGCGCACCCCCTCATCCGGGTCGTAGACGAAACCGCAGCTGCGGCATTCAAATCGGTGCGTATCTGGATCCTCCACTGGATCAACTGACAGCGCCTTTTCCGCTTGGGGGCCCGGCTCGGCCTCCATGACCTCGCTGGGTTCGCTGGCTTCGGGCTGGGGCCCAGGCACTTGATCAGAACTCATCCCTGGGCCTCAGGTGGTTCAGTCACTTTATCGGTGCCACCCCAGGGCCCGGGCACAGATGCCAGACTGACCGGCAGGTTGGTATGGCTCGCATGTTCGTGCTCTCCGGCTACGACGCTTTTGTTGGCTTCCTGCTGATTTCAGCGGCGGTGCCAGTGCTGGCGTTGCTGGCCAACAAATTGCTGTCACCCCAGAGCCGCAAAGGCGAGCGCGAGCTCACCTACGAATCGGGCATGGAGCCGATTGGCGGCGCCTGGATTCAATTCAATATCCGCTACTACATGTTTGCCTTGGTCTTCGTCATCTTTGACGTGGAGACCGTCTTTCTTTACCCCTGGGCCGTGGCATTTCACCGCCTTGGCCTGCTGGCCTTTATCGAAGCCCTTATCTTCATCGCCATCCTGGTAGTGGCCCTCGCATACGCCTGGCGCAAAGGCGCCCTTGAGTGGAGCTGAACCCATGACCAACACACCCTCAATAGAAGCTTTAAAGGATCTGCGGGCGGCTAGCTGCAACCCGGTTGGCACGCCAACGATCACCTCGGACCTCTCCGAAAATGTCATCCTCACCACCCTGGATGACATTCACAACTGGGCGCGCCTCTCGAGTCTCTGGCCCCTGCTTTACGGCACGGCTTGCTGCTTCATCGAATTTGCCGCCCTGATTGGCTCCCGCTTCGATTTCGACCGCTTTGGTCTAGTGCCCCGCTCCAGTCCACGTCAGGCCGACCTGCTGATCGTGGCCGGCACCGTGACCATGAAAATGGCCCCTGCCTTGGTGCGTCTCTATGAGCAGATGCCGGAGCCTAAATATGTGATCGCCATGGGCGCTTGCACCATCACCGGCGGCATGTTTTCCGCCGATTCCACCACCGCCGTGCGGGGCGTGGACAAGTTGATCCCCGTAGATCTCTATCTACCCGGCTGCCCTCCTCGCCCGGAAGCAATCTTTGATGCGGTGATCAAACTGCGTAAAAAAGTGGGCAACGAATCCTTGGTCGAGCGCGGCAATCTGCAGCAATCGCACCGCTATTGCACGGTCTCCCACCAGATGAAAGCGGTGGCCCCGATCGTGAATGGCCAATACCTAGCGGCCGAAACCCAAAGACAGGCCCTAGCCGCCGCCAGCTCCCTTCCCATGCCCGCACCAGCTGCGGCCATACCTGCACCAGTCGAAGCCTGAGCACCTCCTCCACGCCTGCCATGCCTGACGCAATCCAAACCAACGCCGGCGACAACTCCAGCAGCACGGCGCTTGAAACCCCAGCTCCCGGCGCGGTTGGCAGCTGGCTTTCCAGCCAGGGTTTTGATCATCTTGCGCTTGGCCGCGACCATCTCGGCATCGAAATGATCGGCGTGGAAGCGGTGTTTCTGCCCGTAATCGCTACGGCCCTCAAAAGCCAAGGTTTCGATTACCTGCAATGCCAAGGGGGCTACGACGAAGGGGCAGGTGGCCGGTTGGTGAGCTTCTACCACCTAGTCAAGCTGGCAGCCCTTTCAGATCGCTGTACTGCTGGAGTGATGCCCCCAGGGGAAGCCCCTGAAGAAGTGCGCATCAAGGTATTTCTGGAGCGCGACGGCGATCTCACCATTCCCACTCTTTATAGCCTTTTCCGCGGTGCCGACTGGCAGGAGCGGGAAACCTTCGACATGTACGGCATTCAGTTTGCTGGCCACCCCCATCCCAAGAGGCTGTTGATGCCGGAAGACTGGAAAGGTTTTCCGCTGCGCAAGGACTACGTGCAGCCCGATTTCTACGAAATGCAGGACGCCTACTAGGACGCGGAGCCGCTGCCACGCTGGTGATTACGGTAAAAACGCATCACAGCTAGGGCGACGCTGCGGGGATCGTGGCGCAACGTGGCCGTAGGCCTAGCTCCTTGGAGCGGTGCCAACATCACTTCGTAGCCCTGGCGGCGCAGCTGGCGCGTATCACAGGCCACCGGCTCGGCGCCCTGGTGCCGGTAATGGTCAATCAAGGCGGAATCGCCCAGATCTTCCTGGGCGAGCACGGCGGTGAATAGTCGCTCCTCCACCCCGAGGCTGGCCAATTGGGCCTCAAGGGCCCGCAAATGTCCCTCTACGTCGAGCCCATCGGTTTCGCCCGGCTGGGTCATCAGGTTGCAGATGTAAAGGCGCGGTGCCTTGCTTCGACGGATGGCCTGCACCAGCTCGGGCACGAGCAGGTTGGGCAGCAGTGAGGTGTAGAGGCTGCCCGGGCCAAGCACAATCAAATCGGCATTTGCGATGGCCTCCAGGGCTCGGGGTAGGGCCGGCGGTCGCTCGGGCGTGCAGCCCAGCCGCACGATTGGGCTGGGGGCGTGGCCAATCTTCGACTCGCCTTCGATCCGTTCGCCGTTCTCAAGCTCAGCCCACAAACGCACGTCGGCGTTGGTGGCGGGCACCACCTGCCCCTGCACCGCCAACACCCTGCTGCTGGCGGTGATCGCCGATTCCAGATTGCCAGTGATCGCCGTGAGAGCTGAAAGGAATAAGTTGCCGAAGCTGTGGCCCTCCAGACCGCTGCCGGCCTTGAAGCGGTATTGAAACAACCGCGTCAGCAGGGGTTCCTCTCGAGCCAGGGCGGCCAGGCAGTTGCGGATGTCGCCGGGTGGTTGCACGCCCAGCTCCCGCCGCAGCACCCCGCTGCTGCCGCCGTCATCAGCAACCGTAACGATGGCCGTGAGATTGCTGCTGTAGCGCTTTAGTCCACTGAGCAGGGTGGACAGGCCGGTGCCGCCGCCAATGGCGACGATGCTTGGGCCGCGGTTGAGGCGCCCCTGAGCCAGCAGGGCATCCACTAACAATGTGTCCTTTTCCGGGGCCAAAGCCTGCTGAATGGAACCGAAACTGCGGCTCTGGCCCAGCCAGATCAGCACAGCCCCAACCAGCAACACCAACGGCCCCGTGAACTTGCGAGGCAACACCCCGGTGACCTGAGCCAGCAGCCATTGAATACTGGAGAGCATCCAGTAGATCGGCTGCAAATCGGCCCACACCGCCGCGCCGAGCAGGGCCACCAATAACCCCAACCCGGAGGTGAGCACCCAGCGCTTCACCACCAGACCTGGCTGCAACCAGCGGGCCGCTCGCCGGGAGCGACTCATCAGGTCCTTGCGGCGCAGATCTCCGCGGCCCAGCCAACCCGGTTTCTGCAGCGGTCGGCGGGAGCGCCGCAATCGAGAAACCGGAGCGGAGGAGCGCAAAGGGCGGGGGAGGACGCTGCCGCAATTGGCTGAACTTTAAGGAGTGCCATCGGCACCGCAAACAGCCAGGATGGAAACTTCTTCATAGGCTCCCTCTGGCTTCCTCAGCACCACCGCTGGCCGCAATGGAGAACCTCAGCGTGCGCTGGGGCAGCCGCTGCATCCTTAACCAGGTAAATCTGCAGATCGCCGCCGGCGAGCGCCTAGTGGTGGTTGGGCCTTCCGGAGCGGGCAAGTCAACCATCCTGCGTCTGCTGGCAGGACTGCAGCTGCCCAGCAGCGGCAGCTTGAGTCTCCATGGCATCCCTCAGACCTATTTGCGCCTAGATCAGCGTCAGCCTCAGGACGTACGACTGGTGTTTCAGAACCCGGCCCTACTTGGCTCCCTAACCGTGCGTGAAAACGTCGGCTTCCTGCTCTATCGCCACGGCCGGCTAGCTGAACGAGAGATACGGGAGCGAGTGGGCGCAGCACTTCATGCGGTGGGGCTGCAAGGCATCGAGGAGCAAATGCCTGCGGAGCTCAGCGGCGGCATGCAGAAGCGGGTCAGCTTTGCCCGGGCCCTAATCGACGACCCGGCCAAGCCAAATGAACAGATGCCCCTGCTGCTGTTCGACGAACCCACGGCCGGCCTGGATCCGATTGCTTGTACCCGAATCGAAGATCTAATCGTGCGCACCACGGAAGTAGCTCGGGCCACCTCTGTGGTGGTGAGCCATGTGCACAGCACCATCGAACGCTCTGCGGAACGGGTTGTGCTGCTGTACGACGGCCAATTCCGCTGGAGCGGCACGGTTGAGGAATACCGCAGCTGCAGCGATCCCTACGTGGTGCAGTTCAGGAGCGGTAGTCTGCGCGGGCCGATGCAACCTGCGGAGCTCTGAATCCATGCGCCGCAGCATCCGCGAAGCAGTTGTCGGCTTCTCCCTGTTAGCCGCTATCGGCAGTGCCGTAGGTCTCTCCTTCTGGTTGCGCGGCATCTCCCTAAGCAGGCAAAACTGGAGCGTCAAAGCCAGCTTCGCCGAAGCATCTGGCCTGGCAGAGCGCTCACCTGTGACCTACAGAGGAGTTTTAGTTGGCAGCGTGCGGCGCGTAACCGTGACACCCGAGGCGGTTGTTGCTGAACTGGAAATCAACCATGCCGATCTGAATCTGGCTCGGCCTACAAGGGCGGAGATCGGCGAAGCCTCCTTACTAGGTGGTGAAGCCGAAGTTGCTCTGATCAGCAGCGGCCCGCCCTTGCCGCCAGGCTCTGCCAACCCTCGCTCCAAGGCCTGCAACACGACCGTAGCCATTTGCAATGGCTCCTCGATCGAGGGAATCCAGGGACCAAGTCTGACCAGCGTGACCACGCTGATGCACAAGATGCTGGTTGAAACAGACCAGATGAAACTGCTCAGCAAAGTCTCAACAGCGGCCAGCAGCTTCGATCGCACCGCCAAGGACACTTCCAACTTCATGAAGGAAGGCCAGTCCCTGGCCAAGGAGCTCGAATCGACGGTGAAAGCGGCCCAGCCCACGATCACCAATCTCAACAGCAGCAGTGACCACCTGCGCCGGATTATCGCCGCCCTAGACAATCCCCAGACCCTGAAGGAGCTGAAGGCCACCGTCAGCAATGCCGAGCAGCTCACCGCCAAATGGAATTCAGTTGGGGGCGATGTGACCAAACTCACCGACGATCCCCGCTTCATGGACGGCATCCGCAGCGTGGCCGTGGGCTTGGGCAAATTCTTCGATGAGCTGTACCCGGCCCAGACCGACGTCGCCCGGGACAAGGCCGCCCGAGAGAAGGCCGCGCAAACAAAGCCCTAAATCCCGTTGATCGCCTCCATGGCGATGGCAGCGATGGCCTGATCGCTGGCCTTGGGTAGTTGCACGTACTTGCCGCCGGCCGCCTCGGCCAGGTCCTTGCCCATGCCGCTGCCGATGAACTTGCGCTCGGTATCGATCACCAGCAGCTTGATGCCTAGGGCCCGGTACTTGCTGGCCACCTGCTTCACCTCCTCCTTGAGGTCCACCGGCTCCTCGCCCTCCAGCTGGGGTTGACCCAGGGAGCGGCTGAGGGGCACGTTGCCGCGGCCATCGGTGATCGCTACCACCACCACCTGGCCCAGATCGCCCGTGGCCAGAGCGTTGGCCCCCACCCGGGCGGCCTGGGAGAGCCCGTGGGCCAGGGGTGAGCCGCCGCCGCAGGGCATCGCCTCCAGACGCCGGCGCGCAGCGGTGATCGAGCGGGTGGGGGG
>Ga0315908_10003682_pt1 | contig 11115 bp, 7 predicted proteins | sample LakEriMetagenome_12_FD_203520 | JGI IMG/M metagenome (GOLD analysis project Ga0315908, IMG submission 203520) | Freshwater fungal communities from buoy surface, Lake Erie, Ohio, United States - Buoy 4 MA124 | ecosystem: Environmental > Aquatic > Freshwater > Lake > Lake biofilm | place: USA...
AATCCGGTCCAGAACTTTACCGGCCTCGGCATCTGGGATTGGGATTGGAAGGGGTTCGACATTGACGACTCACTGCATCCCGATGGACAGACCGTTGAGTGGGCGACCAGGGTTCTTCCCCAGTTGAATGGGCCCTTCTTCCTGAGCGTCGGCCTGGTAGGAACTCACCTTCCTTGGTATTGTGGAAAGAAATACTTTGAGGAATTTCCGCTCGCCAAAATCCGTCGACCCGATGTTCTGGAAAACGATCTGGATGACGTTCCGGCAATAGCCAAAGCGGGATGGCTGAGGGATGGGCACCATGACACCATTCTCAAAAAGGGACTTTGGGAAGAAGCTTTGCAGGCATACCTGGCAGAGGTGCTCTTCGTTGATGCCATGGTCGGCAAGTTGATTGATGCCCTGGATGCCAGTCCTTCAAAGAACAACACCTATGTCATTCTCACCTCTGACAACGGCTGGTATCTTGGGGAGAAGCAGCGCTGGCACAAAGGAGGGCTTTGGGAGGAAACCACGCGGGTGCCGCTGATTATCAGGACTCCGACAGGTGAGACGCGCATCTGCCGGGAGGCAGTGAGCCTCGTGGACATCTATCCCACCATTATGGATCTGACCGGCGTCGCGCCGCCACCTGCGAAATTGGACGGTTATTCCCTGGCATCCTTTTGGGACCCCAAGAAAACCCGCACTCATCCAGGTTATGCCTTGACCGTCACCCCAACCGGCAAGGGCGCCCAGGATGTGAGTTTCGCGATTCGTGACAGCCGATGGAGGTATATTCACTGGCATGACGGTTCCGAAGAACTCTACGATCATGACGGCGATCCGAACGAGTGGAGCAATCTGGCAGGCAAATCGGAATTTGAACCTACTCTGAATGGTTTCAGAATAAAACTGCCTGATCTCAACGCACCTGATCCGGACAGTCCATCACGACGCCGTTAAAGCCCCCAATCCAACGAATCGGCCGCTCCTACCATGAAACTCATCCACACCCTCCTCCTCACCTCGTTTCTCACGCTCTCGTCCGATGCCTTCGGACTGGGGCTGCAAATGTATAGCCTTCAGGAAGACTTCGACCGCGATACACCGGGCACGCTGGACCGGCTGAAAGCGCAAGGCTTCACGGACCTCGAGACGAGCGTCTTCACGAAGCTGCCTGCGGCGGAACTGAAGGCGTTGCTTCAGGCGCGGGGCATGACGTGTTCCAGTCATCATGTGAGGCCGGAGACCTTGGAGAAAAACATGGCCCAAGTCATTGCGGATGCGAAGGCGCTCGGCGCGGTGCAGGTGGTGTGCCCCATCTTGCCGCACAAGGCACCGCTGGACCGTGCACAGGTGCTGAAGGCGGCGGCGAACTTCAATCGCTACGGCGCAGCCTTGAAAGTAGCGGGGCTCCGATTTGCGTATCACAATCATGCGCTCGATTTCACGGTCGCGGATTCGCCAACGGCTCCGGGCGAGACGTTCTACGATGTGCTCATCGCCGCGACCGAACCGGGCGTGGTGAGCTTTCAGCTCGATGTCTTTTGGGTGGCGTGGGGCGGAGCGAAAGCGGCGCATGTCATCGCGAAGCATGGCCAACGCATCTGCTCGCTGCATCTCAAGGACCTGGCCTGTGATGCGAAGCCGGACGTGAGCAATCCCAAGTCCGCACGTCCGCTGATGGTGCGTCTGGCCGCTGGGCGCGTGGATATTCCGGCGGTGATTGCGGCTGCGAAAGCGAAGGGCGTGTCGCATTTCATCATCGAAGACGAAAGCCCCAATGCTGGCGCACAGCTCCCCGAAAGCTTGCAGGCAGTGAAGTCTCAGGTGGAAGGCACACCGAGCCCGAGCAAATAGTCGGCGTCCCATGCCTGCATGAAGCGACTGGTTGAACTAACTCTTTCTATTTGCTTGCTGCCGCTCTTTGGAAGCGTGCGCGGCGCGGATGTGCCATCGTTGCCAAAGGCGAACACGGAGGGCGACTTGTGGTGGCACCATATGTTCTCGATGTCGTTCGACGGCCACGGGAATTTTGTCGCGCCGCATCTCGATACGCTGAACACCACAGCCGCCAGCCTCGGTGCGGGTGGCTACCACGGCGTGTGGGATGCGGACCTGAATCGCGGCATGCCTTGGATGCGCGGGCATGAGCAGGCCTTTGCGAATCATCCTGAAACGAAGCGCGTCGTTTACATCGAAGGCAACCGTTCTGAGAAAGTGCTGGCGCGTTTGTCCGCCGATGGACGTGTGCTGTTCACCTCACGTCTGCTCGACGACCTCAACGACCCCAAACGCCGCCGTTACATCGAAAGCCTCATCAAGCCCGGAGGTCGCACCGTGTGGTTCAGCGACTGGGAGTTCATGCAATCGCCCGAGCTGAAGACCAGCCTCGGCAAAGCACTCCCGACCGCGAAGGACCTCGGCCTGCCAGCGTTCACGAATCCGCTCAATGGCAGCGTCATCGCGAATGAAGCGGACTTCTGGCGCACGCGCTCGGCGTCGGCGCTCATCGGCAAAGGCAGCGAGGCGTTTGAAAAGTATGCCGCCATCCCGGACGACATGACGACGGCGCTCGGTTTCAAAGACATCACCACGCAGCGTGCGGACGGTCAGTGGCTCATCGAGTCGGGTGACTTGATGCTCTACGACTCTCAGTTCGCCCGCTATCAGGTCGCCAAGGGGCGTCGCGCCATGGAAGTCTTGAAGGCAGACGTGGTCCACTACGACGACTGGGACTTGCGTTCGCCCACTGCGATGAATGCCAAGGCTGACATTCACATCGCTGCTTTCCGCGAGTTCGTGAAGCGGCGTTTCAGTAATGAAGACTGTCATGAGTTCGGCTTTGAGAAGTCCAAGGTCGAGGCCTTCGACGTGCTCGATTATCTGCTCAATCCGCCCTGGCGTTCCGACTACAAAGGCGAAGGCGACCAACCGCTCTGGCGCACTGCTGCTGATTCCCGATGGCTTTCCAACAAAGTGTGGCGAGCCTTCCAGATCGCCGCCGTGGAAGAAAAGCTGGCCAGCATGAAGGAGGTCTATCGGCTGAACAAACAAGCAGCGCGTGAACTGCGTCGCGATGTGCCCATGGTCGCCAACGTCATCCCCATGCTGAGCGCTCTCTTCCTCCAGCGCGATTGCGTGGACATGGCGAACTTTGAGTGGCCCGTGTTCAAGACCTTCACCGCATTCGTGAAGCCGCTCGGTTATTATCCGCAGGCACGGCTGGGCATTGGCCCGCGCATGGCGTCCAAGATCGGCGTCACAGGCCATGCCATCGTGGACCCGTATGTGGAGCCACAATACAGCGGTTGGGATGGCGAGGGATTCACCAAGCGACATGGCGAGACGCTGCACAAAGTTATCTACTTCGACCTCATCGCGAATCGCGGCATCCCCGCCTTTTCGCTGACCTTTGATGGCGGTTACTCGCCCGGCTCGATTCATTCCGCCGGCAATCTTCACACCTTCATTAATCAAATCGCGCCCGTCATCTCGAAGCGCGAATTCCTTGCCGATGTCGGCCTCGCGTCCAGTTCCTGGAGCCAGATCGCCGCGCAACCGCCGTGGGCCTGGAACCAAGAAGTGACAAAGCGCCACGCCTCCGAGTTTCTCGGCTGGGCGCAATACCTTGCCTCCGCCCCTGACTTCCCACAGTGGGATGTCATCCCCTTTGATGGTGTCACGCAGAAGGATCTCGCTCGCTTCAAACTCGTCATTCTGCCGTCTGTGCTCGTGATCACCGCCGACCACCTCACCGTGCTCGAAGCCTTCCTGAAGCAGGGCGGCAAACTCCTCATCACTGGAGCGACCGGCACCTTCACCGGACCAAAAGCGCTGCTCCTACCGCGCTCCGAAGACATCATCACCCCGCTCGCCAAACGTTTCCCCGGCCAGATCACCCTCATCAAAACCAAGCCCGGCCTCGCCTACCATGAGGACGCGAACAACTCGGCGCCGCTTCACGACGCCCTCGCACAAGCAAGCGATCATCGTCCCGTGCTCATCGCCACAAACGCCCCCGAGCACATCGGCATCTACGCGAACCAAAACTCAAAGAACCCCAGCGAACTCACCATCGACCTCGTCAACTACCACCACGACCTCGCCACCGATCATCTCACCCCCGTCACTCGCTCCGACTTCACCGTCACCCTGCAAGTGCCGAACCTGAAAAGCACCGACAAGCTCACCATCGAATCCATCCGCTACGACGAGACCGCCCCAAGCAACACGCAGCGGCAACCTCTCGGCGCTGACCACGTCTCCATCAGCAAAGGCACCCTCACCCTCCGCATCCCACCCTTCACACACTACCAAGTCCTGCGCATCAGCACGGCCATCCCATGAAGCGCGCCCACATGAGAATCATTTCCACCATCGTCCTCTCACTCATCGTGGGTTCCACGCTCGCATTCAGCGCCGAGCCATCTGTCGTGCTTGAAGAAACATTTGAGCAGCCCCTCTCCGCCGACTGGCATTGGGGCCTCGGCACCTGGACGGCGAAGGATGGCGTGCTGCGCGCCTTCGAGTCCGGCGAGCGCCGCCACGGCCCGGTCAAGCAACGCCGCTTCGCCTTCACGGAGGCCGATGTCCGCTTCGAGTTCCGGCTCGAAGGCAAGGCCTCCTTTGCCAGCTTTCCCATCGACGGCACCCGCGAGCGCGGCCACATCCTCAATTTCGTCATGGGCCGCGAGGTCTTCCGCATCATCGCCCATCCCAAGAAAGGCGAGAACGTTGACCTCGTGCGCGAAAAGATCACGCTCGCCGACAGCGACTGGCATCCCGTCCACATCGTGCTGAAGGGCGAGACCATCACCGTCCAGTTCAATGGCCGCACCTGGACCACGAAGCATCCCGTTGCGGCAGAGCCCAAGGCCAACATCGGCTTCGGAGGTGAATCCGGCGGACCCGCAGGCGAAAAGGCCGGGGCACTAGAGTTCCGCCGTCTCAAAATCTCTGCCGTGCCATGACATCGGAAGCTCGAAAATTTGCCCATGAACATCGCATTGATCACCGCCCTGCGGCTGGCACCGCTGAACCACAGCTTGGCAGCACGAGACAGATCTATCTTCTCACCTCCCTCGGTTCTGCCTTCGGAAATCCTGAGGGGACATGCCGACGACTTGTTTGAAACGCTTCGAAAGATGGAAGGCGTCGTGGAAGCCGAGGTCGGCGGCGATGGTGGCGAGGTTGTGGTTGGTTTCGAGAAGCTGGGAGCAGGCGCGGAGCACGATTTCGTCGGCGCGGAACTCGCCGGGGCTTTTGCCGGTCATTTGCACGAAGCGTTTGCGAAAGGCGCTGTAGGACATGCCCATCGAGCGGGCGATCTCTTCCAACGATGGATCGGTGAGGCGGCCGGTGCGCAGCTTCTGCTCCGCTCTCTCGCGCCATTGCAGTGTTTCGGTGGTTTGTGTGCGCTTGTCTTCAAATTGGAGCGCGTCGGCCAACCATTGCTGGAAGTGGCAGATCCGCGCGAGGTCGGACTCCGCAGGGGCTTCTGGCGAGGGCTGGAGGATGCGGCGCAGGCGATCCGTCCAATAGTTGAGCGGGTTGAGTTCAAGGTGGCGGCTGCGTTCACCAGGAAATCCACTGCCTTGCCAGGTATCAAACAGGGGGCCGCGAAACCAAAGGAACAGCTCGCTCCAGCGCTCGCCGCGTTTCGGTCCGTAGCTTTGATTCACGCCGGGGGCGGCCCAGATGAGGGAGCCGGGTTGGAGCGTGCAACGCAGGCCCGTTTCGTCCATGTAGCTGGCTTTGCCTTCCAGGGTGAGCACGAGCAAAAAATGCGGCGTCGGACGCATGAACTTCGGCGGCGGCGCGTGAGCGTAGGTGGCCTGGCTGCCCCACTTGGTGCCTGCATAGACGATCTGCCCCAGTGGCGAATGGATGGGGCGTGTGGCGTTCACATTCCAGGGGCCTGGAGTGCTGAAGTAGAGGTTGGGATCGGCTTCGTTGCCCATGTCAGGATCTACATGCATCAGGTCATTCTTTCAATTCAGAGAGCATGGCTCCCGGCGTTCTCTTTTGAGACATTCCATCCATGAAAGCCTATTTCCATTCTCTAGCTGCGCTGCTGCTCACCACGCTGCCAGCGCTGCACGCGGCTGAGAAGCCACCACAGCCTATTGCCAATCTCATCGAGCAGAACTGCACCGAGTGCCACGATGCGGAGACGAAGAAGGGTAAGCTCGATCTCACGGCGCTGACGTTTGATTTGGCTGATCCAAAAGGAATGGAGCGCTGGGTGCAGGTGTTTGATCGGGTGGAGAATGGCGATATGCCGCCGAAGTCGGAAGACATGAAGCCTGAGGATCGGAAGGCTTTGCTGGCGGCTTTGGAATCGTCCTTGCACGCGGCGAGCACAGCGGCCACGGCCCAAAACGGGCGTGGGCCGATGCGGCGGCTCAATCGCATCGAGTTTGAGCAAAACTTGCGCGATCTGCTCGCGCTGCCGCATCTCGATATTCGTGACATGCTGCCGGCAGATCGCGAGTCGCATCACTTCGACAAGGTCGCGTCCACGCTGGACATCTCGCATGTGCAGCTCACGGGGTATCTGGATGCGGTGGAGTCGGCGTTGCGTCAGGCCGTGGTGTCATCACCTGCGCCGCCTGCGTCGAAAAAGACGCGGGTGGTTGGCAAGCAACTCGGACCGCGCCGCACCACGGGCGGTGTGGAGTCGCTGTTCTATGCGCGGGATGGTAAGGGCTTCGATTTAGATTCAAAGAACTGGGCCGAACCGAAGGAAACCGAGCCCGATCCGGGCATCGAGTTCGCGTTGTTTCGTTCGCCGGGATGGCCGTATGCGGTCTATCCGAAGAACGTCATCGCCAGCGCCACGGGCGAGTATCGCGTGCGATTCTCCGCGCGGTCGGTGCTGCAAACGGAGGGCTTTGTTTTCAAAAAGGGCAAGCGGCCCGTGCCCATGAACTTCCGTGCACGCAAGCCGACGAACCACGACATCGCTGAGGACGTGCGCGTGACCGGCGGCATCATCGACGTGAAGCCCGAGGCCGGCGTGTATGAAACGACGGTCTATTTGCTAGCGGGCCAGACCATCGAGTATGGCATGCTCGGCCTGCCGGTGCCGCAGATCGATGCGCTAGGCAAGACGGGCTACTATCGTTATCCGCCGCTCCCCGACGGCGGCCAGCCGGGCATCGCGTTTCAGTGGCTGGAGATGGAAGGCCCCATCGCGCCGGCATCCTGGCCGCCCGCTTCGCATCGCGTGCTGTTTGATGATCTCGGTGCCGACGTCAAATCAGCCAAGCCCGCCGAGGATGCGAAACGTCTGCTGCGGCGTTTCATCGCCCTCGCCGCCCGCGAACCGGTGCCAGAGGAAGCGATCCCGCCGTTTGAAAAACTCGTCCACGATGCCTTGCAAAACGGTGCGCCACTCGCCGAGGCCTTGCTGGCAGGTTATCAGGCCTTCCTTTGCTCCGATCTGTTCTTGTATCTGCGCGAGCCCATCGCCGCAGACGATCACTTTACCATCGCGAACCGGCTCTCGCATTTCCTCAGTGACTCAAGGCCGGATGCGGCGCTCACAACCCTCGCGGCGCAAAAGAAGCTGCGTGATCTCGCAACGTTGCGCACGGAAACGGACCGGCTGATCTCCAGCCCAGGCTTCGAGCGCTTTGTAAATCACTTCACCGATTGCTGGCTGAATCTCCGCGAACTCCGCCGCGATGATCCCGACATCCGGCTCTATCCTGAGTATCGGCTCGATGATTATCTCATCGAGTCGATGGGCATGGAGACGCGCGCATTCTTCACCGCGATGCTTCGCGAGAACCTGCCCGCCGCTTCGCTGATCCAGAGCGAGTTCGCACTCGTGAATGATCGTCTCGCACGGCACTATGGCCTGCCTGAGGTGAGGGGCTCCGCACTTCGTCGGATTGATCTGCCGAAGGACAGTGCCTATGGCGGGCTCATCACGCAGGGCTCCGTTTTGAAAGTGTCCGCGAATGGCACCAGCACCTCACCCGTGCTGCGTGGCGTGTGGATCATGGATCGTCTCATTGGTCAGCATCCGCCGCCGCCACCACCGGGTATTCCGGCCGTAGAACCGGACATTCGCGGTGCAAAAACCATCCGCGAACTCATCGCCCAGCACACGAAATCCAAAACCTGCGCCACCTGCCACGCGAAGTTTGATCCCGTCGGTCTCGCTCTGGAAAACTTCGACATCCTTGGTGCCTGGCGCACGCGCTATCGCGGCACCAGCGATGGCGAACGCATCACCGGCATCGACCGCGCCGGTCACGACTTTGCCTTCACCCTCGCGGGCAAAGTGGATGCCAGCGGTCAACTCGCTGATGGTCGTCAGTTCGCCAACATCCACGACCTAAAAGCCCTCTTCGCCGCCAACCCACGCCAGCTCGCAAGGAATCTCCTGCACCAGTTCACCCTGTATGCCACCGGCACACCCGTGCAGTTCTCCGACCGCCGCGACATCGAAGCGATGCTCGATGCCTGCGCGCAGGACGGCTACCGCGTGCGGGATCTCGTGCACGCGCTGGTGCAAAGCCCAATCTTCCTTGGAAACCCAAAGCCATGAACGCCCCTCACATCTCCACCGCCTCCTCCCCCATGCCCCGCCGCACCTTCCTGCGCGGCCTCGGCATCACGCTCGGGCTTCCGATGCTCGAATGCATGACACCCGTCTTCACAAGAGCTGCGCAAGCGCCGATGCCGAAGCGCATGCTGGTCATCGCGAACAATCTCGGCGTGCTGCCGAAGAACTTCTTTCCGGCGACCACCGGCCGCAACTACGCGCTCTCGCCTTACCTTGAGGTGCTCGCCGAGGTGCGGAATGAGTTCAGCGTGTTCAGCGGCCTTTCGCATCCCGGCGTGAACGGCGGACACAGCACGGACAACTGCTTCCTCACGTCAGCACGCGGCGCATTCAAAGCCGGATTCCGCAACAGCATCTCGCTCGATCAATACGCCGCCGAGAAGCTCGGCCAGGTGACGCGCTTCCCCACGCTGAACCTCGGCGTTAACATCGAGAAGGCGAACCGCAGCCTCTCATGGACGCGCGATGGCGTGCTGCTGCCGGCCGAGGACAGCGCCACCGCCTTGTTCAATCGGATGTTCGTTCAAGGCAGTGCCGATGAGGTGAAAAAACAACTCCTCCGGCTCAAGCAACGCGGCAGCATCCTCGACACACTCAACACCGAGGCTGGACGTTTCAGCCGCACTCTCGGCAGCACGGATAAAGCCCGCCTCGACCAATACCTCACCTCCGTGCGCGAAGTGGAGCAACGCCTTCAAATCGCCAGCGAATGGGAGCAGCGCCCGAAGCCCGTCGCCACGCAGCCCGCGCCGTCCGACATCAACGACAGCAAGCTCTTCTTCGAGAAGTTCGACCTCATGCTCAGCATCGCGCAGCTCGCTTTCGAATCCGACAGCACACGCATCGTCACGCTGATGGTCGATGCCTTCAAAACGCCCGTGTTCTCACTGCCCGGACAAAAGGCCACCACCGAGACCTATCACAACCTCAGCCACCACGGACAGAACGAGGAAAAGGTAAAGCAACTCGAAGCCGCCGACCGCCAGCACATGGCACTGCTGCGCAAACTCATCGGCAACCTCGCCGCCAAGTCCGAAGGCGACCAGCGCCTACTCGACCGCACCATGGTCCTCTACGGCAGCAACCTCGGCGACGCCAACATCCACGACAACACCAACCTCCCCATCCTCCTCGCCGGCGGCGGCCTCCAACACGGTCAACACCTCGCCTTCAAGCGCGATCACAACAAACCGCTCAGCAACCTCTTCGTCACCATGCTGCAAAACATGGGCGTCGAGACCGACACCTTTGGAAGCAATGCGGGAACCTTGAATGAACTAAAAGCATGAAGCCCATCCTCGCACCGCGGGCGGATGCCGATATCCTCTACTCATGACCCGGAGTCCATCGGGCGTTCTTTCCGAATCGGGTCCGGTATTGGCGGGGCGTGAGGCCGACGCGTTTTTGAAACTGGCGGCAGAATACACTCTGATCGTAGAACCCGTTTTCCATCGCGATGGAGCCAAGCGAGTCATCCGTGCGCTGCAATTGCTGGCAGGCGCTGTCGATTCGAAGTTGGAGCAGGTATTGAATCGGGGAGGTCTGAAACAAGGCTCTGAAGCGTCGCTGAAACTGGCTGGTGGAGAGATGCACCATGGCGGCGACGCTCTCGATGGTGATGCTCTCGTTGAAATGGCCGTTGAGGTAATCCACAGCGGGCTTGAGATCCTCGTAAGGACCGATGATGGCACCCGCGCTACGGGCATCCCGCATGACTCCGGCGATGCCGATGACTCGCCCTGCCCGGTCGTGCAGGGGGGCCTTGCTACACAGGTAGCAGACCAGGACACCTTTGCTGTTGGGCACGAACCAAATCTTGTCCCTGACGGCTAGGTTTTTGGCAGCGATCCAGCGGTCTTCTTCACGATAACCTTGGGCGAGAAATGGGGAGAAAAAGTCGGCGTCCGTGAACCCCAGGACTTCCGCCTCATGGCGAAATCCGATGGCCTGCAGCAAGGCTTGATTCATCCGCATGAACCGCCCTTCGGTGTCTTTCACGAAGAAATAGACGTTCGGAAGCATATCAAACAACTGGCCCAAAGAGTCTTCGGGAATGAGACGCGACAAGAAGGCCTCCTGGAGTCTTTTTCCTTCGGGGCCATGGGCGGCTCGGGAGGATTTGTGGCGCATTTTCATGTGAATCAGAAACGGAACGGGATGCGCCGAAAATACAAAAAGACGCGGGTATCTGCCAAGCAAAACGGTGGCGTCTTTGGCTACAATGACGCATCAAAAACCTTCGATCCATGATCCGCTTCAGCCTGCTTTCCATGAAACTGCATGATTCCTTCATCCTCCTCACCCTTCTCCTCCTCACGTCCGCAGCCTCGGCCCAGACATCGCTCTCCGATGGCAAGACCTTCACCGGATGGGAGGGCGATACCACCACGCAATGGCGCATCGAAGACGGCGCGTTCACTTCGGGCTCACTCGAGAAGAAGCAGGCCCGCAACGACTACCTCACGACGACCAAAGAGTTCGGCGACTTCGAACTCACGCTGAAATGGAAGCTGGAAGGCACCGAGGGCTTCGTGAATGGCGGTGTGCACTTC
>Ga0315908_10003684_pt1 | contig 11112 bp, 5 predicted proteins | sample LakEriMetagenome_12_FD_203520 | JGI IMG/M metagenome (GOLD analysis project Ga0315908, IMG submission 203520) | Freshwater fungal communities from buoy surface, Lake Erie, Ohio, United States - Buoy 4 MA124 | ecosystem: Environmental > Aquatic > Freshwater > Lake > Lake biofilm | place: USA...
CTTTTATTCAGAATTTATATTTTATATTTAATTGTATTTTATTTTGAAATTTATTATTTTTTTTTTTTTTACAAAATTATTTATATATATAATGGATCATTGATTGTATGGTTGGCTTGATTTGTAATGGATTTGTCTTCTTGCTATGGCCTATAGAGTGGGAAGGATTTGGTGGAGCTGGATTGTGCCAGAATTGATTCGTTTGATTACAAGTGGACAAGATTTGAGTTTAAATAATTGTTAAATCTGTTGACTTGTTATCAATGGAGATAAGGTATGGCACTCCAGATTGATATGAGAATAGTATGCATTCGGAGAAATTTATTATTTATTACAAAAATATTAATATTTTAATATTCTTATATTTTCATCATATTTCTGTAGATGGATATTGATTTAAGATTTTTGCATAATATTTATAAACATTATCTTTAGCAAATACTTTGACTGCTTGTTAATATCCTTATTCAGCAATTTGGTAAGCTAAATCTTAATTTGTTTTTAACATATTTAATTTTTCATTTAAATCACTACCGTCTGCTTTGACAGGCATATAATGCTAATAAGGAATAAATTATTCATCCCACCACTCTACTGTTTCTCTTTAAACTATAAAAACTACTGATTTTAATAAAAGTAAGTATTTCAATCTTTGACTCCAACTTTTTCCCGATATATCAAGTAAATATTTAAATTATCCGTGATCGTAAATATCCATCAATTAACTATCATTTTAACTTTAAATTAATACTTTAGAATAATATTTGCTATTTAATAATTATTTTTAATTATAAAAATCTAAATTTCCTGACCAAAATAAAATGTCTTTTTTTCCATCAAATTATTTTTAATTTATTTTGTTTTAAGTTATATTATTGTAAAAATCATAGAAATCATCCTAACCAGCTTCTTTCCAATTATAAAATATGAAATCTGGAACAACATAAATATTTTATTATTTATTATTTTTATTATAGCTAAAAGTTAATATATTTTCATTTCTTTAAGCTTAACTTGCTTATTCAATATAGTCTCCAGTAAAATAACAAAATATCTTTCTAGTTTACGGGACATATTCTTTGTAATCATTAAAAAGAATTTCCATTTAGCCCATGATACCATCTACTCTATAATCAATATTTCTTTAGGCATATCTAATTTTTTATCCATGTCTAAGATCAATCATTTAAACACATAAATATTATGATCTTTCATTCTTTTCTGTAATTTTTTCTAAAATATTCTATTTTGTTTTTTTTATTTCATTAAGTTTATTTTTAAAATTATTTTCTAAAACGTTAGAATAATTTAAAATTTATTCTTATAAAATTTCTATTTCTTAAACAGTATATTAATATCTTATTATTAGGCAAAGTGTTATCATACTTAATAAAAAATTCAATAATTAAATTTTTCTATTTCTTTTTTATAATTAATTATTTTAATTTCTATTATCATGCGGAAAAGTCATTTAATAAAAAATGTTTATATTTATTTTTTTATTTTATAAAGTTTAAAAACTTTATATTTTATGTAAATTATAGAAAATATAAATAAATTTTAATAATGATTATTATTATATACTCTTCATATTTTTCTTTAGGATATTCATTTAAGACCTTTGCACAATATATTTATAAATATTGTCATTATGAAAAAGTTTAATTGTTTATTAAAATTAAAGTTTAGTTTGCTTTAACTTTTTCGAATTATTCTTAATCACTGGCATCAGCTTTGAGAGGAATATAATGTATCCAAGATATGAAGTAATCGTTACACCATTCTATATATCCCTATCTACAATAAATACTATTAATTTTAATAAAAATAAGCTTTTCAGCCTACAATTCCAACTAAAATCCAGATAAATCAATAAAATATTATATTTTAACATTAATCCTATATAGAAAATATAGTTATGTTATAAATTTTGATGCGTATTAATAATTTTTTTTTTGAAAATAAAATTTGTTTTTTTCTTCAAATTATGTTTAATTTATTTTTATTGTGTCATGTAATTGTGGAAATCATACAAATTTACTATATCAGCTTCTTTCCAGTTATAAAATATGAAATCTATAACACTCTAATAAATTTTTTTTATCTGTTAGATTAATTTTATTTAGAAGTTAAAAAAGAATCGTTTCTAAAACGAAAATCTAAATATTCAATTTTATTCAATTAATTAAATAATATTTTTTTCTTAAATCTTAATTTCAATATTATACTTTTTTTCTATCGAAAAATATATGTGATAGATATTTTTATTATAAATTTTATTTTAGTTATTTAAATTAATCGTTTATCAAAATATTTTATTTTATAAAATTAGAAGTATTATAAAAAGTAAAATAAAAATAAAAATTTGCTTATTCTTTTTTAAAAAATTATCTTTATTTTCATATTTTATATCTACTTTTAATTATTTGATTTCTTAATCATTTATATTAATGGTTTAAAAAAATAGTATTTTATAAATTGTATAAAAGTTTTAATTTTATCAATTAAAATAATTATTATAAAATATTTATAAATTTTATAAAATAAATAAAACAATATAAATAAAAATAACATAAAATTTCTTAAATAATATTTTAATATCCTTATTAAAATTAATTAATATCAAAATTAAAATTAATAATTTAATAAAATTATTTATGAATTTATATTCATACATTAATATTTTTAAAATTTTTTATTTTTGCTTTATATTGTACCAAGATTGGAAATTTAAAAATTTTTTGTGTTTAAAAATCATAATTATTTATTTTTGAATAAAAATTTTTCAAAATAATTATTACTAATTTTAAGAACTATATTATAATATCAATATTAAATCGCATAAATTTAATTTAACCAGATGATTATAATAACAATGATTTCATTTAACACGAGGAAGCCGTTCAATTATAATGATTAATAATTTTATAATTTATATTTGCTTATGTTTAATTATCACTTTTGTTTCCTGATTCTTTTTTTTTATACTTTAATAAATTTTTATTATTATAATTATTATTATTATTGCGATTCTAATTATTTTTACTATGATAATGTTAAGTTCTGAAACTGCTTAAGATCTGCCATAAAAAGCCAACAATGAGCCCAACCTGCTTTATCTCCAAAAAGTTACTGAAAGAAACTAGAAACTTGCTAATAATTAAAATTCTTCTTAGGATTATCCTTAGTTTAATGATACTTCTTTTAATAAATCTACCAAACATGAGTATCAACAGGCACACTATCATTACATTATAAACTAAACAAAGCAATACAATCAGCAACCTTCTACCCTACTCCATTAATCTAAATCAACACTTCCCTTACCTACTTATGATTTCGATTAATTTTCAATTCTTTTAAATAATTCTCCCCTCCCTTTTTATGTATAAACTCAACAGCATTTCTGACATATTTGGCTCTATAACCTAAGCCTAATCCATCATATTATTCTAATTCAATAGAAATCAATTCTGAAACTCAAGGAAAAATGTAGCAATTTGTTTATGGAATTTAATGACCGAACTGCTTTCTAATAGAGTCTACCATAGTTTTTATTCAGCCCATATTATTGTTTTAACTGCAAATAAATGAGATCATGCATTCCCAAGGATCTTGGTTAAGGATTCAAACTCCTTCCAGTTTTTAACTTATACTATCGAAATATGAATCACATTTATTCCATTCTTTTATATTTTATTGGAAATCTATTTAAAGGTTTAGATAATCATTTAATATTTCTAAAGTTTCCTTTTATTCTTTATTACTTTCTAATGTTTTATAATATATTAATTCTTTATCTTCTATTAATTCTATAAAGGTTGAACCTATTACTCCATAGTAATGCTGAGTAAATTCTGATTCTTTTTTTTTGTTCCAGCTGAAACATTAGCCATTTTCTAAAGTATTTTTTAAGTTGAATTATTGTCTAGTCACTTAAGAGTTTTGTTTGTATATATTCAGTAAAGGTTTTAAATATTATTGCATTATATTAATAATTTATATTGTATAATCTAATGTATTAGTTAGTATTAGATATTTTAAAAAAAAATAAAATGACTTTCAAAGATTTGAAATAAATATTGAAGATCATCAAATAAGCTGGACTTAACATTCCTGATTTAATTTTGAAGACTGGACAAGAATTAATTTTGAAGCATAAGAAATAGTTAGGAAACGATTATTATTTATTATTGGAAGACATCTTTTATGCTTCTATAAACACTGAGAATTATGAAATAAGTGATGTAAATAATAATAATAAAAATAACAATAATATTATTATAAAAATAAGATAATAAAATGAAAATAAAATAATAATGATAATATGACTATGTGATAATAATAATAATAATAATAGGGATGTATGAATGTGCTATTCAAGAAATTCGGTAAAACGGATAGAATATTAAAGATGCATGCTTGTTTCAATGAATCTAGAGGTAATAACGAGAAGGCGAGTAAAATATATGAATAATTAGTGAGTGAAAATTTTCTAGATTATCAAAGCATGAAGAAACTGATAAGTATTCAAAGAACTTAAGGAAATAACAAGAAAGCGGTTAGTCTCATTAATGTTTATTTACAGAGTAATCCTATTGATCAAGAAGCCTGGATGGAATTAGCTGATATTTACATCGAGTTTGCTATGTATTCAAAAGCTTAATATTGTTTTGATCAATTGGTTTTACTTGATCCTAATAACCTTAATTATGTTCTTTTACTTGCAGAGGTTGCATAAATTATCATTATTATATTAATTTTAATTATATTTATTAATATTTTATTTTGATATATTCATTTATTATTATTAATATAATGTAATACAATTATTGTTTATTATTTTATATTTTATTAAGATGTATAAAACTCTAGGAGGATAACCAAATATTTAAATAGCAAAAAATTACTATTGCTATATTTTAGTATAAAATAACAAAAACTTGAGAGCTTTATGGGGTCTCTTTTAAATTTTGAAAAATATGAACGAGGATAACAACTCATAATTAAAAATATATGTGGAAAAACACATAAAAACAATTTACTAGTTAAAGAATAAAGAAGAACTAATATCTGGGCTTAATTTGTGAATTTAATTATAATAAAATATTCATGATTATGAGAAAAGAGTACTCATATTAACTGCATCATTATATTTGAAATAAATTTCTCCTATTTTCAGAATGACACCTTATTTACCCTCCACTAAAATTAACTCGTTTTTGTAGGACATTGTGTAAGCATTATTTATATAAAGAATATCACCATCTTTGATGTTTTCACCTAGATTTCCGAAGAAATTTGCGTAAATAGATCCTGAATCATCTGCCACTAAAAATCGATGGATTATTTAGTTATCTTTTGGCGAAAATTTCATCATTTTTTTTAATACTATTACTTTCAGTTCTAAGTTATTCATGTTTATTTCAGTTAATTGTTTTATGTAATTGCTTGGTTCTTTTAATATCAAAGAGTTTATTTGTTAAAATTAATTTATAATCATTGGATATTAATTGAAAATGTTTAAAATACTCATTTAATATAATTAATTATAAATTATATTAACTATAAAATAATATTATAATTGATAATAAAATTTAAATATTATAAAGATAAATTATAACAAGCACAAATAAATATAAAAAAGAGTATAAATAATAATAAATATTCAGTTATAATATTGATGGCATTTCAAAATGACAGTTCAGCAAAAGAATTAAACCCCCAAAACAACTTTGAACAATTTGGGATTTTCAGTCTGCCAAATACTGACAACGACATGATAATCAGATATCTTCTTGAATGCATTAGTGGGATTCTTACGGGTAGCGATAATCTTCCAAACTCTTCAGAATACCAAAGATTAAAAGCATTGAATTTCAAAGGCGAAGGTATTTGTGATTCTAGAGTATGGGGAGTCTATTCCAATTTTCCAGCTACTAATCTTAATCCTTTTTAAGTCTCTAAATCATTATTAGTGGTCAGCAATCCTCTAACTATTATAGAAAATAAGATGTTGTAGATTGATTTATAGGCTCTTATAAGGAATGGATTGTATGAGTAGTTTCTGGAAGAGTAATGTGAAATGATTAATAAGTATATTGATTTTTGGTAGACTCAGACTTCTTAGCCGCTTTATATTCTCAGGATTGAGGATGTTATTACTAATACTGTTGAAACTATTAGGGAGTTGTTTTCCTTTTTGCTTAATGTTGATTCTTTGAAGGAAACTGTTGTTGAAAGTAAAATACTTACTTTTAATAAATTTAATAAGAATTTTACTAATTTTACTGCAAATTATTAGTTTTAAATACCTTAATTTATTTATAATTTGTAAGGAAATCAGGCTTAAAGTTTTTTACAAAAATTGGAATAATCTATGTTCTTTTTAGGTTATATTAATGAACATAGTATATAATATTTAGATAAATCATAATAGATTTTCGCTTAAGATATATAAGATTTAATTTAAATGAATTATTATAATTCTAATTTTGATTTGTAATTTTAGAGATAAAATCGAAAAACTGTTATAGATAATATGAAGAGATTTAATTAAAATATTAATTGTTAAAAAATGTAAATTAATTGAAATATATAATTATTAATTATCAAATACTAACTATTCTAAAATTATATAAAATTTACATATTTTAATATTATATAATATAAACTAATTGATTTATATTTTACTAAAAATTAAAGAAAATGAAATTGTTTCTAGTCTTATTAGCTATCGCTAAATATAATGGAAGCTTCTTTTAATAATTTTTAATAAGAAATTGAAAGATAAATGATATATTTTATATTGCCTCGTTAATTTAAAATTTTGATATTTATTCTTGAGGAATTGTATATTTGATTTATGCTAACTCATATAATACCAACTGAAGAGAAATAAAAGTCTAGAGAATTATTGTTTATAGAAAAATAGTAAGCAATTAAAACTTTTTTATAAGATTGGTTAATTATAAATTAAAATTTTTATTTATAATTAATTTTTAGTCTTATATTTAGTATTAATATATATATAAAAATCAATTAAATTTCATATTTTAAATTCTTATTTTAATATTTTTTTTAATTTTAACTCTTAATCTTTTTAATTTTTTTATTCTATTGAATATGGAGTTTAAATAGATAATTCATCTTTTTTGTATTTATTATGAATATCTTAGAATTTATTTTAATTATTTTAATTATTTTTTATTAAATTAATTTATACTTTTTCTTATTAACTACCGACTGAATCAATTGATTAATCATTTATTAGAAATTAATTTTATTATTTTATTTAGTTTTTTTTTTATTATTATTATTAAATAGTATTTTTATTTGATTTATTTAAATTTTAATCTAAAATTGAATTATCTATTATTTAATTTTCATCGTTATTTTTTACTTATATAATAACTATACTTTAAGTATTTTAAACATTATCTAGATTAATTTTTTAATTATATGAAGAATCATTACTAGAATAAGTTTCTTCATATGAACTATGAGATAAATACTCTGATTTTGTTTATTTTCCATCTAATTTTTCATCTTCTTTATAATTAAAATCTGTTATTGAAAGTAAATTTTAATCTATTTTGCTTTAATTTTTAATATTTTTCTTATTTTTGTATAAATAATACTAAAATTAATTATTTGAATAAAAAAATTAATTTATAATTTAATACCCAATCATAATAAAAAGTATTATAATCTTAATTAGGATTACGAAAAATAAAAAGTTCTTTTAAAAGATTCAAACAATACATATAATCAGGAACTTAATTCATTTGAATAGATTAAACATAAACTAATAAATCAAAAAGTTAAACAGGTATTAAATAATAATAATTATGAATAATAAGTTCCTATTTAAAATTTTAATAGAATGAATTTTTATCATTTTTATTTTTTGAGTGATTAAAGAATTAATCTGAAATCAATAATTAAATAAGAATATAAACTAATGTCTCAAGATCAGTTTTAAATGATGATTGATATGATTTTGAATATTGGTTAATAGCTGCATATTTTGACAGATTTGTATGATTGTTGGTTTTATTAATAAATTAACAATAATTAAGATCGTAAATATAAAGAGTATTTACCGATGGATTTATGTCACATAATATTTTGTCTGGACTTAAATTTTAAATTGATATATTTAAATTTCTAAACTATTCTAATATTCCTATCTAACTATTATTGATACAAAATATTATACCATTTATATTCCAATCATAGCTACTGTTTTTAAACTTAACTATTATTTTAAAGTTTTTGTAATTTATTTTAAACTTGGTCCTTTTTTTTCAATTATGTTGCATCTATATATTTTATTTTCATATTTTATTTTTCCTCGAAAATGCTATTTTACTATGCTTTTCACTATATTTATATTTTATATATTTACTTCCAACACTTTATATTTTTTTGTAAATAATATCACTTGAATAATTATCATCATCGTTTAAATTTTTACCTGATTCTTTCATATGAATTATTATTTTTTCTTTTGATTTTTTGCAATATCCTTAATATATTATTTTTTCATTATTTTTTGCTAATTATTTCGTACCAATATATTAATTTAATATTCTAATGCATTTGTCTTATTTCAAATTATTTTTCATCTATATTTATTTATAATTATAACAATTTATTAAGTATATTAATAAATATGTAAAATTTATAATTTTTAAATATAATTTTAATTTTCTTTAATGTAAATAAAAAAAACTAAATTTTATACTAATAATTTATTAAACATAAAAATTTTAATTAATGTTCAAAAATATTTTAAAATTAAAATATAATTCTAATTTATTTAACTATAAAATATATCTATAGCTAATGTAACTTTGAATATTTATTTGAGCAACATCCTACACCATAAATGAAATTGAATTACAAAAAGGCTCTAGTGTTGCATTTAAATTTTAACTTTTAAAAAATGTTAAATTAATAAAAGATATTATATAACTATATAAAATAATAAGAATATTTTAAATATATAAAGATACTATTATTAAGTATAATAAAATTAACATATAAAAAATATAATCAATATTTAAATGAAGCATTTATACTATCTTTATTAATAGAATTATTTAGATTATTTAGGACTTAATTTTAATTTAATATGGAATTTAAAACAGCTTATTATTTAATTAAAGGGACTATATTTTCTCCTAACTAGTAAATACAATTATGAAGATGCAAAATAATCCTTATTTTAATGAACAAAGAACCTAAAGTATTGCTAACAATTTATACATTAGAAGAACTAAGTCTTGGATTAGCTAAATAATTTTATAGTTGATCTTTTTATTTCTAATTAATTTTATTAAGATCTACATCTATATCATTAACAAAGTATTCTAATAATTAAAATGCTTGATAATCATTTGTCATATCAATCCAGTTGAAATCTTCTGCTTCTTTTTATTCCTTTATAAAAAAAATCACTTAAAAAATCTTTTGAATTATACTGCAAGGATATTTAAACTATAATATTTCAATTAAATCATTGTTTCCAAAATCTTATATTTTTTTACTTCTTTCCTTTAAATTTTTAATCAATTCATCAATTATTTTAACTCTTTCGTTTGGAAATTTTTGCAAATGTTAATTTATAGAAGCCTTAAAATATTAAATAATAAAACGAAAATAATATATTTAATATAAAAATTTACAAGTTTTTTTTAAAAATATAGTTTTAAAAAAGAATTTGTGGATTTTTAAAGTAATCTCATTTTAAAAAGTGATTAAGGAGGTAAGAAATCAAGTATAATTTCAATAACATTAGTATTTTAAATTTTAAAGTATAAATTAGTGGCTTAATATATCTTTTAATATTATTGCTCAGCTGAATTTACAACTGGTTTCTTTGTTTATTAAAGATTAGTATTTTTAATGTTAGACTTGGGTCTTGATTTATTATCTTAAAATCTTACTTTTAATGGTTGTTTTAAAGATTATTTTGCGCTCTTTTTGATAATTGAGTTACTTGATTTACTATTAATGAGCGTTTTATTATTGAATATATTAGAATTAACACTCAAATTATTCTTATTATCTTTTTAATCCATACTTTTTCCTAGAATAATAGTAGAAGAAGCATTTAAAGCAGATTAATCAAGCACTGACTAATAATTGCTCTTATTTAGTTTGGGTTAGAACTTTTTAAGCAAAGGCATAATAATAAATAATTATAAAAAATAAATAAAACCTAATAAATAATAATAATAAGAGAATCCGTTTTATATTAAATGATAAGTTTTTGGGAAAGGGAGAGTCTTCTATAATGGGACCGAATAATAGTGGGAGGAGGTTTATTTGGATTATGGACAGCTTATCATTCTTTAAAACGGAATCCATAATAGAAAATTTGCATTTTGGAGAGAGGATTATTTTCAACTGGGGCGAGTACAAAAAATGCTGGATTTGCTTGTTTCGGGTCATTATCAGAAATAATTGACGACATAAAATTATAAGGCAAAGAAGTGACATTATAGTAAATACTGGAACGGAAAAAGGGGATAGAAAATATAAGAAGGATGTTTGGAAAAAGTATTGATTATTAGGAAGTAGGTAGTTATGAAATACTTTTTGAGGAGAATTTGGAAGTATTATAATATATTGTAGAAGTTAATAATTGGTTGAGACCTTATTTTGATAATGAAGATGTATTTCAGATAAGTAATGAGAAGTTGAATGAGTTTGGATTTGGTCCTAGGGCTAAAGCTATTGTTTTTAATAAGTTTGAGGGAAGTATTAATACTGGTTAGTATTTCTTAAGATTGACATAGTTGGTATAAGCTATGGGATGTATAATTATTACTGGAGCAGAGGTTAATCATTATTAATTTAAGCAAGGATTAGTCATCGTTAAGGTCAAAAATTAGTAATAATCATTATCATTACATTAATAATAAGAGTAAAAATAAAAATAATCGTAATAATAATAATAATAATAATAATAATAATAATAATAATAATAATAATAATAATAATAAGAATAATAATAATAATAATAATAATAATAATAATAAGAATAATAATAATAATAAGAATAATAATAATAATAATAATAATAATAATAATAAGAATAAT
>Ga0315908_10003685_pt1 | contig 11108 bp, 9 predicted proteins | sample LakEriMetagenome_12_FD_203520 | JGI IMG/M metagenome (GOLD analysis project Ga0315908, IMG submission 203520) | Freshwater fungal communities from buoy surface, Lake Erie, Ohio, United States - Buoy 4 MA124 | ecosystem: Environmental > Aquatic > Freshwater > Lake > Lake biofilm | place: USA...
CGTATCAGATAAATCAAAATGATAATGGCAAGACTGTTAGAAATGACCCATGTAGCATCATCAATTGCGTTAGACTTCAGAATCCAGCAGCTGAATAGAAGCAGAATCATAACAGAGAGACCATAAAGCCCGGTTTCAGACATGAGTCGAAGAAACATGGAGTTTGCATCCATTTTGTTGAAGTCGATTTGCACGGCGCCTTCCACTTGAGTCAGCGAGTACTTGTCGAATGCAATCGGGTGACCACCGAGTCCGGAACCAAAAATGGGATGTTCCTTAAAGTTTTCCCACGCCACGTGAGAGTTGTTATACAAAACGAAACTACTCCCGTGAATGTCGTAGTCATAGATGTTATCTGTTGTGTAGATTTCGATTGTTCCATCCCAGCGATCACGGAATTCAGGTACGTTTTTGTAGGAATAACTTACTACCACAGCCAATAATGGCAAGAATATCAGCGCATATCGAATCGTTCCCAGATTTATCAATAGAAAAACGATAGTAAGGAAAATGGCCAAAATACCCAGACTTGAAAATGTCATGGGGTAAATCACAGCAATAAGTATACTCTGAAATTTATTGATGAATAAAGGATTCCGTTGAAAAAGGTTGTACACGGAAGTGAAGAACGCGGGGGAAATGGTCGCGGCGTAATAGGCAGGTTCCGATAAAATCGAACTCATTCGAACACCTAAACCACCATAGCTGGGGTTCCACTTATTGAATGCCCAAAGGAAGTTGTACCCCGGTTTAAAGCCAACGAAATAGGAAACCAGTTGAAATAGACCAATGATAGTAACAATGTAGGCCGATTTCATATAAAGCCTGTAAAGCTCTTTAATGTCGAAGTCATAGCTCTGCACAACGTAGTGGTAGAACATACAGGAGGAGAAAAATCCAATAAAGATTTTAAAGAATTGTTGAAAGGTATTATCACCTATCATGCAATACAGAAGTCCCGAGAAGAAAAGCGGAGTAAATACTAATACGGGCCATTTAGGAATACCAAACTTCGCAAAGAAGAAGGGCATGTATAGAATGAAGATCAGGTACGCCAGGTAAAACTCAAAGGGAACTTTGAAGAATACGTACGAAAACGCATAGAGGCTCGCGTAAATGAGAAATATGGAGAATTTCCTGAACATAATTATTCGCGGGCATCGTCACCGCTAATTACGGTGGTGAAGGTACGTTTCTTTCGTATAAAGGGATATTCAAGAAAATGATAGCTCAAAGCTGATACGGCAAGTGTGAGCGGCACAGAGAATAGATAGAGCAATGCGTTGTGCCAACTTTCCAAAATCCGAGGAAAAATAAACCAACTATCAAGCACGTTGAAAACAAAGGCGATACAAATGAGGTGATACATGTATATGCCATAAGAGATTTTGCCGAGATAATTTAGAATTCTTCCATTCAGTCTGTAAATGCAAGTCGGGTTTGTCGCGACATTTAAGATGATGACGAGAAATGGAACACTAAAAAATAGATAGAGAGCCAGATACAGTTTTACCGGAGTAAATAAGACGATCGCCGGTATAGCAGCCAGTGCCAGGAGCTGCGCGAAACGGGTATAGAGTAGAGACAGGACTCGTTTGTAATCGTAGAATACCCAGCCGGCGCCAATCCCACCTATTGCCATTGCTTCAAATTTCAAGGAGCCAATAAACCGTTTGAACGTTTCAACAGGAGAAAAAATCATCATGTCCGGATCGGGCGGTGGTCCAGGGAAGAATACTTTGATAACCCCGAAAGAGATGAGCTTAAAACTCAAAACAGCTATTAAGAAGATCCACAAGGTGCGCATGGGTTTTTTGCTATACTTCAATAGCAAAGGCCAAAAGAGATAGAATTGTTCTTCAACGCCTATACTCCATAAATGCCCTAGGTTGGGCACAGCCTCCATGACAAATGCAAATCCCAGGTTGGGTAAAAGAAAGATATAGGAAAGCAGATTGAGCCAGTAGTGCTTGAAAAATTCGTCCTCTTGAGAAATCACTTCGAAAAGCGAGAAGTTATGTAGAACGAAAAACCCAAGTATGACCAAGAAATAATAAAGCGGCCAGATACGCAGAATGCGACGTACATAGAATTTTTTCACTGCGACAGTCGAGCTAACTCTTTTCTCCTCCAGTAAAAGAAATGTTATTAGGAAGCCGCTCAAGACAAAGAAGAATATGACACCGATATAACCACCAAAGGTTACAAAGGGACTGAGCCAATGAATCGGTGCAAGAGGCCCATCACGCGTGATTGAAAGAAATCCGTTTCCCTGAAACCATGGGTCGATCTTTAACCAAAACCGATCGCCATGAAGCATAACCTTTTTGGTAAACTCCACATGCGTAATCATTACTGCCATTGCAGCAAAAAAACGCAGTGCGTTAAGTCCTGGAAAATAGGTTTTGGTCATAGATGCCATGCGAATTTAAGCACCCTTGCTGTTCACGCGAATGTGTTCTGCTGTTTGACGTGCAACTTCATCCCATGTGAAATCGGCTACTTTTCGGAGTGAAGCAAGTTGCATTTTCTCGATTTCGTCGTCGGCCATTCCGAGGATAGTGCGCATCAGATTACCTAGCTTTTCACTGTTGCCGGGCTCTACAAGCCAGCCATTTTCAGGATTTATTAAACACTCTACAGCTCCGACAGGAGTTCCAATTACTGAAAGTCCTCGTGCCATTCCCTCCATGATTACGTTTGGCATACCTTCGGAATGTGATGGCACAACGAGCACCTGACATTGATCTAAAATTTCTTGAATCTTCACACTATCGCGCAATGCACCGTGATAAGTAATGTTTGACTGTTTAATTTGTTGTGAAGCCGGAATAGGTCCTATAAAGTGAAATTGAAAGCCTTGATCCGGCAAACTTTTGAGTGCCAAATGAAGTTCAGCGATTCCCTTTCTGCGTTCATTGCGACCTACAAAACAGAAATGGATATCCGTTTTTCTTTTTGTGCAGGTTGGTCGAATCCATTCGGGGTCTATACCTGTGGGTACTTCGATGATTTTACTTCGGGAAACACCCAGTGAAAGAATGAGATCCGTGATTTTTCCTCCATATGAAAAGACAAAATCGGCATGTGTGTTATTCCATAGAACCGGTTTCGAGAGAAGGTAGTTTTCTATTCTCATTTTCAAACCAACCGGTGGTTGAAACATTTCGTAGCCGTGAAATTTTACCCCAATGGGTGGTAGCGATTTACCTTTCTTTTTTTGTTCCAGGAAATACCATGCGGTGAAACCCTTCGCATAAATAAAGTCGAAAGTATGAAGCCTGTCTTTTATGCGATTGTATATCATTCTCGAGAAGACATACGACTCTTTCAGATAGTGACCGGGGTACCATGAAGGTGCCGGAAATCGCATACAAATTGACTCAATGTTAGTCATTGCCTTTTCACCGAATATGGCAAGTAAATCATCGCGTTCGGGCAATTTGTTGTTGCCTGTTACGCAATGAAAAAGTGTAATGGAATGGCCCTGCAGAGCGAGTTGTTTCGTTAGATTGAAGCTATGCTTTTGCATACCTCCAATTACAAAGGGAGTAATTCCATCAGTGAGTATTAGAAGTTTCAAGGGCATGCAGCAAGTGTTTGTGCAGCAACAATCTCCCACGTGTGCTGAGTCATTACTTTTTGTTTAAAGCGATGCGCCATTCGTTCGCGATCATCTTTTTTGTCTAACATGAATTGAAGTGCATCAATTAGGTCTGCTGTCGTATCTTGGATTAATATGCCATCTTCTCCATGTATCATCACATCTTGAACGGGGATCACATTTGGGGCAATAATCGCTTTACCCATTGCTCCATATTCGAAAATTTTCACGGGTGATCCGTACCAGTTACTGCGCGCCATCACCGCAATATCCATAATGTTTATGTAGTTGAATATATCTGAGTGAGGAACGTTTCCGGTAAAGATGATTTTTTCATTTAATCCGTAGCTCTTTACTACATCTTTCAAATGGGTAAGAATTTCACCATCCCCAACAATGAGCATTCTGGAATTGGTGTGCTCTTTTTCGATCACCCGAAATGCTTCGATCATGAGGTCAACTCCATGATAAGGAAAGATAGATCCGACGAATCCAATGATCGTGTGTTGCTCTTTCAGATTGTAATGTTGACGAATGGTAGAAATCGTTTTGTCGTTGGTGGTGATTTTACTCGGGTTAACGGCATTTGCGCATACCACAATGCGGTTGGCATTAACTCCTGTTTTTTGGATGAGGTAGTTTTTCATAGCCGTAGAAACTACAATCGTTTTATAGGCCTCATGCACTTGTTTCATTTCGTGTTGACGACCCACAAAAGCCAGTAAACTTTTTCCCTGCATCTCCGATTTTTCTTCCGGATACGGCGCATTCATCTCAACAACGTACGCAATGTTTTTTGATTTGGCTGCACGTCTTCCCGCACCTAGACCGTAACAGCTGCGCTCATAAATTAAATCGGGTTTTTCGGAAGAAATAATAGTGAGTAACTCCTTTTCTAACGCTCTATCATATCGAATCATTTGGATGTCGCGCAGCGTTTCCCATAGAATCGAAGGGATGAATTTTTTCCAAGTGCGTCTTTTGAATTGGATACCTGATTCTCCCTTGGCTAGTGATTCACCTCCGGCTATATAGCGGATAACTTGATGGCCGTGTGATTCAAATCCGTAAATTATTTCGCGAATATGGGTACCTGGGCCGCTAGGCGCTGCCATATTGATTGTGGGGTGCGGACTGAAATATAGAATTTTCATGCAAGGAGCTTTATAATTTGGGAAGCTCGTTCTTGGGAAGTACAAGTTTCAATGTGGAATTCGGAATTGAAGCGGTTTTCGAAAAATTTGCCGCTTAACAAGTCGACAACTTCATTGCTCGGCGCATGAATATGTACGCCCAATTTATGGAGCTCAACGAATTCTTTTACTTCGCCGTTGCCCGCAACCACAAAGATTGGCTTCCGATAGGGTAGATATTCGAAGAACTTGGTAGTTCGTTCGTTTTTCTTATTGTCGGGTAAAACGACTAAAAGCACATCTGCGTTTGCGAGCACAGAATAAATACCCTTACCGATTGGCTTGTGAACATGAACGTTCGGAATCTCTAGCATGCATGTTGGCATGGCTGCAGTAGTGTAGAAATCGAAACGTAATTTTTTACCAAGTTGAGCTAGTGCAGGGCTGTGTTGATCAATTATATTTTTGAGCAAATTCCATTGTGTTTCGCTTTTGATATATATATCTCCGGCATACACCACGCGAATCTCCTGCTTAGTGCTCGTGTCTGAATGAATGGCTCCGAAATCATCGGGATCAAAGAAATGCTCCACTGTATCGAAACGAGGTCTTTTTTCGCAATGCTGTATACACCAATTTTCAAGTTCACGTGTGAGATAAGCGTAGGGAGTTGTTACGCAATCTGCATAACGAAATACGAATGACTGCTTATCAGTTTCGGCTTTCATTCTTGAAGCCGACAGTCCTTGCATACCATAATTCACTGCCGTTAACCAAGGATCACGATAGTCGACAAGCAATTTACAGAAGGGAAATTTTTGTTTTAAACGTGCAGCATAGACTAGTAAATTCCAAGGAGCACCTGTTGCAATTATGACATCAATTTTCGCCTCTGAAATTAAGCGGCTGCACAACGGCATTAACTCCTTATCCCAACCGATTGACTTGTCGTAAATAGTGCCGCGTTCCGATTGTTTGAGTATGAATTGATCGATTCTGTAGCGAATTTTTCCGACGAGTGATAGAGGCGAATGTAATAAGGATGACGGGTAGGCACAGTCAACCTCGTGCACATGAATAGATGGGCTTTCCACATCAGAATACCATGTTGATTGTTGCTGTTTTCGCAAGTATCTTGCTTTTACTACATGGATGGTATGACCTCGCTGGGCCAATGCTTTCGATAGTTTGGCCCATCTGCGTCCGCCTATACCCGGATTGGGAGGAAAATCAAAATTGAGAAGAAGCAGATTCATGCCGTGTTATATCAAGGTTCCGGATATGCATCGAGGCGATAATTTTCGAGACCTGTCATTTCGAAAAAATGATCAGCTTCAATTCCTCCAAATCGCTTTAGCATACTTTCTAATTCAACCTGGCTTTTGAAACAAATTGAATTTAGCGGGCTTAGATTCATAGGGAAGTCGCTGATGAACATGTTCCCAATGAGCGTTTTATATCCGCTATAAAGGCGCTCATATAGAATAGTGCTAAACGCAGCTATTGCAATTTCTGCCTTCGCAAAGTGTTGTGATGTGCCTCCTTGTTCGGTAAATATTTCAAATGAATCATGTCCAATGCAACGCCGGTAATGCGCCATCATATCTGCATGCACTTCGGGTTTTAATTCTCGCGGATGAGGGAAAATCCGCAGTTTGTATCTGGGATTTTGATGGACGAATGTCCCAAGCATCTTGAGAATAGCTTCTTCGGCTTCGCCAATTCTACCTCCTATTTCTGAATGCTTTTGAGCTCTTCTCAGCCATTCGCCATGACTATAAAAACCTAGGGTGCCATTCTCTTCCCATTGCCTGTTTTCCTTGTAGCGCGAATAATACAAATGAGCTCTTTCGGGCGGCCACAAATGAACTTGTCGCACTCGTATGGTAGAATCGAATTTCTTGACTTCTTCAAAGTGGTATGGTGTGCTCAGAGCTAGATGATCGGAAAGAAGAATTTTATGGTGCGTTGCCAAGGGTCCCGACGACGGAATTTTGAAAACGTCGATTTCATTTTTCTGAAACAACAAATACATGAAGTTGCTATCAACTTCATAGGGAAGGAAGTCATAAACCAGACTAATGCCGTTTGACTTTACGTATTTGAGCACAAAGGCTATTTCGGGAATTTCTGCAATGGTTAGTGCTATCGTGCTTCTGTATGGGCTGTTAATGCATTTAATTGATTGCCGCAACGCAAAAGGTAACCAGCGCATCACCAACGACCAAGTGCCAAAGTCGCCCAGCGCCATGTGGTCACGATCGATGTAACTATGAATGGGCGCCTTGCCGGAGCGTGTAATGTAATTGATTATGTCTACCGTGTTTCTGCTACTACTGACCACTATAGTCTTTGCTGATGTGTCGAGAGTGTTGCATCCTTTTTTACTGCTGAAAATGCGTCGAAAGGTTCTAACCAACATGCGAAATCCAATGAGCCTGTCATGTTTGTCGTATTCATGCAATCGGTAAGAGGGATATTCAAAAAGGCAAACGGCCGCCAGGTACTCTTTGGAGTTTTTATGCATACCCAACCATTCTTTCTCAAGATGGTGATAGGCTTTTATGACGTCAGATAGTTCGTTGAGCATTGCAAATGGGCCAATGACAAAAGTATTGAAAATAGTGCATGTGCTTGAAATGTACACATTTGGAATGCATAAGGTTTATTTAATGAATAAGATGTTTATTAGTGCATTCATTCGATATTTGTAGCATTGCCAATCGATTTTTTACAGTGAACTCTCCAATAGCCCAAGATACTTTCGGTGTTATTCTGCAGGCACGCAGCAGGGCATCGCGCTTGCCCGGGAAAATGACCCTTCCGTTTCATGAGGGAAAAGGCATATTGCAAGTTGTAATTGAAACGACATTAAAAGCTTTTGACAAGAGTCGTGTGGCATTGGCCACTACCGATTTAGTGGATGATGATATTCTTGTCGAAATAGCAAATGCATATGGCATAGGAGTATACAGAGGGAGTGAAAGCGACGTGTTACAGCGATTTGTTGATTGTGCTCGGGTATTTGGATTTCAGCATATACTGAGGGTGTGCGCTGACAATCCGTTTTTGCGCCCTGAGTTTATGCAATCGATTGTGGAGTCCTACTTCGAAGCTCCGTGTGATTACCATTCGTATGCATTTCCGGATGGAACACCAACCATACGATCCCATATTGGTTTGTTTGCTGAAATGGTTTCATTGCAGGCACTCGAAAGTGCAGCTGCTCGAACCGATAATCCGTTTTATCATGAGCACGTAACAAATTATATATATTCGAATGAGGATCTATTTCGTGTGAAATTCAAGCAACTTCCATTGCTGATTCAACCCAGAAAAGACATTCGCTTGACAGTGGATACACCTGCCGATTTTGCAATAGTGTCATCGTTATATGCTCTTTTGAAAGAAGGAGACGATACGGTGGAGGCCTTGGTGAATTTGGTCGACCAACACCCCGAGTATTTGAATGAAATGAAGCAATTAATTAGTACTTACGAGAAATGAAAGGAGAAGGCATATACATCATTGGCGAGATTGGTCAAAATCATAACGGAAGCGTTGATTTGGCCAATTTGCTTACCGATATGGTGGCTAGAAAGATTGAAGACAAGTTGTTTGGATATAACTTGAAGGGCATGGATGCCGTGAAATTGACCAAGCGCGATTTAAAGCACGAACTGAGTCAGTCTCAAATGAGCAGACCATACACGAGTCCACATTCTTTTGGTGCAACCTATGGAGAGCATCGTGAATTTTTGGAGCTTTCGGATGAAGAGCACTTCGAAGTCTACAAGCATGCGAAATCGAATGGAATGGACTTCGTCGAAACACTTTGCTCAGAGAATTGCTTGTCGTTGCTCAAGTATTTTAGCCCGGATTATCTCAAAGTGGCAAGCCGAGATTTGACCAATTTACCTCTGCTAAATGCACTTGCCGAAACGAAAATTCCCATCATACTTTCTACCGGTATGGCCGGCAAACGCGAACTGGAAGAGGGTCTCGAAGTGGTAAGTAAACACCACGATAACATTAGCATCTTGCATTGTGTATCTGAATATCCAACCAATCCTAAAAATGTAAACTTGAATACGATTCGCTATCTGCAGAATCATTTTGGTAAATACAGAATCGGATTTTCAGATCATACCATCGGTATTTCCACGGCCATTGCCGCTGTCGCGATGGGTGCTCAAATAGTAGAAAAACACATCACCATTGATCGTCGTATGAAGGGTACGGATCAAGAGGGTTCGTTGGGTCCTGATGGCCTAATGCGCATGGTACGAGATATTCGTTTACTTGAAATGTCGATTGGCGTGGAGGATATGTTTATCGAGGAAAGCACGCAAAGTGCGCGTCTCAAGCTAGAGCGCTCAGTTGCCAGTAAGCGCGCTATCGCCAAGGGTGAAGTAATTACCGAAGGCGATATACATCTTCTATCACCGGGTGATGGTTTTAAGTGGAGAGATAAAGATCAGGTAGTTGGTAAGGTGGCCAACGCGGATATACCGGTTGATGAAATTATTTATCCTAACATGATAAGCTGATGCTTCCGAAACTTGTTGTTACTGACATAGATGGTGTATGGACCGACGGAGGTATGTATTACGATCAGCAAGGAAATGAATGGAAGAAGTTCAATACTTCGGATAGTGCGGGTGTACTTTTTTTAAAATTGCTTGATATACCTCTGGCGATTGTAACCGGCGAAGACACGGAAATTGTCAATCGAAGAGCCCGTAAGCTCGGAGTTACGAAACTCCATCAAGGGGTAAAGGACAAGCTTACCTTGGTTTCCGGTATTTGCCATGAAATGAGTATTGACCTTCGAGATGTAGCATTCATAGGCGATGACCTAGGCGATATGCCCTTGCTTCGTAAAGTCGGTTTCTCTTGTTGCCCAGGCAATGCACCTCTTTATGTGAAGAGCATAGTACATCATGTCACACAAGCGAAAGGTGGTGATGGTGCATTTCGTGAGTTTGTTGAGTATTTGCTGGCATCAAATAACTGTCTTGCAGAATTATTGGAGAAGTACGAGCAATCGCTGCATACCAAGTAATCCGTTAATTTATTGGCGGACATTCATTCCACGCGTGAATGAAAGACTCGTGTGAAGCCCTCTCCTGATAAAGACAGCGCTCCCTGCATACTCTTGATTCCATTTCTGCATTGTAATACGATAGGTGAATGCCTATCCCAGGAGTCACAACTCCAAAGAAGTTCATCAAGACTCATATTGTGGATGCTTTCATCTAAAGTGTCATCATCGTTCTTTAACCAAATAATTCGCAGGTCTTCGTGAAGTATGCGCAATTGTTCAACTTCAGCCGGAGAAATGTTCTTTGCTGATAGCTCCGCTCCTCGATGCGAATCTTCCTGCGAAGTTGTATGGCTATTCAATTTGAATAAATAGCATTCATAATCCGCTAATTGGATGTTGAGTAGATGGCCGTCGAGCTTGGAATGCCCGAATGCGAGCATTGTCAGCGCTTCTTGCGCCATCATATTTCCTATAATACCAACTGAAGGCGACCAAACTCCCAATAAGTTGCAGTTATCCATTGGCTGAACGTCTGATTTTCTAGGAAATGTCTCGGTGTAAGTGCTTTTTAATTTGCCATGAAAGACGGCTACTTGACCATCGAAACGATTCACCGCACCAAACACAACCGGTATTTTCAAGGCTGCCGCTGCTGCGTCGATGTCGTATTTGGCTGATGCCAAATCGCAGCAGTCCAGAATCAAATCATGATGAGCGAGCAGCCTTTCCCTGTTTTCATCTCCAAGCATTTCGTGCTTAGGGTTGAATTGGATTCCGGGATAAGCCTCCGATAACTTTTGGCAGGCAATAAGTGCTTTCGCTTTTGCAAGATCCTTTTCGTTGAATAAAACCTGCCGAGCCAAATTGCTTTCTTCGACGATGTCAAAATCGATAATTGTCATGCCGCCAACCCCAGCCGCAGCCAAACATTGTGCAACCGTGTTGCCCAAACCGCCCATGCCAACAATAACGACTCTAGATCTATGCAATCGAGCCTGATGCTCATGCGTAAAGCCCGGTAGCTGAAAATGCCTGGCAAAACGTTTCAAATTCAATCCTGCTTCAGAGAAATTCGATTCCATTCTGGGCGCTAATGTAAGTGTGGACACCTTCTTAATCTGAGAATAAGATGATTCGAAAATCCCATGTTTAATTGGAATTCAACGATTTAAGACTTAGTTGCGGTAGGTTTGGACCGCTGAAAAAAAAAACTTGGCAATCCCTCAAAAAAACATACTTTTGCCCCGTTTTAAACCATTTAATACCTATATAAAATGTCAGACGTAGCAAAGAAAGTGACCGCCATCATCGTTGACAAACTTGG
>Ga0315908_10003688_pt1 | contig 11103 bp, 8 predicted proteins | sample LakEriMetagenome_12_FD_203520 | JGI IMG/M metagenome (GOLD analysis project Ga0315908, IMG submission 203520) | Freshwater fungal communities from buoy surface, Lake Erie, Ohio, United States - Buoy 4 MA124 | ecosystem: Environmental > Aquatic > Freshwater > Lake > Lake biofilm | place: USA...
AGTGAATAGAATTTTAAGAATGATGAATATAGTCCTTACTGGCTTGTTGTATTTATAGCAAAACACTTTGAAAATTTCAGATTCAACGAGATCCTTGATGTTTATATAGATCTTTTTAATAACGTTTAATAATAAATAATTTAAAATCCTAATGTTAGCAAGGTAATAGAAATCATGTATCCATTGAACAGTTTACAAGCTATAATAGAGAATTATATTAATGAAATTAATAATATATCTGAAACTACTTTTAATTAAGAAATCAAGTCATTTTTTAATATTTCAATTAGATTAGCTCAAATTCTAAAAGATATTTCTGTATTATAACTTAATATTAATATTTTAGAAATTTTTGGTAAGCCTTGAATAGATGTGTATAATAAATCATGATTATTTAGAATTCAGTGTAAACTCAAATATTTAAATCGAGAAGTAACTTGAAAATGTAACAAGAAAATTAAGAATGTAATTTAAAAATTGATTAATATATAAAAATGAATTATTTAAATCATTAGTATAATTAATCAAAATGTATAATCAGGAAGTGTGTTCCTACAATCATCTTTTAACATTCCTAATAATGGGATATAAAGGAGAAAAATGAATTTAAGGATTAAAGAGTAATATTTTCTAGTGTTAAAATGAGGGTTATAAATCAAATTATATTAAGTAATTAAGATGGATATTGCATATGTAAGATTGAGAATATCGCTATCTGTGACTAAAATAAGGAGAGAATGATACGCAGGCATTAAAATCTTTAATAATAAATAGAGAATATGATACGATAAACCAAGGATAATAACCAAGATCAAAAACGAAAGGCAACGCAAAAATACAGATAAAGTGATGAAGGAATAGGTGGAATCTGCAATTATCATTAAAAGAAAATGAGACCAAAGTGAATGTGCAATCTAATATATAGTATATCCAAGCATATATCATGAACAAGTATGATATTTTGTCTTGCAATAAATTTCGAGGGAGTTCCTTATTTTTATAATACTTCATATCTAGTTAGTTTCTGTACTTATAAGCAGTTAGTACAAATAAAGGTATAATACCTATCAAACTATAGTAATACCATATCCAGTCATTAAATATTTTGTAAGGTCTGAGAAAATCAGCAGATATTAAGGTCATATATATATAGTAAAAATACCTTTATAAAAAGTATCTTTATTTAAAAAATATAATATATTATAATAATAGTGAATAATGAGGAGAGTGTTAAGATTAGGTGGTAGATTGTTAGGATAAAGTAGTAAAAAGATGATGATTCCAGTAGGACTAAGTTTAACAATGCCATTATATTATAAATTGGTGATTTGTAGATAATTGGTAAGATAAGATGACAGTGTGTAGGAAGTGAGCAAAAAGATCGATAGTTCATAGATCTTAGAAGGACAGATGATAGAAGTATAGATTGGAGAGAAGGAGGATGATAAAGTGTTGGTAGCAAGAGTAGATGGAAAATTACATTGTGTGTCTAACCAGTGCACTCATTATGGGGCTCCTCTAGCCAAAGGATTATTGGTTGAGGACAGAGTGTTATGTCCATGGCATGCAGCCAGTTTCTCAGTCAAGACTGGGGCTCATGAATATGGCCCAGTTATGGATGGATTGCAAGTATTTAATGTAGAAGAGAAAGAAGGAGTTGCTGTTATTACTGTTGATCTTAAGAAACTTAATGTTAGAAGAACTATCCCTATGTCTAAACATACATAATCAGATCATTCTAATTTCCTTATTATTGGCACAGGACCATCTGCTATTTCTTGTGCAGAAACTTTGAGGTAAAGTGGATATGAAGGCAACATCACTATGTTTGGAGACGAGACTTATGTCCCTTATGATAGGACTTTGCTCACTAAAATGATCAATGGGACTGACATTAATAGTGTTCAGCTTAGGAGTCAAGATTTCCTTAACTAATATGATATTAAAGTTGAAAAGGGAGTAAAAGTCAGTATGGTTGATTATGACAACAATTAATTATATACTCAGGATGGTCGAAAGTTCAAATATGATAAGTTATTAGTAGCTACAGGTGGTTCTGCTATTATGCCGAATATTACAGGAAACAAACTTTAAAATGTTTTCACTTGGAGATCTTTAGAAGACCTGAAGAAAATATAGAAGTCTCATGAAGAATCAGCACTTAAAAAGGTAGTAATAGTTGGAGGAGGTTTTATAGGTATGGAGGCAGCATCAAGTATGACTAAGGACTTAAAATGTGAATCAATCACAGTTGTAGATTTATAGAGTGCTCCTTTAGAGAGAGTTTTAGGAGTGCAAGTGGGTAATAGTTTAAAAGAATTAGCAGAATCTAAGGGAGTGAAGTTCAGGATGAATGATAGTGTAAAGGAAGTGAAGGGTGAAAATGGAAAGGTGAAAAGTGTGGTGATGTAGGATGGCACTGAAGTTGAGGCAGATGCAGTTATTGTAGGTGTAGGCATTAAACCTAATAATTAGTTATTCCCTTCTAAGTGTTTAGATTAGAAGAATGGAGGAGTACTTACTGATGCATTTATGCAAACCTGTTATAAGAATGTCTTCGCAGCTGGAGATGTTGCCAGTGTACCTTATGTCCAAACTGGAGATCAAATTAGAGTTGAACATTACAATGATGCTATTCAGTAAGGACAAATTGCTGCCTTTAATATGCTCAATAAATTAGTTCCATTAGATTTGTTACCTTTCTTCTATACTAGATAACATGATAAGAGTCTTGCTTATACTGGATATGCATAAAATTTTGATAAAGTTTAGATTTAAGGAGATTTATCTTAATAAAAATTCATTGCACTTTATTCGCTTAATGATAGGATTCTTGCTGCTGCAGGTATGTAGAGAAATGCAGACATACTTATTGTTTAGGAAGCTCTTAAACAAAATCTTATGCCTAAGGCTAGTGATTTTGAATAGCAATCTATTACTTTTGAATCTATAAAAGAAAAATTGTAAAAGACTAAATGTGGTAGATGTAAAAGAATGGATCATTGTCAATCCAAACGACCTTAAACTCAATGATTACTGTGCATATTAATTATTTATATAATCTAATTTATACAATATTTACATAAAATCAATCTAATTTATAAACATTTATTTATAATACAAATAAATTTAAATATTTATTTATTATAATATCCTAAGATTTAATAAAATTTTGCTGTAAAATATTTATCATATTTGATTTTAATTATGATTATATTTAAAGATTAATAATTTCATGTATGAAAATTAGTAAATTTAAATATTTATTTTAAAATATAATAATTAATATAATATAATATATAATTTTTTATATTAATATATTAACTATATCATTTTATAGATAAAATATGTTTTGAACTAAATTTAATATAAAATTGAATTTAAATATATAAAATCATTATAATTTTTTTGCCAATTAAATATATTTAATAAAATATTAAATAAAAGAAAAATAAGAAGCATAAATATAATATACTATAAAATACTGAAATTGTCTGGATTATTTAGTATAATATAATCAATTGTATCTAATAAATATTATATTTAAGTATTCTAAAATCTTAATGAATATTGATTTTATTGAGAATAATTCTAATCTTAATAACAATATATAATAAATTAATAATATTTCATAATTTAAAATTATTAATATTGATAAAAAAGTATTTGAATAAAATTAAATAATAAAAATTGATAAATTAAATAAATCTTTTACTTTTCCAAATCTCTCTAATCAAAATTACTAGTTGTCTATTTAATAATAGAACTATTAAAATCCAAATTATAACTTAAATTTATATGAATTAAATTAAAAAAAAATTAGAAAATATAAGAAAAATAATGAAAAATAAATCAAAAAATTATAAAAAAATATTTAATAACGATAAAGCTTTGATTATTAAGATCAAAATATTTTAAGGGATACAATAAAATTAAAATTATTTGATGATTTTCACTCTTAAAAATATAATTTTGGATATCATTTAACAACTTATCTTATATTTTTTACAGAAATGATTTATTTTAGTTATAATCTACTAAATAGCTTAAATATATTAACTAATAATCCAATTTTTGGAGTCTTTACATATAAAATATTAGGATATTTTGACACTTTATTGGTATTTTTTGGAACAATTATGGGATTAATAGTATTAAATTTAAATTTCAAAAATATTAAATTAGTAAAAGCTTTCGTAATTCATTTAATTTTATTTATGATTTTTAACTTGGGATTATTAATTACAATGATTACTAAAAATATAGAGAAATTAATATAGTATTAAATGGCTTTTCGATTTATTCTTTCGATATTGAGATCATTTTTTATTATAAAAATTTACTAGATCAAAAATTAAACTTTAGGAATAATTAAAATTCCTTGAAAAATTGACTATTGTCTAATAAATATATTAATTTAAATATTTTAAATTCTTTTGGTATATATTATTGTAAGGAATTAATTAAAATAATTTTAAAAACATTAAATTAATAAAATAAAATATATTTAAATAAAAATCAATGAGATATTTTTTTTCTTAGTAGAATAATATAAGGTTCCACTGAATACCATTCATAATGTGCCCATCCATTGCTTCCTTAAATGTTCAAAATATTTCTCCAGACATTTTCAGGAATCAATTTGTTATCATCAAAATAACCTCTTATTTTTTTATAACACTCTTTTGTTAACATAACATTTCTATATTCATAATTCCCATCATTATATTTATCACTATATATTAATTCTTCAGGAAGACTTGGCATTATATAATAAATTAATAAAGTCATTTTTATTTTTATACCTTATTTTAAAGCTAAATTGTACTTCAAAATCTTTTACTCATTTTTTAGTTTGAAAATTTATTTCTACAAAAATTTTCATACTATTTTTTAGTTTATATTTTTATTTCGACAATTATAAAAATTATTACTCTACAATATATATAATAAAACATTTAAATTGTATAAGAATATATATACATAATAATATTTTCAGTTTTTTTTATGCTTTTTAATTAAAGATTTTTTGACATGCTTGGGCATTTTATTTTTTCTTTTTTCTTTATTTTCCTCCTTTATAGCTTTTTTTCTATCTTACTTATTCATTCCATCCCATCTATTTTTACCTCCTTATTTTTTTTCAATTTCCACATTTTCATCAGAACTATCGCCTTCTTCACTATTATCTGAATTATCACTATCCTCTGACTATGACTGTTAATCATTCTGATTTTATTAAGTTTAATTATTTAAATCCTGATTATTAGATAAAACATCAAAATTAGGTTATTACTATTGTTATTGTTGAGAGCATTCTAAACCTACAATATTTTTGTAATTGAGATTTTATGTATCTCCTAGTTATATTTAATCAATATCTTTTTCAATTTATTTCAATTACATATTTTGCAAAGTCCTAGGAACATACTCTTTAAGAAACTAATTTAGTTAATCTTCAGTCTCATCTGTTCTTTGTTCCATCATTAAAGTAAGTTATACTTTGAAGTCGAAGTCTGCGGAAATATCAGTAATAAAGTTGAACACTTAAAGGCAGGTAAATACTTGCACTTGTTTTTTTGAGAAAAACAGGTTTATGTTATAAATATCCCTTTTTAGAAAAGTGAATGCCTAAATTAGAATATTATTTAAGATAATAATATGATAATAATATAATAATAATATAATGATAATATGATGATTATATAATAATATAAAATATATATGTGTATAACCATAGGGTGATCATGCTCTATGCTCTAACTGACATCAATAACATATATGAGATCCTAATAATAAAGAAGATTGTATTCACTGAGATCAGCATGAATAAGTTTACAATGCTAATACAATTCCCTAATAATCTATACAACCTACAAATAAAGTTAACCCCATTTATCGACACTAAGAGTAACATCCTTCAATCTGGGGGCACTATCCATATCTTTGCCAATAAAATTCATTACCAAAACATTACTCTTAATCATAACAGGTTCAGCACTATTAATCTTTCCATTAGCGACAATTCTCTTTAGATTTCTGAACTCCTTTTCAGCCCATAACTTAATCATCTTCCTTGGATTGCTCTTACAATGTCCATGTCTAAATCTGAATTCTCCACTCACATACCTATCCCTATCTTTAAATACTAAAATTGAAGTCTTGTATATTTTTATCGCATATTCTTTGCCTTCGAAATCTTCGGCATGATACACATTTGCCTCTTTCCCAGTTGATAAGCAACCATTTATTTCTTTTATCATCTTTTTGTTTATCATTTTGTAAAGAATTACACGAGTTCTTGGATCTAGACATTGTTCGACTGTTGCTCGGTCTTCTTTGTCTTTTACTCTTACTTTCTTTTGGTTTTCTTTTAGTTCACTTAGACTTATTTTATTCATTATGCTGTGAGTTATTTTTATCTCTTTGTTTTCTATTTTATTTATATTCATCATATCACTCTAATTATTATTATTTTTGTTATTTATTTTTAATTTCACACTGAAATCGTCCATTTCATTAAAATCATAATTATCATCGCTAATGTCGCTAGATACATTTGAACTATCATTAGATTTATCCTCTCGCATTCCAGTGTTAAAGTTAGTAAGAATAGCTTTTTGAAGTATGCTCATGAAAATATGATATATATATAAATATTATAATAGCAATAATACTCATAATATTAATTAAGCAAAATTGACTTAATTTTAGGTATTCCATAAAATATATTAATGAATTATCATTTTAAGTTGCACTCCAGTATAATTTCAGGAATATTCAGTAACACTAATTCTATGATTGAGATAAATTTTTACTGAAATTAAATTAGCAATAAATAAGAAAAAATGAAAAAAAGGCAAGAGTATTTTTGAATGATGAATCAATTTTGAGGAAGACTTTACAATGTCTAGTGATTCTTCATCTATGAAATTATTTTTAATTTCCAGACTAAATTTTATTATTTTTAATATATATAGATGCTCAATATATTCCAAAGCAATATACATAGCATAAATCTCAAGTTCTTAAAAATATTATTAATATTTTTATAAATATTTTTATTTATATTAAATTAATTTAAAAATTAGAAAAATATTGAAATATATAATATAATGAAAAAATAGTAATTTCTTTGCAGTTTTTTTTAATTCTGCTTTTCTAAAATTTAATAATAATCCAACTTTATTTAATATAAACGTATAAAAAATTCAAATAATTTAAAAGTAAGAAATTTAATGAAAGTTTCTATGTTTAAATAAATTTCAATCCAATGTGATAAGGACCTATAAAAAATAAATATTAGAAATTAATATAAAAAAATAAATAAGAATGTCTAAAAATAATATATCAAAAGAAAATTTGAATAAACTATTATTTTAATATTGAGATTTTAATAAATTAATTAATTGATATCTTATATGGTTTAAAAAATAAAGATTAATTTAAAGATATAGCTGATAAGTCCTCAATGAGACTTTATTGGTTTAGCTTTATATATATATAAATAAAGTTAAACAAAAATGTCAAGAGGTATGGACCTAGGGTTCGAGTTCGGCGGGGTGAGTAGACTGCCAAATAAAGTTAAGTGGAGGGTTTTTTGCAGTTTCCTCTCTTTAATCCAAATAAACTAACTAAAGAATCCGTAGTGCTGCATATCGACCTCTCCGGAGGACCGATAAAAAAAAAAGATATAGCAGATAATAATATATATTATAGATAGCTTATTAATATATATTAAAAATGAAATTATTGGTTATCATTTTTATGTTTGTGTAAAATAAAATATTTCCATTTTTCCTACATTTTCAAAAATTATAGAAATCTGATAAAAATTTAAATATGAAGTAATTGTATATTTAACTTAAACAATTTCGGTATAAAATGTATGTGAAATTACTATTTTAGACTATTCATTTCTAATTTGTAATTTTTCTCCTGGAATTTATATGGATTTAAAATTAAATTGAATATTTTAATCACTGTATAAATTAAAAACACAAATTAGTATTTTACTTAACTATAATTATTAAATAAATTAAAAACTATCTTTGAGGTCCTTGCAATATTATTAACTTCCAAGAATTGAATTAGCATTTTCTTTAAACTTATTTAAATAATTTTCTACAGATTTTTTTAAATATGTGCTGATTGAGTAAAAATAATTTTCTTTTTTCTTAATCATTTACAATTATTAAGAAATTTAATAAAAATGATAAAATTATTAAATAATAAATATCCTATTATAATTATTGTTATTGTAATCTTAGATATAATTATTAACACTGCCACCATTTATCTATTAATATTTATCAAATTTATCAGTGTTTTCGCTGAAAAATATATAATTAGATTCTTATGGTTTATTCTTGAAATTAAGGTTTATAGAATGCACTCTCAAATCATCTTTATAAGTATCTGGAATATTTTTCTTAATATCTTCAATAAAAATGTTCAAATCATTCTAGGTAGGAGCTTATGCAACAAATTTTGAATTGAATTCAGTAAAAAATTTAATAAGCTGTGTTTTTAAATCATAACTAGTACTCTAAATCATTTTTTACTAATCTTCAGAGAGTAATTGTAATTAATTGATTCGATCAATTTTAGAATCTTTACATAAATTTGACTAAATTCTTTCACAATATATAGCATCTCCAGCCAATATAAACAGCTAATTATCTTAATCTAATGTCATACAATTTCTGCAATTTGTAATTTATAAAATAGTGTCTACATTGTCAACCTACTGATTGAGAGAATTCTACTCGATTAAAATAGAGTTGATTTGAAACTTGTTGTCGATTTAATTATAAACCAAGTAAGCTAATGTGGCTTTCTAAATAACTTCTTAAATCACTTCATACTACTTTGAGATTTCTTCTTGTTTGTACAACTTTACCAACAGGTCATAATAATTCATGCCTTGAATATCTTTTTATCCAGCATAAATCCTCAACATTTATTTGTAATAGTAATCGAAATTTAAATAGCTCATTTTAAACAAATACTTTCTTTATGCTATTTTGCATTATAACTAATCCACTTTCAACATTACTATTTCTGCATTTTGACTTTCACAAGCTTGTTTTATCTAATTAACTTAATCTATAGCATATAATAGAATATCCATTGATTTTTATATATTTAATTTAGCTGCAATGAGTTATTATTTATCATCTATTTTATCAAACTTTTCATTAATATTGTCTGTAAGTTTCTAGACTTCATCTTTTATAACGATTTATAAATCATTAGAAAGATTTTCAATATTGTAAATATCAGTATTATCCTTACTAGCTTCTTCCAATTTAACTTTAGCTTGATTGACTGCTGAATCTAATTCTTTATTCCTTTCATCGAATATTTACTAACCAACTTTCTCTCTAATATCTTTGGTCAAATCATCATATTACTTTTAAAGTTCATTCAATTTTTCGACTTTGGCCATTCTCTTCTTGCTCTTCTTGAATCTCACTGTCTTAACCAAAAGAGTTTATTGTAAATTATTGATCTGTTTAGTGAGAGATTACATCAGGGTTACTTTTTATTTATCAACCATCTTACAAACTCTCTAAATTATAAATTAATCTGGATTTTTTCCTATATCCTCTATTTGTTTAATTACAACCTCAATATTTTCCTTAGATAACATTTAAAACAATTAAACATTGAAAAAAAACTACACTTAATCAATCAACTATTATTTGTATAATATCAACTACTTTTTAGCATTCTAATAATATATTTCCAATTCCTATTTCTGTTTGTTAATTTAATCGATTACTTATTATGATAATTTGGAAGCTGTTTGCAATAATTCTGCTCCTGCTGTTATTCCAATCCCAATAGGTCCTAGAAACTTTAATGATGCAGAAACTAGATTATTTTTTAATGTTTTTTATACTTTGCTATTCACTTTTTATAACGCTTCATTTCCTTTATTTAATAATGTCAGTCCTTTTTGAGCTTATTCCACTTTCTTATCTACCCATTCTTAACATTTCTCTTTCACTTCTTCTAAATCGTTGAATCCATATTATTGGGATTTTTTATCCAACCAATCTTTACTTTTCATTACTTTTTCTGAAATTTCCAACTTCTTCTACACTAATTCTAATGTAAATTTCATTGGATTTTCTACTAAACTCTTTATGTTTTCTATCGAAATATCCACTCCAAATCCATACTTTATTTTCTCTTTGCTTTATATTATAAACTGTTCAGATTTTTTATAATATTGAATAAGTTTGTTGCTCAGATATTATTCTCCTTTAGAGATAAAATAATTCAAATCTTCGTTTAAAATTTCTTAAGCCTTTTCAAATATCTTAATCTTTAAGTTTTGGTATTATTGATTCAACATATTTAATTCATTTTGAACATTATTTACTAAATCCAACTTTGATTTGTCAATTACCTTTTCATATTTTTCTATTATTAGTTTTCCACTTTATTCCACTTTTTATTATATATTTTCTATATTTTATTGAAAAGATGAAATATATTCTAATTCTACATTTTGAATCATTTATTCTTTAGCTACATTAATTTATTCTATCCAATTTTAACTTTCTTATTAATATTCTAAACTCTTTTGATCTGTTATTTTCAATAAAATCTAACTATTTTTAGTTAATTGATCAATAGTATTTTAGTCAATTCCTAGAATAAACTTCTATTGTATTTGATCTTAACTTTGTTTTTTATCTTAAATAATTTAATAAAACTATTATGGATTCACTCTCTTTTCTATTAAATCTGCAAAGAGAATCTAAACTTGGTTTTAAACATTTTCTTTTGCAACTTCTATCTAGACTTATAAATCGTTATAATTCTTAAGCATAGAATCTAAATTGGTTTTAAGAGTTAAATCAATATCATTAATGTTGGAAACAACTTTCTTTAGTAAATATTAATATTTTTCTGATTTTGAAATTATATTTCCTAAAAAATTATTATTGAGAAACAGGGACTAAACAATTTTGTTTTGAAAAAGTGTTTAGGAATCTTCTAAAACTTTCATTGCTATTTGCTTTTCTTTATCATCTTTCGCATTTTTAACTGCATTTTAAAGTTCTATAAACTATTTATATCCTTTAA
>Ga0315908_10003692_pt1 | contig 11098 bp, 9 predicted proteins | sample LakEriMetagenome_12_FD_203520 | JGI IMG/M metagenome (GOLD analysis project Ga0315908, IMG submission 203520) | Freshwater fungal communities from buoy surface, Lake Erie, Ohio, United States - Buoy 4 MA124 | ecosystem: Environmental > Aquatic > Freshwater > Lake > Lake biofilm | place: USA...
TGGTGGACGCACGGTGAGGCGCCCCAACACCCCACCCCACCCCACCCGACCCCATCCATGCACCCTGCTTGCGCTGCTCGCTTCCGCAGCCCCCGCCCCCCACCCACCCTGCACGGCTGTTGCACGTCCCTGGTGGCCGAGCGAGTTGTGTTGTGTTGTGTCACAACCCCCGGTCCCCCCACCCAGTCAGCCCGCCCCTCACCCCCCCCCACCCCCCCCCCGCCCTGCCCCCCGCAGCTTCTGCAAGCCCCTGGACGTGGACCTGATCAAGCGCTGCGCCAAGAAGCACCCCGTGATGATCAGCATCGAGGAGGGCAGCGTGGGCGGCTTTGCGGCGCACGTCATGCAGTACCTGTGCTGCGCGGGGCTGCTGGATGGCGGCCTCAAGTTCCGGCCCATGACGCTGCCGGACAGGTGGGTGGGGCACAGCCGCGAGGAGAGACGCCCGGGGGGGGGGGGCACGGCTTCGCGCTCTGCTCTGCAGCTGTAGAGGCAGCCTTGGTGCGAGCTGCGAGCCTGCTAGCTACTGACACCGTCCTGCCTCCTGCGCCGCCCGCCCCCCCCCCTGCAGGTTCATTGACCACGGCAAGTACGACGACCAGCTGTTCGAGGCCGGCCTGACCGCCAGCCAGATAGCAGCCACCGCGCTGACCACCCTGGGCAAGCCCAAGGACTCGCTGCTGAAAATGAGCATGTGAGGCGGCGTCAGCAGTGGCGGTCCGCGGCAGGACGCCGCGATGCCGCACGCGCGCGCGCGCGCTGCCCGCAGCAGCTGCGCGCTGGCGGCGCGCCACGCCGGGCCGCCAGCAGCAGCAGCCAGCAGCGGACAGCAGCAGCACGCATCATTTTGACCGGCACGGCCGCACGCGGCGGCGAGGGCGACGCGACGGTTCGCATCTCCCCTGGTATCGCGCCCAGCACCTGAGCGCTGGGCCGCCGTCCCCCCCCCCCGTGCCGCTGGGCCCCCGGGGGCGGGGGGGGGGGGGGGGGGGGGGGCCCCACCCACCCCCCCCCCCCCCCCCCCCCCCTTCCCGGGCCCGCCCGCCGCCCTCCCGGCTGGCCGCCCCCATGGGCTGCGGGCTGCGGGCGGCAGTTGTAGCGTCTGTTTTAGCGAGGGCCGCACTGGGGCCAGCAGAGTGGGGTGCCGCGCGTGGCGGCATGGCGCGCCTGCGGGCGCGCTGGCGTGTCAGCCGGGCCATGTGCCGTCAGCACAATCAAACCCGCCCATCACATCAGAGGGCCCACGATGCACCTGGTGCTGCGAGCGTGAGGGGTGTTGAGACGATTCATTGGTTTCGACGCCGGGCGCTCTTGGGCACCTGCTTGTCCTCCCTGGGGCAGTCGGCAAGGCATGGCTTGCTGAGCGGGCGGCGGCTGAGTGGCGAGGTGCAGCCGGCTGCGCTGCGGTGCAGTCTGCCCCCTGCATTCGAATGAGAAGGCTGGGGGTCTTGGGACCCCCACCCCCCCGGGTCCAGCCAGCGCCACAGGCATGGCTCGTTTAGCTGCTCGCACATCCCACAGCACTTGCACGCGTGTGTTCACCAGGCAACGGTGCCCCGTTGACACCAGCACTGTAAACCTGCAGTTATGTTGGTGGTGCTCTCCTTCGCGACCCGCGCCCCGGTCCCCCCGACGTGCGTTGACTGTCGTTGACCGCCAGCTGCCGCCTGACTGCCCAGCTGCGCCGCGCCACCAAGCAGCAGCTCAGCTGCACCTAGCTGCAATCAAGAAGGCGTGCCTGATTTGCTTGGAACTCGAGAATTCGCAACGGCTCCCGGACCCCCCGGCGCACGCTCACCATGCCGGGCTCTCCCAAGTTAACCGTGGGGCGTAAACTGGTGGACAGGGCACAGAAAGCCCGGGGGCGCACGCCTCTGAAGTTCGAGTTCGAGGTCATCCCGTTTTTCGCGGGTAAGCGCTGCTGCGGCTGGCTGGCAAAGTACTGTGGCATCATGACGTGCCCGGCCCATGGCCTGAACGCATAGATGGGGGCGGGTCCAGGGATGTCACCGCGGGCCCGCGCGCACACTCCGCAGGCGAGCTGCCGGCGGGCGTGCAAAAGGTGGCGTTTGTGTGGGAGCGCAGCAGCAAGGTGTTCCAGACGGAGGCGGAGGTGGTGAACCCGCACACCAGGGCGGTCTTTTGGAAGCAATTCCTGCGCCAGGTGCGGGCGTCGGCGCCGCGTGAATCCTGCCCCCCGCCTGGCCTGCTGCAGCAGCAGTGGCAGAAGCCTGCAAGCCGTGCCTGGCTGGCACGCCTTGCAGGCTGCGACCGTGTACCAGGAGGAGGGCCGCTTCCTGCCCAAGGAGTACACATTCAAGATCCAGACGGTCAAGGCAAGGCGCCCCGCCCCGCACAGCGCCGGCATGCAAAGCTGCCACGCTGGGCTGCCAGGCACACCGACCCACACACCACCAGCAGCTCGAGCCATCGAACGCCAGATTGCTGCTACCCGGCATGACCGGCAGCCTGGCGACCTGCCCGCATGCAGGGCTCCCCCGGTCATGAGGAGCGCAAGACGCTGGCCAAGATCAAGGTGGACCTGGCCGCCTTCTGCAGCCAGGAGGTCAGCCCTGTGCCGCAGGAGGTGTTCTTCCAGCTCAAGTGAGTGCCCCCTCCCCCCCAGGTCCCGCCCAGCGCACCGCCTAGTGCGTGCAGGTGCTTCAGGAGGCGGCGCCAGCAGGCAGTGTGGCGGCAAGCGTGGCACCAGGCGGCGGCCGTGGCAGGCGTCGTCATGGGTGACCGCTGCCGCCCCGCAGGCCCCTGGGCAAGCTGAAAGTGAGCATCAAGGCTGCCTGGCTGAAGGATGCCAAGGTGGACATGGACGGCCTGACAGAGGCCAGCTACACCACGGGAGGCGAGAGGGAGAGCTACCTGGAGGATGAGCAGGTGGGTGCGGGCCCACTTGCGTGGTGGTGGGCGGCGGGCGCCTGCTGACAGCAGGCAGGCCTCCATGCGTCCATAGCAGGCGGAGCCCGGGGAGAGCAGGCAGCGCAGGCTGCCGACACTGTGACTGCTGCATGGACCGCAGGACCTGAGTGGATTCGAGGAGCACAGTGCCGGCGCACGCACGGGCGCGACCAGCACCAGCGGCACCAGCGGTGCCTCGGCAGGGCGTGCCAGCGGAGCAGCAGCCAAGCAGGCGGGCGCTGCCCACTTGCAGGAGGGGCATGGCAGCGGCTCGCCCCGCATCATGGCAGCAGGGCCGAAGCTGCCCGGCGTCATCCCGGGAGTGAGTGTCATGATGCCCTCCATTGGAGCTGCGTGGGGTCACGCCATGCCGCAGACCCCTCGTTGATTCGTCCCCATGATGGTGCCATGACGCCGACTGAGCCACAATGTGTGGCATGCGTCCGCAGGGGTTCCCTGTGCCTCTGTCCCCCGAGGAGGAGGCGCGGCTGGCGGCAGAGCAGAAAGCAGCAGAGTCGGCACGCAGGTCAGCGGCACAGCCGACGCACAGCCGCACACACCCGCTGCGCCGTGGCTGCCGGTGCAACGGCCCGCTGCATCATGCAACGATGCCGGATGCGGGCCGTGCATCATGTGGGCTGACTGTGAGCATGCCTGCTGCTGCACCACGGCGCTGTGCAGGGAGCTGGAGATGAGGCAGATGCGCACCACCCTGGAGGAGCAGCTGCGCGCTGAGCTGTCAGCACAGCTGGAGGCGCAGCGGCAAAGCAGCTGGCGCGATATGTTCTGCTGTTGCCTGCCCCGCAAGCAGGTGGGTGGGCAGGGGACCGCTGCTGCCACCTGCTGGGCTGCCTGTGCTGCTGGACAAGCGTGGCAGCAGCCCGCCTCCTGCGCCTCGCAGCACCCACAGTCGATTGGGCCGTGTGGTGCTGCCGCAGCCGCAATCCTGACAGCAGTGCTGCTCGGGCTGCCGCAGGTCAAAATCCGCACCGCCGCTGACCCAACCGGCCACGACGATGGAAAGGGCTTGCTGGCAGCAGCTGCCATGGGGGATGCGCAGTGAGCTTCCTTCTGGGTCGCCACCCCCCTGATGTACCTCCTGCCAGCAGCAGGGCTCGGCACCGCAAGCGTGCTGCCTGAAGAGAGGCACCAGCAGGTCATTGGTTGGTCCGCCGCGCTGCTCATCAACGGGAACTGTTAAGCAGAATGGTTTGAAGCGCTTGTCTCTGGTAGGCGGCGTGGCGGGTGCGAGAAGCGGCAGCCTTATTGGGCCAGAGTAGGGTCGGAAGCCAGGAGCTGAAAGATGCTGCTGGCCATCGCACTTGCATCCGTTGGCGGGCACCCTGGGCTTACACATTGCGGTGTAATAACTTGCTGCCAGCTGAGATGCTCAACGACCAGCTGCCTGCCTGTCTGCGCGCAGCAGCTGCTGCAGTGTCCCTACCAGCAGGAATTGCGCTGCCGGCAGTCAAACTGCTCTGCGGGGCGTGAGTAGCAGGAGGCAACAGATGGCTGCCGGCTGCACTCTGCCACTGAAGAAGGTGAACCAGCAGTTTGATGCCACAAATAATGCGTGATGGTGCTGCTCCTGCTGCCTGTCACAGCCGAGTCCCCTCACGGGCAGTCACCCCAGCCCAGCCATCTCTGCATGCGTGGGCCCGTCCTGGCCGCCTCTCTGCATCCTGCGGCTTGCTACTCTACACGGGCGCGCTGCTCTGGAACTGCACCATCTGCGGTGCCATCATGTCGTACCTGGGGCCACGATGTGCGTCCTGCCCAAAGTCCTGCATCCCAAGGGAAGAGGAGGAAGGTTGGGGTGACCACAGGCAGAGCGGGAGCACAGACGCCTGACAGCTGGCAGTACAGCAGAGGTGCTGGTGCACTTGCGACACCCAGCTGCATCAGGGAACGCGCAATGCATCCTGCTGCACACGCACACGTCCCACCGCGCTTGGATGCAGCATGCACCAGCGTCGTCACCAGGCGCCACCCACCTTGGACAGGACAATGAGTAGTACAAAGTTGGTGAAGGACAGCAGCACAAACCCGGCACCAGCAGCATTGGTTGCATCCTGCAGGACCGGCAGCGCGCTTCAATGTCACCAAGCCTCTTGCCTGGGTGCAGCAAGGGCGGCAGGGGCGGCCAGGGCGCTGCTGCTGCTGCTCCCATGCGCCACCCTCCAGCTCCCTCCACGCCCCACCTGGTTGATGACAACCCCTCAACCCACCTGGTTGATGTCCTTGATGTCCACCGGGCCAAACTGCAGGTTGGTGATGAAATTATGTGCAGAGATCATGCAGCACCTGCAGGCAGGCAGCAGGCAGGCAGCCGTCGGGCCAGTGGTCAGCGACGCAGAGCGCCAGGCTGCTGGCGCTGCTGGGCAGCGTGTGCGTCTGATGCAGCTGCCCCAATGCAGCGCCTCGCGCCCCGGGTCGCCTGCCGACGGCTGCAGCTAGGTTCCGAGGCGTCGCTTCCCGGGTCGCGCCGCCAAGCCGCCCCCCTCACATGGTGGCCAGCACGAAGAAGGCCAGCAGGGTGAGCTGGCCCCTGCGGAAGGCATTCTCCAGGAAGCACACCACGAACAGCGTCACCAGCAGCGCAAACTCAAACCACAGGGACCACCACTCCCACCTGGGGAGGGGCAAGCCGGGGGTGGGGTGTGCGTCAGCGAGTGTGCGTCTAGAATGCTGTCCAGCTGGCCAGCACAGCTGCTGCAGGCCGCAGGCAGGCTGACATCTGATGAGAGCAGCTGCCCGCCGTCATTCGGCGGGCCGTCGATGCACAGCTGTGCCTGCTGCCCATGCGCAGGCTGCACAGCCGTGCAGCAGGCGGGCTTCAGGGATCCCGCGGCTCGCGCACTCACTGATACTCTAGCGCGCATTGAGCATAGCTGTTGCTCTTCTGGCAGTTGTAGCTGGCGGCGCCCGCGCCTCCCAGCGCGATGACCCAGGCGAGCAGGCCAAACACGACGATGAACAGACCCAGGGGGTGGATTTGCAGGCGGGCCATGACCTGCAGGATGGATGAGGCGACGCTTGCTGCTGCATCTGCTGCTGCTGCTGTCCGGGTGCGGCGCGCAGTGGCGGGGGGGGGGGGGGGCAGGGGTGCTGCACAGCCGGCTTCGCCGGCGGCGGCGGCGGGAGGGCCATGCGGCATCCGCAACCCCCAAAGCCTTCACCAGCGGCGCCATCCTGCGGCAGACGCGCGCTATGGGTGCGTGCAATGCATGTCCCCCGCGTTCTACACATGCGCGCTCGCGCCCTGTGGTCGCAGACGCCGGAGAGCTCCTGGCCAACGGCAGCCCGGCCTGCGCAGCTTGCCATCACGCACATCTAGTCCAACAACCTACCCTTTACGGATGGGTGTTGCTTGCGGGACGGGAGACGCGCTCCTGGAGCTCCGGTGAGGGGGCGCAGACCAGGAGTGGACCGAGCAGCGATCGACGCGCGCGTTGACTCAGACCGTGGAGATACAAATGCTGTCGGCACTGCAATTTACCGATGGACAGAAGGCACTGGGTGCGCTGGTGGAACCCGCGCGGGGGGAGCCCGCCGCGACCCCGGGTGCGCCGGCGCAAAACCGCTGGTACAAGATGAGTTCAGGCGGCCGGCCGCTGAGGCTATCACTGGTGTTACAACTGGGCTGGTGACGGGCGCGCGCGCGCGCAAGGAGAGTCAAACAAGGTGCAAGCGCAAGGTGGAGTGCATGACCGACCCGTTGGCAAGGCACCAAGCGGGCCAGACCGACATCGTCAGAACCAAGTGTGCATTGCGGCACAGGGGGTCAACCGGAGGTGAAAGGGGGGGTCAAGGGTGCAGGAGATGGGCAGAGGGCCCATTGTGGCACAAGTACGAGCAATTGCAATCCACGAGCGTGTGCATGACAACGATCACTGCTGCGCTGTCCAGCAGAAGCTGCCGCTGCTGCTGCGGCGCGGGGGCGTCATGGGGCAGCCGTCCTCCCCGACCGCCGTCGCCGGCGCCGCCTTGCCCCCCTGCTGCTGGTGCGCCAGCACATCCAGGCGCTGCTCCATGGTGGTCATGCGGGCGACCATCTGGCGGCCCTGCGCCCGCTCCCGCTGCAGCTGCCCCCTCAGGTCGGTGATGGTCAGGTCGGACTGCGCCAGCTCCACCTTGGCTTCCACCAGGCGGTCCAGCAGCACGCTCTCGCGCGTGGCGGCCAGGTGCGCCTCCACGTCTGCCAGGCGCTGCGTCAGCCCCTGGCGCTGCGCCTCCGACACCTGGGCGGCGTGCTCCAGGCTGCTGACCTGGGCCTCCGCGTAGCGGGCGCGCGCGCGCGCGTCGTCGCGCTCCTCCAGCAGCGTGCGCGCGAGCGCCTGCAGCGCCGCCACATCACCGGCGGCGACCGCCTGCAGCAGCAGCTCCTCGCTGGGCGCCTGCTTGGGCCCCAGGACGCTGCCCTGCTGGTCGCGCCCGCGATGCACCAGCACCGACAGGCCGCTGAACCAGCTGCCGCCGCCGCGCGCTGCGACCGGGACGTCGCCCTCGCCCTCGCTGGCTGCAAAGGCGTAGGCCTCCTCGCCCACCATGGCCACCTCGGCCGCGCCGCCGCTGCTGCCGGATGACTGCAGGGAAGCGCAGGCCAGCGCCGGCGCCACGCTGCTCAGGGGCAGCACCAGCGGGCTGCCTGCCGGTGCCACGACCGTGGAGGCGGAGCGTGTGCGCACGCTGGCAGGGGCGGCGCCGCTGTCGCTGCGTGACACGCCCTCCGCCTCGCCCTCCCTGACCTCGGGCAGGCTGGGAATGCTGCGCTGATGGCGGTGGCGGGTGGACGTGCCGAGCCCCGTGGCAACTGCTGCCGCCAGCGCTGGTGCTGCTGCGCCGGCCTCGGCTGCGGGAGGCGTCTGGAGGGCTTGCTGCGCTGAAGCTGCAGTGTCGGCAGTCGTGATGCGGGAGCCCAGCACGGCTGCGCTGCTGCCCGCGTCGTTTTGAAAGTCTGCAGGCGGTGGCGCGGCGGGGCGCGCTGGTGAGCGCAGGGCAGGCGGGGTGTGCGTGTTGGGGTGCGTGCGGCAAGGGCAGCAGGACTGCAGCCCCTGCAGCAGCAGGACTGCAGCCCTTGGAGCAGCAGGTCAGGAGCAAGGGGGGTGGCCCACCTTCGCTGTAATGGCTGCTGGATGGGGTAACGCTGGTGGTGTCGGAGCCGCTGCGGCTGACCGACTCATCGTCCAGGGGCGCGTGCTGCAGCCAGGTGGCAGACAGGCGCAGGTGCAGCTTGCCGTAGGGCTGCAGCTGCAGGGTCAGCTCCTGCTCCTCCGCCTGGCGGCTGCTGGTGGCGAAGGCGCTCATGTCCAGCTTGGTTTTGGACAGCTGCGGGCGCAGCAGGGAGGGGGGGGGGGGGGTGAGCCCCCTGGGGTCGCCCAGGGCGTGGCGCTTGGCTCCCAGGCACGGGCGAGCGCCCGCCTGGCCTGGCCTCCCGACTGCGGTGGTGGGAGGAGGAGGTGGTGCGCCAGGTCAAGCCCCCTGCTCACCGTCCTGCGCTTCTCATGGCCCTTGGCGGTGTAGGAGACCGCCTGGAGCTTGAAGCTGTAGTCCTTGGGGTCAAAGCTGTGGCCGCTGCGGCGCAGCGTGGCCGTCTGGCGCATGATCTCACGGAAGCTGGCGCTGCCATCCGCCGCCACGCGCTCCGCCTGGGTGAGGGACAGCTTGTCGTGGCGCTCCCAGACGATGCTGACCTCCTCCGCGCCGGCGCCGGCAGGGATGCCCTCTGCGGAGGAGCGAGGGGCGGCGGCGGCGTCAGCGCGGCGGCGGGATGTGTGTGGCGCATGCATGTTGGGGGCGGCCAACGCCCGCCCGCCCGCCCAGCGCAGCAACCAGCTTTGTCGCGGCGCTGATCCCGCTGCACAGGTGCACAAGTCCTGTGCAGGCCGGGACAGGTCTGTCACACTCCCGTCGCAGCGCGCGCCAGGCCGGCCGCGGCGGCGCAGGAGGGCTCACCGATGCTGATGGGCACCACCGCAAAGTCATACTTCAGCGCATCGCCTCCGCGGCCGAACATGGACGGGGATTGACAAGTGAGCGTTGTGCGGGCTTGATCGCAGGCGTGGGTGTGCAGGATTACAATGTATGAAATGTGTGCGTGGACTGGGGAATGACACCGGGGCCGGGGCGGCTCTGGTTTGATCCTTGCACGCGGGCCTGCCTTCCGTGACGTCATGCAGTCACACAGGGGTCAGGGGTGAGCATCACACCGACCCGCCGCCCGCCAAGGCGCCACAGCCCCCCGTGCGCGGCTTTGTGTCATCCCCGGTGGCGGCTGGGTGTGTGGCAGCCGCTGGCAGCCTGCCTGCCTGGGCCAGTCCGGCACTCACGCCCCCCCGCCGGCACACATGCTGGTCCCACTTCCGCGCAGCCGCCACCGCCCCGCACCCGGCCTCCCCGCCCCTTCCAGAGGTGACCCCCATGCCGCCGCAGACCTCTGGGGGGACCCAAGCAACCCAGACCAGGCTGCCACCACGAATTTGCGGGTGGCGGGACGCAGGGCCAGCAGCGCCACGGCGGCTGGCTGGGGCGTGCCCACGCTGCCCGGTGCTGTCACCTGGTGCTGCCCCAGCACACCACCCCGCTGCAGGTGCAAGGCGATCAACCCTGGCGCCCTGGCGGGGCTGAATGCCCCCCGGTACATGTGGATGAGGAGGTTTTCACATGGTGCCACCATGTGCTGGCACCCGGCTTGTTTGGTTGGGTGGCGCCCGCTGCCCGGTTGGGTGGCGGCCGCTGGCACCTTGGTTCTTGGTCGGGTGGCGCCCGCTGCGGGTGACTGCCACTGCCTGCCCGGCCAGCCCCACGGACCCGCCGTCAGGGGGGCTCGGCGGGCTCGCCCTGGCTTGCTGCACGGCAGTGGTGCACTGGGCGCCTGCCAGCAGGTGGCAGCCCGGGCCAGATGGCCACCTGTGTTGCATGTGCGAGCGCGCGTGCGTGTCGGGCATGTCCAGCGCCTGCAAGGGCGCGCGTGCTCGGTGGCGCGCTGGTCTGCGCTGGCAGGCGTGGCATGGCGCGGCAGAGAGGCAGTGCTGCGTGGGAGCAGGCTGGGCATGAGTATCATGGCCGCGGCTGGGGTCGACGGTGTTGCCTGTGGCTGCATGCTGCACGCCTGGAAAGGGCGGGCGGTGGGGCAGGCCCCGATGCGGCGCGCAGTGGGCTGTGCCCCGGTGCCGTCAGTAGTACCCCAGCCCCGCTCGTGCAGGGTCCCCTCGCGCCAAGACTCTGCTGGCCTGCCCATGGGGGCAGGCGCCAGGGCATGGCACGCGAGCGTGGGCACGCGTGTCCATCCAGCTGCGGGGGCGTCGTTGGGGGCGTCGCTAGCTGCGCCCGCGCCGGGGCGCGCCCGCGCCAGGGGGTACCCTGCTGGGCAGCCGAATGGAGGCGTGCAACTGCCCCCGCCAGCGCCCGCCGCCCCACAGCTGTTGATTCGGCGCCGCATTCCCCCGCGTACCTGGCGCACGGCTGCACGGGCCAGCGAGTTTCGCCGCGCTGCCTCCCCTGGGTTGCACCCTGGACACTCGCAACCACAGGTGATACCAGCTTGTTTGCGGAGGGATCAGGGCCTGCCAGCGAGCGTGCGGCCGGAAGGCCAAAGGCGCGGCAAGCCGCGATGGTCTCTACCCGGGGCGCAAAGCGGGAGGATGCGGAGGAAACAGAGGTGCCAGGCTCTGGTGGAGGCGGCAAGCGGCGGGCCAGCCCAGCCGCGGAGCCCTCAAGGTGGGCGCAGAGCTGGCAGTTCAGGTTTGGGCAGCATGGGCCGTAATCCCGCAGCCACGGCTCAACGAGCGGCGCACCGCCCGCAGCCCTCTGCGCACACCAGGCTCGGAGCGGCCACCCGGGGCTGCCTGCATCTTGGTCCTTGCGCGCGGGTGCAGCAGGGCCCTTGGGTGTTGGGGTGGCCTCACCACGACACCCCGTGACCCCGGGGCGCCCTGCCCTGCCCCCCGGTCACCCCTGCAGGGGTGGCAAGCGCCGGCGTGCACAGGCGGCAGCCATGACGCCAGCAGACAGCCAGGAGGCCATGCAGAATGACTCCGGATTTGAGGGAGTGGTGAAAAGCGAGGACAGCAGCGATCAGGTGTGTTTGTGGGGGGGGGTGGGGGGGGGGGGGGGGGGGCGCAGGGCCCCCCCAGGGAGCCCCCCCCCCCCCCCCCCCCAGCGGCCGGCCCCGCCCGGGGGAAAAGCG
>Ga0315908_10003694_pt1 | contig 11097 bp, 10 predicted proteins | sample LakEriMetagenome_12_FD_203520 | JGI IMG/M metagenome (GOLD analysis project Ga0315908, IMG submission 203520) | Freshwater fungal communities from buoy surface, Lake Erie, Ohio, United States - Buoy 4 MA124 | ecosystem: Environmental > Aquatic > Freshwater > Lake > Lake biofilm | place: USA...
TGTAGAACTTACCTTGGCTGCCTCATTAGAAGCAACGGTTTTAAATCGCGGACCTCGTCAGAGCCCAGCAGAGTTAAAGGCATGGGGCGATTGCATGCAGTTACTCAGTGATGCTTCCTTCAAACAGTATCGATCCTTGATTGATCAACCAGATCTGCCGGCATATTTCTACGCCTCCACACCAGTTGAGCAGCTTGGTGATTTGTTCTTGGGTTCACGCCCTTCCCGGCGACCAGATGCTGCAGGTGGTCTTGATTCCTTGCGTGCGATCCCGTGGGTATTTGGATGGACGCAATCGCGCCAGATTGTGCCTGGCTGGTTTGGGGTTGGAACAGGATTAAGGGCTGCGCGTGAAGCTGGACACTCTGATCTTTTGGGGCAAATGCTCAGTGAGTGGCATTTCTTTACAACTTTCATTAGCAATGTAGAAATGACACTGGCGAAAACAGATTTAGTACTTGCTAAACGATATGTAGAGACTCTTGTTCCGGCCGAACTACATCACTTCTTAGATGAAATTCAGGCTGAGTTTGATTTAACTGTTTCGGAGATTTTGAAGTTAACTGCAAAGAAGACATTACTGGGCGATCAGGAAATCTTGGCGCGCACATTGCAGGTTCGAGATGCTTACCTTTCACCGATGCATTTGTTGCAGATTAACTTATTAAAGCGGGTTCGTGATGCTGGTGAGTCAGCAGATCCACTTTTGCGCCGAGCACTATTGCTAACAATTAACGGAGTTGCCGCAGGCCTTAGAAATACTGGCTGATTTAACTGTTGAAGGCTGATTGTGTTGCTTCTAAACCTTTTGTTATTAGGGATTCAACAACATCTGCCCCGCGATCAACAAATTCGCCAAGTTCTTTTTGTTCAACTTTAGAAAAAGCCTTCAACACAAAATCTGCCGGATCTTGGTGGCCCATTGGTCGACCAATGCCTAAACGAACTCGGAAATAATCAGGACTGGCAAATGAAGAAGTCATCGATTTCAAACCATTATGGCCATTGTCGCCACCGGCAAATTTGGTTCTAATCGCGGCAAATGGAATATCTAGTTCGTCATGCAAGGCAATAATGTTTGCCGGTTCAACTGAATAAAAATTAGCAAGGGCTTTGACCGGCCCACCTGTCTCGTTCATGTAGCTCTTTGATTTTGCAAGAATTACCGAATGCGTACCAGCATCTAATTTGTAAGCTGCAATATCGATGCGAGATTTATGCGAAGAGAATTTAATGCTGTGGCGACGAGCTAACTCATCAATCACCATTTGGCCGATGTTATGACGTGTAGCTGCGTATTGATCACCTGGATTACCCAGGCCCACTACTAACCACGTCATAACAACAAAGCCTAAGGGTTAAGCGTCTTTCTTGTCGGCATCTGCAGCAGGTGCAGCATCTGTGGTTGCTGCTGGTGCTGCTACTTCTTCTGCAGCTGCTGTTGACTTCTCAGATAGGTGAACAACGATCATCTTTGGATCGGATTCGAGTTCAACTCCTGCAGGTAGAACTACATCTGCAGCGTACTTTGAAGAACCTGAAGCAAGTCCTTGGATATCTACCTCTAGGAAGTTTGGAATAGTTGAAGCATCAACGCGAACATCAATTGTGTTGTTTACATGCTCAAGGATTCCATCACGATCATGCTCACCAACTGTGTGAACAGGAACTGAAACTACAACCTTCTCACCGCGACGGACCAAAACTAGGTCAACGTGCTCAAGAATCTGCTTGAGGAAATCGCGAACGATTACCTTTGGAAGTGTTAACTCGTTCTTGCCATCAATTGTGATGTCCAAGAGAACGTTTGACTGCTTAAGAGCAACGCCAAGTTCCTTTGCAGGAAGTGTGATGTGTAGTGGCTTTTCACCGTGACCATAGATAACTGCAGGAACTAAACCATCGCGACGTGCACGACGTGATGCGCCCTTACCAAATTCTGTACGAGTGGTTCCGACGATCTTAACTTCTGCCATTTTTTAACCCTTTACTCCTAGTAGTCCTGGTTCTTCGGTGCGTACACAAAGTTCCAGCAGGAGAAAAATCCCTTACCCGTCGATCACGGAAAGCTATTCGCTACCCTCGCCGGAACAGGTCGAACAATATCTTTTAGGCCTGCTATGAAGCAAATTCAGGCTTAGGAATGACCATCAAACAGGCTTGTAACTGATCCATCCTCAAAGACCTCACGGATTGCCCGGCCCAAAAGTGGAGCAATTGAAAGAACTGTCAGATTGTCGAATTTTTGATCCTCTGAAATCGGCAAAGTATTTGTGATGACAACTTCAGATGCACGGCTATTTTTCAAGCGATCAACAGCTGGGCCACTAAAGACGGCGTGGGTTGCAGCGATGATGACATCTGCAGCACCAGCATCAAAGAGCGCATCCACTGCCTTTGTAATTGTTCCGGCGGTATCGATCATGTCATCAATAACGACGCATGTTTGGCCAACTACATCTCCAACAACACGGCCGGTAATCGATTCATTAGGAACCCGTGGGTCACGAGTTTTATGAATAAATGCAATGGGGCAGCCACCAAGAAGATCTGACCAGCGCTCTGCAACGCGGACCCGACCTGAGTCAGGAGAAACAATAGTTAAGCGTGTGCGATCTACTTTGCTACCCACATAGTTTGCAAGCATTGGCAGTGCGAATAAATGATCTACTGGGCCATCAAAGAAACCTTGAATTTGTGAGGTGTGAAGATCAACTGCCATCAAACGATCTGCACCAGCTGTTTTGAAAAGATCTGCCATTAAACGTGCTGTGATGGGTTCACGGCCACGACTTTTTTTATCTTGACGGGCGTAGCCATAGAAAGGCGTAACAACAGTAATTCTCTTTGCAGATGCACGCTTTAAAGCATCGACCATGATCAGTTGTTCCATTATTTGCTTATTGACCGGGTTTGTGTGACTTTGAATTACAAAAGCATCGCAACCACGAACAGATTCTTCGAAGCGAACAAATATTTCACCGTTTGCAAAATCATAAGCAGATGTTGGGGTTAAAGGGATTCCGAGTTCGGTGGCGACCTCTTCGGCTAGTTCGGGAAATCCTCGGCCTGCAAATAGGCGTAATCTCTTTTCAGAAGATAAACGGATTTCGCTCATGTATCTAGCCTTTCTTGGTGCTTTTTTCGGCGGCTTTTGCTGAGGGCGTATTGGGGCGCTTGCGCAGAACCCAATCTAATACATTTCTTTGCTTTGCTCGGCCAATACCAATTGCACCGGCCGGAACATCTTCGGTGATTACAGAACCAGCGGCTGTATATGCCCCGTCGCCAATTGAAACTGGTGCCACCAACATTGTGTCACTACCGATACGAACTTGATCGCCCACTGTTGTGTGATGCTTTTCAACGCCATCGTAATTAACAAAGACAGTTGCAGCGCCAATATTGCTGCCTTCGCCAATAGTTGCATCGCCAACATATGACAAATGCGGAATCTTTGACCCGGTGCCGACAACCGCATTTTTCATTTCAACGAAAGCGCCAGCCTTGGTTGAATCACCTAGCTGTGTGCCTTCACGTAAATAAGTAAATGGGCCCACTATCGCGCCTTCTCCAATGACAGTGTGGATTGCAATTGATTCAAGCACCTGTGCGCCTTCTTTGACAACACAATCTGTCAGAGTGGTGCGCGGGCCAATCACTGCCCCTGTTGCAACCTTTGTCGAACCAAGGATCGCAGTACCTGGATGCACAGTGACATCTTGTGAGAGCTCGACCGTTGAATCAATCCAGGTTGTTGTTGGATCAACAATTGTCACACCAGCACGCATCCAGCCCTCATTGATGCGATCTCGAAGCATTGCCGCACTCTCTGCTAACTGCACCCGATCATTGACACCAAGAGTTTCAGTAAAGTCATCGATCATGATCGCTGCAATTGATTCGCCGGCAGACTTTAGAATTCCAATGACATCTGTCAAATACAATTCGCCTTGCGCATTTGCATTTGTTAGCTGACCAATCGAGGCTGCAAGTTTTTCCCCATCAAAAGCGTAGACGCCACTGTTTATTTCAAAAACAAACTTTTCATCATCAGTTGCATCTTTTTCTTCAACGATACGTAAAAGCTCATTGCTGTCATCACGGATGATGCGACCGTACCCTGTTGGTTCTGGATGCTCGGCAGTTAAAACTGATGCTGCAAACTTTCCAGCCGCATGCGCTGCAACAAACTGCGCTAGTGAATCACCGGAAAGAAGCGGTGTATCTCCTGCTAAAACTAAGACCGTGCCTTTGGGGGCGTTGCCTGCGAGCGCTAACTGCGCTGCATGTCCTGTTCCGCCGCGGTGTTCCTGAAAAACAGTTGTTGCTTTTGGCGCAATTTCAGCGATGTGTGCCTCGACAGCTTGGCGACCTGAGCCAACGACGATGCGAAGTTCAGTTGGTTGTAAGTGATTGATCGCGTGAAGAACATGTCCAAGCAGCGAACGACCTGCAACGCTGTGTAAGACCTTTGGAGTTGTCGACTTCATGCGAGTGCCTTCGCCTGCGGCTAGGACAATCACAGTTTGTACGATCACAAGTGCAGTCTACCGGGATGCTTTGTAAGGAAGGCGAGTGGCTCCGCCACCAGGTATCGATCCTGGACCCTGGGCTTCAAAGGCCCATGTGCTAGCCACTACACAATGGCGGAACGCATATTCTCCCTCATAAATGGTGGTGCTTATGACCATAGGCTCCGGATTTAGGAGATTACTTTTGCTCCGGCAACGGGGCCAATTGCCCGTACAACGCTGCCAACGACCCCACTTGAAGTTAGCGCCACCGTTAAATCAAGGCCCGCTTCCTCATCAGCTACTAAGAAAGCAACCGTTGGCCCAGATCCCGAAACGATCGCACCAAGTGCGCCAAATTCCTGACCAACATCTAAAACCAAACGCAATGCTGGGCGCAATGAACATGCTGCCGCTTGCAAATCATTGACTAGCGATTTACCAACCGCGACTGAATCAGCTGCCAGTAACGCTTGCATTAAGGCTTCATTTGTTTGCGGCTCAATAATTTCAAGCCCCGCACGCAAACGATCACATTCTGCATAAACAGCAGGAGTAGATAAACCATGTGTTGAAAGAGCAAGTACCCAATTATATGTACCCCGCGAAAGCGCTGCCGTTAATTGATCACCATGGCCAGTACCGATTGCAGTTCCGCCACTTAACATAAACGGAACATCACTTCCTAGCTGAGTTGCGATCTCTACCATTTCTTCGCGGGTCATTCCCAGTGAATACAAATAATCAATTCCAACAATTGTTGCAGCAGCATCTGCGCTGCCCCCCGCCATTCCACCTGCAACTGGAATTGATTTCTTAATTTCAATATGGGCATCTACTGTTAAGTCGTACTCTTTGGAAATAAGTGCGACCGCTTTTGCTGCCAAGTTATTTGCATCAGCCGGAACTCCAAGAGTTTGCTCACCGGAAATAGCAATTGTTAAACCAGCACCCGGTTCAGATAATTTAATATTCACATCATCAAAAATTGAAATTGCTTGAAACACTGAAACAAGATTGTGATAGCCATCAGCCTCTTTTGGGCCAACTGATAATTGAAGGTTGACCTTTGCAGGCACACGCACGGTCACACTCTTTACAGGCATGCGGTGACCCTATAACTGCATTTAGAAAATGTCAGGTGCAACGGCTGCAATCTTGCAAAAAGATTGTATTTGCAATGCTTCGCCCCGAAGAGTTGGATCAATTCCGGCTTTGACCAATATTGCCTCGGCAGCCGATGAAGATCCATAAAGACTAGAAAGTGCTGACCTCAGCATCTTTCGGCGCTGTGCAAATGCTGTATCAATAATCGTAAAGACTTTGGCACGAGACTCTTCGCTTCCGGCGGTTTCGCGACGAGTAAAGCCCACCAATTTTGAATCAACATTTGGGGCAGGCCAGAAAATTGATCTCGAAACAGTTCCGACGTTTTTAACATCGGCCCACCAAGCCGCCTTAACACTTGGAATTCCATACTCTTTGCCGCCAGGCTTTGCTGCTAATCGATCTGCAACTTCAGCTTGAACCATAACTACCCCTGTGCGAATTGATGGAAACTTTTCAAGTAAGTGTAAAAGGACAGGGACTGAAACGTTATATGGCAGATTAGCTACCAGCACAGTTGGTGCAACGGGTAAGTCATTTACCGCTAAGGCATCAATGTTAATGACGGTGAGATTTTCTGGATGATCAAAATGTGCTGCCACTGTAATCGGTAATTGAGTAGCAAGTCGCGGATCTATTTCAACTGCAACTACCGCCTTTGCAACTTCTAGCATTGCAAGTGTGAGGGAACCAAGTCCTGGGCCAATTTCTAAAGCGATGTCATCCTTGGTTACACCAGCGGTCCGTACAATTTTTGTACAGACATTTGAATCTATAACAAAGTTTTGACCCAGTGACTTCGATGGTTTCAAATCCAACTGTGCTGCAAGTTCGCGGATCTGGGCCGCTCCTAGCAATGTCATGGCGCAAAGGATCCAAAAATTCGCTCTGCATTCTCACTTAACCCTGTTGCTAACTCTGCTAAATCTTGGTCCCGTTCTGTTGCCATAGCTCGCACAATTGTTGCAATATGTGCAGGTGTATTTCCTGCGCCGCGATGTGGGGCTGGTGCTAAAAATGGTGAATCTGTTTCAACCAATAGCTGATTCAAGGGCACGAGCTTGACCGCTTCGCGCAATTCAGGTGCGTTTTTAAAGGTTAAGGTGCCAGCAAAGGAAAGGATGTATCCACGTTCGATACATGTCTTAGCCATGGCAACATCGCCTGAAAAACAATGAAAGACAGTCTTTTCTGGAGCTCCTACTTCGAGAAGTATTGATAGGACATCATCATGGGAATCTCGATCGTGAATGACTAACGCTTTACTAGTTTTCTTGGCTAGTTCAATATGCCACTTGAACGAGTCTTGCTGACGCTTGCGAAGTTCGGGTGGGGTTCGAAAATAATCTAACCCTGTTTCACCAATTGCTCGAACTCGTGGATGGTTGGCCAACTCTTCGATGATCCTTAAATCCGCTTCTAAGTCGGCAACAACAGGTGCTTCGTTGGGGTGCAATGCCACAGCTGCTAAAACCGAGGTGTTCCACTTTTCTGCAGCTTGTACACACCATTTTGATTGTTCTGCTGAATATCCAACCTGAACAATGCGATCAACATTGACCGATTTTGCTTCAGCAATTACATCGGCAACCTCTTGTGAATCAAATGCTGCATCAGTGACGATCTCCATGTGCGCATGTGCATCAACGGTTGGAACCGGTAGGGCTTCGGGTAAAGGCGCGCGAGGTCGATCTAAATCGCGGTTGTGGCGATCTGCCATGTGAGTTTAGGCAGGAGTTTCTAAACGTGGGAATAAGACTGGAGTTTTAGTAACAGTTGCACCTGCTGGCAATTGTCCCCATTTTGCAACATCTGAGATCTTTTGTGCACCCAAATCCCCCAGGGTGCTTTGTGCGCCAAGACTCTGCCACAAAATTTCACATGTTTGCGGCATAACAGGATGAAACAGAATTGCCAGAGCGCGCAAAGATTCTGCTGTGTTATATAAAACTTCTTCTAGTACCGCTTGGTTAGCAGGATCCTTGGCAAGAATCCAAGGCTCTTTGATAGTGACATAGCCATTTACTTGCTTACAAAAATCCATGATCGCCATGATTCCGCCTTGGAAATCAAGGGCACACATTGCAGTATCGGCCTTTCTAACAGTTTCGATTAATGCTGCTTCTAGTTCTGCATCATGGCTGATGGCTGGAAGCACTCCTGCGCAATACTTTTCAACCATCGCGGCGCTTCTAGACGCCAGGTTTCCAAAGTCATTTGCTAGCTCAGAGGTATATCGGGCGCTCATGTCTTCCCAAGAAAAAGAGCCATCGGTGCCAAATGGAATTGCGCGCAAGAAGTAATAGCGAAAAGCATCGATACCAAAGTGATCTGTAATGTCCTTTGGCGCAATGCCTGTCAGCTTGCTCTTACTCATCTTTTCGCCGCCGACTAATAACCAGCCATGTGCAAAAACCTTTTTTGGGACTGCAAGGCCTGCAGCCATCAACATCGCTGGCCAAATAACTGCATGGAATCGCAAAATATCTTTTCCAACTAAATGAACATCGGCTGGCCAAGTTTGTGCAAATTTTTTGCCTCCCTCAGAATCTGGTGCATCTGTCAAACCAACTGCGGTTGCATAATTTAGAAGGGCATCAAACCAAACATAGACAACCTGATCTGTATCCCATGGAACCGGAATACCCCAGTCAAATGTTGATCTAGAAATTGAAAGATCTGAAACTCCGCCTTCGAGGAAGGAAACAACTTCGTTGCGGGCACTTTCTGGCTGGCAAGCTTCCGGGTTATTCTTGTAATGATCCAGCAATGGCTCAACAAAAGCAGATAACTTAAAGAACCAATTATTTTCATTGACTAATTCGATTGGCTTACTATGAATAGGACAACACTTTGCTCCGTCAATATCGATTAAATCGCCAGGTAGTTTGAACTCTTCGCAACCAACGCAATACGGACCTTCGTACTTCCCGGCATAAATGTGCCCAGAGTCTTTGAGTGACTGCAAAAATGTTTGCACACGTTCGGTGTGACGCTTTTCTGTGGTGCGAATAAAGTCATCGTTAGCGATGTTGAGGTGTTCCCAATTTGGTTTCCACGCTTCTTGTACTAATTTATCGACCCAGTCTTGAGGGGCGACATTATTTAATTCTGCAGTGCGCATAACTTTCTGCCCATGCTCATCAGTTCCTGTAAGAAACCAGACTGATTCGCCCTTTTGGCGGTGCCAACGAGTTAAAACATCACCGGCTACGGTTGTGTAGGCATGCCCAATATGAGGGGCATCATTGACGTAGTAAATCGGCGTCGTTAGGTAGAAAGACTTAGTCACGGGCCCATCTTATTGGCATCAACGACTGCGGCATAAACAAGGCGTTTTGCGATGCCAAACTCTTCGGCAACTGTTGCCATGGCAGATTTTCGATCCATTCCAGCACCTTCAAATTCGCGTACTCGGGCGACCATATCTGATGCCGTCAATGATGCTGAATCGGTGACCGCCCCAGCGATGACAAGAGTGATTTCGCCAAGGACATCATTGCTGTTTGCCCATGTCAATAGCTCCATCATTGTTCCTCTAATAGTTTCTTCATATCGCTTTGTCATCTCACGGCATATTGCACCCCGTCGGTCTGCACCAAAAACACTCACTGCATCAGCAAGTGAATCTACTAACCGGTGTGGGGCTTCAAAGAAAACCATAGTTCGTTCTTCAAATCTAAGTTTTTCAAGTGTTGCTAAGCGAGCACCTGCAGTCCGTGGTGGAAAACCTTCAAAAGAAAAGCGATCAGTTGGCAGCCCAGATAATGCAACTGACATTGTCACAGCACTTGGTCCTGGAATAACACTGACCTCGATACCTTCGGCGATTGCATCTCGCATTAATCTAAAGCCAGGATCACTAATTGTGGGCATGCCGGCATCTGAAACCACCAACACCGTTGCCCCAGATTTTAATTCTGCTATCAATTCGCGGGTGCGATCTTCCTCATTGCCTTCAAAGAAAGATAAAACCTTGGCGGTAAAACTCACTTCGATATCTGTGCACAAGCGATGAAAGCGACGAGAGTCTTCAGCGGCGATGATTGAAGCGCCCTCTATTGCACTTTTTAATCGAGAGCTAGCATCACCTGGATTGCCCAGTGGGGTTGCTGCCAAGATGAGCGTCATGGGCTAATCCTCTCAGTATTTTTGGGCTAAGGCCCATACTCTTGACCTATGGCCGCCATTGCTCCAATTCTTATTGCGATTGCCGCTTTCGTGCTCCGCATAATTAATTTAGGAACGCCTAAAGGTTTTGTCTTTGATGAGGTCTACTACGTAGATGGTGCCCGAGACCTTCTCAATTATGGTGTTGAAGTTGATGGGATTAATCCCGAGTTTATAGTCCATCCCCCAGTTGGTAAATGGTTAATCGCAGGTGGAATTCAGATCTTTGGCAACAGTGAGTTTGGCTGGCGTTTTGCATCAGCAGTATTTGGAACCCTCTTAATCTTGCTTTTTGCCAGATTGATTCATGTACTTTTTTACTCTCCATTTCTAACAGCACTTGGTGCGGGGTTGGTGGCGCTTGATGGATTGTTACTTGTTCACTCTCGAACCGCATTATTAGATCTGTTCTTGACTTTTTTCACTGTTCTAGGCGTTTTCTTGTGGCACCGCAATAGACACATCTGGGCTGGAGTTGCTTTTGGGCTTGCAATTGGATGTAAGTGGAGTGCCATTTACTTCATTGCAATAATCGCGTTGATATCGATTTATCGCATCTTGATTGCAAACGATGTTCGACAATCCTTAAAACCGATTGCGGCAAAATTTGCACAGTACGGAATTTTACCAATCTTTGTTTACGCTTTAACGTGGGCTGGATGGTTTGTTTCAAATCGAGGTTGGAGTCGGCAATGGTCAAACAATCCATTAATTTCTTGGCTTCACTATCACTCAGAAATGTTGAACTTTCATACTGGTCTGACTGAGAAGCATCCATATCAAGCGAATCCATGGAGCTGGCTAGTAATGGGGCGCCCAACATCCTTTTTCTACGCTTCGCCTCAAGGATGTGAGTCCAAAGATTGTGCTCAAGAAGTTTTGGCACTTGGCACTCCAATTTTGTGGTGGATCGGCACCATTGCCATCGCTGTTGTGATTGGTTATTGGGTTAAGTCATTAATCGCACATCGAACTGATTCAGCTACCAACATAGTTGTAATTGGTCTTGTCGCTGGCTACCTGCCTTGGTTTGCAATGCAGCAAAGAACTGTTTTTGCTTTCTACGCAATCATTATTCAGCCATTCTTAATACTGGCAATTGTGTACTGTGCAAAACTATTGCTGGATAGTGGATTAAAGCCCGCCATATCACAATCAATTATTGGAGTATTAGTTGCAATAGTTGTTGTGTGCTTTATCTTCTTCTTCCCGCTGTTTACGGGACAGGTCATTTCTTACGAAGATTGGCGGCTTCGAATGTGGTTTGACTCTTGGATCTAATTATTGGTTAGCTGCGCGGGCTTGA
>Ga0315908_10003697_pt1 | contig 11095 bp, 9 predicted proteins | sample LakEriMetagenome_12_FD_203520 | JGI IMG/M metagenome (GOLD analysis project Ga0315908, IMG submission 203520) | Freshwater fungal communities from buoy surface, Lake Erie, Ohio, United States - Buoy 4 MA124 | ecosystem: Environmental > Aquatic > Freshwater > Lake > Lake biofilm | place: USA...
TCTGATTGGAATGTCGCGATCTGCGCATCGTTAAGGTGGCGCTTCCAGTTAAATGATGGAGAGCAGTTGTAGGCAAGCATTTTTCCTGGATACTTTGCGTGAATCGCTTCTGCGAATTTACGTGCAAGTTCAATGTTCGGCTCACCAGTCTCAACCCACATTAGATCTGAATATTCGGCAAAAGCTAAGCCGCGAGTGATAACTGCATCTAGGCCTGGCTTAACTCGATAGAAACCTTCGCTGGTGCGCTCACCTGTTGCGTACTGTGCATCGCGAGAATCGATATCAGATGTAATGAGATCGGCTGCGAGCGCATCAGTGCGAGCGATGATTATGGTTGGAACTCCTGCAACATCTGCTGCAAGTCGAGCTGCATTTAGCGTGCGCACGTGTTGTTGTGTTGGAATCAAAACCTTGCCACCTAGGTGACCACACTTCTTTTCTGATGCGAGTTGATCTTCCCAGTGAACTCCAGCAGCTCCTGCTTGAATCATCGATTTCATTAGCTCATATGCATTCAAAGGACCGCCAAAACCTGCTTCGGCATCGGCAACAATCGGCACAAGCCAATCAAGGCTCGCCGGACCCTCAACGCGTTCTACTTGATCAGCGCGCATCAAAGCGTTGTTAATTCTGCGGACAACTGCCGGTACTGAGTTGGCGGGATACAAGCTTTGATCTGGGTAGGTATGGCCTGAAAGGTTGGCATCTCCTGCAACCTGCCATCCGGAAAGGTAGATCGCCTTGAGTCCGGCCTTAACCTGCTGAACAGCCTGATTTCCAGTGAGGGCACCAAGAGCTGCAACCCACTTCTCGGTGTGGAGCAGATCCCAAAGGTTCTCAGCCCCGCGGCGCGCCAAGGTTGAATCCTCAGTAATCGAGCCTCGCAGGCGCACCACATCCTCAGCCGTGTAATCACGCTTGATCCCCGCCCAGCGTGGGTTGTTATCCCACTCTTTTTGCAATTCTTCTGCGGTCTGGATGTTGCTCCCGATCTGGCTCTTCATTACCTTCTCCTTCTTGTTGTGTGAAAAACAAGGGTTTTTGTGCCCTTTGCTCGACTAAGTTGAGTATTGGGCACTTTTCAAGGAATTGCATTCGTTTCCTGACAGAAATAATCCAATATTTCTACAGAATAGAACTTCCCCTATTCTGCTGTGGATGCCAGAATTAATTATGAGCAATTTAGAGAAAGAGTTCGATCCGCTGATCGTCGGCCGCCGGATCCGAGAACTGCGAACCAAGCAAGGAATGAACCTTGAAGTACTCGCTCGTGCAATTGAGCGCGCACCATCGCAAATTTCGGCAATTGAAAATGGAAAGCGCACTCCTCCAATTCAACAATTGCAGAAGATCGCGCAAGCACTTGGTGTTTCATTAACACAATTGCTCAACTCTGAAATATTGAGTGAGCGAACAGCAAATGAACTTGAAATTGAACGCGCACAACGTGGTGGTCTTTACTCATCCTTAGGCTTGCCAGATGCATTCATAGGTAAAACAGTCAGCAATAACATAATCGAAATCATTCTTGGCTTGCAGCGCGAAGTTGAAAGACTACATTTGCAACGCTCTGCAACCCCTGAAGAAGCCCGACGCGTTAATATTGAACTTCGCCAAGAGATGCGAAAGATAAATAATTACTTCCCGCACTTGGAAGAAGAGGCACGAACCCTCTTAGCGAAAATTGATCACAGCTCTGGTCCTCTTTCAGAGCGCTTAACAGCAGAGCTAGCCAATAAATTAGGTTTCACTCTCCACTATGTTCAAGATTTGCCAGCGTCAACAAGAGTTATAACCGACGAAAAGAACGGGCGAATTTATCTGCCGATGCGGCGCGAAGGTCGCGATGCACGCACTATTTTATTACAAGCACTTGCTGGTCACGTACTGAAGCATCCCTCTCCTAGTGATTATCGAGAGTACTTATCGCAACGTGTTCAGACCAATTATTTAGCCGGTGCTTTACTTATGCCAGAGTCAAACGCAGTTGAATTCTTGCAGAACGCTAAAGTTAAACGAGAGTTATCTGTTGAAGACCTACGCGACTATTTTGGCGTTAGCTATGAAAATGCTGCACATAGATTTACTAATTTAGCCACTGTCCACCTTGAATTACCGGTGCACTTCCTTAAAGTCCACGAAAGTGGCGCAATTTCCAAGGCTTACGAGAATGACAACGTGGCATTTCCATCAGATGTCTTTGGCTCAGTAGAAGGTCAGATTGTTTGCCGCAACTGGAGCGCCCGCAAAGTCTTTACTATTAAAGATCGATTTACTCCGTACCATCAATACACCGATAAGCCCGTGGGTACCTATTGGTGCACTTCGAGAATCCAGGCAAGTGCCCAAGGTGATTTCTCAGTCAGCGTCGGCACAAACTTCGAATCGGTAAAGTATTTCCGAGGAAGAGATTCCAGCACCCGTTACAAATCTTTCTGTCCGGATGCAAAATGTTGTCGCCAAGCGCCAGCGGATTTAGAGAGCAAATGGGGCGAAATGATTAGACCAACTCCGCGCATGAATTCCAGTTTGCTCGCAGCGATTCCGCAAAACGGGTTCTTGGGGATCGAGCAACGGGAAATTCTTGAGTTCTTAGAAGAGCAGATAGATTCTTAAGCGCTGGTCAAGAAAGAGTAAATGAGACCCAGCTCTTGATGCTTTGATGACCGCTTAGACGTAGCGCCTTATCTTGTTCGATGGCTTCCGTTAAAGAGATAACTGGGGATGAAAAAGGTTCAATTGTAATGAGTCTTTCTTTACCCCACAGTGGCCAGGTTTTGATTCCCCCAAGAACCATCCAAATCCAACAGTAAGGAAAGACTTTCTTATCCCATTCCAAAGTTATATCCGTTTGCAAAGATGCATTTCTGAAAGTTACTGAACTCTTGCTCATCGGACCAAGAATTATGTGGCCATCTGTTCCATCATCTGCTCCGAAGGTGCTGACATCTACGACTTCGCCTTTGCTATCAAGTGCGGTTGGCCACTTTGATTGGCTATCAGGCTTAAAGCGATAAGTTGGTCCTGGATAATTTGGGACTTCGATCGGCTCTCCAGCGTTTACGATAATTTCCATTCCTGGATCAATAAACGGTCCGCCAATAACAAGGTGTTGACCCCACTGAAACTCAATCTCTTCTCCACTTAGATTCTCAACCGATTCATCAAAGCGAAGTTCACCATTAGTCAAAGTCATTACTCGAATTAGTCGTAACGGCATGCGACGGAGATTGACCGAGAACTCAATAGATATTGATTTTTCGGAATCTTGCAAGACGCGATAATCCCAGGACAACATTGCTACTTCACCATGTCCACCAAAAGAAGCGCCTTTGTAATCAATTGGATACTGGGCATTGGGTAATACTTCTTGCCATCCCCCGCTGAAATGATCAAGGAAATTACCCATTGGCGCTTGCGTAGATTCAACTCCTTCGCGGTGCCTGACAATACCTTCTTGTCCATGCCAAAGTAGTTCTAGATCTAACTTTTTAGATCGTAGCTCTAATATTTCTGCACCGCGAGTAAGGCTAACTTTTAGATGAATTTCTGGTGATGTCATCTCGACAATCTCGTGACCTTCCCAAAGTGCCAGCCGGCCATAATGCCCGGAAGCGCGACGAGTGAATGGGTCTCTAGGTCCTTTATTTGTCATTTAAATTCTCGTATTCAGGATTTAACTCTTGGGTAACCCTGTTTTATGATCTAAACCATAACGCTTAGCTAATTCAATATCGATTTCCGGGACACCAAGTGCGGATGTCCAAGCACCTTCTACGCCAACACTTTGGCCAGATAAATAAGATGCGCGAGTAGATAGTAAGAAGGCAACTACTTCTGCAATTTCACTTGGCTCTCCAATGCGCTTCATCGGCGTCAATAATTCAAGTGATTGTCGTCTTGCAACAGGATCTGGTGCATCTACGAAACTTTTTTCAAGTGCCGGTGTCATAATCGCGCCCGGTGCAACTGCATTGGCGCGAATACCAAAAGGTCCATAAGCAACAGCAACGTTGCGCGTTAGCGCATCAACGGCTGCCTTGGTCATTTCATAAACAGCGTGATCGGGCCAAGCTCTGCGACCATGAACGGATGAGATATTTACAATTGCACCTGGAACTTTTCTGGTTGTAAAGGATGCCACAGCTTCGGCGCAACCCCAGAATGAACCGATTTGGTTAGCGTTGATAAGTTCCTCAAGCACTGCCGGATCATTGGGAAAATCATGCATCGGCGCTCCCCTGGTCCATCCTGCACAATTAACCCAAGAAATTAAATTTCCTTTTGATTCGGCTAATTCTCTAGCTTGGATATGTGTGGAGCGTTTTCCCACATCTCCGAGAAGTGAAAATGCCTGGTGTCCGGCATCTTTGATTTCCTTTTCAACAATGGGCAGATTAGTTGGATTTAGGTCAACAAGTATCACCGTGTAATCCTGCGCTAAACGATGGGCAATTCCGCGTCCGATTCCAGATGCAGCACCAGTTACAACAGCGACTTCTGTCATGAATCTCTCTCTATCTATGAGCGTACAACGGGTGAGTGGCAAAGCCATGAATGCGTGCTAGATCCCTGGGTGATTTGTATCGGCAAGGACTTGCAATCTTCTCGACCCAAACCAACAGCGCACCGTGAACGATAATTACAGGCGTCATCGACTTCCGGGCTAGGTAGTGACTGAACCACTTTGTCTACTCTTTTTTCAGTCGGCGGTGTTGCGAGTGGAACTGATGAAAGAAGTCCGACGGTGTAATGATGACGAGATTCTTTAAAGACATCGTCACGGTTACCACGTTCGACGATGCGACCGCGGAACATCACCGCAATTTCATCCGCCATGTAATGAGCCACGCCGAGGTCGTGTGTTATGAAAAGATAAGTTAATCCACGACTCGCCTGAATATCGCGCAGCAAATTGAGGACTTGCGCGCGAACAGATACATCCAGTGCTGAGACGGCTTCATCTAGAACAACAATTTTTGGATCAACCGCTAGAGCTCTTGCAATTGCCACTCTCTGACACTGGCCACCAGAAAGTTCGTGCGGACGGCGGTTCAGGTGTTCTTCCTCAAGGCCAACCGCTTTAAGTAAATCGATTACCTGATTTCGACGTGATTGCTTATCTCCAATATTAAAGGCAATCAGCGGACTCGAGATAATTCTTTCAACCGAGTGACGGCGATTTAGTTGACTGAATGGATCTTGTTGAACTACCTGAATTTCGCGGCGAAGTAGTCGAAGTTCTTCGTATTTAAGAGAACCCAGATTTCTGCCCAATACATCAATCGATCCTGAGGTTGGTTGATCAAGCCCCAATAGAACGCGTGCAGCAGTCGTCTTTCCGCTTCCAGATTCACCAACCAGAGCAAGAGTCTTGCCGGCATTTAAATCAAAGGAGACGTTATCGAGAGCATGAACGGTTCCAGTCTTACCTTTAAAGATACGGCTGACTGAAGAAAGAGTTGCGACAGAATCAATTTGGGATGTCATTTACTTAACTGTCCCCAATTCAAATAACTCGTCAGCCCTGAAGCAGGCAGTGAGGCGTTCGTGGACTACTTCAAGATGCGGAACGCTCTCGCGACATTGTGGCTGAACATGCGCACAACGTGGTGAGAAAACACATCCTGATGGTCGATTATCTGGACGAGGTGGTTGTCCTGCAATTGAATTTATGGGCTTGTTCACATCTATTGTGTAATCACAGCGTGAATTTAGCAGCGCTTTTGTGTACGGGTGAACCGGATCAGAGAAGATTTGATTTACCGATCCACGCTCAACCAACTTACCTGCATACATAACCATGAGTTCATCGCTAAATTGCGCGGCAACTCCCAAATCGTGAGTGATTAGCAGTACTGATAATCCGCGTTCTGCCGCTAAATTATCGATAAGGGTAAGAACTCGAGCCTGGGTAGTTACATCAAGGGCAGTAGTTGCTTCATCTGCGATTAGAACTTTTGGTTCGCCGCTTAACGCGATCGCTATAACCACTCGCTGCAACATTCCACCGGACATTTCAAATGGGTAGGAATCGATGCGACGATCAGGTTCTGGGATCCCCACGCTTGCCAAAAGTTCGATTGCCGCTTTACGAGCTTGCGAACGATTTAAATCTGAATGTAATTGAATACTTTCTATGATTTGAGCACCAATGCGCATAATTGGATTTAGTGCAGACATTGGATCCTGATAAATCATTGAAATGTCATTGCCACGTAAGTGGCGAAATTCCTTCATATCCATTCCTAGGATTTCCTGGCCACCTAGAAATATCTCACCTTTTTCAATGCGAACAGGCTCCTTGATCAAGCGCATTAGTGAGTAAGCGGTTAACGACTTTCCGCTGCCTGATTCGCCCACCAAGCCGACTCTACGTCCAGCGGGAATGTCAAAAGTTAGATCATCGATAACGGTTACTCTGCCATTCGCGGATGGAACCGAAAGCGAAAGTCCTTTGACGGCGAGTGCGCTAGTCATACAGAAGACCGCCTTGAATCCATAGTTACTCGAATTCGCTCGCCATAAGCGTTAAATGCCAAAATAGTAATTGTTACTGCTAGAGCAGGGAAAAATACGAACCAATAGGTATTCCAAATTTTTGCGTATCCCTGAAGCATCAATGTTCCCCAAGATGCATTCGGTGGCTGAATTCCCAAACCAATAAAGCTAAGCGTTGCTTCCAACATCACAGCGGCGGCGGCATTGATACTTAACTGCACCAATAACTGCGGAGCAATATTTGGCATTACCTCAGAAATAATCAACTTGGATCTCTTTGTTCCACTCGCAATAGCCGCTGTTACGTAATCGGATGCCAACTCTGTAACAACTGCGCTACGTGCCATTCTCGCCGTGGTAGGTGAGAGCAAAATGCCAACAACAATCGGTAGTGAAATAATGCTAGCGCCAACAGCTGAAACACAGACAAGTGCGAAAAGAATTTGAGGGATGGCCATCGTGGCATCTGCAGTTCTCATCAAGAACTCATCCACCCACCCGCGACGAACACCTGCGATTAGACCCCAGGTAGTACCAATTAGGAGTGCAATTAAAGTTGCTGCCATAGCGATAAGAATTGTGATTCGACCGCCGTAGAGAATACGTGAGAATGAATCACGACCTAAATCGTCAGCACCCATCCAGTTCTTTGAAGTTGGACCAGAGAAAGCATCTGCAACTGCAAGAGCATTGGGGTCATATGGCGCAAGAATTGGCGCTGCTAAACAGACGCCTAAGATTAGAAGAATAAGAAAGCCGGAGAATGAGTAGCGCCACTTAAATTTCACTCTTTTGCCCCTTTGCTAAACGCAGGCGTGGATCAACTATCCCGCACAGAATGTCAAAAACAAAAGTTGTTAAAATAAAGAAGGAAATAATTGTCAAAGCAACGCCCTGAATAACCGCGTAATCGCGTTTGAATGCACTTTCAATAGCGAGCGATCCAATGCCAGGAAGTCCATACATATACTCAATAACAACAACACCGCTGAGGGTGTAGCCCACGATCAGTCCAAGCATTGTTAAAGTCGGTACAAGTGAGTTTGGCAAGATATGGCGGAAGAGAACCCGAACGTTTGAGAGGCCTTTGCCTTCTGCTGTTCGGACAAAAGGTGATTGCTTAACTTCTAACATAGAGGCGCGTAAATACCGCACTAAGTATGGCGTGGCGGTGAGACCACCAGTTACTGCCGGCAATATCATCAATTTTAAATTTTCAGCTAAATCTTCAGATATTGGAACAAATCCTCGTGATGGTAACCACTGCAGAGTCAGCGAGAAAATCAAAATTAGAATAATTCCAACCACAAAGCCAGGAACTGAGAGTCCGATAGATGTGTAATACCCAATTACTCGATCAATAACTGAACCAGGCTTTAGCGTCGAAAGTGGCGCAAGAATTAAGGCCAGGATTACCGCTATGAGAATTATGAAGAAAGTTAACTCCAAGGTAACCGGAATTCTTGTAGCTACAAGTTCGGTAACCGGGAACTGAGAAAAGTAGGAAACTCCCAGATCTCCGCGAAAAGCGTCACCGATCCAAGAGAAGAGTTGCACGAGGAGCGGGCGGTTTAAACCCGCTTCCTCGCGCAACGCCTCTAAGGCTTCAGGAGTTACTTCTGTGGCTGCACCAAGCTTTGCAAGCACTGGATCGCCAGGGAGAATTCGAATCGACATGAAAACCAACACCACACTTAACGCCAAAACGCTAAGGCTAGATGCTGCACGTCGAAGTAAAAATACTCCCATTTAACTCCTTTATTCCTCTCGTTGTACTTTGATTGCTATCCCGTTATCAGGAGTGCAATTTACTTGAATGAAGCTCCCTCTAGGTGGATCTGACCACCAGCCTCAACCCAAGCATTCTTAACGTTTGCGCGAGCTGCATGCAGCACGTCAAATACGAAAGGAGTAATTAGTGGGAGTTGCTCATTTTCCATCTTGAGCGCCTTGCACCATTCAGCCTTACGTTCAACTGCATTTAGAGTTCCGATCGCCTTGGTGTATTGCGCATCGTATGCCGCATTATTCCAGTTTGATTCTGCACGACCTGAAAGTAGGAAGTTCATTGAGAACGCTGGTTCTCCTGGAACTGACTGATAATTAGGAAGTAACAATCCTGGATAGGTCTTTCCGGCTGGATAGAACTTACCCGCCCAAGTACCTACTTCGTTGTTCTCAATCTTCATATCAATTCCGATTTGCTTCAATGAGGCTTGAAGTACTTGACCCATTGCATCAAATTCAGGAAGTGCTCCTGCGATACCCCACCAGGTAAATGACTTCACACCGGCAGCAGCAAATAGCGCCTTCGCCTTTTGTAAGTCGTAAGTGTAAGCAGTTAGTCCACCAGCTTTTTTACAGTTCCACGGACTATTGTCAGGGACAATTGTGTTGTATGAAGAGACTTTACCAAATCCGTAATAAGCAGATTTCAAGATCGCTGCACGGTCAGTTGCATAAGCAACTGCCTGACGAACTCGAATATCGTTAAACGGAGCAGAGTTCAGGTCATATTCCCAAGTCACGGAAGTACTTGAAACTGTGGCCTTTACCAACTGAAGGTTCTTATCTTTCTTCAGTGGTGCTGCATCTGCGAGTGGAAGTTGATAAAGGAAATCAAGATCTCCAGCGCGAAGTGATGTAACTGCAGCGGTTGGGTCTGAAGACTTCACAAATTTAATTGAAGGAATCTGAGCCTTAACGCCGAAGTACTTAGGGTTAGCCTTGAGTGTAAGAGAAACGTCAGGGCTAAATGAATCAACTTGATATGGACCTGATGTAGCAGGGTTCACGTTGAAACTACCAACCTGGCTAACCTTAATCATCTTAATCCAGGCGATCGCTTCTGGGAAAAGAGCATTTGGCGAACTAAGATCGAAGATTACATCGTTACCACTTGTAGTGATCTTGTCGATGATCTTGATCTTGTTTGCCTCTTGCGTAATGGTTGTTGGCAACTTCGCATAATCAAATACTGCCTTAACCGCTTTAGCATCAAGTGTGGTTCCATCAGAGAACTTAGCCTGACTGCGAATCTTAAATGTCCACTGTGTTGCCGCCGCGTTTGCCTTCCACGATTGAGCAAGATCTGGGGCTACAGTGCCGGTTCGTGTCCACTTTGAAAGACCTGACCAGAGAAGCGGAAATAGTGACTCTTCATATGCAAATGTTCGAATAATTGGATTAAGTTGTGGAATTCCTTGGGTGGATCCCACGACGAGCGTTGTCTTTGCTGCCGCTGTGGCAGGTCCGGCCGTAGATGTGATAGATAGAACCATTCCCGCTGCAATTGTTGCAACAAGTATTTTCTTCTTCACACTTGTTTGTGATCGAAGCATTTATTACCCTCCAGAGGTTTTTGTGACTAACCAATCCTCGCTTTGAGGACGGGTCATAGATGTCTCTTCTAGTACAGACCTATTTGAGCGTGAAGTCAATGATTTATGTAGAGAATTGAATTGAGCTTTACCGATCCAAAACTGGAACAGCGCAAATTTCCAACTGGAATTCCGAAGAAGTGAGCAAAATTCAAACTTCTTTGCAAGGAATGGGGTGATACCGGTGAGTATCTAATTAGTTTAACTAAGGTGCGGTCGCTATTCCGCCTTAGATTTGCGTTGACACCTTGGGCAGAAATGAGAAGAACGTGCGCCGAATGTTATGCGGCGAATGGGGGTCCCACATCTCGGGCAAGGCTCATCGGTGCGTCCATAGGCAGCAAGTGATTGTTCAAAGAATCCGCTTTCGCCATTGACATCTATGTAGAGATCATCAAAAGAGGTTCCACCTTTTTCGATTGCTTCCTGCATTACTTCGGTTGCGAAATCAATTATCAAAGCGATCTTTTTCTTCGTTAGATCAGCGGTAGAAATTTCTGGATGAACTTTGGCGCGCCACAACGTTTCATCAGCATAGATATTTCCGACTCCGCTCATGATCTCTTGATTTAGAAGTGCGGTCTTTATCCGAATATTTCGCTTAGCAAATTTATTTATAGTTTCTGTTCTATCAAATAGCGGATCAAAAGGATCGGTTGCTATGTGCTGGGCCGATGTAGGAATCCCATTAATGACTTCTTCCACAGAAACCCAGCCAAAGGTTCGCTGATCATTAAAGACGAGTTCGCGTTTGCGTAAATTCTTTGAGAGCTCAAATTTCGCGCGCATGTGTTTGGCTTGCGGCCGATCCTTTTGGTGGATTAAGAACTGTCCGCTCATTCCCAAATGTGCAACCAATACTTGCGGGCGATCTAGGGCAAACCAGAGGAATTTGCCGCGGCGCTTGATATCTACGAACTTTGCGCCAGCAATTGATTTCAGCGGTGCAATTGATTCCGGCTTTAGCGCCCGCGGATGCAGATCGTGCGCTGCGGTGATTGTGTAACCCTTGATGAGTTTTTCTAGGCCGCGCCTAACCGTTTCAACTTCAGGTAATTCTGGCATTACTTAACCTTTGTTGATCACGCTAAGTGCGGCAAGTGCGCTGTCATAGCCTTTATCTTCTTTGCTACCTGGCAGTCCCGCGCGTGCAGTTGCTTGTTCAAGGTTGTCGCACATCAAGACTCCAAAGCCGATTGGTTTTGAGCGAC
>Ga0315908_10003698_pt1 | contig 11095 bp, 5 predicted proteins | sample LakEriMetagenome_12_FD_203520 | JGI IMG/M metagenome (GOLD analysis project Ga0315908, IMG submission 203520) | Freshwater fungal communities from buoy surface, Lake Erie, Ohio, United States - Buoy 4 MA124 | ecosystem: Environmental > Aquatic > Freshwater > Lake > Lake biofilm | place: USA...
TTATTTTTCCTGAAACAATTTTTTGTTGAAGCGATATGAATGCTGCTGCTTCCATTAACTGTCCGCCCACATTCACCCATTGTTTTCTTTTGGTAATGGCAGGTAATTGTTTGTTGAGCAAAGCAAACTTGTTGCAATTTTTTGCTTTGATGAAGTGGAGCAATTCCTCGGCGGCATAATATGCAATCAACTCTTCAAACACCTTATAGCTTTGTCTTACTTTTAGCAGAATGGTTTTGCGTTTGCTGTTTTCAAATCCTTCAGCAATGATTTCAAGTTCATCAACGGATTTGTCATTTGCTTTCAGCAATGCTTTTCCTTTCTTTATGCACAATGCATCTGTATATTCTTTTACTGTGTTTTCTTTTTTCAAAGCCGCTTTACCAGTAAACAATTCAAGCAATTGAAGCGCATCGAATATTTCATTCACACTATCAGGCGCTAAATAATTGTATTCTAAATTTTGTGTTTTATCTTTTCGTTTATCTCTGTCAACATATTTCCAGGCATTGCGTGCCAGTGCATACATATTGTACAAAAACCAATATGCTGGCATGACCACTAATTGATTTTTACTTTCATCATTACTCACCAATGAAAATGGTATGGGGATATTTAACTCGGCAGGATAATCGCCTTTGGCTAATAATATATAAGAAGCAAATTTTGTATTGTGTTTAATACTCACACTTAAGGCGGGCCAAAAACCACGGCCTGCAATCAACTCTCCATCTGCACTGCGGCTGTTGTGATTACTGCCCAACGTAGCACCTGCTGCAATATTACTCTGACCCATGACTGTTGCTGCACATAAAAAAGAATTGTTATGATGCTGCTCATGTGCAGGAAAAATGAGTGAGTTCAACACTTCACAACAGGAGATAGTAGCGTTGTTGCCGAGATAAGAGTTAATGAGTCTTGCACCATATTTCAACTGTGAGTGTGAAGCCATATAAAATCGTACTGCTTTCACACCATAAAACGCACGGCATCCTTCTTCCATAATGCCATTCACCAGTTCACAACCTTCGCCCACCTGAGAGCCCGTTTCTGCTGAGGAATTAATTGTTATGTTTTTAATTTTATTGGCGCCTTTTAAATAAGCATGACTACCAATCCACACATCTTTTATGATTTTGCAACTTTTAATCACCGTTCTGTCGCCCACTTTTCCATAATAGCCACGCAGTTTATCAAACTTTTGTTCCGTAAACTCTAAGAATTTTTGTTGAAGTGTTTTGTTATCCCTGTTACGGCTCCACATCCATGCATCGCCCGGTAACATTCCATTGAACGGAACAATTTTTCTACCTGCATTTTCATTGCATACTTCCAGCCAGATGCGGATTTTTTCTTCTTCGCCCTGTTTTATTACACCGTTGCCAAACTTGGCATAGTTGGTAGTGCCCATTTCATGCACATTGGTAATGATGCATTCATTTCCGATAATGTAATGGCTGAGGTAGTGCACATTATCAATTGAAACATTATCGCCAAAATCACAACTGATGATGGTACTGTTGTATAAACCCACACGCAACTTCACCGCATGAAACTCTAAAAAGCAAGGTTCAAGATTGCCGATACGAACCCAGCCATAGAATTTACAACCCTGAATTAAATCAGGGTTAAACACATCTGTTACTTCAATCATCTCCCAATTATCACTCGTATTGTTGTTGCGGATGAGTGCATCAATTTCCTGATGGGTTAATTTGCGGTATTGAATACCATTACGGTTTTGTTTACGACGTAAATAATATTCATCTTCTCCCTTTGGGATAAACTGTTCAGGAATAAACTTATAGCCAATCTCAGTGAGAGGCTTTTTTATGATGGGGTTCATGAAGAAAAGTTACAGGTTTCAAGTTGCATGTTTCAAATAATGTACCAGTAGTAAATTTAAAATTACAGGCAACCAGCAACAAGAAGCCAGTAGCCTGTAACACTCTACTCCACCGTTACACTCTTCGCCAAGTTCCTCGGCATATCCACATTATATCCTTTGGCTACACCTACATAGTATGAAAGCAACTGCAAGGGAATTACACTCAACATCGGTGCCACAATTTCATCGGCAGGCGGCACGGCAAACACATCATTGCTCAAACCCGTGCTAACTTCATCGCCTTCAGTAATAATGGAAATGACGATTCCTTTTCGTGCTTTTATTTCCTGCATGTTGCTCACCACTTTTTCATGATAAGAATCTTTGGTGGCAATAAAAATTACAGGTAATGTTTCAGTCACCAAAGCAATCGGGCCATGTTTCATTTCAGCTGCAGGATAACCTTCGGCATGGATATAAGAAATCTCCTTCAGCTTCAGTGCGCCTTCTAATGCAACAGGAAAATTATAACCTCTTCCCAAAAACAAAGCATCTGTTGAATCTTTATATTTCTCAGCCATTACTTTTACTTCATCTGCATTTTTCAAAATTGCATCAACTTTTTCAGGCACATCATGTAACTCCTGTAACAAATGCAAATAACGTTCTTCACTAATCGTTCCTTTATTGTGTGCAATCTTTAATGCAATCATCGTAAGAACTGCAAGTTGACCTGTAAATGCTTTTGTAGAGGCAACTCCAATCTCAGGTCCAGAGTGAGTGTAAGCACCTGTATGACTTGAACGAGCAATAGAAGAACCTACAGCATTCACCACACCAAAAATAATCGCCCCCTGTTCTTTTGCTTTTTCAATTGCAACTAAAGTATCCGCTGTTTCACCGCTTTGTGAAATAGCAATGATTACATCTCCTTTATTCACCACAGGATTTCTGTAACGGAATTCACTTGCATATTCCACTTCAACAGGAATACGGCAGAGTTCTTCAATAATATATTCAGCCACCAACCCTGCATGCCAGCTTGTGCCACATGCAATAATGATGATGCGTGGTGCATTCTTCAACTGCTCCTTATAATTTTCAACACCCGCCATTGTAATGGTTCCTTTAGATACATCCAATCTTCCACGCAGGCAATCGTAAATTGTTTTCGGTTGTTCAAAAATTTCTTTAAGCATGAAATGGTCGTAGCCGCCTTTTTCAATAGCCGCCAGTTCCATATCCAGCTTGGTTACATACGGAGTGATTTTTTCGTTGCCGAGATTTTTTAAAATCAATTCATCAGGACGAACAATTGCCAACTCATAATCATTAACATACACTACTTCTTTAGTGTATTCAATGATGGGGCTTGCATCACTTGCCAAAAAATGTTCACCTTTACCTATACCAATCACCAGCGGACTTCCCTTGCGTGCAGCAATAATTGTATCGGGATCTTCTTTATCAATGAGCAAAATACAATACGCACCCACCACACGTTTCAACGCCACACGTACTGCTTCTTCCAAATTGCAATCATTGTGTTGCTGAATATCATCAATAAAGTTTAAGAGTACTTCTGTATCAGTATCGCTTTTGAATGTATAACCTTTATTCTCCAGTTCTTTTTTAATGAGTGCATAGTTTTCAATAATACCGTTGTGAATCATTGCCAGTCGGCCGCTTGCACTTTCATGCGGATGTGCGTTACGGTCGCTCGGTTCACCATGCGTTGCCCAGCGAGTGTGTCCGATGCCGATATGCGCCTGCACATCAGCACCAATCAAACTTTCTTCAAGCTCTGCTACTTTGCCTTTCTTTTTATAAACTTTCAAACCATGATTGAGCAAGGCAACTCCGCTGCTGTCGTAACCACGGTATTCCAAACGTTTCAACCCTTTTAAAATAACAGGGTACGCCTGCCTTGGGCCTGTATAACCAACAATTCCGCACATAGTTGTTCTTTATTTTTTAAGACCGACAAAAATAAGCCGATGAAGGATAGGGGAGAAAAGCAATTTTTTTAAAAAGTATTTAATAAAAATATCAAGTATTATGAAAATTTGGGGCTTTTAAGGATGGTGCTAGCCGGAACTATTATCTTGCTTTCTATTACAATACCGCAGTCAATGAATCAATGAATTGATATCAGCAATCAAATACAGTCTTTCTCACAACAACACTCCCTTTAAAAACAAATACGCCATCGAAAAATAAATCATCAATCCTGTAACATCAACCAAAGTAGCTACAAAAGGTGTAGAAGAAGCTGCAGGGTCAGCGCCAAATTTTTTCAACAGTAATGGAAGCATGGAGCCCATTAATGTACCCCATAATACAATTCCTATTAACGAGCAGCCTACGGTTAATCCAATCAATTGTGCATGGTCGCCAAAAGCATCTGTAAAATTTTGCCAGATGAAGATAATAGTGAATGCAAGGAGACACAATGAAAAACCAAGTAACAAACCCGAGATAATTTCTCTACGCATAATTCGCCACCAGTCGGCAATACTAATTTCGCCCAATGCCATTGCCTGTATAATTAAGGTAGATGCTTGCGAACCGCTGTTTCCACCACTTGAAATAATGAGTGGAATAAATGTAGCTAGTATCACCACTTTTGCAATTTCATCTTCATAGCTCTGCATGGCAGTGATGGTCATTAGTTCTCCAAAAAATAAAATGATGAGCCAAACCACACGCTTCTTAAATAATTTAAAAATTGGCGTTTCAATATAAGGTTCGTCCAATGCTTCGGTACCACCCATCTTCTGCATGTCTTCACTAAACTCTTCATTAGCAACCCATAACACGTCATCAATCGTTACAATGCCCAAGAGTTTATTGCTTTTGCTCACAACTGGTAATGCTACACGGTTGTTCATTTTAAATGCTTCATTGGCTGTCTCCTGGTCATCTTCTGCCTGCAAGGCAATCACACGCTCATCCATCAAATCAGAAACGGTTTTATCCGGCGCTGCCAGTATAATATCACGAATGCGCAAATCATCTAATAAGTGACCTTTATCATCAATCACATAAATCACATTAATGGTTTCGCTATCCTTACCATACTTGCGAATTGTTTCAAATACCTGTGGAATCGTATCGTTTGGAAATACATACACATAATCAGGCGTCATTAATCGCCCGATACTATCTTCAGGATAGCCCAGAAGTGAAAGCGTTACTTTTCGTTCATCAGGATTCAAAAGTTTTATCAATTCACGCACTACATCGCTGGGCAATTCTTCTAAAAATGATGTGCGGTCATCAGCAGGCAGTTCGTTGAGTAACTCTGCTGTTTTAAATGGCGGCAGTTCTTTAATGATTTGCTTTTGAGTAGGCAGTTCTAATATTTTAAACACACTCACAGCACGGTGCACGCTCATGCCCGCCAGTATTTGACTTTCAAAATCAGGGAACTCATAAACCAGTTCCGCCACATCGCTGATGTTCTGGTTATTGAGGAATTCCTGAATTTCCAGTTTGTCTTCTCGAGCCATCAGCTCTTCAAACTGTTCCTTTAGCGGTATTTCTTTTTCTAATTCCATTGTAACCTAATTGCTTTTGCGTTAAACCTACATGTCATTTTTCATCCCGAAATTACAGAGGTCGGAATGAAAAATGACATTAAAGGTTCCTCCCGGCAAATTTTAATATAACTATGAACGGGAGAAAGTTAGTTTCTTTGACGCAAAGCAAAATAAGAAGATGTATGATGCGGCTGCATTGTTTATATATTGATAACACAGAAGATAAAGGCAGGGGCGTGTTTACCAATGAAGCAATTGATGCAGGTGATGTAATTGAAATAGCTCCTGTAATTGTGATGGGTGCACAAGAACGTGTTCATTTAGATGCGACACTTTTACACGATTATATTTTTGAATGGGGTGAAGACCGCAAGCAATGTGCGATGGCACTGGGATGGATACCTATTTATAACCATTCCTCAGACGCCAATTGTGAATATTTGATGGATTTTGAAGAAAAAGCGATGTTTTTAAAAACAGTTCGTATTGTGCAGGCAGGAGAAGAGCTCACCATCAACTATAATGGCGATTTTGACAATAGTGGACCTGTTTGGTTTGATGTAAAAACTTAGTTTGTGTATCTGTTACCATGCTTTAGCTAAACAAAAAGGGAGAAAACGTAAAATCACGGTGTATAAATACCCGAAAATGGGTATTGCATTTGGCGCAAACGTTTGCTACTTTTGTAACATCATATCCACTGAAAGCTAACCTTAATCTTCCCATCTCCTAAGAACACCAAACTTTCTTCAGTTACTTTTTATTAATCCTGTACCAATTTATCCTTGAGCTAATCCGTATTTATTGTCCTTTACACCTTTGAGAACCGGTTAAGAGTTTTTTAAAAATTACGCCTATGATCAGAAGTTTACTCTTAGTACTGGTTTTGATTTTTTCATTACTTACTTCCTTTGCACAACAGGCTGAGGTTATTGGTAACTGTTTATTTAATAGTTCCAATAATGTAATAACCATACGATTAGGAGTCAAAAATAATACTGCTTCAAATGTTAATCTTGAATATGTGGGACAACGATGGGGTATTCAATACAATAGCAGTGCAGTAACATATTCAGGATATTTCAGTCATATGTATTTGGGTACCAATCAAAGCACAGGTTTAAATGATTTAACATTTCTAGATTTCATAGGGCCAGACACAGGTCCTTCACCTTCAATTGGAACTGAACCCACATCTACAAGAGTTGCAAACATTGCTCCAAGTGCAGGCGGTGGTACAAAGACACTTCAAATGAAGTACTTGAATAGGTCCACTACAGAATGTGCCAATGCATTAATAATTGGTCCTGGTCAAACACGTGTTGTACTTGATATTTATTTTACACTTAACAATCCGGGATTGATAAGCTATTATAATCTCAATAATCCCTCTTATGGTTTTGAAACACCCGATTTCATCGCTCAGTTTTTTACAAAAAATAATGGTGGGCATAATGGAATTTTAGAATCGGGGAAAAAAGAAATAGCAATTACTGTAATTAGGCAGGGACTTACTGAAAATCCATATCAACCGTTTGATATTAATGATTGTGTAAAAGGTAAAGTAAACCCTATTACAGTTGGCGGTGATGGTATTTATTTTAATAATCCTGTTAACGGCGTACTTGTAGGAAAAGTAAATTCATTAACAGTCTCAGAAAAAAATAATTATGCTGTTGTAACATGGACTGCTGATAATAATTCACAGATAGATCATTTTGAAATTGAAAGAAAAGAAGCAGGGGGATCATTTAAAACCATTGCACTGGTAATGAGTGATAATGAAAGCGGCTCAAAATCTTATTCATATAAAGATAAATTATCAGGATCTGAACAGGCCATCCAATACAGGGTAAAAACTGTTAACAGCGATGGAATTGAAAATTTCAGCAGCATTGCTACATTAAATCTGAATCAGATTGCTGAAGCAGAAATAAAGTTCACGCCAAATCCTGTTGTTCAAAATGCACAGCTCAACCTTCCTGCAATAAACGGAAATTATATTTGTCGTGTTTATAATATGGATGGAAGGCTTATGATTACATCACAACTGCCGGGCCGCAACCAAATGTTGAATGTACAGCAGTTGCACACAGGCAATTATTTTCTTGAAGTTTTTCATCCGCAAACCGGTAAGCGTTATTACGGAAGGTTTACCAAACAATAGTTTTCTCAGATACCTTTTAGTGTCTCCCTTTTACTTAATTGTGAAAGGGAGTTTTTTTGTAAAATGTTTTACTTTAACTGAAGCATCTGCACTTTTTTAGCCGGGTAAAATTTGAACTTAAGCATTTGCTTATTGCGTTCAACAGTAATTTCTGCTTCAGTAGTTGCACTGTTATTGATATTGTAACCTTTAAGTATATCGCCGGGCTGTAAGCCTGCTTTAAAAGCATTTGCCTGTTCATCAACAGAAATTATTTTGGCATTGGCAGCAAGCCCGCCCTCATCTGTTTCAAAACCATAAGTAAAAACAGAAACATCTTTATATGCAAAGCCATCAGGCAGTATTTTATTCCACTCATCGAGTGAAATAAATTTGCCTTCAGTAATAAATTGATTGAGTACAACAGTAATATCTGCACCGCTAATGGTTTTGACTGCATCAATGAAAAGCTGTTGGTTGAGCTTCTTTTGTTCAGAAAGGCATTGTCTCAGTACTTCAAGCATCACGGTTTTTAAATCTTTTTTGCCTGCAGTTTCTTTTTTGATAATTACATCAACATAAAATGCAAAGATGTGACCACGGTTATAAGGCAGTTTTTGAATTGTATTATCTGTCCAGAATTTTTCTTTAATAGCTGTGTTGGGACTTTCATTCACGGCATCAGCATAGTGCCAAGCAAGAACTGAATCAAAAGAGCGGTTGTACTCCTGCTGTGTTATGAATTTACTTTCCAGCATATTTCGATAGGAAAAGTAATCAGTAAATCCTTCGCTGAACCAATAAAGTAGTTCTTCAGGCTGTTCATTTTGTATAAGCGTTCCTATCCAATGATGCATCAGTTCATGATTGTACAAATATTGCAGTGATGCAGGTGATGTTTGTTTATTGTTTGTAGCCCAGGTGGCAAATGAATTGGTGAGCCCTGTGCCTTGATAACTGAGTTCATATTCACTTGCAGTTAAGAATGGCATAAGTGTAACAGTGTACTGATTTATGTTATAATCATTCCAGAATGCCCGTTGTGTGGCAATTGTTTTTTGTATCAAGCCCAGCATTGCTGCATCTTTAAATTTCCATTTGTCACGTATGGCAAAATAAACCGGCTTTTTATTTACAGTGAAAGGATAAACACGAAAATCGCCTCCGCACCAGATACTGCTGGTGAACAATGGCATAGGAATATCAGGCAATGTTTGTACGGAATAGTTGTTCCCAAAACTGTTTACATTGCTCCAGCCTTTTGGATAATTTACCCAGTTGATTTTAATATTTACTATTTGCTCTGCCAATTGTTTTGGGTATGCAAATAACACCTGCCCTGGAATATTAAAATAATTCGGTTTGATGATGATAGAATAAGCAGGTTCTCTTCCCGGTAATGAATCGTTCAAGGCATTTTTTAAAAGATATTGAAAGCGGATGGCCTGATTTGGCTGATGTTTCAGTACAACAACTGAACTGTCAGTTGCATCAACCGTAACTGCTTCAATATTTTTTCCTTTAAGGATGCTGATGTATCTGAACGCATGATTAAACCCACCAAATTCTTTAGGTAGTTGAATGGCAGTACTTGTTTCACTTCCAGCAACAAAATCAACTGAAATATTAAAAGTTCCTGTTTTTGGTAAAACAGAAATAGAATAAATAAGCTTTGAATAACTATTTTTTTGTGCCGATGCATATAAACTAATGCATAGCAAAAGGATGAAAAGGTTTGTTTTCATTTCATTGTAAAGATTTCTTTTTCTCAAGATGCAATCATTACATATTGTTGTGAGATTTTACCAGCTTATGCCGTAATCATCTCCATGGTTACTACTGCCGCCCCAAAAAGTTCCATGCTTCCAGTCGAACCATATTGCATTAATGGGGCCGCTGGTTCTGTCGTCAAATGAAAGTGTGTATCCCATCTGCCGTAATTCTTTTCGTACCCATTCAGGAGTATTATCATGCAATAGTAATTGCCCGGCACGTGGTCTTCTGTCAGCCACTTTATCGCCTCCTAATGATAACCATAGTTGATTGGTATTAATATTGGGGGCTTCACATGCTTCCTGTACATTCATTCCAAAATCAACCACATTTAAAAAGAATTGCAATAAGTTTTGATCCTGTGTATCGCCACCCTGTACTGCAAATGATAAAAAAGGTTTGCCATCTTTTAAGGCGAGGGTAGGAGTAAGTGTAACTCTCGGACGTTTCCCCGGTTCAATTACATTAAATGGATTGAGTGATGGATCCAATACAAAACTTTGTCCACGCTGACTCATACCAATACCTGTATTACCTGCAATGCATGCAGGAATCCATCCGCCACTGGGTGTGATTGAAACTACCCAGCCTTCTTCATCAGCAGCTTCTACACTGGTAGTGCCCATCCACAATCGCTCCATATATTCAGGATCATTAACTGCAACACCATTGTTACGTACATCATGACTTGGTACAAAATTATTTCTGTTGTTGGTTGATGTATCCATTGAAAAACCTCTTTTCTTTAATACATCCAGATAAGGATTACTTGCATTCATAAAAGGGTAGGGATCACCTGGACCAACATTAGGATTATTACGCTCCCACATAATTTGTTTAGCTCTTTGCTTTGCGTATTCTTTACTCAACAATCCCTGCATGGGTTCTGCAGGTGGAAATGCAGGGTCCCCATAATAAAAATCCCTGTCGGCAAATGCCATATTCATTGTTTGATACAATGTGTGAATGTATTTAGCACTGTTAAAGCCCATACTCTTCAAATCAAAATTCTCCAGTATGTTAAGTGATTGTAACAGCATGGGGCCTTGTGTCCATTGTTGCAGTTTATATACTTCAATTCCTTTGTAGTTTACATGCATGGGCTCTTCTTCAATGGGTTTCCAGTTAGCTAAATCGTTCATAGTTATCAATCCGCCCTGCTCCTGGCATCCACGTACAAACTCTTGTGCTATATCTCCTTTATAAAAACGATCATAGGCAGCCATGATCGCTTCTTTGCGTGACTTTCCTTTTTTGAGCGCTTCCTGTTCAGCCTGCACTAATTTGGTTAATGTTTCCAGTAAATCTTTTTGTACAAAAATTTCTCCACCTTCAGGTGCTTCTCTTTTCTCGCCCAAATGCGGAAGAAAAACTTTTTTGCTGTAAGGCCATTCTTTGATTAATGCTTTTTGACGTTCAATGCTGTTGGCTGTTGAACTTTCTATTGGATAACCTGCAGCCATTTGCATAGCAGGTGCTAAAACATCTTTCAAACTCAGCTTACCATAATTCGCAAGCATCAAACACAAACCACCAAATGTGCCAGGTGTTACAGCAGATAAGGGACCATATTGAGGAGGGAAGTTGTAACCTTTACTTTTATAGAATTCAACAGTTGCTCCCGTCGGTGCTACACCCAATGCATTAATACCGATTACTTTTCCTGTTTTAGGATTGTAGATCAATGCCTGTGTTTCACCTCCCCAGCTTAATACATCCCACATAGTACAGGTGGCAGCAAGCATAGCACATGCCGCATCTACTGCATTTCCCTTTTGCTGATACATCATAGCTCCTGCTGTTGCA
>Ga0315908_10003702_pt1 | contig 11091 bp, 9 predicted proteins | sample LakEriMetagenome_12_FD_203520 | JGI IMG/M metagenome (GOLD analysis project Ga0315908, IMG submission 203520) | Freshwater fungal communities from buoy surface, Lake Erie, Ohio, United States - Buoy 4 MA124 | ecosystem: Environmental > Aquatic > Freshwater > Lake > Lake biofilm | place: USA...
CGCCCGCGACATCGTCGAAAAGCTCCTGTACCTGGACGGCATCGACCCCGGCAAGGAGATCACCTTCTACATCAACACCCCGGGCGGCTCCATCACCTCCGGCATGGCCGTCTATGACACCATCCGGATGATCTCCTCCCCGGTGAAGGTCGTCGTGACCGGCATGGCCGCCTCGATGGGCTCGATCCTCCTCCAGGCCCCCAAGGAGAAAGGCAACCGCCTGCTCTTCCCCCACTCCCGCGTGATGATCCACCAGCCGCTCATCATGGGCCGCATCCAGGCCACGGCCGTGGACATCCACATCCAAGCCCAGGAGATGGAACGCCTGCGTTCCGAGCTCAACGAGATCCTCGCCAAGGCTTCGAAGCAGAAGATAGAGAAAGTCACCAAGGACACCGACCGCGACTTCTACATGACCGCCGAGGAGGCCATCGAGTATGGCCTCGCCGACGCGATCGTGAAGAAGCTCTGAGCCGGACCGCACGCGCATGGGCATCGGCGACCGGGCCTACATGCGGAACCTGCGCCCCGCGCGGGAGCCGATCTCGGTCACCGCGTGGGTCGTCGGGACGCTGGTCGCTTTCTTCATCCTCAACCTGATCCAGGAATCCGCCGGCGCGGACCTGCTCGGCTGGGCGATGCTGCGCGAGAGTTCGCCGATGGCCTGGCAGTGGCTCACCCACGGCCTGCTCCACGACGGCTTCTGGCACCTCCTCGGCAACGGCCTCATCCTCTGGTGGACGGGCGCCATCGTCGAACGCGAGCACGGCCCGCGCGCGCTCCTCGCGACCCTCGCCGCGGGCACGCTCTTCGGCGCGTTCGCCTGGGCGCTCACCGGCCTAGGCGGAGATCGCTCGGGCCTGCTGGTCGGGATCTCTTCTGGCGTGTACGCGCTGATGCTCGTGGCGCTCCTCGATAAGCTCGACCACCAGATCACGCTGCTGCTGTTCTTCTTCCTGCCGGTGACGCTCAAGGTCCGCTGGCTGCTCATCGCGATCACCTTGTTCACGGTGCTGGGCTGGGCCTTCGCCGAACTGCCAGGTCGCCATGCCTGGCCGCAATGGCACGCCGCCTGGGACGACTCGATCGCCCATTCGGCCCACCTCGGCGGCCTGGTGCTCGGTTGGCTGGCCTATCGCCGACTTAATCAGACAAATCTCCGCGTCCAGGACGCTCAGGGTTACGTGAATACCTCCGATTCAGACGATGCCAGCGCCATCGCCCGCGACGCCTACGCCGCGGAAGAGATTTCAAGCGGGACGAATAATGAGGCAAAATCCCCAGCCAACCTGACCAAGGGCCAAGCCCGTGCGGAATTAGACACGCTCTTGGACAAGATTTCGGCCGGGGGATTCGGCTCGCTCACGGTCGGCGAGAAACGTAGGCTTGAAGAACTCAGCGCCCGCCTACGCTGACACCCCACCCCACTTTTATGCGACTCCGCTTTTCCCTCCTGCCGGTCCTCCTGGCAGCGCTGGTCTCCGCCCAGACCGGCGGCTTCACCACCACGCCGTCGATGCTGCTCGAGACGCGCGCCACCGCCGCCCTCCTCGAGAAGCTCCACATCAGCAAGAAGGACATGGGCTCCATCGACATGAACTCGGTGGTGCGCACCTACTGCGAGAATCTCGACGGTGCGAAGATGTACTTCACGGCCAAGGAGGTCGACGAGTTCGTCACGCGCTACGGCAAGACCCTCGATCTCTACCTGCAGCGCGGCAACCTGACCCCGGGCTTCGAGATCTACGCCCTGTTCAAGAAGCGCGTCACGGAACGCACGGCGAAGAACCTCGCGATGCTCGACCGTCCGATCGACCTCACGCAGCCGGGCACCTTCCCGCTCGACCGCAAGAAGGCCGAGTGGCCCGCCACCCCGGAAGACGCCGACGCCCTCTGGGACCGCCGCCTGCGCCTCGACATGCTTTCCGAACTGCTCGGCGAAGACCGCGCGGGCAAGTCGGCCAAGGACACCGCCCTGCCGGAGATCACCCCGGCCAAGACGCAGGAAGCCGTCGACCGCCTCAAGAAGCGCTACGAGAAGGGCCGCACCTACCTCGACTTCGACCAGCATGAGGTCGAAGAGATCTTCCTCAATTCCTACTCGAGCCAGTACGACCCGCACTCGACCTTCTTCTCCCAGCAGTCGCTGGAGGAGTTCGAGATCGCGATGCGCAACTCGCTCGTGGGCATCGGCGCCACGCTCTCCGACGAAGACGGCACCTGCGTCGTCAAGGACCTCCTCCCCGGCGGCCCGCTCGACCTCTCCCGCCAGGTGAAGCCGGGCGACAAGATCATCGCGGTCGGCCAGGACGAAGCCGGCGAGATGGAAGACATCGTCGGCATGCGCCTCTCCAAGGCCATCAGCCGGATCCGCGGCAAGCAGGGCACGACGGTGCGCCTCCTCATAGACATGGCCGGCGGTGGCCGCAAGACCGTCACGCTCAAGCGCGACCAGATCAAGCTCGTCGGCCAGATGGCCTCGGCCAAGGCCATCGAGGTCCCCTCCGCCGGCGGCACCGCCCTCCTCGGCGTCATCGAGCTCCCTTCCTTCTACGGCAAGAACCAGGACGGCACCGGCTCCAGCCCCTCCGCCGACATCGAGCAGCTGCTCATCAAGCTGAAGGCGATGGGCATCAAGGCCGTCATCATGGACCTCCGTAAGAACGGCGGCGGCCTGCTCAACGAGGCCGTCGACATCTCGGGCCTGTTCATCCCGAAGGGCTCGGTGCTCCAGGTGCGCGACAGCCAAGGCCGCTCCGAAGACTACCGCGACGAGGACGAGAAGGTCGTCTGGGACGGACCGCTGGTGGTGCTGACCTCCAAGCTCTCCGCCTCGGCTTCCGAGATCTTCGCCGGCGCGATGCGCGACCATCGCCGCGCCATCGTGGTCGGCGACATGACCACCCACGGCAAGGGTTCGGTCCAGAACATCATCGAGCTGAGCCGCTTCGACCGCAGCCTCAAGTCGGCCGTCAAGGTGACCATCCAGAAGTGGTATGCGCCCAGCGGCTCCTCCATCCAGCTCAAGGGCGTGCCGGCTGACATCGTGGTGCCCTCCGTCTACTCGGTGCTGCCCGTCGGCGAAGGCGACCTCGAACGCGCCCTGCCCTGGGATTCGGTGACGCCCACGCTGACCAAGCCCGACGAAGGCGATTGGCTGAAGGCGAAGATCTCCGAAGGGCTCATCGCCACGCTGGCCGCCAACTCCGCCCGCCGTCAGTCCGAACTCCCGGAATTCCTCACGCTGTCCCGCACGATCGACTGGACCAAGAGCCGGCAGGTCCGCAAGGAGGTCTCGCTCTCCCTCGACCAGCGTCGCACCGAACGGAAGGACGACCTAGAATTCCGCGAACAGGTACGCCGCGAGCTGACCGACTACGCCAAGCAGTCCTTCAAGGTGAGCGAAGTGAAGCTCGATGCGGCCATCGAACAGGAGAAGAAGGAAGGCCCCGGCGCCGCCGCCAAGATGAAGCGCAGCGCGCGCATGCGCGATCCGCTCGAAGACGACGAATGGCCGGAATACGACATCCAGCTCCAGGAGGCCCTGCGTATCGCCGCCGATTGGACCGCGCTCACCGCCGGCTCCGTCGCCACCGCGACGCCGAAGGAAGTGAAGAAGAAGTAAGTCCCTTCTCCACTCCGACCAAGGCCGCCCACCCGGGCGGCCTTTTTGTTTGAAGACCTAAACTCCAAGGGAAACCGGAGACCGGATGATGTGCTGGGTGGCATAACTTCGGGTCTCAGGTTTCGGCTACGGGTACGGGCGCAGGTGCGGGTGCAGGTGCGGGAATCAGGCCCGGGACCTGTACCCGATCCTGAACACCTGAACCTGATACCCGGCGGCTGAGACCTGGGACCCGAGAATGACTTCATGTCCGTAACATCCTTCCCGGTTTCCCCATGGTGCCCCCTTTGAGTCCCGCCGCTCCCTATACTCGATACTCCATACTCTATACTCCACGCTCCTCCCTTCTTTGATTTGCCCACCCCCCCTCCCCTCGACAATTTCCCTCCATGCTCTCCCCCGAAGCACTGGCTTACGGCACCCTGCTGATCACCGGCTTCCTCGCCCTGCGTCGCTCCCGTCGCGCGGGTCTCGCCCTGCGACGCCAATACGGCGTCGTCGAAGGTCGCCCGGTCCAGCTGCACACGCTCACGAACGCCCGCGGCATGGAAGTCTCGGTCTGCGAATTCGGCGCGACGCTGACCTCGATCCGCGTGCCCGATATCCATGGACGCCTCGGCGAAGTGACCCTCGGCCTGCGTTCCCTCGAAGACTACGTCGCCGGTAACCCGTTCCTCGGCAGCACCGTCGGTCGCTACGCCAACCGCCTCGCCGGCGGCCAACTGACCCTCGACGGGCAGACGATCGCGCTCGCCCAGAACAATAACGGCAACCACCTCCACGGCGGCCTGCGCGGCCTCGACAAGCGCCTCTGGCAGTCGGAAGCGATCCGCACGGACTCCGCTTCGTCGGTCTGCTTCACGTACGTCAGCCAGGCCGGCGAAGAAGGCTACCCGGGCACGCTCAGCGTGGCGGTGACCTATACCCTCGCCGACCAGAGCGACGAACTCTCGATCTACTTCGCAGCCACGACCGACGCCCCGACGGCGTGCAACCTGACGAACCACGTCTTCTTCAACCTGGCCGGCCAAGGCAGCATCCTTGACCACCGCGTGACGCTGCGCGCCGACCAGCTTGTGCCCGTAAGCCCGGCGCTGATCCCGACGGGCGAACTCATGGACGTCTCCGGCACGCCGTTCGACTTCCGTCGTCCGCACGCCATCGGTGAGCGTATCGGCTCCCCGCATGACCAGCTGCGCCGTGCCCGCGGTTACGATCACTGCTACGTCCTCGGTCCGGACAAGTCCCTCAAGTCGGCCGCCTTCGTCAGCGAGCCCACGACCGGCCGCACGCTCGAAGTTCTCACCGACGCCCCGGGCCTGCAGCTCTACACCGGTAACTTCCTCACCGGCACCGTCCAAGGCCGCTGGGCGAAGCCGTTCGCCTTCCGCCAAGGCTTCTGCCTCGAGCCCGGCCTCTTCCCTGACTCGCCGAACCAGCCCGCCTTCCACCGCCTCGGCTATCCGAGCGGCATCCTGCGCCCGGGCGAACAGTACTCCCAGAAGCTCGTCTTCCGCTTCGGCGTCAGCCGGTAGGGACCGCACCACGTGCTGTCCTCTCAGGCCGCCCACCCGGGCGGCTTTTTATTGGGCCGTCGGCGTGACCCAACGATGCGCAGGTAGGGTTGGCACTGCGTGCCAACCTCGTGAGCAGATGTGGGCTAAGTCAGCACGCGGTGCTGCCCCTACCTCAAGACAGGCGGATGCGATGTCATCGCATCCCTACCCTCTCCCGCCACCTGCCACCCGGAGCTGCCACCCGCCACCTGAAGTTCATCTCTTCCATTCAGCCCTCCACTCAGCCCTCCACTCAGCCCTCAACGCAGTCCTCCATTCAGTCCTCTATTCTGCCCTCTATTTCCCCTTACCCGCTTCCGCCCGGGCCTTGGCGATGACGTCGGCGAGCTTCACCTCGGCGCCGCCCTGGCGCTTGCTCTCGTCGGCGGCTTCCATGAACGCATAGAGCTCGAGGGTTTCTTCGGGAGTCACCGGTGACTTACCCGTGCGGAACATCTTCACGATCGCTTCAAGGAGAACTTCGTAGCCGTCGAACTTACCAATCGGGGCTTCGCCCTTCTCGCCGACGGCCTTGCCGCCGTAAGGCCCGCCCTTGGCCTTGCGGTCGGCTTCCCGGAAGACGCCCACGCGGCCGTCACCCCAGCTGCCCGTGACCTGGATCAGGCCTTCGGGCGATTTCTCGCGCTTCACCGAAACGCAGCCCGTGCCCATGACGGTGAATAGGCTCTCGCAGCCGTGGACGCCATACCAGTACAGGTCGGGGTGATGCGACTCGAGGCTGGCCGGGCTCGTGGTATGGGCCGTCTTGACCTTGCCGATCGAGCCTTGCGCGACGGCCTGCGTGCCGGCGGCGAAGCGAAGCGACGAGGAGCAGAAGTAAAGCGTGCCGGCCTGCTTGGCGGCGTCCTGGATACGGATGACGTCGGCGAGCGAGCCGGCGATGGGCTTGTCGATGAAGACGGGCTTGCCTGACTTCAGCACCGGGAGCAGTTGCTCGAGGTGCACGCGGCCGTCATTCGACTCCAGCAACACGCAGTCGACCTGCGCGCAGAGTTGTTCGATCGAACCGACGATCTCGACGCCCATGCCTTTGAGTTTCTCGGTATATTCCGGGACGCGCGAGGTACTCTCGGGGATATCCTTGCTGCCCTGCGCGTAGGCATGCGTCACGCGGAAGCCGGCGAACTTCGCGGCATCGGCCGGGTTCTTCGGGCCTTTGTTGAGGACGGTCGTGAAGGCCACGACGTGCGAGGTGTCGAGGCCGATGATGCCGACCTTCTTCGGCGTCTCTTCGGCGAAGAGCGAAGCCGCGCAGGCGATCGCGCAGGCCAGCAGGCAGGTGAGACGGGGTAAGCTCATACCGATCAGTAATTCCACGCGGTCGGGCTGACAAGCCCGCGCGCCGATGGTTAATGCGAACCTTCGAGCAATTGCCACACGCGCCAGGCCATCAGCAGGCCGAGGGCCGTCCAGAGCACCCCGAGCGCGCGGTCGACCCAGCGGATCGTGGCGCCGTCCTTGAGGCGCACGCGCAGGCGGTCGCCGAGGAAGGCGTAGAAGCTCATCACGCCGACCTCCGCCCCCAGCGTGCACAATAGGAAGACGCCGGTGGTCGACCACGCGAACCCGTCGGTCGGCACGCTTGCGGCCTGGATGATGACGAGGAAGAACGGGATCGTCTTCGGATTCGAGAAGTTCACCCACGCGCCCCGCAGGAAGAGGCGCCAGGCACCGCCCTCGAGGCCGGCGGATTCCGGCAGGCTCGAACGCGGCCGCACGAGGTGCTGCCAGCCGAGATAAAGGAAGTAAGCCATCCCGGCCGCCGCGACGGCGGTGAGCGCGTGCGGAGCCTGCTGCGCCAGCCACTGCGTGCCGAACAGCGCCAGGAAAAGATGCGGGGTCTCGCCGACCGCGAGTCCCAGCGTATGCCAGGCGGCGAGGCGCTTACCGTAGCGGAGCGAGGTCTCGATGGTCGACAACGCCGCCGGCCCGGGCGAGAGGCTCGCGGTCAGGCAGGAGGCGATGAGCAGCCCGACGTGCATCCTTGCTCAGCGCAGGGACTGCTTCCAGCGCGCGATCTCGCGGGCGACGGCCTTGGGGCCGGGCATGCCCGTGTTCTCACGCGCGGCGAAACCACGCTGGAGGCTGAAGACTTCGCGCCAGCCCTTCGTGAAGGCCTTGTCGGCGGTCAGCGCGGCTTCGTCGGAGACCTTGTCGAGCGGCACGCCGGACTTCTCGGCGAGCGCGACGAGGCGGCCGACCGCGTGGTGGGCGTGACGGAACGGCATGCCCTTGCGGACGAGCCAGTCGGCGAGGTCGGTGGCGAGGAGCGCGGGATCGGACGCGGCAGCGAGGCAGCGCGCCTTGTGGAACTTCGTGCCCGCGAGCGTGGCGTCGGCGACGGCCACGGACAGGATGAGCTGGTCGGCGGCGTCGAAGAGCGGCGGCTTGTCGTCCTGCAGGTCGCGGTTGTACGTGAGCGGCAGGCCCTTGGTGAGCGCGAGCAGGTGCGTGAGCGAAGCCTGGAAGCGCGCGGCCTTACCGCGGAGCAGTTCCATCGAATCAGGATTGCGCTTCTGCGGCATCAGCGACGAACCCGTCGAGAACTCGTCCGGCATGCGCGCGAAGCCGAACTCGGCGGAAGACCAGAGGACCATGTCCTCGGCCAGACGGGAGAGGTGCACGCCGCAGAGGGCGGCGGCGAAGCAGAACTCCGTGGCCGGATCGCGGTCGGCGACGGCGTCCATGGAATTACGGGTGACCTGCGGGCGGCCCTTGGCGTCGACGAAGCCGAGCAGCTTCGCGGTGACTTCGCGGCGGATCGGCAGCGTCGTGCCGGCGATGGCGCCGGAACCGAGCGGGCACCAGTTGGCGGAAGCCTTGGCGGCGGCGAGACGCGTGCGGTCGCGGCCGAACATCTCGGCGTAGGCGAGCAGGTGATGGGCGGCGGAAACCGGCTGGGCGCGCTGCAGGTGCGTGTAGCCCGGCAGGATCACGTCGGCGTTGGCCTCGGCGAGCTTCACCAAAGTCTTGAGCAGCGAGACGAGCGCCGCGTCGGCGGCGTCGCACTGGTCCTTGATCCAGAGGCGGACGTCGGTGGCGACCTGGTCGTTACGCGAGCGGGCGGTGTGCAGCTTGGCGGCGGCCGGGACGCGCTTCGTGAGCGCGCTCTCGATGTTCATGTGCACGTCCTCGAGGTCGCGGCTCCAGACGAACTTGCCGGCGGCGATCTCCCGGGCGATGGCGTCGAGTCCCCGCAGGATGGCGTCCCGCTCCTGCTTGGTCAGGATGCCGGCCTGGGCCAGCATGGTGGCGTGGGCCTTCGAGCCGCGGATATCCTGAGCCCAGAGACGATGGTCGAACGAGACGGACTCGCCGAAACGCAGCATCAGTTCGGCAGGACCGGCGCTAAACCGGCCGCCCCAGGTGGCCTGGGCTTTCTTCCGTGCGGACATGACGAACCAATGCCCTCGGGAGGGCGGACAGGCAAGCAAGGACGCTCAGCGGCCGGCCGGAGCGGGCGCAGGCTGGGCCGCCGGCTTGGCGGGCGTGGCCATGCCACGGGCGCCGTCGACGCGGATCACGATCTCGCCGGGCTCGGCGACGCCCATGCGTTCGCGGGCCTGGTCACGGACGAACTCCGGGTCGCGCCCGAAACGGTCGATGTAGCGGTCGGTCTGCGCGCGCGCGCGTTCGAGCGCCGCGTAAGCCTGCTCTTTCTGATGTTCGCTGGCGCGCAGGCCTTCGAGACGCGCGACTTCGTCGCCGTAGGTCGACCAAGTGAAGGCGAGCACGGTGCAGAAGAGGATGAACGAGGCCCAGAGAAACAGCTTCTCAGTCTGCGGGTTGCGGGAAGAAGGCTCGCTATCCATGACGACCGCGGAAGTGAAAGCGGAAATTCACTACGGGGCGAGGGGAAAATGACCCGCTTACTTCGCCGTCGCCGCGACCGCCGCCAGGGAACCGCTGAACTCCATGAAGGCCCAGACGATGACGCCGGTGACGGAGACGTAGAGCCAGACCGGGAAGACCCAGCGCGTGAGACGCTTGTGCTCCTCGAGGCGGCCGACCTTGGCCAGCCAGACGGCGCGCAAGACGAAGGGCGTGACGAAGATGGCGAGGATGACGTGCGGGATCAGGATGAAGAGGTAGAGTCCCTTCAGGCCGGCCCAGACTGAGGCGGGGTCGGCCGGAGCGTAGGTGACGTTGGTCCGGCCGAGGGCGACCCAGAGGTGGACCTTGGAGGCGAGGTAGACCGCGAGGAAGAGGGCCGAGGTCATGACCGCCCATTTCATGGCCTTGCCATGGCCTTCGCGGTCTCCGGCCTTGATCCGGAAGATGCCGACCAGGAGGAAGACGGTGGCCAGGCCGTTGAGGCCGGCGACGGCGCGGGAAAGGAGCTCGGTGGTGGAGGCCATACCCCAGCAGAAGGGGTTTTACGGGAAAAGCCAACCCTTCCCCGCCCCAGAGCCTGCGCCCACCCGCAACTAATCCCTGCCCCCGTGGTTGCATAATATAACCGATGAACGCCCCCCTCCTCACCCTGCTGGCGGCGACCCTCCTGGCCGCCGGCCCTGCCCTGAAGCTGGCCGACAGCGCGCCCCCCGCCCAGAACAAGGTCACGATCACCGTCAAAGGCGACAAGCGGATCATCGAGTCCAACGGCATCCCGGACCACCAGGTGGCCGCCTTCCCCAACCGGGGTAACCCCAACGCGATCTCCGAGCAGAAATACCGCCTCGAGGTACCCGCCCACCCGCAACCGGCGACCGCGCAGCCCGGCCGCTTCCCTTACGCCTGGGGCGTCGCCCTCAACGGAGTGGTCTTCGACCCGGGTACCGCCGAAGTCTATAACGACGGCGACCGGAGCAACCCCTGGCACTACGAGGCGCTCAAGAGCAACACCGAGATGGGCACGACCCCCCGGATCCCGACCGGCCTCGGCCTCGACCAGAACCACGGCCACGTCCAACCCAACGGCGCCTACCACTACCACGGCCTCCCCACCCTGCTCATCGCCCGGCTTTCCGGCGGTGAACCGAAGATGACCCACGTCGGCTGGGCGGCCGACGGCTACCCGGTCTACGCGATCCACGCCTACGCCCAGGCCGACAATGCGAAGAGCGCGCTCAAGCCGATGAAGAGCAGCTACCGGCTCAAGACCGCCGACCGCGGTGGCGACGGCAAGGAGACCCCCACCGGCAAGCCCGACGGCTCGTTCGCCCTAGATTTCGAATACGTCCCGGGCCACGGCGACCTCGACGAGTTCGGCGGCCGGACGGGCGTGACCCCGGAGTTCCCGCAGGGGACTTATTATTACGTGCTGACCGAAGAGTTCCCCTTCATCCCGCGTAAGCTCAAGGGTACGCCGGATCCTTCGTTCAATAAGATGCGCATGGACGCCCATGCCAACCTCGGCGGACAGAGCGGCCCCGGCGCCAAGGGCAAAGGGAAAGGCAAGAAGGGTCCGCCTCCCGGCGTCTTCGGCGGTCCGCCTCCCGAAGACGCGAAATAAGCAGGCACCAAGAAGGCCTCCCGTCTGGGAGGCCTTCTGTTTGGCATGAATCGTCCGCTCAGGCGCCCTGTTTCGGGTCGAACTTTTTCTTCGGCTCTTGGGCCGCAGGCTTACCGGCCGGCTTGGCGCCCGGATTTCCGGGCAGGCTGAAACCGCGACCTTCGACGAGCTGGAGGCGACGACGAACGTCGGCCGGGAGCTTCTCGACGGAACCCTTCTCCGTGATGTCGCCCTCGAAAGTCGTCTTGCCGTCCTTGTCCTTGATCACCGCACGCTTCTTGCCGTCTTCCTGCTGAATCGTGACCGAGCCCTCGGCGTCGGAAGCCATGGACGACGAGTAGCTCTTCGACCCGCCCTTGAAGCCGAACATCGTCATGGGGCCGAAGCTGAAGGAGAAGGTGTCCGTATTGGTGAGGCCCCCGCCGGACTGGGCG
>Ga0315908_10003703_pt1 | contig 11088 bp, 8 predicted proteins | sample LakEriMetagenome_12_FD_203520 | JGI IMG/M metagenome (GOLD analysis project Ga0315908, IMG submission 203520) | Freshwater fungal communities from buoy surface, Lake Erie, Ohio, United States - Buoy 4 MA124 | ecosystem: Environmental > Aquatic > Freshwater > Lake > Lake biofilm | place: USA...
CACACATTTTGCACTTAATTCTCCTTGCGAAATTCTTGAACTCACATTTATCACAATGCCAATCTTATACAAAATTAACATTAGACTGATTGGGATTATTTTTGGCTAAGTTAGTTGGATAGAAATCGATACTTAATATTGTTTTTTGGATTGATAATTTCCCTTGTAATTTGTATAATACTTTCTATGCTGAATCTATTGATGGAAACATTACGTATGCTGTCCCTAAAGCTACCATGTACTTTATTTCATCCGCGATGCTAGTTCCCACTTCTATAGCAACATTCTTCATTGTTTCTTCTAACTTATATACATTATTTACATTATTTTAATTTAATATATATTATTATTTAAATTATATTTAATTATTATTATCATTATTATCATCATTATTATTATCATTATTATCATTATTATCATTATTATCATTATTTTCATTATTATCATTATCATTATTATTAATCATTTTTAATATTATTATCATTAATAATTATTAATATTATTATTTTATAATACCTCCTCTTCGGAAATGTCTTGGTTTAAATTTTATATTAATAAACAACTACTTTCTTATTACTAACTTTCCCACTAATATAATTTTTTCTTTTCTTTGTTAACATTATAATTTTCTTGGTCTTTTTCACTTTCTTTACCTTATTTATAGTCTTTAGTTTTCTTTTTTTTGTTATTTTTGTAATCTTTACTTTTGCTTCTACTTCTTGAAAAACTAAGATATTTTTTATTAAAAAATACCTTTGATGTTTTTTTTTTTTTTTTTCTTTCTCTTTTTCCTTTATCTTCCTATTTTTTTATCTGTGACTTGAATTACTTCTGCTTCTACTCCTACTTTTTTCTTTATATTTTTTATATTTTTTATCTTATTTCATTAAATTATAATTTAAAAGTATATTTAATTAAATTATATTTTTATAATATAGCATAAAATAATACTTATTAAGTCAATAATTTAATTATTATGAATAAAAATAGATTAAAAATTAATGAGTTAAAAATTTATAAATTCAATAAAAATAATTTGAACAGAAATAAATATAGTTAAAATAAATTATAATAAGAATAATTTTAATAATAAAAATAATTAGAAATTAAATCTTAGAAAACTATTTAAAATAAGGAAAATGAGTTAAATGAAGATGAAAATAAGTTGTTAGAGAAAATAAAATAGAAAAAATTGGCAAATATGAAGTAAATTATTAATTTATTGAATAATATTGAAATTGTACAACCAAAATAATTATTAAACAAAAAATTTCTTTTCTAAAGGAAGAAGCAAATAGAAAATATTATTTTAGATGATAAACCATAAATAGATAGTTAGAAATTATTTGTTAATTCAAAAATATCTAAAATATTTGGCTTTAATTAAAATAAAAAATCATCAAGTAAAAATATAAAATCATAGAATAATAATTCATATTAGTAAATTAATTAGTCATAATAATGTTTAATAAGGGATAATGATTTAGATTAATAAAATATTTAGTAATAAAATCATTAAAACAATTAATAAATTATATATTAAAATTTTTAACTAAATAAGGATTAAATTAATTCATCTATTTAAATTAATTGAAATTAAAGTTATTAAAATAATTATATTGATGAAAATATTAAAAATTATTAAAATATGCATAATAATTTGACAAATTAAAAAATGAAATAATAGTAAAATATTAATATAAATTAAAAATATGAAAATTCTAATCATCAATTAATTATATATGATGATAAAAATAATAATCATATTTAAAATATGTATAATAATGAGAATAAATTAAATAAAAATATTGATAATAGTTAAATAGTTAATAATAATACTAAAATTAACTTATAAAATTAAAAATATGAAAATAATAGTAATTTTTAGAATTTATATAGAGATAAAATCTTAAACATTGAAGATTTAATAAAATAACATAATAATATAAATAATTGAAATAATAATAATAAAATTTAATACTAATAAAAGAATGAATAAAATAACATGAATTTAATGTTAAATAATATTAACATGTCTGATTTTCTAGAATATCAGAAATATTTATAATTGAAAGAAAAATTTTCATTGAATAAATTCTAGCAATGTTTAATTGAAGAACAATCAATTCAACCCGAATTAATAGATTATTAAAGAAATCAGAATTATTTTAAAAAAAGAATTAGAAAATACTGAATATTATTTATAATTAATTATATTTTCATCCAAAATTTATGTCTAACAAATCAAAAGCATTTTAATTTTTTTTTATTTATTCATTTTAATCAGTATTTTATATTTATAAAAACTTATTTTATGTTTATTAAGTAATATTTTCATTATGATTACTATTATTTTGATATATTTTATACATATCATAAACATTATTGTTAGAGTTTTAACTATGATTTTTTTATTGTTATTGAATAGGTTATCTAATTTAATTATTGACTATTAAACTTTCAAATCTAATTATAATAATTGATTCAATATTATTACTTTATTTCATTAGAATCTTTTTTTATAGGTTCCATATTATGTTCTATTGTGTTATCAAATAATTAATCAAATATATCAAATTTTGCAGATAAATTATAATCTTAATTATTATTTGCATTATTGTTATTTGTAATTGTATTGGTTTAGACTGTTTATTTTTTTTTTATAAAATTAAAAGCATCTTTTTTAGTGGATTCTTCTTACTATTTATTTATAATCTAATTATTTTCACTTTGAATTTGAATATTTTATTCAAATAAATTAATATCTAATACCTAACTATTTTTATTTTTATTATTATTTTAAATAAAATTAAAGGCATTTTATTTATTTTTTGTATTGCCATTATTATTTTATAATTAATTTTAATTTTCATCTTTTTTTTCTTTTTTAATAAAATTAAATGCATTTATTTTTTTATTATTATCATTATTATCTTTAGTCAATCCATCTATAAGATCTATTTAATTTTAATTCATTTATTTTTGTTATTATTAATTCTATTAGATTTATTAATTATCATAATCTTAAGGTTTATTTGACTATTAATTATATAATAAATATTACTTTCAAAAAATTAAAAGAACTTAATTTTTATTTTTTTTAGTTGCTTTCTTCCATAATATTATTTTAGTTTGTTTATATTTCATCATCAAATTCAAATAAATTTTAATTTTATGTTTTATTTTAGTTAACATAATTATTTGTATTATTATTATTTATATAATTTGAATCTAATAATTCATATAATTTAGATGATTCTTTAAAGCTTTTCAAAGGAGATAGACTCTCTATAAAAAGATTAAAAAATGTTAAATATTGGCTAATATTTTAAACTAAAAAAATAACAATTTAACACAATCTCTAAAAAATATTAATAATATATTAAAAATACTTGTAAATGTAAATTGGAATCAGCATTTTAAACTTTTAAAATAATGATATTTGCAATGATATTGACATCAGTTAATAAAATGCTTTGTTTGAATTGATTAAGTTCAGTTTAACTTAATTTTGATCTCATTCCTTGCATTTCAATAATATCAGATAACAATTTTATTTCTTGTTAATATTTACTTTCGATTAAGCTAGCATCTAATAAAGAAAACTAGGAATCTTAATTATCTTCATCTTATTTATCAGTCCATAATTTGTTGCCATTTATTATTTTCTATTGAATAGCATCATATTGTTTTTAATTCTTTTTATAACTAAATGAACTGTGTTAAGTATTAACTCCTGATACAAAAGATATTTTACTATTTTACATTTACTTTTTATTATTATATTTATTTTAATTTTATAATATTCTATTATATAAAAACTTATAATTTTATTATTATTTATAGTATTGTCATATTATAAATAAACTATTCATTATTTTATTGAAGTTAATGTTAAAAATTATGAATAAAATTAGTTTGATCATTTTTTTTTGCTATTTCTATATGCACTATACAAAGTCCTCCTTTAAAATCCATGACTTGTTTGACTATTATCGATTATACAACTTGTTGCTAAATACTTTGTATTATTTAAATCTTTTGTGAAATTATATTTATTACCTGGATTTCTTAAAGTTTGATTAAATTTATTTAACATACTTTTTTGCTGATTTTGTATTGAATTCACGTTATTTATTGATTTTTGTCTTAATCTTTAAAATTAATAAATTTAAATAATTTACTATTATGTACTAGATCTACAAGCTCTAATATGTTCTAATTCAGTCCTTGTTATTTTTTACATTATTGCTTTAATCTGTTTATCTTATTAGGTTTTGAAGATTTCCACTTTTTATTAAATTATTTTTTCTTAATTTTAGTAATATAACTTTTTTTCTTCATTTTCCATATCTTTTATCTACTTGTTAGTTACTTTTTCTGCTCCAATCATTTCTTTATTTTTTCGCATAAACTTTTTCTTTTCTATTAAGTCTAGTAATTTTGCTGACGGTTTAAATTCCGGGAAATTCTAAATTAAATTTTCTTAAAATTTTTAGATATCTTATTCATTTCTTTAAATTTATATTTGTAAATATTGTTAATTAGCTTATTTTAATTTTTTTAAAGTTTTTTATTAATCATATTTTTATTGCTTTAATTCTTAGTTATTGGTCAAAATAATTTGATTTAACTTTAATAAGTATAAATTAATTTAAAATTATAAATATTGAATTTAATATTTTTACAGTCATTTATTATGTTTGTAACATGGTTTTGATAGATTATTCTTTGAATTCATTCTTCATTGATTCTAAAGCTTCAAACAAATTTTCTGCTTTGCTGTATTCATTCATTTTTCTCAAATTATTAATGTTTTCTTCTATTTATTAACTATTAAAATAAATAAAATTAATTTTACATTTTTTCATCAAATTGTAATTTATTAAAATCTTTTATTTCAAAAGCCAGATTTTTTTAATCAGATGAATTTTATTTTATTTAACTAATTTTTGATTCGTTTTAATTCGATTAATATTTTTAATTAGTTTTATTTAGCTACATTTATAGTTATATTTACCTTAATATATTATATAAATTTAAATTAAAGTATACTATTAATTTGATATGTAAATTTAAATTAATCACAAACTTTTTACATCTTTCTTAACACTTTATACTCTTTTTTATCCGATTTCTAACATTAAATTAAAAATTATTACATGTAACAGCAAAAAAAACAGTTAATAAAAGAGTTAAAATAGTAACATCATAATTCATATTTTTCAAATATTTAAGTATAAGTTATAAATCCATTAATTAGAAAAGAATTCCAGCATAATTAAGACAATGAACAACAGCAGCACTAAAATGATATTAATAATATAATTTACTATCTGAGAAGAATATAAAGTGGATTTTAAAAAAGATAGACTTTATCAAAAGATGATTAATAGAAAGTAAAAGCTTTAAAAAGATATTTAGCAAGCTGATTAAGTACAGCAGCCTAAATAAAACAAAAGTAATATCCAATATAAAATCCATGCCAGAGAGCACTAACAGTAAAAGTAATATACTAACTAACATTAGCTTTAGCAGGATTAGCTCTTATCTAACTCTCACTATAGAACCTAAAATAAACATAATTCTTTAACCAAATTTAAGTAGAAGCATTCCATAATTCCATCTTATTCTTAAAAGTATGATCTAATTCCAACTTAGGGTCAGCAGTAAGTACTTTGGTAAAAGTATTGTTATCCCAATCATAAGCAAATCCACTACATACAATACTGGTCTATACCAATAACCAACCACAATAGTATTTGGCTCTTAATAGAGAAACGCTGATATTTCCATATAATATTTTATGGAAATATGATAATTAGCCATATTCTAATGATGATACAAATACTAAAGGGTATTTTGGTGCCACAAATGTTGTTGACCACATGAAGATCAAAGCCATTATTAGATTATAAAACATATGAGAAAATGAAACTGGCAACATTTTTTTATGCTTCTAATTATAATAGATAAACTGCATAAAGTCCTAGTACTCATAAAAGGGACCAGCAAGACATCCCTAGAAGAAGAAGATATAAGAAAAGTAGTCCAATAAAGAAGGCAGAGAAGTGACCTTATACTTCAATTGATATGGACTTAATTGAGTATCTTGTTTATAGGAGTCAGAGATGTTGAAGGCTAATGCAGTATACTTAAGAGTATACATCATCATTACAGTAGTGATATCTAGGTTCCAGGACATATACTTATATAACACAGAATGGAGATGATATCCTAATAAGAAAATGAATGAGTAGATGAATATCACTTTCTGGCTGTGTTGTTTGCTTAATCCTATCAATATATAAATTATTAGCGAGTGCCCAATTAGTTGGAAGGTCATCTCTCTGAATACCAAGTATTGCATCACTAGGCCCAGAGACAGACCTATTATTTTACGTAATAATGCAGATTAGATCAATCTAAATAATCCACCTAATGGAATCGACAATACCATACACATCACCATTGCTACCTAGTCTTTAATTTATTTTATATGCAGCTACCTATCGGAATAGAAATCAAAGAAGATATTTAGCCTAATTGGGAGTCAATTTATTCTAACATTATATTTATCTTTTATTAGATATTATTTTTATATTTTTATATTATATTTTTATTTATATATAAAGCTACGTCCTATATTTATTATAAATCATATTCAATCTTTTCTATAGTTCTAATAGTTTTTATTAAAGTACTCCTGATCCATCATACTTAATAAAAGATCCTATTAGTTTTATTTCTAAATTTATTACTTAAGAGATATAAGTAAATTAGCGTCGTCCTTTTCTTAACATTATAATTCTATCAAAAATTAATTGTAATTTTCATTTAAAAAATAAATAAATTAATTTATTATATTCGATTTATCATAAGCTTCAAGTTTAATTTATTTAATTAAGTCATTAAGCTTTTATTTCAAATCATTTACTTTATTTTTATTTAATAAATTAATTTCATTCGTAAGGAAAGAAGCAAACATACTATATTCAAGCAAAGATGTATTTTCAATAAAAATTTATTTAAAATATTCATTTAACTCATTTAATCTTTTTTACTTAAATTTATATAATAATAAATAATTACCAGAAATTTTTGAGTATTTTATTATTAGAAAGGATGTTTACTTGGAAATTTAGGTATTTTCTTATAAAGATTCTTATCTTTTTTCTTAAGGTTATCTTTTAAATGTATATGTATTTATAATAAATCTGAATATCTTATATATAAAATCCATTCTTATTAAAATATTTTATCTTCTATTTTTACTTCATAAGTATTTGGTTCTATATTATTTTTTGACTTAACATAATTGATTATTTCAATATTAAGTTTTTGATCTTTTTGTAAAAATTTTATAAGCGTACTATCTATTAATGACATTGATTTCAATGTTAACGATCTTAATATATAATTTTTTTATTCAAATAATTCTTTTAAAAAATTTTAACACCTGTCTAATTGTTCATTATTTATTTAATTTATTTATTTGTTTTAATATTATTATAATATTTAATTAAAACCTGAATAATATTAATCAAATTATTCTTTTTTTTTTTAATTTATAAGTGTTAAATTAATATTTTACTATTAGTTATTGATTTAAAAAAAATTTTTTTGTTATTAAGTTTTATTTTATTCTTATATTATATTTAAAAACTAATTATTATTTTATTTATAATTAAAATTTTATTATTAAATATCATTTTATTATTACATAGGAATTATTAATTTTTATTGATCTTTAGTTTTGATAGAATCACCAAAACTAAAAAATTTGTCATTTTTAATACTTTTTTATTTTTGGTTAATTGAAATATTTAAATCACCTATTTTTATAATTTATTTTTAATTATCTATTTTTAATTCTTCTAATAATTAATCCTTAATATTATTATCACTATCTTGATTTTCTTAATTAACTAAATACGGTGTATATTAATAATCATCTATTTTAATTTAATATTCTTAATTAATAATTATACCTTTAAATATATAATTACATAATTACTTTAATTTTTTTATTTTTGGCTTTATATTATGTTAGATTTTTTTCAAATTTGTGAAGTTTAAGATATATTCAATTTATTTTCGTTTTATTGCATTGTAAAGTTTGAGCAATATAGTTTTTCGTTGTTATCAAATTCTATATATGATTAAGCCAATGATTATAATTGTTAGTTTAAATTTTAGTTTTCTATGAGATCTTATTATTAATCTACATTATATTGTTAATTATACATTTGTGTTTAAATTAATTGATCTTTATAAATATTAAGCTCTTACTGATATTATTTTAACACTTATTCCTATAATTAGACTTTATTTTCTAATTATTATATGTTTTGTTAAAAATTAAAATTATCTTAAATCAATCTTAAATTTTTTGCATTTTAACTTCTTGTTTGTTTTTGATTATTTTTAATTTTTTATTAATAAGATTTATTTTTTTCCTCTAAATTCAATAAATATTCTTCTTTTTCTAATAAAATTTAAGAATTAGTTTATCTTATCATTTTAATTTAATTTTCATACTGATGATTTATCCTTTCAATTTAAATTCTTTATTATTTTATCAAATTTTAATATTCATTATTCAAATTAAATATTTCTTCTTTTAATTATTATATCTAAATATAATTTTCCTTTTATATCTAATCATTTTTTTGAATATCAACTTATAACAATAAATCAATATTTTATTATAATTATTAATTTTATTTTTCTTACTAATTATCAAATAGTATTTAATTTATTTCTTTAATTCTTTCTTATTAGATCTCTTAAACTTCCTATAATCAATCTATATTTTCCAAAGTAAATATTTTTCCGTCATAATTATACTGTTTATTTCTCATTTACTTTAATTTTAATTCTTCATCTTATTTATTTAAAATAATAGTTTCATTTAAATTTTTTAAATATTAAATTAAATCATTCTATTCATCTATTTGTATTTATTTAGAATTTATTTATTGTTTAAACTTGTTTATTTCTGTATTTTAAACTTATATTTGATGATTTAATTTTTCAATTTTTTTAACCATAGATTTATTTATTTTTTATGAGATTTAAAAATCTAATTTTTTTAAATTACCATTATATTTTTATCTTATTGATGATATTTTTGATTATTTGGAATTTTTATATGAAGGCTCATCACTAAAAACTGAATGTTCATTTATATTTTTATATTCCTAAATATATTAATCTTTTTATATGTTTTAAATTATTTTAATTAACTTATCACTTTAAATGGAACTTTAATTATTTATAAAAATATCAAATTTAATTTTAGAATTTAAAACATTAGTTAAGCTTTTAGGTCTTGTTGAATATTTTTATAACAACTTAGATGAGTATAATTGATTAGATTATAAATTAGACTCCATTAATTTCAATATAATTTTATTTAAGATTATTAAATATCAATATAATAAAAATAATAATAATAATAATATTAATATTAAAATTAAAAAAGTAATTATCATTATTAATAATAAATAAAGATAAAGTGATGGTAAACCAATAATAATAAGAAAACAATGCTTGTGAGTTGGTAAGTATGCAATATGTATAATAATAAATAGATGGGGGAAAAGGGAGTGGTAATCCAAGTATTACTAGCCTGGTTAACTTTTGTGATCTTCTTGATTAAGAGATACACTGATAAACCTATCAGAACATGGTGGATATGGTTCTTAGACGGAACTAAACAAGGATTCTCAATGACTATAATCCATGGTCTGAATGTATTTCTTTCTATTTTCCTAGCCAAATTCACCAGCACTGATCAATCTAAATCTGATCAATGTACTTGGTATCTCATCACTTTCCTTACTGATGTCTTGTTAGGTACCGCCATCTGTTATTTCTCTATTGTCTATTTAGATGTACTATTTACAAGATATTAGTATGATGATTTCAAGAGTGGCAACTATTATATTTCATAAACTATTTATACTACTATCAAAGTATAAGATAAGGATGATAAAACGAGTTATTAAATTCCATAGGATATCAAGGAAATCCATATTGTTAATTATAAGATGTGGTTTTATTAGACTGTTATTTGGATATTAGTTGTAGTTTTGAGTAAGATAGTCTTGGTCTTTATCTAGTTGCTCTTTACTAAATAATTGATTGCAATCTGTGAGTTTATACTTTCTGATACGGTTGGTCATCCTACCTATCGACTTATTCACACTTTTATTATTATTCCCTCTATTCTTAATAGTGTATAAATCTGGGTTATTGATAATTTTCTTAAAAAGAAGGATTTTTCAACTGATGAACTTATTCTTGAGGAAATCCCATCCGAAGCGGTAGATAAAGGTGTTATATATATTTTTAAAACCTAACTCAATGGAAAGATGATAAACGTATGATATTTATTATAATTATTTTTTAAAGTAAAAAATATTCATAAATTACAAATATTTAAATATTAATTTATTTGAAATTAGGTAATCTTATCAAATATTCTAATTACTAAAAAAGGATAATTTTTTTCTTAGATTTCCCATTTCATTTGTTTATTTTCATTAATTTTTACTTTTATATATTTTTATTTTTTTTGCATGTCTAAAATAATATTTATTTATAATATGAATATAATTATATTTTTAAAGATATAAATTTTGATCATTCTTATCTAAATTAACCTTTTTTGGATATATTTTTATTTCTCTTTGTTAGAAATTAAACGGGTAAAATTTATTGCATTAGTATCATTTTTATCAAAGAGAACAAAATTTTTTCAATAATAAAAGCTACATAACTATAAATAAAAAAGCTATTAAAATTATTTATAAATTATTTCTATTTATTATTATAAAAGATTCAATTTATTATTATTTCATTATTTAAAAACATAAGCAATATAATTAAATTAATAAAATTTATATTTAATAAATTCATAATTTAAATTTGAGAATAATAAAATAAATATAATGTAAAATAATAAAAATTTAAAATAAAATTAGTTAATAATAAATTAAATAACATAAGAAGAAGTTTACAAAGATAAATTATAAATAGAGAATCAAGGAATTTATATAGAAAACAGCTTTGAAACAAATA
>Ga0315908_10003704_pt1 | contig 11088 bp, 2 predicted proteins | sample LakEriMetagenome_12_FD_203520 | JGI IMG/M metagenome (GOLD analysis project Ga0315908, IMG submission 203520) | Freshwater fungal communities from buoy surface, Lake Erie, Ohio, United States - Buoy 4 MA124 | ecosystem: Environmental > Aquatic > Freshwater > Lake > Lake biofilm | place: USA...
GTTGTTCCAAGCTCTCGAGTGAATAAGCTTAAGGAACTACATGAGGTCTTTCAACATCTAGCAACACCATCTATTTTCCGGAGTCTCCAAGCTAGGTGTTGGTGGCCGATGATGGAAAGAGACTTGAAGGAATTCGTCAATCAATGTGAAAAATGCAAGTTGAATAGTTCAAAAGAGAGTCAGTTGACCGCGCCCGCACATCCGTTGGAGCCGCCAGGTATCCCGTTTTATCGTTGGGGTCTCGATTTCGTCCAAGATCTTCCTAAAAATAGTGAGGGATTCACTCAAATAATAACTTGCATGGATTACGCTACGCGATTCGTGGTTGCTAAGCCAGTCTATAGACGTGATAGTAAAACTGTTGCTGAATTCCTCTTCTATGAGATTTTCATGAAATTCGGTGCGCCAGTAGAAATCATCACCGATCGAGCCTCCTGTTTCGCCGCCAGCTGGTTACAAGACTACTTGGAGTTGCAGCAGGTACATCATTATCCTTCTACGCCCTACCACCCTAACACGAACGGATTAGTGGAGAGAATGCATTCAGTTTTGGGACCAATGATCACCAAGGCATGTGAAGGCTTGGTAAGTAAGTGGCCCCTATTTGTTGCTCCTGCCGTATTCGCCTTGAATTCAAGAACTCACACCGTCACAGGAGTGAGCCCTTTTTCACTAGTCTATGGTTTTAATCCGAAGCTTCCCGGCGATTTAGACCCCCCATTTGTGTTTAACTTTAAGGATAATGAAGACGCAGAGATATATACCAAACTGGAATTAAAAAGACTAGGCCAACATCGAGCTGCAGCGCTCTGGAAGTCACAAAAGCAAGCTGATAGGATGATTCAGTCTACGGAGAAATCTAAGGAGGTCTCGGACGATTATTATGCGATAGGATCGTATGTGAAAATGAAGGCACAGAATCGAGGTAAGTTCGAAAGTTTGTGGAGTGGACCGTATATTATTGACAGATTGGGACCAAATCATTGCTATTATTTGATGACGGCAAACGGAACCGAGCTAAAAAATCCTGTGAATCAAGTTCATATAGCGCCTTGGAAATCAATTCAAGAAATGAATCATGCAAACGCTACTGAGCAGGAAGAAATGAACCAAAATGTTGATTGATTATGCGGATGTGATGATCATGCTTTTCCCTTGGTTTTTGCAAAGTTTTCCAAGGTTTTACCGCAGATCATCTTTACGTCTCGCTAGGAGGGGGGGTACTGTTGAGCACCGCCCAACTAATAATTTTCGACCAATCAGTATTCAAAAGCTTATCTACTTCCAAAGTCAATCTGATGCACGCAAAGCCTAAATGATGCATGATATCACCGCAGACGCGTCTATAAATGATTAGTGCATGGATCGTACTTCTTTGTAGAAATTAACAATAAAATAATTCTTCTATAATCTCCTTCGAGCAACTAGAGCATAACAGATTAATTTCTACCTCTAAAAATGAATAATCAAGAACAAATGATGAACACTGACCCAATTGGCTCAACTGAAGTAGTTCAAGAATCGATTACGGTAAATAAGTCCAAATTCGAGAGCTTGGAACGGAATCTCGGCACGATCTCCCTTGAATTACATCAACTCAGTAAAATCGTTCAGGAAATCGCTACCGCTGCCTCTAATCCCCCTATCAACGAAGAGGTCCGGCGCTTGAGCAGCGTTGTTGAGGGCATGATTGCTTCGAATCGTCCTTCCGTAGTTACCCCGGTGTTACCGACAGCACCGGAACGCACCCAACCCGATCCCAGAATTAAAGCTGATGTTGAAAAGTTTAAGGGCGACCCGAAAGACTGGTTACGCTTCTGGACGCAACTCAAGGTTTTTTTCGCCTTGCAACCAGGATCGTTCCGATCAGATGCTCAAAAAATTGGTTATATTTACCAACGACTCGACGGCGATCCATTGAAGCTCGTTACGCAATGTTTTAATAAGCCTGAATATGAATTCACCGTTTCGAACTTGGAGGCATTTCGAGTTATGATGGAAAGCTTGTTCGCGGATCAAAATATGACGGCAGATGCTGGATACGCTTTTCGTTCATATACTCAAGCAAAAGGGAACGCCGAGCACATTCGTAAATTCGAAACACTGGCGATTGCGGCCGGTAAACTACCCAATGAAGAGATGGAAAGATTTCTTGACTCCCTTAAGCCTGAACTGCAAAAGAGCCTTGATTATGAATCCCTTCGTTTCCCGACGCTTAAAACTGACTATTATGACTTGAAATCGTGGTTGATTCAAAAGGAAGCCATTGGGCTTCGAAAATATGGAACTAACTCGTCCAAGTTCACACCGAGATTTAAAGGTTCAAATGAGTCAGCAGACATGGAAATTGGCGTCATAAGTTCAGCTATTATCGATCGCCTCTCAGAAAGTGATAAGCCCGGATGGTTTTCATGGTGCAAATCTCAGAAAAGATGCTATGGTTGTGGAACACTCGATCACCAAACGTCCTCTTGCCCCTCCGTAAGTCACACTAATAAATTAGCTGAAGACTCTTACTTCATATCCTCTGTCAATAAGTCATCTTTGTCTGTCACAGTATGGTTACCAACTGGTGAGGTCTCGGCACTCGTGGACACAGGGGCACAAGGAAGACTCTATATGACACGCGAATGTGCAAAAATGCATAGAATACGTATTACTCCAGCTGCAGAGACCTTGCGACTCTACAGCTATCAGAAGGTCTTCGTTGAGCAAGTGGACACAACGACAACATCAGTATCATTTGGTATCAACGGACGTCATTTTACTGCGAAATTCTGGATATGTAATGAATTACCAAGTGGAGTGATTATTGGGTTGGACTGGCTAGCTCAACATGGTGCAATCATAGATTGTAGAAAGAAAATGGTTACATTCGCAAATGGGGGGCAACAAATCAAACAGACTGCTCCCCTTACGGCAAGTTTGAATCACAGTCAATCACTTAGTGTTAACAATGAATTCTATACGCCTGTCTCGCTTGTAGAACTACTACAGAAGGCCGCAGGCGTAATCCGCTTCGACTTGGACCCCGCTTCTTGTGAAAAGTCCAACGGTGAAAATGTGCGAGCTTCGCGGTTTTTCTCGATTAAGGATAATGGATTGGAGTGCTCGTGGAAGGGTAATGTATTTGTGAATCCCCCTTATCGCGACTTGACGGGATCAGTTACTGGAAAATGGATAGAAAAGGCGGTTGAGGAATACGAGGCAGGTCGGTCGACATCAGTTGTGATGCTATTAAGATCTGCAGTGAATGCAAAGTATTTCCAGCCAGTCTTAGATCGTGGATCCTCCTGTTACCTAAAAGGTCGTATTCGTTTCGACACTCCTGATGGTCCCTCGCGGTGGAAGTCCCGGGATAGCCATTGCATCTGGTATCTTGGTCCGAATCCTGAACGCTTTGGAGAAGTCATGGCGCCTCACGGAATCGTTTATCATCGTCCGACTACTCTTCCGATAAGCATCAGTTTTATTAGTCACGAGCAATTCATGGAAGAATGCACCGACGCAGTACAATCAGCCTACATTCGTGTGGTGTCATCAGACCTAAACTTTCCTGGAAAAGCTACGGTAAAATCGCAAACCATCTCACCGATTCAATCGTCAAGTACTCTCGATAAAGTACCCACTACCGGAGAGAATGATGGTCTACCGGATTGGTTAAAAGACCTTGCAACAGTATTCGATGAATCGCGCTGTAACCGCCTCCCCGATTACAATGAGAAATTGTCAATGAATTTGGAGTTAATTGAGGACGCGACAATCCCGAAAGGTAACATTTATAGATTATCCTCGGCGGAGGAGAGTGCCCTCGCAAAGGAACTACAAGATGGTCTTGAATCTGGGAAAATATCTCGCTCTACTGCCTCAGGAGGCTGTCCAGTACTATTTGTCAAAAAACCTAATGGCTCGCTCCGTATGTGTGTGGACTACAGAAAACTCAATCAAGTCACCAAGTCTCAACCAGCTGTTCTGCCACTTATCCCAGAAATTTTAGACGCCGCGGTTGGTTCCAGTAGGTATACGAAAATAGACTTAAAGGGAGCTTTCAACCTGCTCAGAATGCGTCTTGGGACTGAGAGTCTAACCTCTTTCATCACGAAATATGGTTTATATCAGTATAATGTAATACCTTTTGGATTAAAAAATGCCCCTGGGCATTTCCAGCTCGTCATGAATGCGCTTTTCTCTCATCTACATCATCGAGGTGTGCGTTGCTTCATAGATGATATTATCATCTTCGAAAATAATCAGTTCAGGCACCGAGAACTTGTTCGCGAGGTTTTGAATATTCTCGACACAAATGGGCTGATTGCATGCTTGGCAAAATGTTCCTTCGAAGTTCCGTCAATAGAGTTCCTTGGACACGTAATTTCACGGGATGGAGTCGCTATGCAGGCAGGGAATCTCAAGGCTATTCAGGAGTTGTCAGTTCCCCGGAATGTGAAGACGCTACAGGCCTTTTTAGGATTGACTAATTATTATAGGTCATTCATTTCAAATTATGCGGAATTGACATTACCATTATCTCGCCTATTGAAAAAGAATGTACCGTTTCGAATTACTCAAGTAGAACTCGAGGCAATCGATCGCTTAAAATCCCAGTTCAATGCCTCGCTGTTGCTATCCTCACCGGACCCATCAAAGCAATACACTCTTCAGACCGATGCCTCTGACTTCGCCATCGCCGGCGCTTTGCATCAATGGGATGAAGATAAGAAAGCTCTCAGACCTATCGGATTTTTTTCCAGAAAGTTGACTCCCGCAGAAGTTAATTACCCAATCTATGACAAGGAGTTCCTGGCCATAAAATCATCGCTGGAAAATTGGCGCTATCTATTAATTGACACGACGAACCCTGTTCGAATCGAATGCGACCACAAGAACCTGTCCTATTTCAAAGAAACACGAAGTCTAAGTCGAAGACAAGCTAGATATCTTGATTTCTTGTCAGATTACAATATCGAGATCGTTTACACTCCTGGGAAGGAGTTAGTAGTTGCTGATCCTTTGTCAAGGGAAGAAAACTTTATGATCGCAAAGGATGATCCGGAATCAAAGATTAATGAGGCTATTTTATTACCTCCGAAGCTATTTAAAGCTGACTCCCAACTGCGGATTGCTCACTTAACAATATTGACGTCAACGTCTTACAATGAAGAAAGGGAGACGGATTCTCAAGAGACCGCTCCCTCGAAGGCAAATCCTACTAACTCACCGTTCTCTAGTGTCGTCGTTGCCACCATAGGAGAGGGGGAAGAGGAAATGAATCTTCTTAACAACCCTCAACTAGCAGATAACTCAAACTGGCCGGTTTTCATGCTGAAGTACTTGGGAACCAAAGAAATCCCCACCACACTGCCGATTCGCTTCCAAAGATTGATCAAGAAACAGTATAGTAAGTTTAGCCTTCAGCGTGGAGTTTTGTTCAGGAAGGTAGCCCTTCCAAGTGGACCAATGGCCGTTCCTTACGTTGTTCCAAGCTCTCGCGTGAATAAGCTTAAGGAACTACATGAGGTCTTTCAACATCTAGCAACACCATCTATTTTCCGGAGTCTCCAAGCTAGGTGTTGGTGGCCGATGATGGAAAGAGACTTGAAGGAATTCGTCAATCAATGTGAAAAATGCAAGTTGAATAGTTCAAAAGAGAGTCAGTTGACCGCGCCCGCACATCCGTTGGAGCCGCCAGGTATCCCGTTTTATCGTTGGGGTCTCGATTTCGTCCAAGATCTTCCTAAAAATAGTGAGGGATTCACTCAAATAATAACTTGCATGGATTACGCTACGCGATTCGTGGTTGCTAAGCCAGTCTATAGACGTGATAGTAAAACTGTTGCTGAATTCCTCTTCTATGAGATTTTCATGAAATTCGGTGCGCCAGTAGAAATCATCACCGATCGAGCCTCCTGTTTCGCCGCCAGCTGGTTACAAGACTACTTGGAGTTGCAGCAGGTACATCATTATCCTTCTACGCCCTACCACCCTAACACGAACGGATTAGTGGAGAGAATGCATTCAGTTTTGGGACCAATGATCACCAAGGCATGTGAAGGCTTGGTAAGTAAGTGGCCCCTATTTGTTGCTCCTGCCGTATTCGCCTTGAATTCAAGAACTCACACCGTCACAGGAGTGAGCCCTTTTTCACTAGTCTATGGTTTTAATCCGAAGCTTCCCGGCGATTTAGACCCCCCATTTGTGTTTAACTTTAAGGATAATGAAGACGCAGAGATATATACCAAACTGGAATTAAAAAGACTAGGCCAACATCGAGCTGCAGCGCTCTGGAAGTCACAAAAGCAAGCTGATAGGATGATTCAGTCTACGGAGAAATCTAAGGAGGTCTCGGACGATTATTATGCGATAGGATCGTATGTGAAAATGAAGGCACAGAATCGAGGTAAGTTCGAAAGTTTGTGGAGTGGACCGTATATTATTGACAGATTGGGACCAAATCATTGCTATTATTTGATGACGGCAAACGGAACCGAGCTAAAAAATCCTGTGAATCAAGTTCATATAGCGCCTTGGAAATCAATTCAAGAAATGAATCATGCAAACGCTACTGAGCAGGAAGAAATGAACCAAAATGTTGATTGATTATGCGGATGTGATGATCATGCTTTTCCCTTGGTTTTTGCAAAGTTTTCCAAGGTTTTACCGCAGATCATCTTTACGTCTCGCTAGGAGGGGGGGTACTGTTGAGCACCGCCCAACTAATAATTTTCGACCAATCAGTATTCAAAAGCTTATCTACTTCCAAAGTCAATCTGATGCACGCAAAGCCTAAATGATGCATGATATCACCGCAGACGCGTCTATAAATGATTAGTGCATGGATCGTACTTCTTTGTAGAAATTAACAATAAAATAATTCTTCTATAATCTCCTTCGAGCAACTAGAGCATAACAGATTAATTTCTACCTCTAAAAATGAATAATCAAGAACAAATGATGAACACTGACCCAATTGGCTCAACTGAAGTAGTTCAAGAATCGATTACGGTAAATAAGTCCAAATTCGAGAGCTTGGAACGGAATCTCGGCACGATCTCCCTTGAATTACATCAACTCAGTAAAATCGTTCAGGAAATCGCTACCGCTGCCTCTAATCCCCCTATCAACGAAGAGGTCCGGCGCTTGAGCAGCGTTGTTGAGGGCATGATTGCTTCGAATCGTCCTTCCGTAGTTACCCCGGTGTTACCGACAGCACCGGAACGCACCCAACCCGATCCCAGAATTAAAGCTGATGTTGAAAAGTTTAAGGGCGACCCGAAAGACTGGTTACGCTTCTGGACGCAACTCAAGGTTTTTTTCGCCTTGCAACCAGGATCGTTCCGATCAGATGCTCAAAAAATTGGTTATATTTACCAACGACTCGACGGCGATCCATTGAAGCTCGTTACGCAATGTTTTAATAAGCCTGAATATGAATTCACCGTTTCGAACTTGGAGGCATTTCGAGTTATGATGGAAAGCTTGTTCGCGGATCAAAATATGACGGCAGATGCTGGATACGCTTTTCGTTCATATACTCAAGCAAAAGGGAACGCCGAGCACATTCGTAAATTCGAAACACTGGCGATTGCGGCCGGTAAACTACCCAATGAAGAGATGGAAAGATTTCTTGACTCCCTTAAGCCTGAACTGCAAAAGAGCCTTGATTATGAATCCCTTCGTTTCCCGACGCTTAAAACTGACTATTATGACTTGAAATCGTGGTTGATTCAAAAGGAAGCCATTGGGCTTCGAAAATATGGAACTAACTCGTCCAAGTTCACACCGAGATTTAAAGGTTCAAATGAGTCAGCAGACATGGAAATTGGCGTCATAAGTTCAGCTATTATCGATCGCCTCTCAGAAAGTGATAAGCCCGGATGGTTTTCATGGTGCAAATCTCAGAAAAGATGCTATGGTTGTGGAACACTCGATCACCAAACGTCCTCTTGCCCCTCCGTAAGTCACACTAATAAATTAGCTGAAGACTCTTACTTCATATCCTCTGTCAATAAGTCATCTTTGTCTGTCACAGTATGGTTACCAACTGGTGAGGTCTCGGCACTCGTGGACACAGGGGCACAAGGAAGACTCTATATGACACGCGAATGTGCAAAAATGCATAGAATACGTATTACTCCAGCTGCAGAGACCTTGCGACTCTACAGCTATCAGAAGGTCTTCGTTGAGCAAGTGGACACAACGACAACATCAGTATCATTTGGTATCAACGGACGTCATTTTACTGCGAAATTCTGGATATGTAATGAATTACCAAGTGGAGTGATTATTGGGTTGGACTGGCTAGCTCAACATGGTGCAATCATAGATTGTAGAAAGAAAATGGTTACATTCGCAAATGGGGGGCAACAAATCAAACAGACTGCTCCCCTTACGGCAAGTTTGAATCACAGTCAATCACTTAGTGTTAACAATGAATTCTATACGCCTGTCTCGCTTGTAGAACTACTACAGAAGGCCGCAGGCGTAATCCGCTTCGACTTGGACCCCGCTTCTTGTGAAAAGTCCAACGGTGAAAATGTGCGAGCTTCGCGGTTTTTCTCGATTAAGGATAATGGATTGGAGTGCTCGTGGAAGGGTAATGTATTTGTGAATCCCCCTTATCGCGACTTGACGGGATCAGTTACTGGAAAATGGATAGAAAAGGCGGTTGAGGAATACGAGGCAGGTCGGTCGACATCAGTTGTGATGCTATTAAGATCTGCAGTGAATGCAAAGTATTTCCAGCCAGTCTTAGATCGTGGATCCTCCTGTTACCTAAAAGGTCGTATTCGTTTCGACACTCCTGATGGTCCCTCGCGGTGGAAGTCCCGGGATAGCCATTGCATCTGGTATCTTGGTCCGAATCCTGAACGCTTTGGAGAAGTCATGGCGCCTCACGGAATCGTTTATCATCGTCCGACTACTCTTCCGATAAGCATCAGTTTTATTAGTCACGAGCAATTCATGGAAGAATGCACCGACGCAGTACAATCAGCCTACATTCGTGTGGTGTCATCAGACCTAAACTTTCCTGGAAAAGCTACGGTAAAATCGCAAACCATCTCACCGATTCAATCGTCAAGTACTCTCGATAAAGTACCCACTACCGGAGAGAATGATGGTCTACCGGATTGGTTAAAAGACCTTGCAACAGTATTCGATGAATCGCGCTGTAACCGCCTCCCCGATTACAATGAGAAATTGTCAATGAATTTGGAGTTAATTGAGGACGCGACAATCCCGAAAGGTAACATTTATAGATTATCCTCGGCGGAGGAGAGTGCCCTCGCAAAGGAACTACAAGATGGTCTTGAATCTGGGAAAATATCTCGCTCTACTGCCTCAGGAGGCTGTCCAGTACTATTTGTCAAAAAACCTAATGGCTCGCTCCGTATGTGTGTGGACTACAGAAAACTCAATCAAGTCACCAAGTCTCAACCAGCTGTTCTGCCACTTATCCCAGAAATTTTAGACGCCGCGGTTGGTTCCAGTAGGTATACGAAAATAGACTTAAAGGGAGCTTTCAACCTGCTCAGAATGCGTCTTGGGACTGAGAGTCTAACCTCTTTCATCACGAAATATGGTTTATATCAGTATAATGTAATACCTTTTGGATTAAAAAATGCCCCTGGGCATTTCCAGCTCGTCATGAATGCGCTTTTCTCTCATCTACATCATCGAGGTGTGCGTTGCTTCATAGATGATATTATCATCTTCGAAAATAATCAGTTCAGGCACCGAGAACTTGTTCGCGAGGTTTTGAATATTCTCGACACAAATGGGCTGATTGCATGCTTGGCAAAATGTTCCTTCGAAGTTCCGTCAATAGAGTTCCTTGGACACGTAATTTCACGGGATGGAGTCGCTATGCAGGCAGGGAATCTCAAGGCTATTCAGGAGTTGTCAGTTCCCCGGAATGTGAAGACGCTACAGGCCTTTTTAGGATTGACTAATTATTATAGGTCATTCATTTCAAATTATGCGGAATTGACATTACCATTATCTCGCCTATTGAAAAAGAATGTACCGTTTCGAATTACTCAAGTAGAACTCGAGGCAATCGATCGCTTAAAATCCCAGTTCAATGCCTCGCTGTTGCTATCCTCACCGGACCCATCAAAGCAATACACTCTTCAGACCGATGCCTCTGACTTCGCCATCGCCGGCGCTTTGCATCAATGGGATGAAGATAAGAAAGCTCTCAGACCTATCGGATTTTTTTCCAGAAAGTTGACTCCCGCAGAAGTTAATTACCCAATCTATGACAAGGAGTTCCTGGCCATAAAATCATCGCTGGAAAATTGGCGCTATCTATTAATTGACACGACGAACCCTGTTCGAATCGAATGCGACCACAAGAACCTGTCCTATTTCAAAGAAACACGAAGTCTAAGTCGAAGACAAGCTAGATATCTTGATTTCTTGTCAGATTACAATATCGAGATCGTTTACACTCCTGGGAAGGAGTTAGTAGTTGCTGATCCTTTGTCAAGGGAAGAAAACTTTATGATCGCAAAGGATGATCCGGAATCAAAGATTAATGAGGCTATTTTATTACCTCCGAAGCTATTTAAAGCTGACTCCCAACTGCGGATTGCTCACTTAACAATATTGACGTCAACGTCTTACAATGAAGAAAGGGAGACGGATTCTCAAGAGACCGCTCCCTCGAAGGCAAATCCTACTAACTCACCGTTCTCTAGTGTCGTCGTTGCCACCATAGGAGAGGGGGAAGAGGAAATGAATCTTCTTAACAACCCTCAACTAGCAGATAACTCAAACTGGCCGGTTTTCATGCTGAAGTACTTGGGAACCAAAGAAATCCCCACCACACTGCCGATTCGCTTCCAAAGATTGATCAAGAAACAGTATAGTAAGTTTAGCCTTCAGCGTGGAGTTTTGTTCAGGAAGGTAGCCCTTCCAAGTGGACCAATGGCCGTTCCTTACGTTGTTCCAAGCTCTCGCGTGAATAAGCTTAAGGAACTACATGAGGTCTTTCAACATCTAGCAACACCATCTATTTTCCGGAGTCTCCAAGCTAGGTGTTGGTGGCCGATGATGGAAAGAGACTTGAAGGAATTCGTCAATCAA
>Ga0315908_10003705_pt1 | contig 11084 bp, 9 predicted proteins | sample LakEriMetagenome_12_FD_203520 | JGI IMG/M metagenome (GOLD analysis project Ga0315908, IMG submission 203520) | Freshwater fungal communities from buoy surface, Lake Erie, Ohio, United States - Buoy 4 MA124 | ecosystem: Environmental > Aquatic > Freshwater > Lake > Lake biofilm | place: USA...
CCCAAAAGATCAGCGCCATCCGCACCATAGCCATGCAGGAACACCACCAGCGATTTGGCCTGCCCACTGGCCGCCGCCACCCGCCCAAACTTTAACTCGCGCGTCATCTGATGCCTTCCCGTGATTTCGCGACCGGGTAGTAAGCCCAAAGCAGCGTCGCCGCAACCGACCGCCACGGGCTCCACGCCTCGGCCATGGCGCGCAAGGCGCGCTCTTTCGGGCGGTCGGGCAAATCAAAGAGCACCCGCGCCGCTTCTTGCAAGGCAAGATCACCGGGGGCAAAGACATCGGCCCGGCCAAGGGCGAACATGGCGTAGATCTCGGCCGTCCACATGCCGATACCGGGCACGTCGGTCAGCACCTCCACCACTTGCGCATCCGGCAACCCGCGCAGCGCGTCAAAATCGATGGCCGAGTCCGCCAGCGCCCGGCCATAGCGCGCCTTTTGGCGCGACAGGCCCGCGGCGCGGCAGGCCTCATCCGAGGCAGCCGCCAGCGTGGCGCGGTCGGTCAGACCCGCCGCCTCCATCCGCCGCCAGATCGCATCGGCCGAAGCGACCGAGACCTGCTGGCCGACAATGGCATCCAAAAGCGCGGTAAAGCCGTCAGGCTGGCGACGCAGTGGCAAAGGGCCCACAAGCGTCAGCGCATGAGCAAAGCGCGGCTCAGCGCGGGACAGCCAATCGGCCCCTTCGGCCACGCAGTCGAGTGTTGTGATGATCCGTCCAACCATACGCGAAGCATGGCGAGGCAGGGCGAAAAGGCAAGGCCCGTCAGATCGCGCCACCGTAGCCCCACGTTTTTCCCTTGCCCCGCCCCACGGCCAGGCATAGCCCTAGGCCAACGCAAGACCAAAGGCCCCCCCATGCCCCACGACATCGACGACAACCTCGCCAAACGTAACGTTCTGGTGCTGGTCGCAGCTCAAGCCATCTTGGGCGCGCAGATGCCGATGATCTTTACCATCGGCGGGCTTGCCGGGCAGTCTTTGGCACCGAATGCCTGCTGGGCGACGCTGCCGATCAGCTTTATCGTAATCGGTTCCATGCTGACGGCGACGCCGATTTCCAGCTTCATGGCGAAATACGGACGCACGGCAGGCTTCGTCGCTGGCGCATTGGGCGGTGCCTTGGGCGCGGCAATCGGAGCGGTGGGGCTGATGACCTCCTCCTTCCCGCTGTTCCTTCTGGGCTCGCTTCTGACCGGCATCTACATGAGCGCGCAGGGCTTTTACCGTTTTGCCGCCGCTGACACCGCCTCGGAATCCTTCCGGCCCAAGGCAATTTCTTGGGTGATGGCAGGAGGGCTTTTGTCGGCGGTGGTTGGACCGCAACTGGTGAAGGTGACGGCGCAGTCCATGGTCGTGCCCTTCCTTGGCACCTACCTTGCGGTGATCGTGCTGAACCTTCTGGGGATGTTCCTGTTCATCGGCCTGCGCATCCCGAAACCGCGCACGCCCGCGCAAGGCAGCCCGGTGGGCCGGACCCGGGCCGAATTGATCCGCACGCCCGTGATCGCGGTCGCCATGATCTGCGCGACGGTCTCTTACGCTCTGATGAACCTCGTGATGACCTCCTCGCCCCTCGCCGTGGTCGGCTGCGGCTTTGACACGGGCGATGCCGCCGATGTCGTGACGGCCCATGTGCTGGCGATGTACGCGCCCTCGTTCATCACTGGGCACATCATCGCGCGGCTCGGGGTGGAACGGGTGATTGCCATTGGCCTTGTGATCCTTGCCACCTCGGGCGCGGTGGCGATGGCGGGGGTTGAGTTGGAGAACTTCTTTATCGCGCTGATCCTTTTGGGGGTCGGCTGGAACTTTGGCTTCATCGGCGCGACGACGATGCTGGCCAATGCCCAACGCCCCGAAGAGCGCGGGCGCCTGCAAGGGTTGAACGATTTCATTGTGTTCGGCGGCGTGACGATGGCATCGTTCTCGTCAGGCGGGCTGATGAACTGTTCGGGCGGATCGGTCGAGACGGGCTGGCAGTTGGTCAACATGGCCATGCTGCCGTTCTTGGTGCTGGCCGGTGGGGCGCTGATCTGGCTGTGGATGCGGCCGCGCGAAACGCGCTGAGGCCGCAGGCGACTAAACCCGCCCGGTGAAGGCGGCCCACAAAAGCCCGCCGCGAAGGGCAAATTCTGACAGGCCCATCGCGCCATTGGCGACCAAGGCCGGATTTGCCACCACTTGGCGCAAGAGCCCCCGCGCCTGCCAAGCGACCAAAGTGGCGGGCACAGGCACCCTGCCCTTCGCCGTTGCAAGCCGCTGCAAGCCGTCTTTGGCCAGCGCCTGCACCGCCTCAGCCCGGCCATCGGGCAAAGGCTGACGCCCGCGCGCCTCTAACTCGGGCACCGCGCGCAGGTAATTGGCAAGGCCCATGGCCCAGCCCAAAGCCCGAGCCGCGGGTTCATCGGTGCCGCCGCAGGCCGTGGCGGCAAGCCACATCAACCCGCCAGCGGTGTCGTCAAGATAAGCGTCAAATGCCGCCCCATCCGCAAAGGGCTCGCCATAGACATCATGGATCCGCGCCTCGATCAGGCGGTCAATCACGGCCAAGGGCAGCGCAGCCTCTTGAATCAGCGCATGAAACGGCCCGGCCACCTCATGGGCGCGGGGGGCAGGCTCGGCCACCACATCGCGCCACCATTGCAGCCGCATCTCGCCGATTATCGGCTCTTTCGACACCCAAGGCGCGCGCGCGACCTCAAGGTTGAAGGCATAAAGCGGAAACAACCGCGCGCGGGCCGCCGTGGGGGCGGCCATCACGGCGGCAAAGCGGTCAGGATCGCCGCGCTGGACGATCTCGGCGCAGGCCTCAAGGCTCACGCGGGCACCTTCATGTCGCGCAGCAGTTTCCAGTTGATCGCATCCAAAAGCGCCTCAAAACTAGCGTCCACGATATTGGCTGACACACCCACAGTCTGCCAGCGACGGCCTGCCGAATCCTCGCTGTCGATGATGACCCGCGTCACGGCCTCGGTCCCACCATTGGTGATGCGCACTTTGAAATCGACAAGTTTCATCTCATCAATGCAGGCCTGATAGGGCCCCAGATCCTTGGACAGCGCCTTGGACAGGGCGTTGACCGGGCCATGGTCCTGCCCCGTCTCATCCATGCTGTCACTGACCGACATCGCCTTGCGCTCACCGATTTTTACCACGACCACAGCCTCGGAGAGGCTGACCATCCGGTCGTATTTGTTCTTCCGCCGCTCCACCGTGACGCGGTAGCGCTTGACCTCAAAGAACTGCGGCAAAAGCCCCAATTCCCGCCGGGCGAGGATTTCAAAACTGGCCTGCGCACCGTCATAGGCGTAACCCTGATCCTCGCGCTCTTTGATGATCTCAAGGATCCGGCCAAGTCGGGCGTCCTTGGCGTCCACCTCAATGCCCGCCGAGGCCAACCGTGCGCGCAGGTTCGACTGCCCCGCCTGATTGGACATCGGGATCACCCGCTCATTGCCCACAGCCTCGGGTGGGACATGCTCATAGGTGGTGGGGTCTTTCAGAATGGCACTCGCATGCAGGCCCGCCTTATGGGCAAAGGCCGAGGCGCCGACATAGGGCGCGGACCGCAAGGGCACGCGGTTCAGAATGTCATCCAGATTGCGGCTGATCTTCAGAAGTTGGGTGAGACCTGCATCGGAAACCCCTGTTTCCAAAGCGGATTTATACGGCTCCTTCAGCAGAAGCGTCGGGATCAACGTCACCAGATTGGCATTGCCGCAGCGTTCGCCAAGTCCGTTCAGCGTGCCTTGAATCTGCCGACACCCCGCCTCTACCGCCGCCAGGGAATTGGCCACGGCGTTGCCAGTGTCGTCATGGCAATGAATGCCAAGACGGCTTCCGGGGATGCCCGCCGCGATCACCTGCGTCACGATCCGGCCCACCTCGGATGGCAGCGTGCCACCGTTGGTGTCGCACAGCACGAGCCAGCGTGCGCCTGCCTCATGGGCGGCGCGCAGGGCGGCCAGCGCGTAATCGGGGTTCGCCTTGTAGCCGTCAAAGAAATGCTCGGCGTCAAAGAGCGCCTCGCGGCCCTTGACGACGCAATGCGCGATAGAGGCCCCAATCGCCTCAAGGTTTTCGTCCAAGGTGCAGCCAAGCGCGGTTTTCACATGGAAATCATGGGTTTTGCCCACAAGGCAGACGGCGGGGGTGCGCGCATCCAGCACGGCAGCGAGCACATCGTCATTCTCGGCCGACCGCCCCACCCGTTTGGTCATGCCAAAAGCGGTCATCGTCGCGCGGGTTTTCGGGGCGGTGGCGAAAAACTCGCTGTCGGTGGGGTTGGCCCCCGGCCAGCCGCCTTCGATATAGTCGATGCCGAGCGTGTCGAGGGCATGGGCGATCTGCACCTTTTCAAGGGCGGAGAACTGCACGCCTTGGGTCTGCTGCCCATCACGCAGCGTGGTGTCGAAGAGATAGAGGCGTTCGCGGGTCATTTGAGGGACTCCAGCTTTGCGGGGTCGAAGCCTGGACCGGGAAGGAGCTCCACCCCCGCCTTGGACATACGCACCTCAACCCCGGCCTCGGTCAGGACAGATTTCAGGGCATCGACAGGCGCAAAGTCTTTCGTGGTCATGGCTTCAGCGCGAAGAGAGGCAAGGCGCGCCACGAAGGGCGCAAAATCTGTGATCGTGATGGCCCAACCGCCCAAGCGATCTTCCAGCAAGCCGAGCAGTTTCGCTGACGCTTTCAGCCCGGCCGCATCCCCTGCACGAGAAAGATCGTGCAGTGCCGCGATGGCACCTGCCGTGTTCAGGTCATCGGACAGCGCTTCGATCACTGAAGCGGCGGGTTCGCCAGCTTCAACGCCCGATACCATCTCCCGCCATTTCCTTAGTGTCGCCTCTGCCTCGCGCGCCTTCTCCGCCGTCCAGTCCATCGGCTTGCGGTAATGGGTGCTCAGATACACAAACCTAATCACCTCACCCGTGACGCCCTGGTCCAGCAAATCCCGCACGGTGAAGAAATTGCCCAAGCTCTTGGACATTTTCTTGCCCTCGACCTGCAGCATCTCATTGTGCATCCAATAGCGGGCAAAGCTGGCCTCGGGATGGGCGCAGCAGCTTTGGGCGACCTCGTTCTCGTGGTGCGGGAACTGCAGATCCAGTCCCCCGCCGTGAATGTCAAAAGACGGCCCCAAAAGCTCATAGCTCATGGCCGAGCATTCGATATGCCAGCCCGGACGCCCGCGCCCCCAAGGGCTGGTCCAGCCCGGCTCTTCCTCCGATGACGGCTTCCACAGCACGAAATCCATCGGGTCTTCTTTGAAGGGCGCCACTTCCACCCGCGCGCCTGCGATCATGTCATCAACCGACCGGCCCGACAGCGCGCCATAGTCTTTGTACGAACGTACGCGAAACAGCACATGGCCGTCCTTGGCATAGGCATGACCGCCCGCGATCAGCCCTTCGATCATCGCCACCATCGGCCCGATGTATTCCGTCGCGCGCGGCTCAAAATTGGGGCGGAGCGCCCCCAGCGCATCCATATCCGCGTGATACCAGCCGATGGTTTCCTCGGTCCGCTCATGGATCAGCGCCTCCATCGGGCGCGGATCCCCCGCCGACTTGCGCGCCGCTGCGGTGGCGTTGATCTTGTCATCGACGTCGGTGAAATTGCGGGCGTAGGTGACATGATCCGCGCCATAAACATGGCGCAGCAGCCGATAGAGCGTGTCGAACACCACCACCGGCCGCCCGTTGCCCAAATGCGCCCGGTCATAGACCGTGGGGCCGCAGACATACATCCGCACGTTTTCCGGGTCCAAGGGCACGAACGCCTCTTTGGTCCGGGTTTTCGAATTGTGCAGCCTGATCGTGACCATGTTCTTTCCCGTCGCTCGCCCTGTGGCGCGGGTTTGTCGTGATCCTTATCAGGGAATGGAGACGAGCCCGCGTGACCTATGTCAGCAGGTAATGCAGCAAATGCCGAAGGTGCGCTGTTGTTCCATGCCTCTGCCCTAGCGCAATTCCCTTGCCCCGCCAAGCCTTTTCCGCTTGTCTCGCCCCCGCAAGGGAGCCTGCCATGAACCATGATGAACTGAACCAATGGTCCAAGCGCGCCGCCGATTGGGCGACCGAGTATCACGCCGCCTTGCGCGACCGGCCGGTGCGCGCGCCCTTGGTGCCCGGCGCGATCTCGCGCCAGTTGCCGCCCAGCCCGCCCGAAGCCCCCGAGCCGATGGCCGAGATTTTCGCCGATTTTGACCGCATTGTGCCGCCCGGGATCACCCATTGGCAGCACCCGCGCTTTTTTGCCTATTTCCCGGCCAATGCATCCCCCGCCTCAATGCTGGCCGAGCAATTGGCCAATGCCATCGCGGCCCAAGGGATGATCTGGCAGACCTCGCCTGCGGTGACCGAGATTGAGCAGGTGATGATCCAGTGGCTGCGCCAGTCCTTGGGCCTGCCAGACGGGTTCACCGGCACCATCCATGACAGCGCGACCACGGCGACCCTGTCCGCAGTGCTGACGATGCGCGAGCGTGCGTTGGAGTTTCAGGGCAACGTAAAGGGCCTGTCGGGTCACCCCACCTTGCGGATCTATGCCAGCGCCGAGACCCATTCCAGCGTGGACAAGGCGATCAGAATCGCAGGCATCGGGCAAGACAACCTTGTGAAAATCCCCACGGATCAAAGCCTGTCGATGAAGCCCGGCGCTTTGGCGGCGGCCATTGCGGCGGATCGTGCGGCGGGGCTTTTGCCCGCGGGTGTGATCTTGTGCGCGGGCGGCACCAGCGTGGGGGCCTTTGACCGCATCGGCGAATGTATCACCGTTGCCCATGCCGCCGGACTGCCGGTGCATGTCGATGCGGCTTGGGCCGGATCAGCGATGATCTGCCCTGAGTTCCGTGATCTTTGGTCCGGGATAGAGGCCGCCGACAGCATTGTGTTCAACCCGCACAAATGGCTCGGCGCGCAGTTTGACTGTGCCGTGCAGTTCCTGCGTGACCCCACCCCGCAGGTCAAAACCCTTGGCCTGCGCCCCAGCTATCTGGAAACCGCCGGCAAAGAGGACATCGTCAATTTCAACGAATGGACGGTGCCCTTGGGCCGCCGTTTCCGCGCGTTGAAGCTGTGGTTTACCTTGCGCGCCTATGGGCTGGAGGGCTTGCGCGCCCGTATTCGCAACCATGTGGCTTGGGCGGTGGAGGCCTGTGAGGTGCTGCGTGCCCTGCCCGGCGTGACCATCACCTCCGAGCCGCGCCTGTCACTGTTCACCTTTGCGCTGGAGAATGATGCCGCGACCGAGGCGCTCTTAACCCGGATCAACGACGATGGCCGCATCTACCTGACCCAAACCCGGCACAAGGGGGCCTATGTCATCCGCGTGCAGGTGGGTCAGTTCGACTGCACACGCGACGATGTGATGATGATCCCACAGGTGGTGGCTGAGCTGATCTAGCGGCTCAGGCGTCGCGTTCCGCCAAGGCCAGCCATTCCTCTTCCGCCGCCGCAAGGGCCTCTTGGCGTTCTGCAATGGCCTCGGTGGCCTTGCGGAATTTGACGGGCTCACGCGTGAACATCTCGGCGTCTGACAGGAAATCGGTCAGTTTGTTGATCTCAGCCTCAAGGCGCTCCATGATCCCGGGCAATGCCTCAAGCCGCTTTTTCTCGGTAAAGCTCAGACCTTCGCTCAGCTTTTTGACATCCTCGCGCAGATTGACATGAGATGACCCGGTTTTCTTGGGCATCTCCACCGCATCCGCCCCGCGCTGCGCGGCGTAATCAGACCAGCCCCCCGGATAGGCGGTCGCGCGGCCATTGCCCTCCAGCGCCACAGTGGCGGTGGCAACACGGTCAATGAAATCGCGGTCGTGGCTGACCAAAAGCACCGTGCCGTCATATTCGCCCAAGATGTCTTGCAAGAGATCCAGCGTTTCCACGTCCAGATCGTTGGTCGGTTCGTCCAAGATCAACAGGTTCGACGACCGCGCCATCAGCTTGGCCAGCAACAGCCGGGCCTTTTCACCGCCCGACAGCGCCTTGACCGGCGCGCGGGCTTGGCGTTCGTCAAAGAGAAAATCCTTCAGATACGCCACCACATGTTTCGGTGTGCCGCGCACCATAACCTGATCAGAGGCGCCAGAGACGCTCATCAGCGGATCGCCCGTCAGGTTCTCCCAAAGGCTCGCCTCGGGGTCCAACTGAGCGCGGGTCTGATCGAACACCGCGATCTCAAGGTTGGTGCCCAGCTTGACGCTGCCGCTGTCGGGCTCCAGCTGGCCGACCAGCATTTTCAGCAGCGTGGTCTTGCCCACCCCGTTCGGGCCGACAAAGGCAACCCGGTCGCCGCGCAGGATGCGCAGATCGAAATCCTTGATCAGGGTCTTGTCGCCGTAGGATTTGGAAATCCCCACCGCCTCAATCACCTTCTTGCCGCTGACAACGCCGCCCTCAAACTCCATCGCCGCCGTGCCCTGACGGCGGATCTGGGACGAGCGTTCGGCGCGCAGATCGGCCAAGGCGCGCACGCGCCCCATATTGCGCTTGCGACGGGCCGAGATACCCTCAACCGCCCATTTCGCCTCATGCTTGATCTTGCGATCCAGCTTGTGACGCGCCTCATCCTCTTCGGCCCAAACGGTTTCGCGCCACTCTTCAAAGCCGTCGAACCCGGTTTCGCGGCGGCGCACCTCACCCCGGTCGATCCAATGGGTGGCTTTGGTCAGGGCGCGCAGGAAGGCGCGGTCATGGCTGATCAGCACATAGGCGCAGCGGGTCGATTTCAACTCGGCCTCCAGCCATTCGATGGCTTGGATGTCGAGATGGTTGGTCGGTTCGTCCAAAAGCATCAGTTCCGGCGCCTCGGCCATGAGTTTGGCCAAGGCCGCGCGCCGCCGCTCACCGCCCGAGGCGGTGGAGACCGGCGTTTCGGGGTTGAACTTCAACCCCTCGGCCACGACGGACACCTTATAGCTTTCGCCATCGGGCAATCCGCTGGCCGCGTAATCGCCCAAGGTGGCATAGCCCGACAGATCGGGGTCTTGCTCCATATATCCCACGGACACACCGGGCGGCACAACGCGCAGACCCGCATCCGGCTCGACCAGCCCCGCCATCACCTTCATCAAGGTGGACTTGCCCGATCCATTGCGCCCCACCAGCGCAACCCGGTCGCCGGGTTGCACCACAAGGTCAAGGTTGTCGAAGACCGGATTGCCACCGAAGGTCAGGGAAATGCCGGAAAGCTGAAGAAGGGGTGCGCGTGCCATGGCGGTGCAGCTATGCGGGGATGCGCGCGCCGTCAACCGACCCAAATTTCTTTGCGAAGAAATTTGGCAAAATTCTTCAAGAATTTTGGCCCAAGCCCGCCGCAGCGCTCACCAATGCCCTCAGCGCCCGCGCCCGTGCAGGTGGAATGCGCGCCACCTCGACTGCGGTAAAGACGTGGAGTGTGTCCAGATCGGGGTCGATCACCGCGTGATCGCTGACCCAGCCGCCCAAGGTCAGATAGCTGCGCAGCAGCGGTGGCAACGCCGCGAGCGCCCGGCGCGGATCCGCCGCCAGATTGGGCAAGGTGATGCAAGCGACCCCGCGCCGTCCCGGCCCTTGGCCCGCCGGGGCCAGATGGTGCCGCCCGAGATGCGCCAGCGCCTCGGCGTGCCGCGCCGGATCCGCACCTGCGAACGAACTGCAACCGAACATCAGCGTCACCCCGGCCCCTTCAACCAGCCGCGTGATCGACGCCAAAGCCAGACGGAGCACGTCAGGATCGCTGGCCTCGGGATGGGTGCAAAACCGCCCCAGTTCCATCATGGGGCCGGGCTGGGTGCTGATCGGCGTCAGATCATAGAACTGCGCCGAATAGCTGCCGGCAATCTGATGGGCAGGCAGGATCATGGCGCGAAACCCGCCCAGAAGCCGGCCCGAGGCGTCTTCGATCAGCACATGCTGGCACAGATCGTCAAACCCATCCGCTTCGCGCCCGCCGATCCGGTCCAGCCCACGCGCGGCGCGAAAGCACAGATGCCGCAGCTCTTGCGCCCGCGCGATGTCCTCCGGCCCATCAGCCAGTCGCGCCACCAAAGCCCCCGTCTGCAGCCGCACCTGCGCAACTCCTCATTGCCCGCGCCGGGCCAACGGTTGGAAATCCCCGCGCCCGGCGCTAGGTTTGCGGCAGGACGCGGTTCCGCGCAAGCAGTGGCGCGCGGCCCCATGCAGGAGAAGACGATGCACAAGGTGATGAAACCCGATGCCGAATGGCTGGCGCAACTGGGGGAGCTGGCCTTTCAGGTCACCCGCCGCGCGGCAACTGAACGGCCCTTTAGCCACCCCGGCTTTCCCAAGGGCCCCGGCACCTATCGCTGTGTGTGCTGTGATGCGCCCTTGTTCGACGCCTCGACCAAGTTCGAATCGGGCTGCGGCTGGCCAAGCTTTAATGCGGCCTTGCCCAATGACATGGTCGAAGAGCATGAGGACCGCAGCCATTATATGGTCCGCACCGAGGTGACCTGCACAGGCTGTGATGCGCATCTGGGCCATGTTTTCCCCGACGGGCCGCCGCCGACGGGCCTGCGATACTGCATCAACGGCGTGGCCGTACGGTTTGACCCCGAAGACTAAGAAAAAGGCCGCCCCATCCGGGCGGCCTTTTCAAATCTTGCAGGGGTCAGGCGTTACTCGATGAACTGATCGGCCCGCAGCCGCCCAATATTGCCAAAAAGCTGACGCAAGAAGCCCACGCCCTTGATGTTGCTGTCCGTCACCCGGCGCGAGATGGCCACGACTTGGCCGTTCTCGAGACCAAAGCGCTCGACATTCTCGACCTTGCCCTCTTCGGTGAAGGTGATCGACACCACCTGACGGTCAATCTCTTTCGGGGCCAGCGCGCCCGACTGTTTCCAGCGGCTTTGCACATAGAACCAGCCAACATCGTTCAACAGGCCCTGCCCCGAGGGCCGACCCAGCGTGGCCGAGACGGTCTCGCGCGTGTCCACCCCCACCTCAATCAGCGCCAATTCCTCTTCCGAGGGCACATAGCCATGATTGCGAAGCACCGGGCTGCAAGATGCCAGCGCGGCCAGCGCAAGCCCGGCCATTGTCAGCCGAACGGCCTGACCCCAGCACGA
>Ga0315908_10003706_pt1 | contig 11084 bp, 7 predicted proteins | sample LakEriMetagenome_12_FD_203520 | JGI IMG/M metagenome (GOLD analysis project Ga0315908, IMG submission 203520) | Freshwater fungal communities from buoy surface, Lake Erie, Ohio, United States - Buoy 4 MA124 | ecosystem: Environmental > Aquatic > Freshwater > Lake > Lake biofilm | place: USA...
CTTCAGATTTTCGGGAAATGCAAGCGAAGAACGCATCGAACACTTTACGTAGTTCAACCATGGTTGACCACGCGGAAACACTTAGGCATGAAAAGAAAATAGAATGAACGGAGCCAATGCTCAAAGACCTCTTTCTCGCAGATGGATTGACAATGGTATTGGTCAGGAAACCTCCGAAGCTTTCAGTCGCCTGCCCCCTCACCTTTTCACTCCCCATCAAAGCCATAAAAGTCAACAGCATAAACCCCAGCGCAGGCTTTACGGCAAATGCGCTCATGCTTTTCGAAAAAAGAAAGGACTGAGTTGTATGTTGCAGCAGTAGTTTCAAATGCTTTTGCTTTACGGAAATACGCTTGTTAAAGTTTCCAATTAAGGCACAATATATTCCACGCACGCGTACGCACAAGAATCCAGCCATAAATTAATGATGCCTGTTTGTCAATAAGTTAAGAAAATGACTTAGGACATGTATTCCAAGAATGGGATAAGAAAAGGCAATTTGGGAACAGCTTCTTTCATGAGATTATCCCACAAAACAGCTGTTTTCTGCATTGGTTTTCCCAGGAGAAATTCCTTCTTCGTTTAAAGGAATTTATTCAACAGCAAAATGATGATCAGGGCTACCGAAAGAGCAACAATTACTGAGATGAGGATGTATTTCTGCTGCTTCTTTTTCTGATAATAACGTATCTGGCGAAGCATCCCTGAAAGCTCATTTGTTTTTGGCTCGAAAGAATCGTAATCACCGGAATTTTCCCTTAGAAAAACATCAGCATTCTGGCTGGAACTAATGAGTACAATGTTCACATGCGGCCATCTCTTTTTCAGGATCTTGGAAGCTTGCAATCCATTGATCGTGTCCATGTGGATATCCATGAAGATAACATCCGGTTCGTCATCGAGTTTGTCGAGTAATTCTAATCCGGACGAAAATCGACGGATGGGGAACTTTTCTTTTGAAAGAAACTTACACAAAACTTCGCTGTACAAAGGATCATCATCTACTACACATATCTCCGTCTTGAAAAGATTCATGTCTAATTGTAATCACAAAGTTGACCAAAGCGCACAAAAAGAATCAATACGCTGTATATCAATACTCTATGAAAATACTAAAAATGGGAAAAGATGCCAGAACGGGAAATAAAGTCTAAAATTTGGAATAAAGATCTTTAAGGACCACATCCAGAATTTGCTTGATCTGATCAAAATAGTGGCTAATCAATTCCTTGTCCTTGGTTGATTTGGCGCATTCTTCTTCCAGCAGCCGAATTAACCTCGAACCCTCTTTCATACCCAGTATGTCTAATGACGGTTTCATTTGATGCGCATATTTCTTTAGGACCTCAAAATCGCCCTTTGCAAGTCCCAGATTCATTTGCCGGATGTAGTCGGGTGTATTAGTGCGGAAAGTTTCAACGATCGAGACAACAAATGATTCATCCCCACCGCTGATCTCACGAATATCATCAAGTGTGTAGAGTACCTCTTCCGGAACCGTTACCGGCTCAGGAGTTGGCTCTGCCTCTTCATGTGCCGTTTTCAGAAGGATACCTTTGATCAAATGGACGAGATCTTCCTTTCTGTAAGGTTTTGCCAGATGGTCATTCATCCCGACAGATCGATAAAGCTTCACATCTTCTTTCGAAGAATTGGCCGAGAGCGCAATGATCGGGATATCAGACTTGAGTACTTTTCTGATGTGCTCAGTAGCCGTTACTCCATCCATAACAGGCATCTGAATGTCCATTAAAATGATGTCGTACTTTTTTCTGGTCAACATCTCCAGTGCCAATTCTCCATTTTCAGCAATGTCAAAGCTAAAACCGTATTGCTTAAAGATGGACTGGATCAAGGTCTGATTGAGCGGATTGTCTTCTGCAACAAGTATCTCAATGTCTGCAAGATCACTGATATCAATCGGTTCTTTTGACCGGACCTCGGTCTTTACCGAACCTTTTTGAATCGTGATTTCAAAGGAGAATTCTGAACCGGTGCTTTTCTGGCTTTTTACCACAATTTCCCCTCCCAATCTGGTTACTATTTCGCGGGAGATGGAAAGGCCGAGGCCGGTACCTCCGTATTTGCGGGATATCGAGGAATCTTCCTGCATGAATGTCTGAAAAATTGACTCGATGTTCTCCGAATCAATGCCAATACCGGTATCCTGCACAGTGAAACGGATGGTCTGGGTATTTTTTTCATCCGCGATCATTTCCAGGGATAACTTAACAAATCCTTTGTCGGTAAATTTGATCGCGTTACTGATGAGATTGACGAGTACCTGATTCAATTTGGAACTATCCGAGATCAAACCTGAAAGAATTCGGCTATCTATTTTGGTAAGGAACTGTACTCCTTTGTTCCGGGATTTTTCCGAGAAACTATACTCCAAATGCTCAACGACATCATACAGGTTCAGGTTCGTTTGTTCCAGCGTTAATTGTCCTGCCTCAATTTTGGAATAATCCAGAAGATCATTGATCAGTTCCAACAGCGCATCGGCTGATTTGCGGATCGTCAGTAAATAGCGCTTTTGCTCGTCACTCAGGACTGATTCATCGATCAGATCGATCATACCGCTGATGACATTCATCGGCGTGCGAATCTCATGACTCATATTTGCTACAAAGATCTCCTTCGCCTTCACGGAAGAGAGTGCCTTTTGATTCGCGACGATAAGGTCCTCTTCCATTCTCTTTCGGTCTGTAATATCCACATGGACACCAAGCGAACCGATCACCTGGTCGTTTACATCCATGATGGGAGCACCTGAGATGATCAGCCACTTTACCTGTCCATCCTTTGTTTTGATCTTCGTTTCATAAACACTGGAAATACCCTGGTGCCTCAATCGATTGTGTTTATTCAGCAGTTCGCTGTCATCATCCTTTGCCAATAGCATCCTGGCACTTTTACCAATCAATTCCGCTTCAGAATAACCCATCATTCGACTGAACGCCGGATAAACTTTGGTGATGTTCTCATCCATATCCACTTCCAGCAGCCCCACTTCGAGATTTTCAATGATCTTACGGTACTTATCTTCAACTTTCGATAGACTTTCCTTCGTACTGATCAATTCGGTAATATCCTGGTATTTCCAGATATGCCCAACATATTCACCCTCTTCAAAGATTGGCAAGTAATCCCGTTCAAGTATTTTTCCATTCTTCATTCGAAGAATGTCTCCATCCACTCTTTTTTTATTCTTCAGGATCAACTCTATTCGCTCAATGAACTCATCCCCCTTCAAAAAGAGACTTTTAGATTCATTCATCGCTTGGGTGCAGTCCATACCCTTTAATTTTTCGGGATCAACCGGGATCATGAAAAGGTCACAAAAAACCTGATTTACGAGGATGATCTCACGGTCCGTATTCTCTGCCAAGACAGCAGAATGCATGCTGCTGATGAGCGTTTGCAATCTCGAAGTCGTAACCTCCAACTCGTGCTGGAACCTCACCGTCTTGGTAATATCTCTCATGTAAACGTTGAAGTACTGTTTTTCTTTGATCGGTACAAACGTGCAATGAAAGATCCTGTCACTCATTGAAAACTCCTTTTCATAATTGATGTAGCCGTTTGCTTCAAACCGGAGATAGATCGTTCCCCAGAAAGGAAGTTCAAGGAGGGCATTTTCAACGATTAATTTTGATGCGGCATCATTTGCATAAAGCACATTCCCTTCAAAATCCATCCGCATGATCGGCTGTGGATTCTGGTCAGGAAACCGGGCCAATTCAATGATCGTTTCGTTCTTATCGATCAATTCATCCCGCTGAACGATCAATTCGTCGGCGATCTTTTTCATGTCCTCGTTAACGATCTCTTTCGACTTAAGAAGCTGCAAATTATCCGTGATCGTATCGTGAATCGCAAAATCAGAGATCAATAAATTATGAAAGTCAAGGTCCTGAATATCAATGACCCACGGGGAGTTGAGATAGATGAGCTCATCCGTTTCAGGCAAGTGAATAAACTGTCCGCGGAACCTTGTTTTTAAAGGGAATTCAATGGATTCAAGTATCACAACAATGTCCTGGTGTTCCTTCAAGGAATTGAATGCATAACGAATCGACAAAGATGGGCTGATGAATTTAAAGACCTCCTCAAATGCCCTGCCATTGACGTTTCCGATGACTTTTTGAATCGAGACACCGGATGAAGTGATCTCCATATTTTTGCCGATTCTGACAAAGAAAGGGAAGATCTTTTCGAACATTTCATCATTCAGCGTAATCATTTCGATTGGATTAAGTAATTTTTAGTTGGAATACATCGTGCCACACGTCCGTATATTCTTGATCTTTGACGCTTATTTCGACCGTTTCCTGAAACATTTTTGCAAGTCCCTGAATCAAACCGATCACAAAATGAGTCAATCCTTTTCGCGCTGAATAGTAGTGAAGTGTTACTTCCTTCTCGCTAATCCTTTCAACAACAAACTCCGGGGGACGCAAGTCCGGGTAGATCAACATGATCCTTCCGTGAAAATTTGGCAAATTGCACAGGAACTCGTACAAATTTTTACCACCTGCTTTCATCAGGTCACCATATCTTTCATAACCTGTCTTCAGGATCCAATATTCACCGAAACTTCGGAGCACTTCATCTTCAGATAATTCGAGAACTTCAGATGCCGCACCAATCAACTCATAGGTAATATTATCCTCATACGGTTCATTACTGATAAAATAGTCCTGTAATAACCCGCTGCGAACCTTTATTTTTTCCCATTTATCTCTCCCGTGGTTGTCCGTCACAAGTCCCTGTATCGACTGGTTTACGATTCCGTACATTTTTTATCGATTAAATTTTTCCCTCCTTCAACATTCTGTAAATCGTCGATTTTCCAACGTCCAGTTTATCCGCAACGTGAAGAACATTGTTGTTGTATTTGTTCAGGTACCATTTAATGATCCGGGAGTTGTATTCTTCGAGGGTCAATTCCTCCTGAATGAAGTCATCTACCTCGTTCTTTCGATTAAACTGGACATCATTCTCCTCAATCGTATTGCCCTCACTCATCACCGCAGCGATCTCTGCAATTGCTTTTAGCTCACGGACATTTCCGGGGAATTTATATTTCATCAACTTATCAATAGCTTCCTGTGAAAGGTCCTTTTTAGGCATGCCGTTCTCCTTGCAGAAATCAGCTATAAACGCCTTGGCAAGAACAATAATGTCAGATCCGCGCTCATTCAGCGGCGGCATTTCGACACTGATACCAAGTAATCTGTAGTAAAGATCCTCTCTGAACCTTCCTTCCTTTACTTCCTTGAGCAGATCGCGGTGAGTCGCCACGATCACCCGGACATCCAAGGGGATCATTTTGTTGGAACCAAGTCTGCAAACCTCCCTTTCCTGCAATACCCTCAGGAGTTTAGCCTGCATGTTGAGATCCATTTCACCAATCTCATCCAGGAAGATAGTTCCCTTGTTGGCCTCTTCAAACTTCCCCATCTTGGTTTGATCTGCACCGGTGAAAGCTCCTTTCTCATATCCGAAAAGCTCACTTTCGATCAGCTCTTTTGGAATGGCAGCGACATTGATCGCAATGAACGGTTTTTTCATCCTTTCAGAATTGAAGTGGATCGACTTTGCCGCCAGTTCTTTTCCTGTTCCTGTGTCACCTGTTATAGAGACAGTGATGTTTGCTTTTGCCGATTTCTCGAGAAGTGAAAAAACACGCTGCATCGGAGCACTGGACCCCTTGAGATACTGCTGAAAGTTGTACTTAGCAGTAATTTCACTGGTCAGATACTCCACTTCTGCCTGCAGATTTCGCTTTTCATTTGCCTGATGGACAACATGCCATACTTTATCCATGGCTCCGGAATCCTTAATGATGTAATCATAAGCCCCTTCGCGCAACATCTCTACGGCAGTTGAAACATCTTCCTGAGCCGACAAAACAACAACATTGATGTTGGGATACTCCTTCTTTAATCGTTTCAGGAGGTCTAATCCGGAGATATCCGGCAAGGAATGATCCAATGTCACAACACTCGGATTCTCCTTTAAATTCTTGAGGAACGACGCACCATCATTGAACACTGACACTTCAAATTCAGGATCCATGGATAATTTGTGATTCAGCATTTTTGCATACAACGGATCATCCTCTACAACAAATATCTTAGCATTTCCCATTTTGATATTTTTTTCTCAATTTAGGAATTATTTCTCGTTTATAGACCTTCTGGCTCAAAAGATTTTCAAAACAGCCCTCCCATCGAACATTAAGAATGAACGATTTATAGTTATCCTGCCCAACTAGCCTTGTCCAGACTTCTGAATTGAATCGCCTCAGCGAGATGCGCTGCACTTATTGATTGGTCACCGTCAAGATCAGCAATAGTTCTCGCAACCTTCAAGATCCTGTCATATGCCCGTGCTGACAAGCCCAAACGATCCATGGCATTTTTCAGGATCGATATACCGCCTTCATCCAACCTGCAATACTCTTCCATCTCTTGTCTGGACATTTGAGCATTACAATGGATTCCCGACCTCTCCTTGTAGCGGTTCTTTTGCATCACACGTGTAGTTTGAACCCTTTTTCGAATCTCCAGACTTCCCTCCGAAGGAACATCTTTCTGAAGCTCATTGAATGAAACCGGGGTAACCTCGACATGCAGGTCGATCCTGTCAAGTAAAGGCCCGGAAATCTTATTGAGATAGCGCTGCACCACTCCGGGACCACAAACACATTCTTTGTCTGGATGGTTGTAATACCCACACGGACAAGGGTTCATGGCAGCCACCAGCATAAATCCGGCAGGATATTCGACAGAAAAACGTGCTCTTGAGATCGAAACCGTTCGATCTTCCAAAGGTTGACGCATAACCTCCAGAACAGGTCGCTGGTATTCAGGCAACTCATCCAGAAAGAGAACGCCATTGTGTGCCAGTGAGATCTCTCCGGGTTGTGGGAATCCCCCGCCGCCGACCAGGGCGACATGGGAGATCGTATGATGGGGTTTTCTGAAAGGCCGTTGCGTGATCAGACCCGCATCACCCTTGATCCTGCCGGCGACACTGTGTATCTTCGTTGTTTCCAGTGCTTCTTCCAATGTCATCGGGGGCAAGATCGTTGGCAAGCGCTTGGCAAGCATAGACTTCCCCGCTCCCGGAGGACCTATCAATATCACATTATGCCCTCCGGCTGCAGCAATCTCGAATGCACGTTTGATGTTCATCTGTCCTTTCACATCTCTGAAATCCACATCAAAAGCATCGGTCATTCGTCCAAACTGCTCCAGTATATCGACCTTGAAAGGCTGAATGTCCTTATCATTATTCAGAAAATCAACCACTTCACGAAGGTCGCTCACACCAATCACATCCAGGCCTTCAACGACGGCTGCTTCGGCCGCATTCTGCAAAGGAAGAATTAATCCTTTGAAGCCTTCCTTCTTCGCCTGAATAGCTACCGGCAATACTCCTTTCATTGGATTCAAGGCCCCATCCAGTGACAATTCACCGATCATTTGATAGTCGCTAAGCTTAACAGGCAATACCTGATCACTAACCGCCAGAATGCCCACTGCTATCGGCAGGTCGAACACGGACCCCTCCTTGCGAATATCTGCCGGAGCCATATTAATGGTCACTTCTTTTCCCGGAAAATTGAGATCATTGTTCTTGAAGGCTGCCTTGATCCTCTGGTGACTTTCCTTCACGGCGCTATCGGGTAATCCGACCAAATAAAAATTAATTCCAATACCAAGATTGACTTCAATGGTAATGGTTGTTGCTTCAATACCGAATACGGTACTACTGTAGGTTTTCACTAACATGTGGTAGGTTTTTAGGTTATTTTACCTTAAGATAGTGAAAAAGATCAGTTCCTAAAACATCAAAACAAAAAAAACCGCTACTCAACGAGTAACGGTTCCCTATATTTCTTTCAAACGTTTCTGATTAACGCTTGTGCATTGGCTCATCAGATACAGTAAGCTTCTTTCTTCCTTTGCGACGACGCGAAGCAAGTACACGACGACCGTTCTTCGTAGCCATACGACTTCTGAAACCGTGCTTGTTTCTTCTCTTTCTTACTGATGGTTGAAACGTTCTTTTCATGATGTATAATCTTTATGCTTTTTCTCAAAAATTCGGATTGCAAAGATAGACGATTTTTCAATAAAACAAACTGTGATCAAATAAAAAAAATAAAAAATCACAAAATGACACTGACTACCACTATTTTTGTATCTCAAATAAGTCAACAGGATGCTTCGGCCGAACAAAGATAAAAAACAAAAAGTCAAACTCACCAAGGAAACAATTCAAAAGGCGAAGGGTATCTTCACTTACCTCAAACCTTACAAAGGAACGTTTTTCATTGGGTGGATCTTTTTGATCCTATCCACATCTGTTGGGCTTATCTTCCCATTCATGATGGGACAACTACTGGGAAGCGGGTCCGGGAATACTCCCACCGGAATGGCTGATTCTGTTAAACTCATCAATCTGGACAACATCAATAATGTGGCCATTCTATTGTTCATCCTCTTTGGCCTTCAGTCGCTCTTTTCCTATTTTAGAGTAGTGATCTTCACGAATGTAACGGAGAATGCCCTGAGAGACATCCGCAAAGCTGCATTTGGCAAATTGATCTACATGCCGATGGATTTCTTCAACCAGAATAAAGTGGGCGAATTGACGAGTCGGATGTCATCCGATATTACACAGGTTCAGGAGACTCTAAAAACAACGATCGCTGAGTTCTTCCGACAAATTGTTATCGTTGTCGGGGGAATAATTTTCATTCTGCTCTTCTCCTGGAAGTTGGCACTGATCATGTTATCCACCGTACCTGTGATGGCGATCATTGCTGTCATCTTTGGTCGTTTCATACGCCGCCTTTCTAAAAAAGCTCAGGATCAGGCCGCTGAGTCCAATAGCATCATTGAGGAATCTTTAACGGGCATTTCCAACGTTAAATCATTTACAAATGAGTTCTTCATGTTGGGAAAATATCAGGTCGCTGTTGATGAGATCCGCAATCTGAATGTAAAAAGCGGAATCTGGAGGGGGTTATTTGTATCCTTCATCATCTTCTGTCTTTTCGGAGCGATCGTTTTCATTATCTGGCAAGGATTATTGATGACGCAGGGACCGAATCCGGAATTATCTCCAAAAGACTTCTTTTCATTCATCATGTACACGATCATGATGGGTGCATCAATCGGGTCACTTCCCGATCTCTACGCAAGCATTCAGAAATCGATTGGCGCAACTGAAAATTTGATGGACCTCATCAACAAACCATCAGAGAATGAGATCATTACCGGAACGAAAAAGCCCGTCATCTCAGGCGTTGTTGAATTCCGAAATGTTGGATTCAGTTATCCTCAACGGAAAGACATCTCCGTTTTGAACGGTATTTCGTTCTCGGCGAAGGCGAACGAGACCATCGCTCTGGTAGGTTCTTCGGGATCAGGAAAATCGACGATCTCATCCTTGCTTCTTCATTATTACACGATCAATTCAGGAAGTATCCTTTTCGATGGTATTGATATCAATGAGATCGATCTTGAACACCTCAGAAGCCACATGGCAATAGTCCCGCAAGAGGTTATCCTTTTCGCAGGTACCATACGAGATAATGTTGCTTTTGGAAAGACAGACGCCAATGAAGATGAGATTATCGAGGCAGCCAAAAAGGCAAATGCATGGGAATTCATTTCCTCGTTTCCTGATGGGCTTGACACCCAGGTTGGTGACCGGGGCATTCAGTTATCAGGCGGTCAGAAACAACGCATTGCCATAGCTCGGGCAATCATCAAGAATCCCACCATCCTGATCCTGGATGAAGCGACGTCTGCGCTCGATTCTGAATCTGAAAGACTGGTACAGGACGCACTGGATAAGCTGATGGTCGGAAGAACCTCATTCGTGATAGCTCACCGCCTTTCTACCATTAAAAATGCGGAAAAGATCCTGGTAATTCAGCATGGGAACATTATTGAAGAAGGAAATCACGATGACCTCATCCGAGCTAAAGGAATTTACAGCAACCTCGTTGAACTGCAAGGTATTGAGCTTGACTGATACCACAAGTATTGTCAGCGCAGGGGATAGCATTGAATTTTATTTCTGTAGAATGGGTGTTAAACAAATGATAAGCAAGTCAATCCAGCTTACTCTTACTACTCTCAAAAATTTCGCAGTGAAAAAGAATTGGCTGAACGGTGAGCAGCAAAAATCACAACCAACAACGAGTTGCTTCTTTGTTCGATGACAACTGAAAAATGGGATAAAGAGCCATGGAAATGCCCCGAAAATTATCTGCAGCAGTTCGGAGTCTCATAATTTGGCTCTTTCTTCTGCCAATATTATTGACACCAACCTCAAACAACAATGATTGGGGAGATGATTATTGTCAGTACCTCGATCAGACCGAAGATCTGATGCGATCCAATCAGGAGAAACCCGATGTTATCCATCCAGACACATATGCCCCTGCGCATCGCGGAGAGGGATTCTCACTTCTCTTAGCACTACCCTATTTTTTTGAAAACACCCACTCCTCTTATCTTGTATTTATTTCATTTTCACTCATTTTGTTAGGAGGGGTATTGTACCGATATTTTGCCGACAAAGCAGATCTCCTGAAAGGATCATCTCTCCCTATACTTCTAACTTTAGTAATCATTTACAATTATCAGGTGCTGCGGCTTAAGATGGAAATCTTGCCAATTTACCCTTTTATGGCGGCAGTTTATACCGCTCATTATTTGATCGGAAGAACGGATCGCAATATGACACTTTACATTGCTTTCATTGCCGGATTAGCCATTTCAATAGCTAACATGGGGTATGCTTTGTACATCAGCATCGTTGTCTATTATTTTTACCAATGGCTTAAAAAAGATGGAAACATTGGAGGAAGAAAATTGGTCTACATGGTCTTCATACCCATCATTACAGATCAATTGATAAAAAGGCTTGTTCTCGGATCTTGGTCTTATGAAAACCTGAGCTGGTATGAAAATGTGTTTTCCTTCAATAGCATTACCCAAACGATAACGGCTAATCTGGAAGTATACTCTATTGCCTTTCTTTATTTTTTC
>Ga0315908_10003707_pt1 | contig 11084 bp, 6 predicted proteins | sample LakEriMetagenome_12_FD_203520 | JGI IMG/M metagenome (GOLD analysis project Ga0315908, IMG submission 203520) | Freshwater fungal communities from buoy surface, Lake Erie, Ohio, United States - Buoy 4 MA124 | ecosystem: Environmental > Aquatic > Freshwater > Lake > Lake biofilm | place: USA...
CACGGAAATCCAAAACCGTCGTGCTCAGATAGGAGCATAACGAAGGGCGAAGGACGAAGGACGAGGGGCGAAGGGTTCCGAAGTGCAAAGCTGCACCACCACACCCCAACCCTTCGTCCCCAGTCCTCAGTCCCCAGTACCCAGTACCCAACCCACACACCTTACACCCATGAGAAATTTATTTACCCTCCTTGCGCTGCTCGTCATTACCACATGCCACGCGCAGTATTTACCTGCAGATTCTTCCTTTTACAGAAGTTCGCCTCCAGTGTCGGAGCTTGAATTGCGTGTACGCCGAATAGAACTCAATACGCAGGCTTTCGAGAAGCAGGCGCGCATTGGCAAGCACATTATTCTGGTCGGCCTTTTTTCCATGACAGCTGGCACGTTAATGATTAGTAAACACCCTCTTCACGGCCTAGGCTACTTGTTCACCCTCACCGGCGTAGTGGGGGCAACCTGTGGCAACATCATCATACTGGACGCACCGCGTGTCTTGCGGGCGGATAAAGTCAGGCGCAGGCGCGAATTGTAAACGTTGGATGTGAATTGCGATGAAATGGGCTCGGTGACGGGCTCATTTTTTTTTGAGGATTATAGGGGTTAGGATTGTGGGATTGTAGGAAGCGACAACCTGAATTTTTAACCGCGGAGGCACGGAGAGAGCAGAGCGTTTTTTGAATATTCTTTGTGATTCAAGGCGATTTTGCCGTTGGGAAAACACCATTTTTATGCCCAAGCCCCTTTAGGGGCGATATATCCATAGCGAGAAGGGTTTCCTCAATTGAGTAAGCCCCAGCGGGGCGAAATCATTGCTAGGTTGGGTTAACAAGGCTTACATATGTGGTACCAACAACCCCTACTACTCTGGTGGTAACGGTACCTCTCAAGCAGCAATGACCTATATTCGGGAGACTCACTTCCCTTTGTGGTTGCCCGCCGGCACGACAATACAAGTGAGCACTGGGGTGACATCTTTATCCATTTTGGAATTCAACGTGGCTCAGTAAACTGTTCGATCGAAATGTTCTTTCACTGGCTAATAGAACATCTAAAACTTCATTATATAATCTTGCAGGTATTTTTGAATCACTTTTAGAATAAAGGTCATTCTCCATTCGACCAAAAAATTAAAATACCAATGATTAAGCGCAAGGGTATGGTCATTTCATTTCTATTGTCGTTTAATTGGGGTGCAGCCCAATCCCTCAACATGTGGACCTACTCCATCTGCGCTTCAGGAGATCCTGCATTAAGCTGGACAGCGGGTGAAACGTTCAGCTCGTTGAGATAGCAATAAACAATTCTGGTAGTCTTACCAATTGACTGTAAGCCCAACGTAATCAACACCCTCTGAAAATTACTCAGTATGGTGAGTAAAATTACTCAGTGTGGTGAGTAAATTTACTCAGTGTGTTGAGTAGTGGTTTTGGATGCTGGTTGTGGAATCTCTGACGTGATCCCAAAGGGCACCCGACACGAGAAAAGGAAACAAGAAATTTCGTAAACGATATTTTTTCATTTGGAAGCCCCGAAAATCCTCAAGGCTGCAAGGGATTACTGACGTGATCCCAGAGGGGGGACCCGACACAAGAAAAGGAAACAAGAAATTTCGTAAACGATATTTTTTCATTTGGAAGCCCCGAAAATCCTCAAGGCTGCGCCTTGGATATTTTCAGGGCTTCCAAACAAAAAAATCCGGCTTCACCGGATTTCTTCTTTCATTTTCTTGCGGAGAGGGCGGGATTCGAACCCGCGGTACCTTGCGGTACACACGCTTTCCAAGCGTGCTCGATCGACCACTCTGACACCTCTCCTTTTTTTGGGGACTGAGGACTGGGGACTGAATAATTCAGCACTCAGTTCTCATTACCCTGTACTCAGTACCCAGTACTCAGTACCCAGTACTCAGTACCCAGTACTCAGTACTCAGTACCCAGTACCCATTTAGTACTCCAATATTCCCGACTCTTTTGTCGGGGTGGGCAAAAATAACCGCTCTATCTTCGTCCCACAAACAAAATCATTTGCACGTGAAAAAACTTTTACTCTCAACATTTGCGTTTGTCGCCTTGACTGCTGCGGCTTTCGCTCAAGGTACCTACGTTAACGTAACCATCATCGGCTTGGATCCTATCTGCGAGATTATGACCGTCTCAGGGACCTACTATGCCGGCGAAGACTCCACCAATGCCGGTGAAGTCACCTTTGGAATGGCCGGTGCAATCGGCGTCTATGGTGCTCTCCTGCCTACGACCTCAGAAGCGGTGAACCTGACCGTTTGCGTAACCCCTTCGCCTAATTGCGGCTTTGTGATCTGCATTGAACAAATGGTTTATGCCAATACGGCGAACAATGTCGTCATCACTATGGGCGGATCGAGCGACTTTGACCAAGACGGATTTGACAGCTCAGTTGATTGCAACGACAACGATCCGTACGTAAATCCGGCCATGGAAGAATTCTGCGGCGATTTCATGGATAATAACTGCGATGGCGCACTCGATGAAGGCTGTGGTGGCGGCGGTGAGACCGATAACGATAACGACGGTTTCATCAGCTCTTTCGACTGTAACGACAACGACGCAACCATCAACCCTAACGCCATGGAAATCTGTGGCGACAGCATCGACAACAACTGCAACATTCTCGTTGACGAAGGCTGCGGCGGTGGATTGTTTGATTTCGACATGGACGGATATGACTCTTCCATCGATTGCAACGACATGGACTATATGATCAACCCGGGAATGCCCGAGATCTGCGCCGATATGATTGACAATAACTGTAACAGTGTTGTTGATGAAGAAGGCTGCACGGGCGGCGGAACAGGCGGTTGCAATCCGGAAATTACGCTGATTAGCGACTCTGCCTTGTGGAGCGAAACTCCGGGCGTTGTATGGATTCTCTTCCCATTCAATCCTTCCAACACGATGACCTACTTCTGGTCATTCGGTGATGGCAATACTTCTACCGAGGCCTTCCCTACCAACATCTACGAACTCGACGGCACCTACACTGTTTGCCTCACCGTAACAGATGCCAGCGGCTGCACGGGAATGACTTGCGTAACCTTCACCGTTACCCCTGAAGGCGACTTCTTGCCGGGCGGTATGCCAATGACCGGCTTTACCCTGAACGTGGTGAATGCTGTTCCAAATAATGTAACCGAAGTTGCTGCTGAAGCCGTTGTAGACGCCTTCCCATGTCCATTCAACGAAGAGCTCACACTCAACATCCAATCAGCATTGGCCGGTAAAGCACAAGTATCGTGTTACGATATGACCGGCGCTTTGATAGCACAGGAACAAATCGTTGTTTCAACCCAACGCAACACCTACTCCTTCTCCACCGCAACTTGGAGCCATGGTGCCTACACCGTCGTTGTAACTACCCCAAGCGGATCAATCCGTAGGGTTGTTATGAAGTAATTTGTATACACCACCGGTAATAGGTGGGGTTGTTGCCACGAATGCACGAATTTTTTACGAAAATTCGTGCATTCGTGTCTATAGACCAACTATAACACGCCACCCAAGGAAGGAGTCCTTGAAGTGGTATTAGCTATTGAAAAAACCAAGCAATGATAAAACCGTTACTCACCGCACTTTGCCTCCTTGCAGGCACAGCCGCCATGGCTCAACTTAGTCACGGCGGTCAGCCCAACAATTGGGCAAACAAAACCGTTCCTTCCTCCTTCAGCTACGAACGATTGGGCTCCATCGACCGCGAACGTCTGGCGCTGGAAGATGCCATCACCGACCAATACAAAGACATCCCTTACCGCTTCGGTGTTGAATTCGAGACGAATTTCGACATCAATAATGCAGGTATCCTCACCAACGATGCTACCCACGGAACAACCACCTGGATGCTCGGCATTGAATGTCCGGGAGCACTTTCCATCAGCATCCGTTTCGATGAATTTCAAGTGCCCAAAGGCGGCGAACTCTTTATTTGGTCGGCCGACCGTAAGGAATTCCTTGGTTCCTTCAACCACAAGAACGTGAAGCCAACGGGCGTATTAGCCTGCGGACTCGTTCACGGCGATAAAATTGTGGTAGAATACAGCTGTCCTACTCACCTATTCGATCAATCATCTTTGACTATTGGTGAAGTAGTTCACACCTACCGTCCTTTTGCATCGAGCCCATTTGTACAGGACGCCATTGAAGCACTGCGCGGTCCATTTGGATCATCCGGTGGATGCAACGTAGGTGTTAATTGTCCTGAGGCGGCCGATTGGCAAATCGAAAAACGTTCGGTGGCGATCATCGTTGAAGGCGGAAGTGGAATCTGCACCGGTGCCATGGTCAACAATACCGCGAATGACGGCACACCCTATTTCCTGACTGCTAACCACTGCACACAAGGCTCAAACACGGGTAACTGGGTATTCTATTTTAATCATGAAGCAACCAGTTGTACAGGTAATAACGGTCCAACCACGGATCTGATTTCAGGTGCCGACCTGGTAGCCAACAATGCCGGCAGTGATGTTGCCCTCTTATTGCTCAACGATACCCCGCCGGCTTCTTATAATGTGCAATACGCAGGCTGGGATGCCACCGACAGCGAAAATGCGGTGACATCAACCGTTTGCATTCACCACCCGGGTGGTAATGTGAAAAAGTTTTCGCGCGATGACGACGCCGCTTATCACGACGTTTCAGGCGGCGCACAAGTGTGGTGGATTGATGAATGGGAATTGGCTGTAACAGAGCCGGGATCAAGCGGATCGCCCCTTTTCAACCAGGATCACCGTATTATCGGTCAGCTTTACGGCGGTGCCAGTGCTTGCAACGGCAACGTCGGCAACGGTCAATATGATTTCTATGGTCGTTTCGGCGTAAGCTGGGATAACGGGAATACAGCTGCCACCCGCTTGCGCGACTGGCTCGACCCACTTAATACCGGTGTGCTTGTGTTGGACGGGTATCCGGAAGGATTCACATTGCCTGAGGTGGATGCTTTGGCGTCCGGCATCAGCAACATCGATGAGAACAACTGCAGTTCGACTGTTTCTCCGGTGTTTTCTTTCATCAACCATGGAACGTCGTTATTGACTTCGTGCACCATCAATTACCAATTGAACAATGGCACCGTTGCCACGATTGACTGGACAGGTTCTTTGAATTCCAATCAATCTGCTTCGGTAAATCTCCCTGATTTGACTGCTGCTGACGGCAACAACACCCTCGTTGTGTGGATTACAAATGTCAACGGTAATGGTGCGGACGACATCACCAGCAACGACACCAGCACGTTTAACTTCTCAGCTATCAGCGGAACAGCCAGTTTCTTCAACATCCAAATCACCTTCGACGATTATCCGGAGGAGACCTCTTGGGAGTTGGTCAATGCAGGCGGAACAACGGTGGCGTCAGGCGCAGGATACACAGGCGGAACAATCAATTTGGACGTGTGTGTGCCGGCAGGATGCTATGATTTTACCATTATCGATGACTACGGAGATGGCATCTGCTGCGCTTATGGCGATGGTATCTACACCGTCACAAACCCCAATGGAGCTGTCGTGGCTGCAGGTGGAGAATTCACGGATTCTGAAACTACCAATGTTTGCACATCGACGCTGGCCATCGAAACTGCGGTTTCCACATCACTTTCGGTGTACCCCAACCCCGCTGAAGATATGCTGCGTATAGAGTCATCATCGTCACTTTCGGGCATTCGTATTTTCGATGCTGTTGGTCGCGAGGTATTCTCACAAATAAACGCAGCCACTGTATACACTATCGACACGAGTGAGTTGCCTTCCGGTATTTACATGGTATCCGTAATGACCCTCAACGGACCGGTTAACCGTCAGGTTGTGGTTCGTCACTAATCATTTCTCAGATAATATGAAAAGGCACTGCTAAGGCGGTGCCTTTTTTTGTTGGTGGCGGGGCCAATCCCCGACCCTTCCCAATGGGAAGGGAGGACCTTCTCGCTTGCGGCGCTCTTGTGTGGAATGCGACAGGGGTTCACCAATGAGCCCATCCCCGGCCCTTCCCAAAGGGAAGGGAGAAACTTCTCGCTTGCGGCGCTCCTGTGTGGAATGCGACAGGGGGTCACCAATGAACCCATCCCCGACCCTTCCCAAAGGGAAGGGAGGACCTTCTCGCGAAGGGTGGATGTTGGTTCGGAGCCTTTAGAAACACTGCACTTATTTGGCAAGAAGGGTTCTCCCTTCCCTTTGGGAAGGGCCGGGGATGGGTCCGTTATATAACAGCAACACCTCAATCTACCTGAATTGCCTTATGCGAGAAGGGTTCTCCCTTCTCTTTGGGAAGGGCCGGGGATGGGTCCGTTATATAACAGCAACACCTCAAACTACCTCAATTGCCCTATGCGAGAAGGGTTCTCCCTTCCCTTTGGGAAGGGCCGGGGATGGGTCCTTCACCCAAGCCGCTTCGCTCGATTCCAATAGACATCCATTTCGTCGAGGGTCATCTCACCCAGTTGTTTACCGTCTTTGGCGCTTTCCACCTCGAGGTATTGGAAACGTTTGATGAACTTGCGGTTGGTGCGTTCCAGGGCATCCTCGGGGTTGATGCCTTTGAAGCGGGCGTAATTGATGAGTGAAAACAGGACGTCTCCGAATTCCTCCTCCATCTTGTCGCTGTTGAGGTCAGCCTCCACCTTGAATTCATTGATTTCTTCCTGCACTTTATCCCACACCTGGTGAGCGTGCTCCCAATCAAATCCGACACCACGCGCTTTATCCTGTATTCGTGAGGCCTTCACCAAAGCCGGAAGCCCTTGTGGAACACCTTCGAGCACGCTTTTCTTTCCTTCCTTCAGTTTGAGTTTCTCCCAGTTCGACTTCACCTCTTCCTCATTGGCCACTTGCACGTCGCCATAGATATGAGGATGACGACTGATTAGCTTTTCGCAGATGCCGTTCAGCGAGTCAGCAATGTCGAAAGCCCCTTGCTCGCTGGCAATCTTCGCATAGAACACCATGTGCAACAGGATATCCCCGATTTCCATTTTCAACTCACCCAAATCACCTTTGATGATTGCATCACCGAGCTCATAGACTTCTTCGATGGTCAGATGCCGCAAGCTTTCCAGCGTTTGCTTTTTGTCCCAAGGACAACCGGCTCTCAACTCATCCATGATGATTAACAATCGCTCAAAGGCGTCTTTCTTGGCTTGCATGGTATTCATGGTTCAAAAGTAAAGGATGTGTTTCGATCCGCCTTTTGAGCTCATTTCTCTCGATCAACGTGATATTCACAATTTATCTAAGCATACAAAAAATGCCCTTCGACCTTCGTTTCTTAGCGGCATGAAAAGAATCATCATTTCCGCGGGGATCTTCATTTCATCCCTGCATGCGCATGCTCAGCAGAGCGCTGTTGCGCCCGTTAAAAGCGATTTCAATCAATGGCACATGCTCGATGCCAATGACGGCACAGCCGGTGTCGGTGCCATTCGCTCGCACAATGAGCTATTGAAAGGAAAAAAAGCAACCCCCGTGGTTGTGGCTATCATCGATAGTGGAACAGAAACTTTTCACGAGGATTTGCGCGCCAACATTTGGGTGAATACCGATGAGGTAGCCGATAACGGCATCGATGATGATAAAAACGGTTATGTGGATGATGTGCACGGATGGAGCTTCATCGGCGGCCCGGGTGGTGATGTATCGGTCGACAATATGGAGTTCACCCGCATTTTCCGCGAAAAGAAAGCGCGCTTTGGAAGCGTAACGGATGCCTCTCAGATAGCAAAAGCTGACCGCGCCGACTATGAGCATTACCTGAAGATGAAAGCTGAATTCGAGCGCCGCACCGAAGAAGCCAAAGGTGGCATGATGCAAATGGCGATGGTGGAAGAATTCTCCGCCGGCGCGAAAGATGCCGTTCGTCAGCATCTGGGCAAAGACACCTATACCGTGGAAGAAGTAGCCGCCATTCAAACCGATGATGAGTTTCTGCAAGCGGCGCAGGGCTTTGTCATCATGACGATGACCGAAGACGTTGAAGCACAGATTGCCGAGGGTAAGAAGTACTATGAAACGCAGGCGATGTACCAACTCAATACCGAGTTTGACCCTCGTCACATGGTGGGAGATAATTACAACGATATCAACGAGCGTTACTATGGCAACAATCATATCGATGGTCCGGAAGCGGAACACGGTACGCACGTAGCCGGTATTGTTGGTGCAGTTTGGAACGGCAAGGGAATGGATGGGGTGTGTCAGAATGCACAACTCATGATTATCCGTTGCGTGCCCAATGGTGATGAACGCGATAAGGACGTTGCCAACGCCATTCGCTATGCCGCCGACAATGGCGCCCGCATCATCAATATGAGTTTCGGGAAGAGTTTCTCTCCCGGCAAAGCCGCCGTTGATGAGGCCGCGAAATACGCTGAAAGCAAAGGGGTACTCTTGATTCACGCTGCCGGAAATGACTCCAAGAACATCGACGTTCAACCCAACTTCCCGAAAGACACTTATAACGAAGGTGGCGTTTGCAGCACCTGGATGGAAATCGGCGCCAGCGGACCATCTGTTGAAGCCCTGTGCGCGGATTTCTCTAACTATGGTAAAAAATCAGTGCACGTCTTCGCTCCCGGCGTAGATATCTACAGCACAGTTCCCGGTGGCGGTTTCAAAGACAATAGCGGTACCAGCATGGCGGCGCCTGTGGCCAGCGGTGTAGCAGCGGTTTTGATGAGCTACTACCCGACCCTGACCGCGGCGGATGTGAAGGCCATTCTCATGCAAAGCGCCACCAGCTATCGCAAGGTGAAAATCCCGCGCGTGGTGGAACGCAAAGCCATGGGTAAATTCTTCGCCCGCATTTTCATTAGTAAAAAGAAAAATGAATCGTCCGAAATGCCTCCGCGCGTCTATAAAAACACCACAGTAAAGTTTGGTGATCTGAGTATTACGGGTGGAGTCATCAATTTGTATGAGGCGTTGAAGTTGGCGGAGACGTGGAAGAAGTAGGGGTGAGTACTGGGGACTGGGGACTAGGGACTGGGGACTGGGGACTGGGGACTGGGGACTGGGGACTGGGGACTAGGGACTGGGGACTGGGGACTGGGGACTGGTGAGGTTCTTTCATCTGTAATCTGTAATCTGTCATCCGTAATTTATAATTTGAAGTTATCATGAAAATTGGTGTAATCGGTTCCGGGGCCATGGGCAGTGGCATTGCGCAGGTAGCTGCGCAGGCCGGGCATGATGTAGTGGTGTTTGATGAACAAACAACAGCACTGGAGCGCGCGAGCGCCAATCTGCAGAGCACCCTATCGAAGCTGGTTGAAAAGGGAAAAATCAGTTCGGAGGAAGCGCAAGCGATCATCGGACGTGTGCACTTTTCGCATAGTATGCCCACACTAGCCGGTTCGGAATTGGTGATTGAGGCCATCGTTGAAAACCTGGATGTGAAGCGCGCTGTGTTCCAGTCGCTCGAGCGACTCGTGAGTGAAACCTGCATTCTGGCATCCAATACCTCTTCCCTATCCATCACCGCTATTGCATCGGCCTGTCACAAGCCGGAGCGATTCATCGGGATACACTTCTTCAACCCCGCTCCACTCATGCCACTGGTGGAAATCATACCTGCGTTGCAAACACGAGCTTCCGTAGTTGAGACGAGCACCGCCATCATCAAATCGTGGGGAAAGATTCCCGTTGTATGCAAGGACACACCGGGCTTCATCGTGAATCGCGTCGCACGCCCCTTCTACAGCGAAGCCTTACGCATCTTTGATGAAGGTCTTGCCGATATGGCCACCATCGATCAAGCCATGCGCAACCTCGGCTTCCGCATGGGACCATTTGAACTCATGGACATGATTGGACATGACGTCAACTATACGGTAACTGAAAGTGTATTTACGGCCATGTACTTCGACCCGCGCTATCGTCCGAGCATTACCCAGAAGAAACTGGTGGAAGCCGGTTGGCTGGGGCGCAAGAGCGGTCGCGGCTTTTATAACTATGCTGAAGGCAACGCACAACCGGAGCCTTCAACGGATGAGGCATTGCTTGAACGGATTGGCCAACGGATACTCACCATGCTCATCAACGAAGCGTACGACGCCGTTTATTATGGTGTGGCCTCTGCACAAGATATTGATCTGGCCATGACCAAGGGAGTCAATTATCCCAAGGGACTAGTTGCATGGGGAAAGGAAATCGGACTGACTCAAATACGCACTAACCTTATTCAATTGCACGAGCGGTATGGAGAAGATCGGTATCGGGTGAGCGCGGGTATAGTTACCGGTGACTGAGCACTGGGGACTGGGGACTGGGGACTAGGGACTAGGGACTGGGGACTGGGGACTGGGGACTGAGGACTGAGGACTGAGTACTGGGGACTGCAAATGTTTTGACACCTTTCATTGCCGGTAGATTCAACATAGGTATTAGTCAACCGCCGTTTGCTTCCCTATTATCCTACAATCATATAATCCTACAACCCTTTCCTTCATCTTTGCAACTTCAAAATCGCGTATGAAAAAGAAAATCATCGTTCTTGGTGCGGGCCTGGTTGGTTCCGCCATCGCTGAAGACCTGAATAAAAATCATGATGTGACCTCTCTCGATCCCTCGCAGGACCGATTGGATGTCATGGCCGCCAAAGGAGTCAAAACGCTGAAGGGCGATGCGACGGATGCAGCGGCACTCACCTCCGTGATTGCCGGTTTTGATTTGGTCATTGGCGCAGTGCCCGGGTTCATGGGCTACCGCGTATGTGAAACGGTTATCAAGGCCGGGAAGAATATGGTCGACATTTCCTTTTTTCCCGAAGATCCTTTTGGGTTGGATGCGTTGGCTAAGCAACACGGCGTGACCATTGTCACGGACTGTGGTGTTGCGCCCGGCATGGGGAATATTATATTAGGCTATCACGATACACAGATGAAGGTTGAACGCTACGAGTGTCTCGTAGGGGGATTGCCGGTGGTGCGCGAATGGCCGTGGGAATACAAGGCGGTCTTCTCGCCTATCGATGTGATTGAGGAATACACGCGACCTGCACGTTATGTTCAGAACAGCCAGGAAGTGGTGCGCGAAGCCTTAAGTGAAGCCGAACTCATCGAATTTC
>Ga0315908_10003711_pt1 | contig 11076 bp, 10 predicted proteins | sample LakEriMetagenome_12_FD_203520 | JGI IMG/M metagenome (GOLD analysis project Ga0315908, IMG submission 203520) | Freshwater fungal communities from buoy surface, Lake Erie, Ohio, United States - Buoy 4 MA124 | ecosystem: Environmental > Aquatic > Freshwater > Lake > Lake biofilm | place: USA...
CAGCGCCTGCGGGTAATCCATGCGGGTGGGACCCAACACGCCGACCGTGCCCATCTGCTGACCGTCGACCACCACCGGGGCCACCACCACCTAACAGTTGGCCAGCGGCTCGATGCCGTGCTCGGCGCCGATGGCGACGCTGAGTCCGCGGTTCAGGATGTCGCGCACCAGAGACACCACCAGGTACTGCTGCTCGAGCGTCTGCAACACCTGACGCACCACGTCCACGGCGTCGAAGGCCGACGCCATCGAGGACGCTCCACCCACGAACACCGGGTTGTCGGCATTGGCACCCCGAAGAGCGGCGGCCGCCTTGACGCACACCGCGTCCACACCGGCGTCACCCGACGCCGTGACGTCGCCCAGATCGACCAGAGTGCGACCCACCAGCGCGCGCTGCAGATGAACCGTGGCCGCACCCAGACGGGTCTCGGACACCTCGGCGTCGAATTCGAGATGCTGACTCTCGACCGAACCGTTCGACATGACCGCGACCACCATCGCCTGTCGAGCGGACAATCCGACCACCTGCACGGAACGGATGTCGGCCTGCTCCACCTTGGGACCCATGACCACCGAGGCGTAGTTGGTGAGGCCGGCGACCAAGTGCGACGTGCGCGCCAAGAGCTCTTCCATGCGACCGTGTGCGCCGTCGAAGAACTGGCGCACCTGGGTGACCTTCACGTCGTCGAGGCGACCGGGCTGGCCGAGGTGGTCGACGAAGAAGCGGTAGCCCTTGTCGGTGGGGATGCGACCCGCCGAGGTGTGGGGCTGGGTGAGGAACCCTTCCTGCTCGAGCACGGCCATCTCGTTGCGCACGGTGGCCGAAGAAACGTTGATGTCGTGGGCGCTGGCGATGTGGGTGGAGCCGACGGGTTGGCCCGAACCGATGTACTCCTGCACCACGGCTCGCAGGATGGCGGTCTTGCGATCATCAAGCATGGTGATCAGTAGTTTAGTACCGCCCCACCCCCGGCGATTGGGCGCGGATCCACACCGGATTGGGATCGGCGCGGGGTCAATTGTGACCCCTCAACTCCCCAAGTAGAACCAGACTTCACCGCATGGGCGAATCAGCGCCCAATTCTGACCGCTACACGATCCCAATGGTGGGTTAGCCGAGGGCTTTCAGGCGGGCCAACGACTCGTCGCGCTCCACCGCATGATTCACGATCGGCGCCACGTACCCCAACGGCACCGCCCCACCCTTGCCGCCCGGCGCGTGAATGATCGACGTCGGCAGATCGGCCACCTCGGGCACGAAACGCCGCACGTAGTCGCCGTTCGGGTCGTAGCGCTCCCCCTGCAACGCCGGGTTGAACACCCGGTAGTACGGCGCGGCGTCGGTGCCGGTTCCCGCCGTCCACTGCCAGCCGTGGGCGTTGCTGGCCAGGTCACCATCCATCAGATGATCCATGAAGTGACGCGCGCCCCACTGCCACGGCAGATGCAGATCCTTCACCAGGAAACTGGCCACGATCATGCGCACGCGATTGTGCATCCAGCCCGTCTGCTTCAGTTCGCGCATGCCCGCGTCCACGATCGGATATCCGGTCTCGCCCCGACACCACGCCGCGAACCGTTCCTCGGCCACCGGACCCTCGTCGTGCACCATGGCGTCCATCTTGCGATTCAGGTTGCGCCACCCCGAATCCGCGAAACGGTGCAGCACGTCGCCGTAGAACTCGCGCCAGGCGATCTCGCTTCGGTACACGTCGTGCGCCCGCGTTCCCTGCAGGTCCACCAACAACTGACGCGGATGGACGACGCCCCAACGCAGCGCGATCGACATCCGACTGGTGCCCGGCACCCCGGGGTCGTTGCGACGTTGGTCGTAACCGTCGAGACCGTCCGTGCCGCGATCACGGAACTCGGCCCACTGTGCGTGCACACCCCGCTCGTCGAAGGCGGGAAGATCGAAGTCCACCTCGGGTCGCGGCGGGCGACCTTCGCACGGAACAGTCGGCGCCCCCACCCAATTCGGGTTGCGCGGTGCGTCCAGGGGCCGATCCCAGCCGTGGGCCAGCCAACGCTTCGAGAACGGCGTGAACACCGAGTACGAGGTGCCATCGTCCTTGGTGATGGAGCCCGGGTTCACCGCGTACGGCGAACCCACGAATCGCAACGGAACACCCGACGCCTCCAGCCGATCGCCCACCGCGTCGTCGCGCCGCGAACCGTACGGCGCGAAGTCGCGGGCGGCGTACACCGCCGACGCCCCCACCTCGGCCACCAACGCGGGAATCACGTCGAGCGGGTCGCCGTATCTGTACACCAGCGCCCGCCCCATGGAGTCGTCCAACGCGTTCAACGCGTCGCACATGTAGGCACGGCGAGGCGCTCCCGATCGTGACATCAACAGCGGATCCACCACGAACACCGGCACCACGTCGGTGTGTTCGGCCAACGCCGCCAGCAGTGCGGGGTTGTCGGCCAGACGGAGATCCCGTCGGAACCACATGATGGCGCGCGTCATGCGCGACAACTTAGGAGAACCGCAAACGGATTGCGTTGGCGTGGGCCGGGAAACCCTCCACGTCGGCCAGAGCCATCACGCTCGGAGCGATGCGCCGCAACGCGTTCTCGTCGGCGCGGGCCACCGCGGTGCGCTTCAGGAACGCGTCCACCGTGACGCCGCTGGTGACGCGAGCGAAACCGTTGGTGGGCAACGACGCCGGACAACCGATCACGAAGTTCGCCGCCGAGAAGGGCGTGTGTTGTCCGATCAGGATCTCGCCGGCGTGCACCAGTCGATCGACGACGTCATCGACCTTGGAGTCCGCCACCGCCACCTGCAGGTGCTCGGGGGCGAACGCGTTGGCCACCTCGGCGGCCTCGGCGAACGATCCGACCACGACGCATCCACCGTTCACGCCCAACGACGCGGCGGCGGCCTCGGCCCGCTCGGTCGGCAACGCCACGATCTGCTTCGACAGTTCGACTTCCACGGCGGTGGCCAACGTCGCCGAGGTGGTCACCAACAACGTGCAGCTGTCGGTGCCGTGCTCGGCCTCGATCAACAGATCCGCCGCCAACCGCACCGGGTCCGCGGTCTCGTCGGCGATCACCAGACTCTCGGTGGGACCCAAGGCCATCTGCGTGGAGGTGCCGTAACGCTGCACCTCCATCTGCGCCACGGTCACCGGCAACGAACCCGGCCCCATGATCTTCACGACCTTGGGAATGGTCTCGGTGCCGAACGCCAGCGCCGCCACGCCGGCGGGACCGTTCACGCGGAACACGTCGCGCAGCCCCAGAGCGCGGGCCACCATCAACACCACCGGATCGACGGCCCCGTTCGCACCGGGCTTGGGCGGCACCACCACGGCCACCCGCGGCACGCCCGCCACCACCGCCGGGGTTCCCAGTTGCGCCAACACGCTCGGATAACTCGCCTTGCCACTGGGACAGAACAAACCGGCCGAGGCGATGGCGCTCGTGCGCTCGCCCACCATCAGCCCCGGGTCGCTCTCGAAGGACCAGTTGCCCCGATGCGTCATCACCTGTTCGTTGAACCGACGGATGTGGTCGACCATGTCGTCGATGGCGCCCGCCAGTTCGGCCGACACCTTCGCCGGCGCGGCGTCCCACTCGGCGTCGGACACGCGCAAATCCGAGGGCTCGACGTCGACCTTGTCGAACGTGCGCAACGCGTCGCACACCGCCGCGTCACCGCGATCGCGCACGTCGCACACGAGGGCGGCGATCTGCTCGCGCAGCGCGGACGTGATCACCTTGTTCAGATCACGATCCACCAACGCGTCACGTTCGGACGCCGACATGGTCGACCACTCCAACATGCGCAGAATCGGACCACGGGACATGGGTTCAGGGTACCGGCATCACTTCGGGGCGACGGCGTGAATTCGCGCGGGAAACCCCATCGCGACGAACGCCACCGCGATCGCCACCAACGAGATCAGGCTTCCGTACGCGAGGGACCATTCCGGTCCCCACGAGTCGGCGATCACTCCGGTGACGGGACCGCCGACGGGGGTGGAACCGAGAAAGGCCACGGCCGACAGGGCCAGCAGTCGACCGCGCATGTCGGCGGGACACTTCTGCTGCACGAGACCGTTGAAGTTGGCCAGGAATCCGGCACCGCCGATTCCGAGCGGCACCGCGGCCACGAATGCCCACCAGCCCGTCGGAGCCCAGGCCAGGAACGGACCGGCCACCCCCAGCAACGTGACACTCACGAAGAACATCCGGATGGTCGCCTGCTTGCGCGAGGCCGCCATCAGCGAACCCACGACGCTTCCCACGCTCACCACCGCCAACACCCACCCGAACCAGCGCTCGTCACCCCAACGAACCGCACTCAACTTGGGCAACGACACCGAGTAGTTGAAGGCGAAGGTGCTCACCGCGACCAACACCATGTGTAACACGAACAACTCCCGATCGCGACGAACGAAGCGCAACGCGTCGCGCACCGGCGTGCCACCCCGGGGCGCCTTGGGCGACACCCGCAACTCGCGCACATCGATGGCCGCCAGCGATGCCAACACCGCCACGAACGAGACCCCGTTCAGCATGAAACACCACGCGGTTCCGAGCGGACCCACCAGCGCCGCCGCCAACGCCGGACCGAAGATGCGCGAGCCCGTCATCACCGCGGTGTTCAACGACATCGCGTTGCTGATGTCGGCCTCGGCCACCAGCTCCACCACCAAACCGCGCCGTGCCGGGTTGTCGAAAGCGTTCACGACGCCCAGCACCAACGCCAACGCGTACACCACCGGCACCGACACCAGACCGGCGAAGTCGAGCGACGCCAGCACGACGGCCTGCACCGCCATGAACGATTGCGTGGTCAGGCAGGTGATGCGTTTGTCGCGTCGATCCGACAAGGCGCCGGCCCACGCGCCGAGGAACAACATTGGCAGGAACTGCAGGGCGACGGTGATGCCGAGGTCGGTGGCCTTGCCGGTGAGTCGGTACACCAGGATCGACATGGCCGTGGATTGCAGCCACGTGCCCACGTTCGACACCAGGAGTCCGCCGAAGAACAGGCGTGCGTTGCGATTGCGCAGAGACCGGAACGTCTCCGAACGGGCCATGGACTCAGTCGTCCAACTTCAAGGCCGAGATGAAGACGTCACCGGGCACTTCCACGCGTCCGATGGCCTTCATCTTCTTCTTGCCTTCCTTCTGCTTCTCGAGCAGTTTGCGCTTTCGGGTGATGTCACCGCCGTAGCACTTGGCCAACACGTCCTTGCGCTTGGCCTTCACGGTCTCGCGCGAGATCACCTTGCCACCGATGGCCGCCTGGATCGGCACGTCGAACATCTGGCGCGGAATGAGTTCTTTCAACTTCTCGCACATGCGACGCCCGTAGTTCTCGGCCTTGTCGCGGTGGACGATGGTGGAGAACGCGTCGGCGATGATGCTGTTCAGCAGCAGGTCCACCTTCACGAGGTTGCTGCGCTGGTATCCCGACAACTCGTAGTCGAGAGACGCGTACCCCTGGCTACGGCTCTTCATCTGGTCGAAGAAGTCCACCACCACCTCGGCCAGCGGGATCATGTAGTGCAATTCCACGCGTTCGGGCGACAGGTACTCGATCTTCGACATGTCCCCGCGCCGCGTCTGGCACAGGTCCATCAGCGTTCCCGTGTATTCCTTGGGCGTGATGATGCTCACGCGGAAATACGGCTCCTCGATGTAATCGATGTTCTGCGGCGGCGGAAGGTCGGCGGGGTTGTCCACCTTCAGTTGCTCGCCGTTGGTCTTGGTGACGAGGTACTCCACGCTGGGCGCGGTGGCGATGAGGGCCAATCCGAACTCGCGCTCGAGGCGCTCTTTCACGATCTCCATGTGCAACAGACCGAGGAAACCGCACCGGAAGCCGAAGCCGAGAGCACCCGAGGTTTCGGGTTCGTAGGTGACGCTGGCGTCGTTCAGCTTCAGCTTCTCCAGGCTCTCGCGCAGGTTCTCGAAGTCGTCACCGTCGATGGGGTACAGACCGCAGAACACCATGGGCTTCGGGTCGCGGTATCCGGGCAACGCTTCGGTGGCGGCCCGGCCGTACACCGTGACCGTCTCGCCCGAACGGGCCTCGGCCACGTCCTTGATGCCGGCGATGAGATAGCCCACCTCGCCCGGTCCGAGTTCGGCCACCGGTGTGGGTGTGGGTCGGCGCACGCCGATCTCGATGGCCTCGTGTTGCGCGTTGGCTTGCATGAACTGCAACCGCGCACCACTCGTCATACGACCGTTCATGACACGGATGGACGACACCACGCCGCGGTACTGATCGAACTGACTGTCGAAGATGAGCGCCTGCAGCGCCGCGTCGGGGTCACCCTTGGGCGCCGGAATGCGCTCGCAGATGGCGTCCAGCAGATCCGGCACGCCCTCGCCGGTCTTGGCCGAGATGCGCAGGATCTGATCCGCCGGGATGCCGAGCACGTTCTGGATCTCGGCCGCGTACCGCTCGGGATCGGCGGCCGGAAGGTCGATCTTGTTGAGCGCAGCCACGATCTCGAGGTCGTGCTCGAGGGCCAGATAGCAGTTGGCCAGCGTTTGCGCTTCGATGCCCTGCGCCGCGTCCACCACCAACACCACGCCCTCACAGGCCGCCAACGAGCGACTGACCTCGTATCCGAAGTCCACGTGACCGGGGGTGTCGATCAGGTGCAGGACGTGGTCCTTCCAGTCCACCCGCACGTTCTGGGCCTTGATGGTGATGCCCCGCTCGCGTTCCAGGTCCATGGAATCCAGGTACTGGGCCCGCATGTCACGGGCGTCCACGGCCTTGGTGAGCTCCAGGATGCGGTCCGACAACGTCGACTTGCCGTGATCGATGTGGGCGATGATCGAGAAGTTGCGGATGCGGGAGAGGTCCATGGGCGACGCGACGACGGTGGGGGAACCGGCGTCCCCCGCAGACTACTCGGTAACCGCAGGTCAGACCCCGTGGGCGTTGGGGACGCCCACCCCTGCTGGTACCCTCACAGGGCTGTTTCGATCGCACCGAGGTTCACGTGGCAAATATCAAGTCCCAGAAGAAGCGCATCCTGACGAATGCCAAGCGCGCCGAGCGCAACAAGGCCGTCAAGAGTGAGTTGAAGACGCGCGTCAAGAACGCCAAGGCCTCCGCCGGCACCGACGCCGCCGTCGAAGACGTTCGTCTCGCCGTCAAGCGCATCGACATGGCCGCCGCCAAGGGCATCATTCACAAGAACACCGCGGCCCGTCGCAAGAGCCGCCTCATGAAGTCGGTCGGCTCCGCCAACTGATCGTTCCTCAGCGTCGCCGACCCGTCGGCGCCGCGAGTTTCGCCAAGCGCGCCACCAGCACGTCCATCACGACGTCGTTCTCCAGCCCGGTGCGACCCCGAAGATCCAGATCCGCGGTCGCCAGCAAATCGAAGGCCCGTCGCAGTCCGGATGATCCGAGGTTGCGATAGGCCTTCAGTGCTTTCTCGGCCTGGAACCCCTTCGCGCCGGTCAGGGCCTCCGCGTCGCCGACGCTTTGCACCGACGGGCCGTCGAGTTTGGCCAACCGTGCGAAGTGATTGTGCAACTGCGCCATGATCTGCAGTGGATGACGCTCCCCCGCGGTCATCATTCGCCGAGCCACCATGAGCGCCTTGGTGGCGTTGCCCCCGTCGATGGCGTCGGTCAGGTCCCACGGCTTCACGTCACCCCGCTCGCCGAGGAACGGCTCCAGCTTGTCCGGGGTGACGACGGCGGCTCCGTACGTGGCGCGCAGGGTTTCGGCCAGACCGGCGAACCGTCCCACGTCCTCGCCCAACCACTCGATCATGATCGACATGGCTTTGGCGTCGAAACTGAGTCCGGCCACGGCCACCTGCTCTTCCCACCACGACCGCCGGTCGGCGGCACGGGTGGGCGGCGTCACGTCGATGTTGCGACCACCGGCGACCTTCAACGCATCGGTCAGTGCCTTCAGGATCTTGCCCTTGCGCCAGACGATGACCAGATCGGTGAACTCGGCTTCGTCGCGGATGTACTCGGCCAGGACGTCGATGTCCTCGGTCGTGGTGCCGTCGTGTTGATGAACCACCACCACCCGTCGATCGGTGAAGAACGGCGGAGTGCTGGCCGATTCGATGACCGAACCGATCACGTAATCGTCGACGAATTCGTCGAGCATCAGGCTGCGGTCGCCATCGCCGATGAGTTCTCTGACCTTCTCGGCCACCGCCGCCGACAGCACGACCTCGTCGGATCCGTGGAGAACGAGCGTGGCCATCACCCAAGATTGGCACATCGGTGTCGGTTACGGCGTTCCATCAGCACCAGCGCGAACGGCACCATCGACGTCACGACGACGTTCAGAAACGGAGGCGGTTCGAGGTTCGCGGCGACTCGCGCCACCGCGTCGACCCAGCGCACCGCCAACGAGGGCAAGAACATCGACGGCTCGGAAAGGGCCGGAAACGAACCGGCGACCAACGCCGCGGGGATCCCCACCAGCATCACGAGACCCGCCACCGGTGCGGCCAGCAGATTCGCCGGCAACGCCAACGCGCTCGGCCAGCCGAAGACCGCCACCGACACCGGCAAGACCCCGAGTTGCGCCGCGATCGTTGGTGCCATCCAGTCCGCCACGCGTCGACGTCGAGAGTTCGAGCCCCTCAACACTCGGTGGATCGCCGGAGTGCCCATGACCAAGCCGAAGGTGCCCGCGGCGGACAGCCACCATCCGACCGACCACGCCAGGAAAGGGTCGACGAAGAGAAAGATGATCACGCACAACGACAGCACCCCGATGGCCCGGGGTCGCCATCCGATCGCCAGCGCCACCGCCGACACCGCCGCCATGCCCGACGCGCGGACCACCGACGGCTCGACGCGAGTGAGGACCGCGAACCAGACCAGCGCCCCGAGCGTCACCGACATTCGGGTCCAGCGACCGCGGCGTCGGGTCATCGGAGCGAGGACCGCCAGCAGATAGCCCACGTTCTGCCCCGACACCGCCGTCAGGTGAGCCAGGCCACTCGCGCGAAAACGTTCCACCGTGTCCTCGCTCTGATCGGAGTCGTCCCCGTAGACCAAACCAGCGAAGAGAGCGGAGTCGTCGTCGTTCATCGCCCCGGCACCGCGTGACATCACGTCGCGCACGTCATTGGCCGAGCGTTCGAGGGCCCGCGAGCGACGTCGCGGGCCACCGGCCGGATCCGAGAAGGACTCCACCTCGATCTCGCCGACGATGTGACGAACCTGCGAACGGCGCCGACGTTCCTCTCGCACCTCACGGGTTCGGCCTTCCACCCTCACCGACTCCCCCCGTTTCAACCCGCTCACCCCGGCAGCGATCGACCCGTACACGACGGCTTCGAAACGGCGGCCCTCGATCGACAGCACCACGCGAGTGCCGCGACCGAACGACTCGGGGTCCGAGGCCAGCGTCGCCACCGTCGACACGTCACCGAAAGCGACCGTGCGCACAGCATTCCATTCGCTCGTCGAGCGCCACCCGACGAGACCGATCACGAGCACGACCACCATCGACGTCGAGCGCAGACGTTCGCGCGAGGCGACCGGGCGGACGACGACCCAGGGAAGTGTCGCCAGCATCGGCCAACCGCCCCGCTGAAGAGCCGACGACGGTCCATGTTCGAAGGCCCATGCACCCCACACCGCCGCCATCGCCACCGCCAGCCAGTGCCACCGTGCGGTGGAATCGATGGCGTACCCTGAATCTCCGTGGCTCTCGGATCGATCTTCGACGCTCCCGCGGACTCGGTTCCCGACGGGCCCCGCCATCATCGACACCTCGTGCGTCGTCTCGGACCGTTCATGCCGATCGGCATCGCCCTGGCATTGGGCCTCGTGGCCGCGATGTTGTTGGTGGGCAGCGAATCCGCGTGGCGCGGCGCGCCCGGATTCATCCTCGCCGTGGCCTCCCTCCCGACGCTTCCACTCTTCGGCGTGCCGGTGATGGGCGGAACCGCACGCTGGGTGTTGGCGATCGTCTCCAGCCTCGCTCTCTGGTACGGCATCGGGACGTTGGCGTCACGCCGCTCCACCAGTCGGGTGGTCACCAGTTGGCCCGAATGGCGACGCGAGTACGTGCGCCTGTCGGTCGGGGTGTGGGTCGGTGCACTCGTCGGGTTGGGCGTGGCGGCCACGGTGCTGTCGGTCAATCTCTGAGTCACCGACCCCCTCTCGGTCACACCTTCACCAACCCGCGGATGGCCTCCAACTTGGCGGCGCCGATGCCCGGAACGTCGAGCAGGCCGTCCACCGACGCGAACCGACCGCGCTCGTCACGATGACGCACGATCGCCGCGGCCGTGGCCGGTCCGATGCCCGGTAGCTGGTCGAGTTCGGTGATCGTGGCGGCGTTGAGGTCGATCGGGAACTGCGGATCGGCGACTTCTCCGCCGGTGACGTCGGATGGGACGTCCACGATCACTTCGCCCACCGCCGGCACGTACACCCGCTGACCGTCGCGCACGGGCGCAGCCAGATTGATGGCGTCGGGATCGGCTCCGAAGACCGCTCCTCCGGCGATGTTGACGGCGTCGATGACGCGAGCCGTCGGTGACAGTTCGTAGACGCCGGGTCGCGTCACTCGTCCGGCCACGTGAACGGTGATCATCGACGACGATGGGCGCGTGGTAGCCGGAACCGAAGTGGTGGCGTACGCGAGATCGTCCTCCACCGGTGCGGGCGGTTGACGCAACAACAGCCACGCGAACCCGATGATCACCATCGTCGAAACGAGCGCCCCGAAGAGGCGACCCCAACCGAGATAACGCACCCATCCGGCCGCTCGCCGCTTCATGTCGTCCCAGAGCGCCGTTCGGCTCGTGTCGTCATCGTTCGGCCGCGGACGCCACGCCTCCATCTCGCTGACCTCGCTCCGTTCCCGTCGGCGCCTTCCGACGAGCGGCTCGACTCAGGCCGTGGGTGTGCGCCAGTGCGTGGTGGTGACCGTTCGTCGATCGTGCTCGCGACGCACCTCGTCGGCCATGCGCCCCTCGTCCCAACCCCACAACGGGGCCGCGATCCGGGCCACGTTCTCGAGAGTCTCGCGACCCACCTGACCCGTGGTCCCCGACACGAGTCGACGATCGACGACGTCCGACAGCGTGAA
>Ga0315908_10003712_pt1 | contig 11076 bp, 6 predicted proteins | sample LakEriMetagenome_12_FD_203520 | JGI IMG/M metagenome (GOLD analysis project Ga0315908, IMG submission 203520) | Freshwater fungal communities from buoy surface, Lake Erie, Ohio, United States - Buoy 4 MA124 | ecosystem: Environmental > Aquatic > Freshwater > Lake > Lake biofilm | place: USA...
CAATCGATCTTTAATAGCATTTAAATGCGTTTGAACTTCGCCTGAAGTTGGGACACTAAAAGGGTGATGGAGCACTGATCCAGTGTAACCTTTAGAGATTAAACGGCTGGAAAAACTATCACTCAGACGATCAACTTCACCCAGATGCCTAGTTCGTACAATGCTAGCGAAATAAGTTTGACCAAACTGATACCAGGCCAGGAATCGATCTAACAAAGGACTTAAATTCCATTTTGTAGCTTCGCTCGAATTAACAAGTGGTTCACATAAGGTAGAACACACAATCATTAAACCCTGAGTAGATTGACAATCATAGACTTTTAGTCCGGGAAAGATAGACTGTGACTGAGGTCGCGTCAATGGATTGTAGACTAATTGACAATTTAATTGCGTAAGTGGGGTAAACTTAAGGTACAGCTGATCCAATAATGGCATAACATTCGATAGGTTTGCACCTGTTGAATTATCATACAGACTAGTTTTTTGAGTTTTGTAAGCGATTAATTTATACCATTGGTGAAATTGTAGGTGTTCATCACTTAGCCAGTTCGTTAATTTTTGCAGTTGTAACTGGATAGACGGAGCACTAAGTTGATGGGAAGTATCATGTAAATTCGCTTCCGAATAATAAAATGCCAGAGACATATACATAAGAAAAAATTAATAAAATTATAATATTAAAGAGAATTTTGAGAGGGGAACCCCTCTCAATGCTTAAAGTGTAAAAACAGAAAAAAAGTTCTAATGTTCATCTGACCTTTTTTATTTATTGTTTAAGATAGGCAACTCTCATCGGATTTTCAGGTCGCACGCCCATTTTTCAAAACTCGTTTCAACTGGATTGCGGTCAACGGCAATTTTTACTTTTTTTGCCTCGCGCTCTGGTGAACTAATAGTCATATTAATTCGAATTTAAAGTTATTTATTGAAAGTCAATCATTGCGAACATCGGACCTCAATTCAAGAATGTAAAAAACTCTTGGGGTCAAAACGATCAGCTCTCACGCTTGTTGATAACAATCCCAGGACGGGTGTAGTTCGATATTGTTGCTTTCTATTTATTTACATTAGAAATTCTTTAACCTTTCTAAGGTGTTTGAGGTTTCACTTAAGAAACAGTATAACAAAAGATAAGATGGGAGTAAATAGAAGTCTTTCATACATAGACGAAAGACTTCTAACAAAATGTTCTGAGTTTACCATACAGAACATAAAACTTCTCCACCTAAGCTTAATGAACGAGCTTCACGATCAGTCATTAAACCTTCAGGTGTTGAAATAATAGTAATCCCTGCACCTCCTAAAATACGTGGTAATTCTTTATGGTTTGCATAAATACGTAACCCAGGTTTACTAATACGCTTTAGGTTTGTGATACAAGATTCTTTACGTTTGCCTTTTGCTGTTTCTTTTGAACGATATTTTAAACGTAAGTTTAAGAAGCGACCGTCTTCAGAGAATTGGAAAGTTTGAATAAAACCTTCTTTTTCTAAAATTTGTGCAATTTGTTGTGTCATTCTTGTTAAAGGAACTAACACTGTTGTATTTTGGCTTAAGCTTGCGTTACGAATACGCGTTAACATATCACTGATAGTATCTGTTACCATGGTAGGAAAAATTTTACTGGATTTTCTCAATCAATTGGAAAAAGGCTTGTTGAAATTCACAAAGCCTTCATTTGCCCCAAACTGTCTTAGAGAGATCAAAATGGGTTAAGTAGGTTAGTTTACGCTTTTTTAAATGGTAATCCAAATTCTGTTAATAAAGCTAACCCTTCTTCTTGGTTTTTGGCTGTTGTCACGATTGACACATCCATCCCTCGTAATTGATCAATTTTATCATAATCAATTTCAGGGAACATTAATTGTTCTTCTAAACCTAAACTATAGTTACCGTTTTTATCAAAACTCTTTGGACTAATCCCTTGGAAATCACGTACACGTGGTAATGCTAAATGAATTAGACGGTCTAAAAAACCATACATACGGTCCCCACGTAGGGTTACACATACGCCCACTGGCATTTCTTCACGAATTTTGAAGCCAGCAATCGATTTCTTTGAACGTGTCACTACGCCTTTTTGACCAGCGATTAGGCCTAACTCATTTAAAAAAGATTCTAAGACTTTGTTATTTTGTGATGCATCTCCAATACCACGGTTGATCACAATTTTTTCGATTTTCGGTACTTGATGTTTATTTTTATATTGGAACTTCGATACCAAGTTTGGAACAATGGCATTTAAGTAGTGTGTTTTTAAACGTTGTGTCATAAGAAAAGAAACAAAAATAATAGAGAGTCAAAATAGCTCTAGGCTATTTATCATCTACGCTTGAATGCAAGCTTTTAAAGTATAAACTATATATAAACGTCCAGACAGAATTTAAATTACTTCTGGAGCTAATGATACGATCTTTGTAAAATTACGATCACGTAATTCACGAGCAATCGGACCAAATACACGTGTACCACGTGGGTTGCCTTCTTTATTAATTACAACGGCAGCATTGTCATCAAATTTTAAGACCATTCCATTATCACGACGCACGCCTTTGCTTGTACGTACTACTACAGCGCGTACAACGTCTGATTTTTTTAGGGGCATATTTGGTAAAGCATCTTTAACAACAGCAATAATGACATCGCCAATACCTGCTGTTTGTTTACCACCTCCTAATACACGAATACACATTAACTGACGAGCCCCTGTATTATCAGCGACATTTAAATAAGAAAGAGGTTTAATCATAAATTGAAGTAAGTGTTGTATTTTCTCTAGCAATGAGTACGTATCTATTAATTCATAGATACGCGGATAGAAGTTTTATAAGAAAAAGACATTTCTTATTTATCTTCTTTTTTCAAGAATTTCGTTTTAATTGGCATTTTATAAGATGCAATCTTTAACGCTTGTTTAGCTAACGGCTCTGTTAAGCCTGTTAACTCATAAATTACTTTACCTGGGTGAACTACAGCTACCCAATATTCTGGATAACCTTTACCAGAACCCATACGTGTTCCAGCTGGACGTAAAGTAATTGGTTTATCAGGAAAAATACGAATCCACAGTTTACCTGTACGACGTACATAACGTGTTAATACACGTCGGCCCGCTTCAATTTGACGAGCTGTAATCCAACAAGGCTCTAAAGCTTGTAGACCATAATCCCCAAACACCATCGTATTACCACGGCTAGCTTTACCACGTAAATGCCCACGGTGATGACGACGGAATGTAGTACGTTTTGGACTTAACATAAAAAAATTTAAGACGAAACTTAGTGTCGATTGAAAGTGAATCCAAAAAGAATAGATCAATATAATCTGCATTTGGGACTTCTATCAATACGGAATTTTTAAAGCAACTTCAACAGGCGGCACCCGGATTTGAACTGGGGAATAAAGGATTTGCAATCCTCGGCCTTACCACTTGGCTATACCGCCATTTTAAAAAATGGAATAAACATTTATTTGTAAATATAATAACAAAAGTTGTGACAACATACTACTCATGAGGACTGAGAACGAAATACAAGGCCAAACAGAGGGGGAGAATTCCCCCTCTGAAAGGTCAAGATAATTCATTGTTTAAGCCTAAGATTCGGCTAGATCACTTCAGGATCGGCATTTTGGAAACGGTAGAACTTTAATTTCTGATAATAGAAAGCTTTATTTTGTGTATGTTCTAGACGTCGTTTTAACACTTTTCGGTTATGTTCCTCAATCATTACGTGACGAGTTTGTGGGTTCCATAACGGTAACATTGTTAATGGTTCTGGGTTTTCAATTGATGGTGGTACTGGACGACCTTCAGCAATTGCTTTTTGTTTGATTTGTTCACGCTCTTGCGGTGTTGTAGCTAACTCACCATCTGTTTGAGCCAGGCGTAGTGAGTCACCTGCCCATACAAAACCACCTACGATTGGAGGATAACGCATCTGCGGACGTTGTGTTTGACGTAACACACGACGACGTAAAGTGCGTACACGCCCCTCATCGGCTTCTTTTAGACGAGCTGCAAAGTTGGCTTCAGATGGATATGTGCCTGGACGACGACGTTGTGGTTCACCAGGAGCACCAACGAAAGATTGACGTGACGGAAGTAACTCATCCTCATTTAAAGGACGGTTTTTTGAACGATACATTCGTTGTGGAATTGGACGTTTACGTAGTGTAAAGTCCGACATACCTCCACCATCGAATCCATCAGGGTTTTCATATTTTTCGTCAACATCATCGTAATTTGGTAAATAGTCTACATAACGTGCATTCGGGAAACGATAACGTTGGAATAATGTAAACACGTAATGCGTCGGTAATACCTCAGTTAATAATGGTCCTGTTGGGAATAAAGCAGGTAATTGTGGGTGTGAAGACACGCTTTCGAACTCTTGTTGGTGAGAACGGTCGATATCTGCCTCTTCTTCTTTTTCAATTAAACGCTCTTTTTTCGCGTTATCCTTGAACAAGTACGGGTTTACATAATGTTGAACTAAGTTATTAAACGGACGTTTTTTATCAAAAACCTGGAAGACGTTTGACGTTTCCACAGAGTGAACTAATAATGGTTGCACACGTGGAGCCGTATAACTGAATTTAAATTTACGCCATCCTAATGGTGTAAATCCGTCTAACCCTAAGTTAAAGAATTGGTCTGCATCATACGAAGCGAATAAAACTTTGTTATAAATTGTTGTATTGGCACTTAAACCTTTAAATGGGTATTTACTAAACGGCATTGTCTCACTGTAGTCAGGAGATAAATTACGCTCATTATTAAAAATTGGGAAATTAGCATTCCAATTCATTTGATAGCCACTTTCTTCACGTGATAAATAACGGTTTGTTACCACAAATTGACGGGCTGTTTCATCCCAACCTACATAAAAAGGTGCTGGTGTTGATGATACCCATTGTTTTGAATTTGGTGCAGCTGTTGTGGCAGTACTTACTTTCTCTTGTGTTACTCGGTTTAAAGCATTTGCTTCCTTGCGTTTCTTTAGCTGATCACCGTCCTCAGCTCGGCTATAATCACGTTGTAGTACGTCTGATAACGTACTAGCCCCAGTCGGACTTTGTAATGGTTTATAATCTCGATCTCCTAACGGTTTGATTTCACCCGTAGGTGCATATGGTTGATAAATATCATTCAAGTCATATTCTTGATCACCCTTCTGCTCTAGTAAGTTTTGACGTGCAGCATTTTTTAAAGCTTTAGATAGCTTACGGTTTTCACGGCCCAAGACTTTACTATAGTCTTCTCCACGTAATTGTGGGATAAACTCTTGCCACCACCAACGGTGTAATTGTTGTCGTTTGACTTCACGATAAGCCTCGTCAGCAATGTTTTCAAATTCAGTTTGCGCAGAAACCGGTGGACGTAGATACATTAGATCTACATTCTCTGCATACAGTGGCCATTTATGGTCTTCCCACCAGTTCAGTTCACCTTCGGCTTCAAACTGACCAGCTTCATCATCCTGTAACGGGACGAATCGATCTTCTAGTTTTAAATCTGGTTTACCAGTTAAGCTACGTAATACTTTTTCTTGCATTTCTTTCGCTTTTGGATCACCTTCTTTACGTGCTCGTGTATATTCATCTAGCAGCTCAAATTTACGCGAATTACGCTCTTGAATAAATTCTTCGTTTGTATCTGCTAGTCCCATGGTACCGTATTCCACTTCCAGTGGAACAGCTCCTCCTAACGGGTCTTCCTCAACGTCAACGCCTCCTGTAAAGAAATCATTAATACGATCGAAGAGAGTAGGTGATTCTTCTGAAGTAAACTCTTCATCTTCTTGTTCCAGATCACGCAGATGAAGACGTTTCCATTGACGGTAACGTTTTGCTCGTTTTGAACGTAGAGTGTCATATAGATCGCGTTTTTTACGGAAAGGATCCGCTAATGAATCTCCAAATCGACGATAAACGGTTAGTGGAACTTGTAATTCAAACTTTTGACCTTCTGGTGGCTCTCGGTCCCAATTAAACCATGGAATATCTCCAATTCGGCTTGTAAGACGTCCAACTTTTAATGGCACTTCAGGGTCAATAGCATACCCATGGGCTTCATAACTTTGGTCTAAAGCGTCATATAATGCTCGGGCTCTACGTTGGTTACGGTCTCGCTGCGTAGCTTTAACCCGCAGAATGTCCGCCTCCAGTAGTTTGCCTTGAGATTCTAAGGCCTGAATACGACGTTCATCTTTAGCGTTGGCGTGAACTTCACGCCAACGACGTGGAGTGTATTGAGTACGCAGTTCGTCTTCACGCTCTTGTGCCATTTTTTCTTCCGGTGTGTTAAACACTCGGTCTTTTAGTTTACGTTTGCGATTGAACTCTTGCTGCGCCAGTTTCATTTCTTCCTCCGTATAGTCAAGATAGAATTTCAAGTTTCTACGTTGCATTTGACGAATCTCGTCTGCATATTCGCGCACAAATTTTAAGTCATCTTCGTGGTTTTTCTGGAAGGTTTTTGGAATAGCGCGAATGGCTTTGCGATCAAGTTCTTTTAGTAGTTTTTGGTACTTTTCTTTCTTCAGTTCATAAAATTTTCGGCTGATGATTGGTACTTTTTCTTTCTTCAGTTGTCGACGGGCGCTTTGAATCCCTTCTTCACGGAAGCGTTCTTTCATAGTTTTTTTAGTACGTTTTTTGAAACGACGACGTAACGGATCAATTTCATATAAGACATCAGATTCTAAGTCGTCTGCTTCTTCCATTTTTGACCAATAATAAAAATCAGGGTCTGGACGAGCACGGAATGGTTTTGACACAACAGCAAATGTTGGCGCTAAGAAGCGGTCTTGAATTTCACCAACTGTGACCTTAATACCTCGACCTACTGCCTTGAATGGGCTTAAAATTGCATTACGTAATCTGTCAACGATAAAGAATGATCGAGGTTGGTAAAGTGCTGGGGAAGTTACAACCTCCGCAACCTTAGTGGCTACTTTCTGCTCTGTTTTTAAATTATCTAAATAGCGTTGTTGATAACGTTGTTTTAAAACTTTTTTAACCTCTGTTAGTTTATTATAACGTTCTGGGTATAAAGGACGACTCTTACGTGGATTTAATCGATCTTTTGGAAGATCGTTTTGGAAATATAGTACGTCTTTAATAGCCATTGAACTTACCTGTGTTAAGCCACTTAATAATTTAGCTTGATTCGGTGTTGTAGTATTCATAAATACAGCCCATTTTTTTAGACGATCTAGTCGTTTGTCTAGAAGGACATCATCTGCCCCTTCTTCTTCATAAAAATCGTCAGCGTAATCTTCAATAGCATCTTTCACAAGATCTTCATCATAGATGTATTCTGCTGCTCGATCAAAAAGACGAAGCCATAGCTCATCTACATAAGGACGAGGGTCAAATTTTGATAAAGGACGTGTGCGCATCTCTAAGAAATTTGCCTCTTCGTTTAAATGACGGCGAGCACCACTACTTGGTTCAATACCTCGGTTCTTTTTACCACGTAACATAAAACGATTCACTCGGCCTGGGTTGTTATAGTGCTCCAGTTGCATGTTTGTGTAATTATTACGCGACTCTTGTTGTTTTGTTAAAGCTAACGCAACCGCAAGAGCGGCTTGATCCCATAATTCACGACTTAGAGCACGGTTTGGTTGTGGTTCTAGGTTTAATTCTTCGTGAATGAAAGATTGAGCAGTGATTGGTTTGTTTGTAGTATTTGGATACTCATTAAATAAAGGTTGGTCAAATTTTAAAATTGGTTGAGTTTCTAAAGTTGGGGTCACAGCAAATAAGTGACGTACCTTTTTAAATGTTCCTTGGAACTGTTGGTTATAGACACGACTTTGGAAACTTTTTGTTCCACCGATACGCTGTTTCATAATATGATATTGATCCATACGCGCATACCAACGGAATGTTTGGAAATAATCATTTAATAAGAAACGACGTAAGTGTAGTTGTTTCTCATCTTCTTTATTTACAAAATAAGAACGTGGTTGGCGACGAATAAATGAATCCATATCCCATTGTACTAAGAAACGGTTATACGGACTGTAATACCAATGTTGTAATACATCCTTAAAGATTTGGTGACGAATACGTCCTGCACGTTTGCTAATTAAAGCATAATAGTCAGTTGTATACGTAAAACGGTTTGGATTTGTTTCACGCTCAGCGTCGACTTCTTGTTTTAAATCATCATAGTCGGCACGCGTTGGAATATCAATATCTGAAATATCGAATTCTTGGTAACGTGTATTTCGTACACGTTTACGTGTTGCTCTCGCTACTTGCATTCCTCGTTCCCAACGGTTTGTCGGTTTGTGGTAGTAGAATAGACGTTTTATCATGGGAATAAACGCATGAAGGTTGGCTCCGATAGTAGGACCTCGGCGTACACTTGGTCCATAAGTTTCAAGTTTACGCTTAAACGCTTCTTCACGTTTTAGGTAAAATGACAATGGGTGAACAGCGGTTAAAGCTGGTGTTGCACGACCGCCGTTGGTGTACTGCCCATCATATAAACCTGTTTTCTGTTTGATAAATGTTTTATAGCGTAATAGTTGACGATCTCGATTAGACAATGGCACTCGAGCATCGTTCAGGTCATTACTGTTTCCTTCCCCGAACAACATTGGGCGAATTTCTAATTGATAAATCGTGTTATTACGTCTTAATTGACGGTGATAAATTCGTGAAAATAGATGACGCCAACGTTTTGAATATAAAGGATTTGCCGAAGATTTGGCTAACGGTTCACGTTCGCTCGTCATGCGTAATTTTAATCTTCGTACAAATTTACGTAACGCTGAGTTGTTATGGCGTAAGTCTTCAGTAATTTGGACTTTGTTATCCAATGCATAAGCGGAAGTCACTTGGTTACCTGTTAATACATTAAAAGGTTTGATTGTGGGTTCGGTTTTTTTCGGTTGTTGGTTTGTTTGATATCGGTGGAATGTTGGATGGTAAGCATTTTCAAATAACATCCGTGTAAACTCAAAACGTGGTCCCATAAAGTTTTCTAACTTGGTACGACCGAGTTCTTGTTTAAACATTCTTACCTGTTTTTTAGGTAAAATCCGATAATTGGATTTGTGATTACGCATTTTTCGACGTAACCAGAATTTATGGAATCCATAATTTAGATCCTCAATTGTAAATAAATCGTAAATTCCATCATCATATAATGTCGCATCAAACATACGGAAACGTTTATGACGACGTTTCCAACGTTCTCGACGATTATGACGACCTTCAGTCATCCGTGTATTTCGGCTGGAAGCTTTGCTACCTAAATAACTGCTTTCCAGAACGACATATTCACCAGATAAAATACGGTCATTTGGGACGTAGCCTAATGGTTTGGTTACTAAATAATCCGTACCAAAATAAGCTAAGTTTGCCATTGCAAAAAACATTGACGCGTATAAGAAGAAGAAATTACATAGTCGGTAATATGTCAGTGTAGACATTTTTAATGTAGACATCGCCCACATGTAAAAAGAAAAGGCTGGGTTCTCCCAGAACCAACACGCCCCTTGTAATAGGGTTAAACTACCTAATAATAATCCTCCTAAATACGCAAAATGCACTAAGAAGAAACTAAAAATATTATCAGTTGGGAAACTTTCAATTAATGTCGCATCTGAACCAATAGATAAATTGCTAATAAATGGAAACACCATGCTTTGTTCTAAAAAAGCTAAGCAAAAGTTCAGAGCAAACACATTGACTTCATCAACTGCAGTTAATACAACACGACGGTCACTATAACTATCCCATAAATATTTTACAACTAACGCTAGCCCAACGACATAACGTAGCATATCTAGTGAAATCCATGGGATGACAATAGCTCGGAAACCTAAAACAATACAGCTAATCCAAACTAAATTGCCGGCAATAGTGCCCAGACCGGCTAAATACCCAGCTTCCACACCTTGCATGACAAAGCGACGCATACACACAATATGCGCAAATGAAGTAGGTAAACAGAAAAATAAACTATTGATTAAACCAATAATAAATTTTTCTAAACTATATGCAACTACGTTCTGAGATCCATACGAAATGGGAGTCTCTAAAAACGTAAACATATTTGGAAAACGCAGAGCTGGCGTGTCAAACACGGACAATTCTGTTAACATTGAGCGTGTGACTTCTGGAACTAACGTCGGTAAAAGAGGTACGTTCGGAAGCCACCCAAATGTAAATAAATTAATTAAAAACTCTTTACAAAATAAAAAGCCATAGGTTAAAGTTGCGCCTGGGTCGAAATACGAGGTCATGATCTCAGTCCACATTGGGTCTTTGTCCATGATTGTATGTACGACGTCAACATAATCTTTAACCGCAGTAACTACGGATAAAAAAGTAAGCATAAGAAGATTTAAATAGGACAATAGAATAAATTCGACTCCCTAGTGGTCTAGGTTGAGTGAAAATTAGAGCTAAGACTAACGGAAAAAATGATAGACAATGTTTTGGATGTAACCTGCCTTGGCAGACAACAATGAAACGATCTTTTTAGTTAAGAGCAAATTATTGAACATTATCTATAAGGACTCTGATTGATTATTACCCACTGATGGCTTTAACCGGGTGATCAAAGAGATTGTAAACACACAAAATAATCCGAATTTGTTCACGTGGTTAGAAGAAACTTCTAAAACGACAAAGAGCTATCTAAATCAGGCCGAAAGTTTAGTATAAAAAAACCTACAATGACCCGTCTTGGCTAAACTTAGCCATGAAGTCTTACAAATGAGAGGTGGGACCTCGAAACTAACAATAACCCTTGTTTGTTTTGTGCTTCTATTACCATCAGAGGAAGGACTTTCTCTAGTCTTTAAGCATCTCCACTCGCGATGCGGGTACCTTTACAGTACAAATGAATTCCTTATGCAACAAGGTTTGTTGAATCAAACCTTGATTTAAATGTTGGTGTGGACAAGGGTAACTTCAGTTTACCATGGGAAAAAAAGAAGATCAAGGTAGGGGTCTATGGATTAGCAATCGGAGAGAGAGGGATTCGAACCCTCGGTACAAAAAACTTGTACAACGGATTAGCAATCAGTCGCTTTCGACCACTCAGCC
>Ga0315908_10003717_pt1 | contig 11064 bp, 15 predicted proteins | sample LakEriMetagenome_12_FD_203520 | JGI IMG/M metagenome (GOLD analysis project Ga0315908, IMG submission 203520) | Freshwater fungal communities from buoy surface, Lake Erie, Ohio, United States - Buoy 4 MA124 | ecosystem: Environmental > Aquatic > Freshwater > Lake > Lake biofilm | place: USA...
AGGCAGTGCTCGATGCCGCGCGCTCCGGCGACATGACCGCCGCCAAAATGATCCTTGATAGAGTAGTGCCGCCCCTGCGGCCGCATTCCGAATCCGTACACATCCCCCTCGTTTCCAGCGCCAATCCCGCCGACGTCGCGAGGTCCATCCTTGGCGCAGCCGTCGCCGGAAACATCACCCCGGATGCAGCCGTCCAACTCCTGAGCGCCGCCGCCGGCCTCTCACGCATCATCGAAACTGAAGAACTCAAAGCCCGACTCGAAGCCCTCGAACGGTGTATCGCTCCCGCCAAGCCCAGCCAAAAGAAACGCCCATGAAAACCGCCGTCTATTCATCCCTCACCATGCCCCAACGACTCCGCGCCATGGTCTGCGCCTTCGGCCGCGCGGATCACGAAGAACTTGATCGGCTCGCGGATTCATCCCCGGATGGAAGTGGTACCGTTCAGAAAGTGAAGCATCACTTCCGCAATCTCTCGCAACTCGCCGCCATTCATAACGTCTGGCTGCTGGACCCCTGTGCCACTTGGCTATTCAGTCAGACCATAAGCGCGGAGGAAGTCTGCGATTGCGACGCCCGTGAGTTGGAGGCCACCGAGCTCATCCGGAATCAATCCATAGTTGAAGCCGCCTCCGTGGAAGCCGCCTTTGCCGGGAGAATCAACGGCATAGGAATCACCGCACCCGACTGGCAAGCCTTCCGTGAACGCCTTCTCGGCCCCGGCGCGAAAGTGATACTCCAACTATTTCTGCCAAAAACCTCCGGCCGTGAGGACCCCGATCTCGTGGCCCAGTACGAGGAAGCCCTCGAAGGCTACCTCTTCAAGGACGCCGCCTAGCCACCTGTTCCCATCGTGCTTATCAGGCTCCCGCCAGTTACGGGTGACCGGCCGGGTAACCACCGTCGGTAAGGGCTGGCCGACCGTGCGGATGGCGGCGAGAAGGAGGGAATGAGCAAGCGCCACACCCAGAAACAGGGGGAGCGGTTGGTGGCCGGGTGGGCGGAAAATGGTGTAAGGCGGTCGTCGTGCGCGAATCGTCAGGCGTCACTCAATATCAGTTCGAATCCTGGGCCGCCCCTCCGACCTGGCCCTCGTTGCTGCCGCCCTCAGATACGCGCCCTTTGGCCAGGCTTTACCCGGAGGTGCCCATCGAAGTGGAGGCCCACATCTGCGCGCTCTGGGGCGAGAAGTCCTGAACCTTGAGTCACCCATCCATCCAAACCACTCCACCTTATGCCCATCCTGAAGAACGCCCGATACGAAATCTTTGCCTTGGCCATCGCCCGCGGGGAGTCTGCCCATACGGCCTACACGCTGGCCGGCTACAAACAGCACCGGCAGAACGCGATTCGGCTGATGACAGATGACGTTCTGAAGCGAGTGAGGGAGATCCAGAGGGCAGCCGCGAGAGCCACGACGCTGACGATTCAGGAGAAGCGGGAGTTCTTCGCGCGCCTAGTACAGGCGCGCCGATCCGAATTTCCCGCCGACTCCGACCTGTGGCAGGAGTTCCGGATCACCGTGGTTAGGCCCACCCGCAAATTACTCGACAAGTTCAAGGCGATCGCGCTCGACAACGACCTGTCCGACGAGGGGAACAAGCCCAACGACGAGAAACCCGTACTAGTGGTCAGGATCGGGGGGCCGTACGATGGGGAGGATATCACGTAAGCAGGCCAACGCCCGGCCGGATTTCTTCGAGCAAAGTGCCCTCCCGATGATACTTTCTGACCTCCGCCCTTTTACGGCCCTGTTTTTTACTTCCTTCAACGCAGGCGAAAAGCAATTGATTGCAGGAGCCGGCTTCATCGTCATACGAAACGACCTGGAAGTCGCTGGTAATTGAACTCCAACTGGCGGTTTTAGGCAACAGGGAGAGACCTCGGGGAGCGAAGTGGCCCTGCATCGAAGGCATCCCAAATTCTCGCAATGTGTTGGCAGACAACCCTTTACCAACTGCAACATAATGTACTTTATGTTGCGTAAAAAAGAGTGGTGTGATATGGTCACAACTACAGGAGGACCAACACCATGCCCAATCCCGATTTCAAACCCGTTCCCGGATCCCTTGAAGCTGACGACCAGCCAATGGACGCCGCCGACTTCAAGGCGCTCAGTGGATTGATGGCCGCCAAGCAGCGGCCCGTTCCATCCGAAGCGCTGACCCTGCTCCAGGAGACCGCCGCCGGAGACACCGGCGGCAGCGTGGCCGCCCGCACATTTCTCTTTTGGCTGGTCGGCCGCCCGGATCCGACCGCGCTCGGCACGGATGGCGCCCTGGAGCTCCGCCGCCTCGATGCCAATCATCACGAGGCCGCCCTGGCCATTCTGGCCTGGTGGACTGGTCCAACCCAGAGCGACCAACCCGTCTACGACGTTCTGGAGGCTCTTTCCCGTCGTTTTCCCGCAGCGGAGGCCGCACAGAATGACCGATAAGCCCGCCACAACGGCTTTGCGGCCGTATTCTGAGTCGGCTCCTGGCGCTTTGACCCTCGCCCATGACCGTTGGCCCTCCCTCATCGTCGCCAAGGGACCCCGCGCCGAGGAACGCTTCCTCGAATTCTTCACCGCCCAGATCCGGAACAAGAACACTCGGGAGGCCTATTTCCGGGCCGTCTCGCGCTTTTTCGCCTGGTGCCAGGAGCGCGGCTTGGCCCTGGACACCATCCGGCCGGTGCACGTCGCCACGTACATCGAGGGATTCACCGCTTCCCTCGCCGCCCCTTCCGTCAAACAGCATTTGGCCGCCATCCGCATGCTCTTCGATTGGCTGGTCACCGGCCAAATCGTCACTTTTAATCCGGCCTCGGCGGTGCGCGGCCCCAAGTATGTCGTCAAAAGGGGCAAGACGCCCGTGCTCACGGCCGAGGAGGCGCGGCAGCTCCTGGACTCCATTCCCACCGATTCCCTGGTGGGCTTGCGCGACCGAGCTCTCATCGCCACCATGCTCTACAGCTTTGCCCGCGTCTCCGCCGCTGTCGGCATGCTTGTCCAGGACTACTACCCCCAGGGCAAGCGCTCCTGGCTCCGGCTTCACGAGAAAGGCGGGAAGTTCCATGAGGTCCCCTGCCATCACAAAGCCGAGGAGTACCTGGACGCCTACATTGAGGCAGCCGGCCTGAAAGAGCATCCCAAAACTCCCGTCTTCCGCTCGACTCGCGGTCGCACCAACCAGCTCACCGCCCAGGGCATCACCCGCGTGGACGCCTTTCGCGTCGTCCAGCGCCGCGCCAAAGCGGCCGGCCTCAAAGGCCGAGTCTCAAACCACAGCTTCCGCGCCACCGGAATCACCGTCTATCTGGAGAACGGAGGTTCTCTCGAAACGGCCGCCCACATCGCGGCCCACGAGTCGCCGCGCACGACCAAACTCTACGACCGCACGTCCGACAACATCACGTTGGAGGAAATTGATCGTATTCGCTTCTAGGTTCATCCCTCAGCACATCCAATCAGCCTCCGGCCGCAAGAAAAACCACGCCATTTGCAGAAGCTCCATATTCAGCGCCTTCAATATCCATCTTAACGACAACAAAACAGGAGTCGCTCTCCGCGGGTATCATTGCCCTCAGAAACCTGGGAAAGTCCACTGCCCATACTTCTTCTTGTCCTGCGCCATGGCAATCGAGGGCCAATTCTATGTCTGCGAGATGCGAACCTTGGCCATCCTCCCGCGCCCCAGCAAACTGCGCCTCACGTTGAAATTTGACCGGTCCCGCACTCACGTATGCCGCAAACGGCAGCGGTGCAAACCTGGGCAGTCGCAAAAATCCCGCCTTCAGCAAGGCCATACGACACGCTGAATTGGGTTCGAAGCAGAACACTGCCCACGACTCATCAACACCATATAGATTGCTGCTGTACTCTAGGCCCTCGCCGTGGTGGAACCCCAAATCGCAAAGAAATCCGCGTTTCATTTGCACCTCACATCAATTGTTTTCTATCGATGCCCGTCCTCTACCTGTTTGTGTACCCACGCTCGGTAATCTGGATTGTATTTCCCATGGCTACAAAAATGCACCGCGCTTGCGGTAACACATCCCCCTCGCCACGTATCATGGTATTGCGCCGCTCCCTTCTCAAAATCGAATCTTCCATCGCTCTGGGCTGGTGTCATGTAGATTCCAATAGGTCGCTGCGTTCCTATAATGGCCGGTGGCAATGCGATATCCTCCTCCACCGCGACAATACTCGCTGCAATTTCATCGGAGGCCGCGATATTCCCCGGCCCCGCCAGGCGTGCATACAGCGATTCTGGGCCCTTCTCTAACGCTTCTTGCATCACTTCCACGATACGCTCCAACAATCGGCGCCCACGCGGTGTATTGCGGAACAAGAAGTGCCCCCCTGCATCGATAACTGCTGTCGCTGTAAGCGCATATCGCTCCCGCATTCGATGCGGATTAACAACGTTTACTATGGTTTGGTCCGGAATGGTTGCTGCATCGAGCAATACGTTAAAAAACGTCAAATCGTCCGTACGTAGATAATTCATCCACTCGTGCAAATCGCACATAACTACCATGTCGCTATCGAGATATAGTGTTTCCTCAAACGGTGTTTGACTCAAGGCCCCCAATTTATTAAACCACTTTTCCTCCGTGCGGTGCGCGCCGACAGCTCGCACGGTCCGCACTACGGCCAGGCGCCCCCAATTCAACCCGCAAACGTAGTTCAACCCAAGCACAGCAATCGCTAAATCCCGATTCCACTTCCTTATGCCCCTTGCAAGGGCATAAGCCATGGCCTCTGATTCGCCATTATATGCAGTTAAAAGCACTCCTTGCCTCATTTATATCATTACTTTCTTTCTCTGCCTGCATCTTTGCGCTGCACCCTGCTATGTTTTAGCTGCAGTCCGCTGCACTTGGGTTAATCCTTCGATATAAAAATAGCCGTTTTGTCCCCAAGCCGTATAACTCCTGCTGACTCTCGCGTTGCAGCGCTGCGCAATTCTTCGCTTTCAATAGTGTTTGCCCACCCTGCGGCCGCCTCTGCATCGTAACCATTTATGCTTTGTACAAAACTTGCTGCCGCTCTATCGTAGTATGCTTGCCCTTTTTGTTGGGTTAGCCACGCCGCAACTTCATTCGCATTGCGGCTCGACCACAATGTTACGCACTGGGCTAATCCGTCGTCGAACTTGCTTGGGTTGGTATGCATATTCTTCACTAACCACTGAGCTCCTGCTTCATAGGATCTGATAGCCGCAAGTTCTTCCATGTAGTCCCTGATGATGCGTGGCGTAATGCCGTCGCTGTTTATATTTTGTACAAGCATGTTCCCCACCTTCTCCGGCTCTTGCCCTGCCAGCTTTTGCACATATACACTTGCTGCCGCCTCCTTGGCGGCAGTGCTAACCTCCTGGTTTTCGATGAGCAGTTGCAATTTCTCGCTTCCACCATCACGCTCGCTGGAGACGCTCGACATCAGTTCCATATAGTCGTCCATTTCCGCCAATTGCAAAGTAGGCGCGCTTAAGGCATTGACTAAACTATCAAATCCCTGCGCAGCTTCCTTGTTGATGAGGCCTTTGATTGCCCCGGCGCGTAAGTCCTCTGGCAGTGATTGTATTTTACCCATTAGCTCGGGATTGTTGTTTCCTGCAATCGTTAACACCAGTTGCATCGCCCTTTTTGCGAAGGGGCCGAACGCATCGGACTGTATAATCGCGATTGTTCGTCCTGGGTCGCTTTCTGCCATTTTGCCAACTATCAGTTCTATCTCTGGCAATGTAAGGCCGAGTCCGTTAACTGTTCTGCTTTGCGTAAGGATTTGCACAAGATCGTCAAAGCTTGCTCTATCTATTGCATTCATGGCATGCAACAACCGCAGATGCGGTTGGCTGCTGTTAGCAATGGGTTCTTTTGCGACATTAAACAATGTCTTATTTGTTGCAAAATCCACCACCTCCGGACTGTGTGTCTGCATTGCGCCCGGTTTGCCCATCTCATGCATTTGCCATTCGCGGTTATTGGCATTTACACTACGTTTGCCAAATTCGTAGGCTATTCCAGCTACCAGCAGGAAACTGCAAAGCAGTAGTATGTTGCGGAACTGCAGTATGTTCATGCTGCTTGATGTTAACTGTTTATGTCCTATGGTCAACTTGTTATTCCCACTTTCACTCCCGAGTGTTGTATTGGGGAGCGTGCGTGCCCCCTCCAGGCGGAGCGCGTCGCCAATATTTAGAGTGTCTTGCGGATGGCAAGCAGAGAATGCAAGTGTGGGCCGCCTTTTATGCATGCTCCGGCAGGCAATTAGGTCTATTTTGTCGAATATTCCATTACACGTAATGCACTCTTGTATCAGTCTTCGGGACTAACAACACCCATTTGGCGTCGTAATTGCTCGCATTTGTTGAACCATCCATCTGCGTGCAACTTATTGTGCTGGGTTCGTACGAACAGGGGACTCTTCATCAGCCTCATCCAATCTTCAAAACGCATTGGGATCATTCCCCCGGAGTACCGCGCCGACATCCTCTCCCGGGCCGACCAAAGGCAACTACCTCCGCACTGCCCCTTGTTGCCACCCGCTGACTGGCTGCGCTCTGTTGACAGCCACTAGTCTCTCGCCTAGCGCGCGGCCTAGGCTCCAACTCAGACACTGCAGCGTACGTCCGGCCTCCGCGCGGTTCCTGTAGACTCAGCCTCGTGAGACAATTACTCTATATTACTGGTGATTCCACGTGCGAGTAGTAGCGAACGGGAGTCCTGGGCCCGCATCCAAGATGCAGAGCAAGTCACGTATCGGCAAATTGGGTCATGGAGGGCCATATTGATACACGATTCGCAATGTTTTCGGCCCCGTTTGGCCACTACCTAAATTGGCTGTCGTAGTAGTGAACCCATTTAGGGTAGTATATGGTACCAAGACTTCGCCAGCAGGATCCCAGTAGACCAATACATTTGTTATCACGTAATTGGATGGCACGGAACTATATGTAGGGCTATAATCGGTTAGGTACCCTCCATTTTGTAGCTTCACAGCTAAATCCGTAAGTGCCCCTCCGATAGCCTGCGCTACTGAATATGCGCCTCCATTACCGGTCACGCCTGTGGGCATATTAGTCCCAAATGTTGTACGGAGTTCCGTCAATCGATCTACCATTGCACTGCTTGCGTACGCGACCTCAAACAGTAGGCCGGTAGAAGCGATGGCAGTGACAGCAGAGGCTTTGCCGACACTTTGCAGGAAATCGCGGCGACCAATCGGGGAGTTCCAAAGCGTCGGATCAACTACGTTGCGGGGAGCGCCCGGGGTGGTTGCCATGATTGGGTGACTTGGGTCTTGACGATGGGTGCGGCTATCAGTGAGATTGGTATTTTTCTTCATGCCATACTACGAAGTGCCAAAATACATTGGGCAGTCAAGAAATTTGTGATAAAAGGGAGGCCCGCCTACTGTACAGTCTGTTCCCACTATTCCGTCGCACATTTTGACCACACGCACCATAATCATTGCAAAATTTAGAAATGCCAATTCACATCAAACGCAAAATTCCAAAGCGAAATCTTGTTTATACGATAGCGTTCGATGCCCCGGGCAGCCAGGCCTATCGGTTTTTGGCCAAGATGCTGGCAAGTTCATTGAGTCGGACATTCTTCACAGGAGATATTTTAATCTTTCGGAACTCTGCAGCCCCACTGTTCATGGTGGAAAGAAAGGGACTTGAAGAAATTTATTTGGAAACCCCGCCGCTTTATGGTCAACAGAGAGCGGAATATTCCTAGAGTTGGAAGCATAGAGTAGCGGGGCTTATCGATACGGAACCCTATGAGAAAGTGCTTTTTCTCGATGCAGATTGTCTGGCCCTGAGGAATATCGACCACTTGCTCCAGGGCGATTGGGACATTCGATGCCAACCGGAGCGCGGGCAATCAATGTGTGGTGGACATTTCAACGCGTTCCTTACGGATGAAGAACTGCTTCGCGCCTCTTCACGGGAGGGCCTCAACAGTGGCTCACTCGCAGTGCGCGCTACTATTTTTCAGGAGGTAATGCAGGAGTGGGGGAGACTAGATGCGGAACCCCCAATACGGAACACCGGCTTTCATGATCAAGCAAGCTGGAACAAGCTCGTATTGAACTGCAAGGATTACCGGGAATCCAGTGGGACTGCGACGGACACCGTGGCGGCCCTACAGGGGTCTCGCCGCTTTCCTGGAATCACTGAACCGTTCCGAACTGGCGAAGTAGTACCCACAAACGCCAATGAAAGTGGCGTTGGTTTATCTTGCTACTTGTGGCGGACGGAGAATTTTCCTGCGGGCGAAATTCAGTTTCCCTGTTCCCTCGATCCGCACTATGAAAACTATACAAAGGCTGCTTTAACCCATAACTTAGCTACGGATTCTTTGGCCAAGGTGGAATTTACCTTCGGACTCTATATGCGTACATTTTTTTGCGATCCAACAGGACTGTTCTTTAATTTACTGGAGATGTAATAAAGCTGCGTATTTAGCACATTACCGAAGTGGTGTTTTTATTGCACGTTGAATATGCGACCGCCCGTTTCCATTGAGGAAACTTTTCCGGCGAGGTTTTGTTTGAACCTAGACCGGCGACCAGACCGGAGACTGCGTGCCTGGGATCAATTCAGGCGTGCACAACTCGATGTAGAGCGCCTAGCAGCGCCTGATGCAGTAGAGATGCGGATCATAGAATCCCGAGGATATGAAAAGCCGGGTCCGCGAGCGTGTGCCGCAGCTCACCGCTTAGCTTGGCGATCGGCGGAAAGACGTGGTGCAGAAGCAGTGCTTATTCTTGAGGATGACGTCGTGCTGGTAGACAGCTTTCGCAAAAAACTGGAGGCGTGCTTACTAAATCTGCCTGCAAACTGGCAATTGTTCTATCTTGGAGGTGTTTTTCGTGACCCTCCTGAACTAATCGCGCCAGGACTTGTGCGAGTTTGGGGACGCACTTGGGATATGCACGCTTACGCTGTACGGAAGGAGGCTTTTGCAACACTCCATCGATTGGTGGCCCCGCTGAGTTGGCGTCGATCGCGGATTACTACTGCGGTAGCATGCACACCGCAATTGTGTGAGCGCGATGTGCCCGACGTTGTGCCAACACCAATGGCCATTGATACTGTGATTCCTTCCATTCACTCTCGGTTTCCCACCTACGCTGCGTGGCCTCTTCTCGCATGGCAATCGGAAGGCCTTTCTAACAATGAAAACGCAAGGCGTGGAAATTATACGCCAGACGGGCTTCAGGTGCTATGCACCGAAGCCGTGGCGCACTTGCCTTGATGCCCCTATTTCCGGACTTCAAAGCCAAAGTCGGCTACCTCATCATATATAATTGCGACGGGCGGTGGCTACGCCGGGACAATCGGGCGATTTGAAAGCCGGGGTCCCTGCCAGCCTTGGGTGAAAGGTTTGGAGGTGGCCCGACACCGCTTCCAGGTTTGGAACCAGCGAAGTAGCGTGTGGATACGAATCAGGAAGTAGAAAATGCCCTATGGCCATCCTGGTTTTTAATCGGCCATTCTGCCAGGAAGCAAGAGCGCCCATGGTCCAGAATATCCAAAACTAACACGTGGTCTGCGATGTGAGCTACGTTAGGTCTAGTGGTTTCATACGGATCAGTTTACGCTCCATCCCACTCTTGAATCAACGCAGCATCCCTTCCTTCAACCGCTCCGATTTCCACGGTGGCACGAAACTCCTCAATCGAACCAATTGCAAACCGCTCCAAAAACCTCCCCGTCGTCGCAAACCGCAACCGTCCGTCCGGCCCCGCGAATTCCTCCACCAGCTCCATCTGCCGAAGCACGGACACGAGGTGCCGCTTGTCGACGTTCCCAAAGATCTGATCAATCTCCCCCTGCGATATCGGCTGCTTGAAAGCGATGCACGCGAGGCACTGCCAGGGCCGCGGGCGTCAACTCCCCCACCCCAGCCGCTCCTACCCGCGCCCTCTCGGCGATGAACGCCGCAAGGCGCTCATTTGGATCTTGCTCGTGAAAATCTGCGCCAGCCCGTTGGTGAGCCGAATCTGCAGCCCCAAGGCCTCCAGCTGCGGCCCCGCCTCCAAAATCGCCGTAATCAACTGCACCGCCGACATGGAGGCCACCGCCCGGACGGCATGGGCGTTGATGGCGGCCTGGCCACCGGTTTTGCGTTTTCCCTTGGAAGCGATCGCGTTCATGCCGGGACTCCTCCTCTACTTCTCCCCCGTACTCCCTCCGCTGCCGGCAACGCCAAATCCCCCACCACCCCGCGAAGGCGTTCGCGGTCGATGTGCGTGTATCGGACGGTAGTAGCCAGGCTCCGGTGCCCGAGCAGCTCCTGCAGTTCTCGAATATTCCGGCCCCGCTCATTGAGGAGCAGGTTGGCCGCGCTGTGCCTGAGCCCGTGTGCGGAAATCACCGCCACTCCCGCCGCCTGACAGCCCGCAGCGAGCCTTCTATTAAAGGCCTGATTGCTGAATACTCCCCCGTCCCGCCCCGGAAAAACCAGTTCGCTGCCCGCAAACTCGATGGCCCCCCACCGCAGCCGCACCCCTTTGCAGCCCTCCAAGAATTCAGCCCATTCGGCCAGCGAATCCGACAACCGGGGCACGAGCGGCAAATCCCTATATTTTCCGCCCTTCACTTTCAATCGAACCGCCGACACCTGCCCCGCCCCGTTGCGCACGAGGCGATCCCCGGTCAATTGAGCCCACTCGTGGAATCGACACGCCGTAAAAAAGAGCGCCTCGGCCAAGTGCGCGGCCAGCCGCCCCGAATAATCCCGGCCCAGCTCTCGCATGGTAAGGAGCACCCGCGCGAGATCCGACGCCTCAAGGAAGGAAATTTCCACAGCCTCGGGCCGGAACCGGGGGGCCAGGCACTCTTCAAAGGGGTTCCCTTTATCACGCCCCGAACCTTTGGCCAAAGATTGGGACGAGATCGCAGTTCTGCATGCTGTGCTCTGAAGGCAAACGACACCCGCTCCAGCACCCACCGGCTACTGGAAGCGCTACTGGTCAAAGGGGTAATGCCGAGCGAAAAATGCGGGTACTGTGCCCCCTGCTCAGGGCGGCGGGCCACGCCCTGACACAGTGTGCGACAA
>Ga0315908_10003718_pt1 | contig 11064 bp, 8 predicted proteins | sample LakEriMetagenome_12_FD_203520 | JGI IMG/M metagenome (GOLD analysis project Ga0315908, IMG submission 203520) | Freshwater fungal communities from buoy surface, Lake Erie, Ohio, United States - Buoy 4 MA124 | ecosystem: Environmental > Aquatic > Freshwater > Lake > Lake biofilm | place: USA...
GTGGTGGCGCCAATCAAGGTGATCCACCCTTTTTCAACGGCGGCCAAAAGCGAATCTTGCTGCGATTTGCTAAAGCGATGGATCTCATCGATAAACAAAATGGGGTTTTTGGCCGTGAAGATACCGCCGCTTTGTTTGGCTTTGTCAATTACTTCCCGCACGGCAGCTACTCCCGAATTGATTGCGCTTAGCACATAAAAAGGTCGTTTGGATTCTTGGGCAATAATTTGTGCCAAGGTTGTTTTGCCCGTGCCTGGAGGTCCCCAAAACAAAAGGGATGGAATAATTCCTTTTTCGATTTGTTGGGTAAGCGAACCCGTAGGTCCCACCAAATGCAATTGACTGATGTAGTCAGAGAGCTGTTGGGGACGAATGCGTTCGGCTAGGGGAGCTTCCATGAATGATTGACGATTGTTGTTTTTTGATTTTTGATTTTTGATTTGAAAAATTGTAGGGCAAACAAATTTAAACATATTTAGGATGAAATTTCTATATATCTTCCGTTCAACTATATTTATGACAAATTAGCACAACAACTACTTTGGCGGTGTTTTTGAATAGGTTGATGAAGAAAAATTAAATATGAACGAACCACAACATTTTAAATTTACGCCTTCGGTTTGGTTGGTGCCCAGCTTGCTGCTGGGTTTGATGTGGTTGGTATGGGGAGCAGAGCGTGTTTTTCGAATTGATATGGCGAGTCATGGGATAACGCCCAGAACTTTTGAAGGTATACAAGGCGTGCTTTTTAGTCCGTTTTTGCACGCCAATTTGCAGCATTTGGCCAACAACTCAATTCCACTTTTTATTTTGGGCACAGCGCTCATTTACTTTTACCGGGAACTTTCACTCAAAGTGTTGGTGTATGGCATTTTGTTCTCGGGATTGCTCACTTGGGTAATTGGTCGAGACTCGGTGCATATAGGCGCGAGTAGTTTGGTGTATGTGTTGGTTTCGTTTATTTTCTTCAAAGGTTTATATACGCAGTATTACCGACTCATGGCGCTCAGTTTATCGGTTGTGTTGGTCTACGGAGGCATGGTGTGGTATGTATTTCCGAGTCCCATCACCACAGGTGAATTGCAAATTTCTTGGGAAGGTCATTTGGCCGGATTACTTGTAGGTTTGGTGATGGCCATTCACTTCAAAACCCCCGACTATGTGTCCGACTTGCAATATTCCTGGGAAAAGCCCGGATTCAACCCCGAGGAAGATCCGTTCATGAAGCATTTTGATGAACACGGGAATTTTGTGAATACGCCTGTGGCTGAAGAAGAAAATGTGGAAGGAGTAAATCCTCAAGCTATAGAATACGTGTACACCTTTAAACCAAAAGAAGGGGAGAAGTTGTAATATTAACTGCGTTGTCTAACCACTTCATACAAAAACGCGCCACAAGCCACTGAAACATTCAGAGATCCAATGCTTCCATACATGGGAAGTTTGGCTTTCTCGTCAACTAATTTCAATACGGAGGGATTGATGCCTCGCTCTTCGCTACCCATAATGATAGCCAAGGGTTCGTTTAGGCCTAATTCATAAAGTGATTGCTCTGTTTTTTCGGTAGCCGCTACGGTCTTGATGCCGCTGCCTTGCAAATAAAATAAAGCGTCTTTGATGTGTTCTACTTTGCAAATGGGAATATTAAATACCGCTCCTGCGGATGTTTTTACAGTGTCGCCGTTTACTGGGGCCGCACCTGATTTCTGGATGATGATACCGTGTACACCGGTGCATTCGGCCGTACGGATGATGGCGCCAAAATTGCGTGCATCTGAAATTTGATCCAAGATAAGAAACAAGGGTTTTTCTTGTGAGGCAAGGGTAGCGGTAACTAATTCTTCGATGGTAAGAAATCCAATAGGCGAGATGGTAGCCACTGCACCTTGGTGGTTGTTGTGTGTGAGTCGGTTGAGTTTTTCAACGGGTACGTAAGTGAAATTTACATCGCCGCGCTTGAGTACTTTGAGTAAATCTTTCATCAATTCGCCTTGGGCATCGGCTTGTAAAAACACACGATCTACCGATTTTCCGGCTTGTACAGCTTCAATAATGGCACGTATGCCAAATATGAGGTTTTCTTTTTCCATGGCGCAAAGATATAAAAAAACCACCCGCAGAAACGGGTGGTTTAGCTTATTACCAAATTTGAATTACGGTTGTAATATCAAATTAGGCCAGTTAGATCCATCAGGTCTAGTAAGTGTGGTATCACCATATTCGCCGTAGTCGTTTTCCCAGTGGAATGACATCTGCGATCCGTTGATTACTAAATTTGAAAAAGTAAATACTTCGTTGTACTGGTCAACACCGCTGTAGGCGATTTCACCACATAAATCAACAAATTTTACTCCAGTTGCAAAGTTGTCTGGACCATATAATCCAACCCATCCACCAAAAGAAGCGTCAGAAAGAGCATAGACTCCTGCATCAGCTGTAGCAGCAAAAGTTACAGTTCCAGTAAATGGCCCTGCAGCAGTTCCTGACGGTGGCCCTGGTGTGTAGCAGTTGGTTGTTACGTAGTCATACGTACCGGCTAAGTCTGAGTAACAATCAATGATTTCAAATGATAATTCTTGTGAAGTTACCAAAGCGTTTGACGTATTTACATCGCCAATGCGTAGTTTGAAGGTTTCATTGTCTTCATCATCCTCGTCATTCAAAATTTTGATTTCACCAACACCAACCGTTGAATAAGCAGGAATAACTATTTCACTGGTAAATTCAAAATCATGATCATCAGCATTTCCGTCTATTTGAGAAATTTTGATGTGAATGTCAACCGATTGTGGCTTGTTTAAAGTGATGTTGTAGGTATAAACCCCTTGATCACCTTCTCTTACTGTTTGAGAAGCCGCTAAAGGCGCATCTAAATTGATGGTCCCCACAACGCCTTCTGCAACAATTAAGTTGCTGTAGCCCGTTGCATCCCCTTTGTCGTCACAAGAAGTCAAAAGTAACGAGGCAAAAGCGAGCGCTAAACTAAATTTTGTATTAAATATTTTTTTCATTTTCATTTGGTTTAATTATTCAACAACTTTTTCAAGTACTTCATAAAACTCTCTCGGTCCTGTAGCAGCAAGGTAACCATAAGACATATAAATTCTATCTTTACCATCTACGTCATCACGAACCGCTTTGTTTTGAATACCAGCAAAACCACATGCATTTGTCATTTCGCCGGGATTTTCAGTACAATTAATAGCTGGTAACGCATTTAAGATTTGCGCTTCACCATTGTAAGTAGTAGGAACTAAAACATTGTCACCAGAATCAATTGTAAAATAGAATTCGTTACCGGAGAATGGTCCACAATATTCTAATTTTCTGTATGTAGTTGAATTAACAGATTCAATGGTTACTACTGTTCCTAAAAATGGTCCTGTAACATCTGGACGAATTACTCCAATTCTCCAGTATTCACATTGAACAACTGAGTATTGGCCAGCAAAACGAGTACCCACAGCTACTTTAGTAGTTTTTAAATTCTCGGCAGAAGTACCTGCAGAGGTTCTAGATACGTACTTTAATGTCCAGTAATCTCCAATGTTTAAATTAGAATCATCAGAAGAAAGTGCTACGCCATCAATTTGTAAGCCAGCAATCAATTCATTGTAGGTGGCAGTAAAATCTAAGTTCTCAACTTGCGCCGTATTGGGGAAAGTTATTGTTTTTAACAAGGCAGTATTGGAAGATACTCCGTCTACTGATGTGAACGTTTTGTAGATGTCTACAGATTGAACTTTTACGTCTCCTTGAAAAGCAGAAATTGACGCTTTGTATTCAAAATCGTTTCCGTTACCCACTACGTAAGGAACAAGGATGTTTTTTACGTTCAACAATCCTCCTTCATTTTTGTTACCAGTGAGAACGTCTTGTTCCAGGTTATCACACGACATAACACCAAATGATGCTATTGTCAGAAATAAATAAATATATTTTTTCATAGTTTTTGAATTAATTCATCCACCAAACTTTTGACAACATGGTGTCTCCATTATCTAGAGTTCCCACAGCTGCTTGGTAGTTTGCTTGATTAAAATTGTTTGAATCTGTTGAATAGTAAAAACGTTTTGGAATAGCACTGATTTGAGCATCTACCACTACTGATAATGCAGGTTGACCAGTTCTTCTCCATTCTGTCCATGCCTCAATACCTTGACCGTATAAGGCAAACCACATTTGTAAACCAATTTTTTCTTTTCCGCCATCAACGGTTGAAAAGTCTAAAGAAGGTTGTGCTAAATAAGTGGCAAGTCCTGCACCTGTTAGACCATTCGCTTCCATATTTGCAGTAATTCCATTTCTGTAATGGGTATCTGCAGCTGGAATTCCACCGGCAATAATTCCTTTAAGTGCTGCCTCAGCTAAATACAATTCAACTTGGGCATACGAAAGTAAAACGCCTGGTAAAGTTGCAGATAGGTAGCTGGTTCCAGGTGAAGAAAAGCCGTTGTAATTTCCTGGATTTTCAACCCCAGGAATGTTTCCAACATAGGCATTGGCATTATTAACTTGTGCGTAAACACCTAAGCGTGGATCATTTAATAAATTTAATTTTTCAACCAATACAGAGCTTACTTTGTATTCTGCACGATTTCCATATACGATGGTTTCATAAATTGGGTTTGCATCTGGTTGAGAAGCAGTGTAGGCAAGTTGAGCACTATCACTGTTTGATGACATCAATAAACCTGAATTTACCAAGGCAGTTACTTCAGCCGATACGTCTCTTTTACCTGAAATTCTCATCAAGGCTTTTAGTTTCAATGAGGCAGCAAATTTTCTCCATTTGGCTACATTTCCACCGTAAATAAAGTCAGCACTTGATTTGAACTCACCGCTACCGGTAGCGAAAAGTGTTTCAGCTTGGTCTAATAAGCCCAAGATGCCCACATAAACAGCTTCTTGTGAATCGTGAACTGGTTTAGAGTTACCTGGCACGCAAGCTTCGTTAAAAGGAACTGGTCCAAAAATATCGGTTAGTATTTGAAAGTTATTGGCTTCCAATACCAAACTGATTGCTTGTAAGTTTGTATTTCCTTCTGCTACAGCAAACGCACGCGCCGCTTTGCATTCGGTGATTGAGCTAGCATATAAGTTAGTCCAAACAGAATTCATCACCGCACGTCTTGGCGTATATCTTTCCTCTGAGTTGTACTGAACTTTTGACCAGTGTTGTGCCCAACACAAACCCATATCACCACCAATTTGTGCGTTATATAAGGTGTTTTGGGTAACAATCATAGCAGACGAAAGCAACAAATTAGGATCTGTTGTTTGTGAGCTATTTGGAGAGATATTTACCTCTTCAAATCCATTATCGCAGCTCCAAAAAGCAGTAACTGCAATCAATAAATAAACTATTTTTTTCATGTCTGATTAGAATTTTATATTAACGTTAAATCCGTAAGATCTTGCAGAAGGCAACTGACCAAATTCTTGACCTTGTTCGCCGTTGGCACTGCTAAATCCAGTTTCTGGATCGATGTGTGGAACGTTTTTGTAAAGAATGGCCAAGTTTCTACCCACTAATGAAACTCTAAAGTCCTGAATAAAAGTTCCAGTTAACCATTTTTTAGGTAAAGAATAACCCACAATAATTTGTCTAAGTTTCACATAGCTTGCGTCAAAAACACCACTTTCTGTGAAGTTAGAGTAATCGTAAGCAAATTGGTTGAATGTTTTTGCATCAACTACTGTGCTGTTTGGTACATAGCCACCGTTTCCGTCAGAAACAACGCCATTACCTACAACACCCGTTTCTCTTCCAATAAGAGTTTCCTCTAAAGTACCGGCATATCTACCCCACATGTAAGACATTGAAAAGATGTCACCTCCCATTTTAGCATCTAATAAAGTGCTCAAATCGAAGTTTTTGTATTTGAATGTAAAGTTGGCACCACCAGTCCAATCCGGAGTAATGTTACCCAAAACCACTTTTTCTTCGTTATTTACTTTAGGCAATCCATTTTCGTAGATTATTTGTCCAGCATCGTTACGCAAGAAAGGGTATCCTACAATAGAACCGTAGGCTTCTCCTGTTCTAGCTTGAAGTTCCATGTCCCATTGACCCCCCAATACATACGCATCAGTTAATCCTAAGCTCACGACTTCGTTGGTGTTTTTTGCAAAGTTTAAGTCTACATCAAAAGAGAAATCATTTTTCTTTACTACGGTAGCCCCTAATTGCAATTCAATTCCTTTGTTATTCATTTCACCAGCGTTTTCCCATGATGAAGTAAACCCAGAAGCGGCATCAATTTGAAGAGGTAAGATCAAATTGTTACTGGTTTGGTTGTAGTAGGTAGAGCTAAAACGCAATCTGTTGTTGAAAGCATTAATATCAAGACCAAATTCAACTCCTGTTGTGCTCTCTGGCTTAAGGTTTGGATTCCATTGTGTGTTTGGAACCGATGAAATGGTACCAAAATTGTTGTTAGTAAGTGTAAACGTTTGGTTTAAGCTGTATGGATCAAGAGGACCCACGCCACCAACTTTAGACCAACCTCCTCTTAATTTTGCATAACCAATTTTAGTTGATTTGATGTCAAATATTTCTGAAAGCACTAATGATCCAGAAACAGCTGGATAGAAGAAGGAATTGTTTTTAGAAGGCAATACAGAAGCCCAGTCATTTCTTCCTGAAAAGTCAACAAACGCATACCCTTTGTATCCAATTTGTCCAAATGTAAGTACACTGTTTATTCTTTGCTCAGTGTAATCAGAGTCAATACTTGGTGTAGTACCTGCTTTTACGTTAGATAAGGTAAACAAACCTGGTAATTCTAGACCTCCTGTTAATTCACCAACCATTCTTGTGCTCACGCGTGACATGGAGTTTACCCCAGCATTCAAACTAACAGTCCAATCTTCTGAAAGGTTTTTTTGGTAATTCAAAATAGCTTCTGAGTTAAGCTCAGTGTATCGTCTACCAATTTCAGCATAATATCCATCAATGTTCTCGTTTGATCCGATTTCGTTGCGAAGCGTTTCTCTTTGAGAATAATGGTCAATCATTAATTTCCCATTTAAATTCAAGTTCTCAGTGAATTTGTAATTGATATATGTATTACCAGTAATTCTGTCTTGATCAAAGGTGTTTTTGTTTGTTTCAAGATGCCAGTACGGGTTGTTTTGGAAATTGGTATTCCAGTTAGCAGGAGTACCTGCAGCTGGAGTATTTGCGCCCGCTAATGGGAAACTTCTCCAATCTTTAAGTGCTGGGAAATACACGTTACGTGCAGACCAAATAAACTGCTGTACCACATTCTGACTAGAGTAACCCACATTAGGAAGGTTTCCACTGTTGTTGTTGAAGTAGTTCATGCTGATTCCAGCCGTTAATTTTTTCCCAAGTGTCATGTTACCGTTGAAACCTACGTTGAATTTTTTGAATTCAGTAAAAGGAATCATCCCTTTTTCGTCACTGTTACCAATCGATAATCTGAAGTTTGAATTTTCTCCACCATTTAAAATGGTAATGTTGTTTGTTCTAGCTACTCCAGTTTCAAAGAAGTCTTTCACGTTGTTTGGTTGAGAAACCCATGGAGTAGGTTGACCTCCGTTTTTAAACGAGTCCCATTGTACAAATGACAATCCTCTGTCTAAAGCAGGTCCCCAGCTTTCATCCACACCGTCATTGTAACCGCCACCAGCACCATCAACGAACTCAAAGTAGTCAGAAGTTGCTCCTTGACCATACGAGTTTTGGTAGTTAGGAAGTACAAGTGGATTTGAAAACGTGGTATTTGAGTTAAATGAAACCTCAAATTTGTCTTTTTTCTTACCCGATTTTGTTGTAATCAAAATTACCCCTTTGCTCGCGCGAATACCGTACAAAGCAGCAGCAGTTGGTCCTTTTAACACCGTTACAGATTCAATATCGTCTGGATTGATACTAGCAGCACCATTTGGTAAATCTCTACCACCACTTGATCCAGAGTTTCCGTAACTTGTGTTGTCAAACGGAACACCGTCAATCACAAACAAAGCTTCGTTATTTCCAGTAATGGTTGACGCTCCTCTTAATACAATACGAGAAGAAGATCCTACCGCTCCTGATGAGTTTGTTACTTGAACCCCAGCTACTCGGCCAGATAAAGCATTAACTAAATTTTGCTCACGGGCTTCAGTAAGGGCATTTCCCTTCACTGATTGAGCAGCATAGGTTACCGCTTTCTCTGATTTTTTAACACCAAGTGCAGTTACGACTACGCCGTCAAGTTCAACAGCGCCATCTTTCATTACTACTTTCATTGGTCCACCTGAAAATACAACTTCTTGTGTTTTCATGCCAATAAAAGAGAAAACGAGTACATTACCTTTCTCGGCAGCAATTTTGAAGTTACCGTCGATGTCGGTTTGAGTCCCTTTAGACGACCCTTTCACAGCCACATTAACACCAGGAATGGGCATTCCACCTTGGTCATTAACAATGCCTGTCACAGGATTGTCTTGCGCAAACATGAGTTGCGTTACACATACTAACAGAAGCGTTAGTAATCCATTACATTTTAATTTCATTTGATAAAATTTTAAATTAGCTTCCAAATGTGAATTTTTTTTTTGTTAACACCAAATTTTTTGTTAAAAAACTTAACGTTTTGTTAATAACTAAAAAAAGGTTTTGAAGCTAATCTGAATCAAGGCGTTCTTGGTATCGAGTTGTTGTTTGGCAGTTGACCCCACTGCATAGAGTATACTCAACAAGCCATTTTTGTTTGCCAATTTGAGTCCAGTGCCTATGCCAGTAAGGGATTCATACTGTTCTGATATTGTTTTGTCTTGATAAAAACCATAATCTAACACGGATGACCAATACAGTGTTTGGCTTAAGTTTTTGCGGTATTCTACACGCGCCGCATTCAAAAAATTTCCTTGCAAGCTATTTTCGTTGAACCCAACTATGGAGTTAATTCCTCCGTAACGCAACAACTCATTAATTAAATAGCTTTTGCTTTGTAAATAATACAATTCATTCCGGACGAGTAGTTGGTTTTTGGTATTGATTTTCCAGTCTTTCATTAAATAGGAGGACATATAATATTGCCTATTTTTTTGGGTAGACGTGTTTCTGTTTCCTAAGCCAATAGTGATAGTCATCTTTGCTCGTTCTGGAAACACCAATTCCTCGTTTGAATAATCGGTATAGCTGTAGTTGGCAGTGGTAAATTGATTTGTAAAATCGGAGAGGGTTGCTAGATTTACGTTCTGGATATCGCTCGATTCAGTTGATTGATAACCCAAATAAGCCCGTTTGTTGAATCGAAACCAATAGCCCAGTTGCACGTCGGTTTTGGTGCGTTGAAAGGTGCTGTCTTGTTGAAATATCTGCAAATTTGCTTTGAGTGCCAGTGGACTTCCAAATAGATAGGGCAATTCAACTTGTCCAGCAAAGGTTTTTTGTAGGTTGCCGTTGCTTTTCCAATTTATTTCTATTGATTCACCCCGGTTTAATACATTCTGAAGAACCACATCAACATAGCCTGAAAGGACAATGTTTCTTGACTCGTTGTTGGAGAACCCAAGAAATCCATCAAAACTATTGGCGTTGCGTTTTTGTAAATATATATATAAGGAAGTGCTGTCTTTGGTAAATTGAATTTCTGGCGGTTTGATTTGTGTACAAAACGGGTAGGAGTCGAAGTCTTTTTTTATTCTCTTGGCCAGAGCTGCGTTAAAGGTGTTTTTTTGATACTGCTTGGTTAGGCTTTTTAGATGCCCAGCCGGAAAATTGGTGAATCCGCGAAGAACTAGTGCGTCTAATTTTCTGTTTTGCTCTGCCGTGTACTGCAAATTAGCTGTTATGTAATTGGAATGCTTTTCTATCGATACAAGTTGCAGCTTGGCTAATACTTGTCCGTTTTTTTCAAGATTTTTTAATCCACTCTCCAAGGCAGTTGTAATAGAAACATACGGAACTACGAGTGTGTCGCCCACGAGGGTGTAAGGGCTGTTTGAAAAAAGGGCTCGTTGCTCTCCACAATAGATGCGTGCTGTTTTGGTAAGTGATTTTAAATCAAAGTGCAACTCACAAATACTGTCATTGGGTTGCTTGAGTTTGGTGTAGGACGATTCCAAATACCCTTTTTTTTGAAGCGCTTCCATCAATTGGTTTCCCGCCTCAAGAGCAGATTCAAGGGATTCGTGTTGTTGTTTAACTGGGATTGAGTCTATAATTTTTTGTTCCTGTGCCGAATTGCTGCTCACACGCAAACGAATTGATTGCGCATGCGAACAGAATACGGCAAGTTGTAAAAGGCACAAAAAAATTAATTTTCTCAAAATAGTTGGGTTGATCCAATTTTCAAACGCAAAAAAACAGCTTTTCTTTTTAGGAATCACGTAAATTAAATTACGAAACTAGTTGAATGAAAATTAATGTTTTAAGATTTGTTTGGTTAAAAATAATTATTACATTTGCAACCCCGTAAAAAGCGGGAAATTTAATATATAAGTAATTTTTAGTATTAATTATGCCAACAATTCAACAATTAGTAAGAACTGGAAGAACTCAGATAACTAAGAAGAGTAAATCGGTTGCTTTAGATTCTTGTCCTCAACGAAGAGGTGTTTGTACGCGTGTTTACACTACAACTCCAAAAAAACCAAACTCAGCGATGCGTAAAGTAGCGCGTGTACGTTTGACTAACGGAAATGAAGTAAATGCTTACATCCCTGGTGAAGGACACAATCTACAAGAGCACTCGATAGTATTAGTTAGGGGTGGAAGGGTAAAAGATTTACCAGGAGTTAGATACCACATTGTGCGTGGTGCGCTTGATACATCAGGTGTAGCAGGAAGAACACAAAGAAGATCTAAGTACGGTGCGAAACGCCCAAAAGAAGCAAAAAAGTAAGTTAAAAACTTTTAAGAAAAAGACATGAGAAAAAGAGCGGCCAAAAAAAGACCCCTTTTACCAGATCCGAGGTTTAACGACCAACTGGTAACGCGTTTTGTGAACAACTTAATGTGGGACGGAAAAAAATCAACAGCTTTTAAAGTTTTTTATGATGCAATTGACATTGTAGAAAGCAAAAAGCAAGACGCTGAAAAACCAG
>Ga0315908_10003720_pt1 | contig 11063 bp, 6 predicted proteins | sample LakEriMetagenome_12_FD_203520 | JGI IMG/M metagenome (GOLD analysis project Ga0315908, IMG submission 203520) | Freshwater fungal communities from buoy surface, Lake Erie, Ohio, United States - Buoy 4 MA124 | ecosystem: Environmental > Aquatic > Freshwater > Lake > Lake biofilm | place: USA...
TTTAAATGTGATTCTCTTCAAAAAAATAGTCAAATAAAAAGTTAAGAAATTAAAGTTAAAAAAGATAACTAATAATTATATAAAACATTATAAAGAAATAAAAATACTTCAGTATAATAAAATAATTGTTAAAACAAAAATGTATAAAATAAAACAGCTTTTGATAAAATTTCTAATAAATTTTCTTAAAACAAAGATAATTAAAAAAAATAAAATAAATTATAAGAAAAAATATAATTTGAACTTAATAAAAGCAAAAAAAAAACTGAAATAAATTTAAATTTATAATAAAATTAAAAAAACTTATAACAAAATATTTAATAAAAATCAAATACTTAATAAACTGATACAAATTTAAATTGATTTTAAAATAGTTAGAGCTCAAGAGAATTTAATTTGAATATTTAAGAGAAAAACCCAATAGATTAGGATTTAAAGTATTATAAAGAAAGAACAATATATTTGTAAGATTAATTAAAAGTAAGAGATCTTGAAATTAAAAGATTATTAAATAAGTAGTTGGAAAATGAATAAAAATATTTTGAATAGCAACAAAGAATAAATAATTATCAAGAATCTATGAAATTATTATAAGAAAAAAATAATAATTTGATTAATAATACTTAAAGATAGGAAGAAAATTATTAGAAATTGTTATAAAAAAAGCAATTAACAAATTAGATCAATTTTTTATAAGAGAATTTAGAGTAATTTCAAAATAAAAATTTTTATAAATATAGAAGTTTAAGTAATGACTAATAAAAAGATAGTGAAGAATAAAAAAATGAATAATATTTAAAATACACTATGGATTAATTTAATATATAAAATAGTCAATAATTAATAGAGTAAAAATAATAAATAATAAAATAAAATAAAAGATATAAAAAGTTTATTTACATTCTTGAAAATAGTTTAGCTTAATTTAATAATTATAATATAAAAGCTGATGATTTAAAAAATCAACTTAAATAATTATGGCAGCATTTAAAACTTATATTTAATGAATACTGTTAAATTAAGTTTATACTTTAAAATAAAAAAAAAAATCTTGTTCAAAGTTCTCATAATATTTGATATTTTTATTAATTATATAAGTTTATTCATTTATAAATTTATATAAAATTTTAAATAAAATTGAGAATTTATTATATTTTAAAAGGAATATATGTAAGACAAATAACAGGAAATTGAATAACTTAAATAAAGAATTGTCCTTTATTTTTTAAAAAGTAAATAATATTAATATATTTAAGGCAAAATAGATCTTATAAACTATTTAAATATGCATTACAAAAATTAATCCTTAGATATTGAATAATTGATTAATATTTTGTAAGAAGTTGGATTAAACATTGAAATTGACAAAAGACAAATTTTCAAAGAACTTTTATGTCATTAAGATAATAACAAAATGCTATTTTATGATGTAATAACAAAGATAAATAAGTATATTTTAAACTTGAAAGTTTATGATAGTACTGATGAAATATTGGAAGAACTTTACAATATAATTTTAATTGAGTCTGATTTTGATATTGAAAGTTATTTTGAATAGAAAGCTTATAACGAATAGTGTTTAAGTTATAATTAATTTTAAGATATTTTAATATAGCACTAAATAATTATATATGATATTTGTTTGTAATCTTTAATTAAAATATTAGATCCTCTTTAAAAATCTTACATCCCTCTTTAAAATTTATACAAATCATTTGATATTGCTATTCAAAAAGATTTAGCTAAATTCTCAAAAAATATAAATAATCTTGATTAAGATTAAATTGAAAAACTATACTTCTAATTATTAAAATATTAAAAATAACCAAATTTGATTGATGTAATCTAAATGTAATTAGTTTTATTAAAGTATTAAATCAAATTAACTATAAAGCAGATTTATTATTTAAGTTAGTATTCAAAAAGTTTAGATTGAAATTCATCTCTTATTTACTATGATATTTTTTTAAAGTTTTATAAAGAATTAAAAATTAATGATATTAATCATCAAAGTTTTATCGGAATAAGAGAAGTTTTTTAAAAAGACTAAAATAGTATAGCACTAATTTTAAAGTAAATAAAAGAAAAAGTAAAGCTAAATAGTTTTGAAGAAATGTATAGATTGATAGACAATAATAATAATGGAAAAATAGATATTAGTTAATTTTATTAATTTTTTAGGGAGAAAAATATCAGTGTTGATTAAGATTAAATTTGGTAAATTTTCAATGTTATTGACATTGATAATAATGGATTTATAGAAAAAAAAGAATTGGAAGAGTTTTTTAATAAATATGTTTTCATTAAAACAATAACTAAAGAATAAATTGATCTTAATGATATTCAAAATCACTTTGAATGTTAGTTTCTTATATAATTATAGAATTTTTAATAGAAAAATAAAATTTAAAATTACTTTAATTATTTAAAATAACACTATATTGATATATTTATTTTCAAATAAAAAGCAGCATTTATTGGAGTTGAAATTAATAATTAAGTAATTTTTTATTTTATATTATCTTTTTATACTATTTTATCTTTATCAATATAAATTTTTAATTTAGTTTCAAATATTAATTGAAAGCTTTACTGAAAAAGACAGCTATATAAATTAAAAAGATTTGTTTATTTATTTAAATAATAAATATGAAATATTTTTAAAAGAAAACAATACAAATTTTAGTGTAGAATTAATTTATTCTTTAATATATGAGTAATTTAAATTTTATTATTAATAGAAATATTAAATAAATTTAATCATAAATAATTGAAAATAAAATTAATTGCTATTAAATTGAATTAAATGAATTTAAACTTATATTGATTTAACTAAATTTAATAAATTAGAAAATTGAATAAGAAGTAAAATTATTTTTAATATTTAGTTAATTGATTTGTATGAATAATTGATTGATAATAAAAATATTAACATAAAAAAATTAATAAAGATGATTTAAAAAAGTTAAGATGCTATTTAATTTAAATCAAAATTGTTAAATTATTTTATTAAATTGAAACTCGAATAATTTTATTGAGATTTTAAATAGATTTTATTTTTTTAAAATTATAACTCTTAGTAAATTCATTATCATTAATTTATTGCTATTCTATAAATAAATAATATTCATTTTGAAAAATATTTAAATGAAATAGAGAAAATTTATTTAGATAAAAGCTATAATTTTCTTATTTATAATATTAAGTAAGATATAATTCTTTTTGAAAATAAACAAAAATAAATTTCGATATTAAATGATTAAAAAACTTATATGTTGATATTCAATTTAAAAAAATCAGAAAAAAACTAAATAAGCCTGGATTAATTTTTATAATTTTTAGAATAATTAAATTTAAACTTTATTTAATTTAAAAATTTTATTTAAAATTAAGATACAATATTAGACGTTAAAAATATAATTAAATATTTAAAAAGCACATTAAATCAATCACAAATTAACATTGAATAGTTTTAAAATATTTTATAATTATTATAAGAATTTAATTCAGATAATTTTTAAATTTTGAAACATAAAATATAAAATAAATAATTAAATGATATTTAAAATATAATAATTAGATAGTTAAATGAAAATTAATTTTAAGATATAATAAAATAATTCAAAAATAATTTTTATTTGTATATTTTTAAATATATGAGTAAAAATTAAATAAACTTAAATTAGTTTTTTGCTTATATTATAAAAGACGAAAATAAAAACATTATAAAATTTAAAGATTTTAAAAATCTTATAGATATTATTAAATAATTTTAGGAATAAAATTAATAAAGTGAAAATAAATTATTAGTTTTAGCACAATAATATTCAGAATAAATATTTAATTTATTAGATAAAGAAAAATAATTCTAGATTGATTTTTAAAATTTTAAAAATGAAATTTATGATTTCAATTAAATTTACTTTAAAAATATAAGTTATAGTTTTAAAAAAATTAAATTTGAATATTAATTTAATATTTAAGATAAATAAATCAAAATTAAGAAGCAATTAAAAATGCATTTACACGGCTTAAATCTATTTTTAGAATAAAACTATATAATTGTTTTATATTAATATATTATAGATAATAACTTGAATTAAAATTGTAATGGCTTATTTTAATTACTTAATAAAATAAATCAGCACTATAATAATAATAAAATTCTAATTAAAATTGATGAATTTTAAGTCAAATATCAAAATATAAATTTCTAAAGTTTTATTTAATTTTAACAAAAAGAATTGTTTTCAATTTTTACATTTTTTGATTAATATAGCTAAGGTTTAATAAGTAGATGAAATTATGATTTGATTATGAGTCTGTTAGTTATTAAAGATTTTAATTTAGAAAACAATATTTTTTAATTATACGATTATTACAAAACACTATATTTTGATTATTAATAATTCATTTTTGATTTGTAGTTTTAATAAAAAAATTAAGATAAATTAGAATTTTTAGATCTAAGAAAATATTATTAATTATAAAATATATAAATATAAATTTAAATTAACTAAAATATTCATTAAAACGATTAAATAAAAATTTATTAAACTAATACTTAACTTAATAACTAAATATAAAATATCAAATAAATTGAAGATTTAATTTAAATTTATGAAAACTTAAAGATTTATCTTTAATAATATGATTACAAAACGATATTTTTTCATTATATTACAAATGATAAATAAATTAATTAATTTATGTTTTTAGATAATAATAATATATTATTAGTTTGGAATTTAGAATAATAAGATTTAAAATTTTCATATATAAATTAACAGCAATAATAAATCTTTTATTATTCTGAATTATTATTTAATTATTATCAAAATAATTTAAAAATAATTTTTGATAAAATTTTATAAAAATTTATTTAAAATATTAATATAGATTAATTAATGAATGAATTAATCAATTCTAATTCAAATTATATATTAATTAAAAATATTAATAATAATCAAGAAATAATAAAACAAATAATAAAAAAACATTTATTTTTGAAAGATAATTTGATTTATGATTAATTAGTATTTTATGTAGATAAATTAATTCAAAAACTAAATAATTAAATTATAGATAAAAAAAAATATAATCTATCAAATTAAATATTAGAGGATAAAATTTTCATTATTTAAATACGTTTAATAAAATTATAATATAATTAAAAAATATAGGGATTAAAAATATTATAATAAAAAAACTAAAAAATGGAATAAAATATTTATAATTATTTTTTTTTTTTAGGTTTTTAAGTTGAACATTAATTATGTTAGCTGATATACAATAAAATATTAAATTAAAATGCAAAATCTTTTATTGATTAATTTAAATAAATTTTTATTGATTAATACGAAAATTATGATTATAAAATATAAAAAATCTTAAAATAAAATACTTTTTAAATTAAAGAATTTTAGAAAAAAATATAAAATAAATCTATTTAAAAATTAGAAGATTTATAAATATTGCCTATTATATTTAATACTGATCAAATAAATTTCATTAAATAGTTTTATGGAGATAACTTATTTATCAAAATTATTATTTCTTTAGAATAAGAAAATTAATAGTAAATAAATGAAGAAAAAATGAAGATAGATATATATTCTTAAATATACTAATAATTAAAATAATATAATATAAACATACTATAATATTTTAAAAACTATGATCAATAATAGTAAGGAATTATATTTGATAAAGATTTATTCAAAAAAATTATTTAAAGTATAATTTAATTAGATGATTAAAATTTAGATTTAATTTTTTAAAATGGATTTAGATATGAGTAATTTTGTTATTAAATAAAATGTCCGTTTGATATAATTAAACTTTAATTTGACTTTATTAATTATTTTAAATATAATCACATACCGTTTAATTAAATTTAAAATCTATATCTGAATAAATTTTAAAGAGATTTTTTTTCATATGATGAATTTAATAGTTTATTAATAATGGTTGATTAAGGATTAGATGAAATTTAAAGATTTAATATTTGTTTATTTTTAGATCAATAATTTACATAAACAATAAGATTCGAATTAATACAAAATATAATTTTTGATTTTAAATTTGATTTTTACAAAAACTTACTTTAAAATTATTTTTAAAAAGAAAATATGTAAGATTAATTGAAATAATTGAAATACTTATACATATAATATAAATATTAAAATGACTTTAAGCTTAATTAAATAACAAATTATATTAAGTAAGAATAAAATAAATAGTAATTTAATAAAGAAATAAATGATATTTTAAATTTTAAATATTAAATAAATGGACATGATGTTATGGATGTTGCAAACTTTAGAAATTTAGTTTGCAAAATTTTAAATGAAAATATAGTAAAAAATGAGAACTACTAAGTATTGGAAAATTTTTTAAAATACTAAACTCATTATATTGATATTTAGATGTTCAAAATGTTATTGGGTTTAGATAAATGAAAATATTATAAAAATAAGATAATAAAAAGATAACTAAATACTCTATATATATAATTATAATAATCATTATTATTATTAATGATTGTTATTAGTATTTTTATTTTTAATGATTTTAATTTGTGAAATATGTTCGTAATGTTTCTATGAAAACTTTCTAATAATAGACTATAATCCAATATTGTGAATATTTTCTAATAAAAGGCATAAATCAGAAGTTACAATCCTCAACTAATTTTCATTATAATGAGTGAGCTAAACCATTGTATTAGACCAATAAGGAGTCTACTTAAATAGCTTCATAGCCATAAAGAGAGCAGCAGCAGCTATAAGACTAGGTTTGTACTTATTATAACTAAACTCTAACTAAGATAATTCAATAAGATATCTTCCCAAAAATACTATTTTCCTAATCTATTTCTCCTAACTAGTAAATTCTTTTTTTTCATTGAAATCTTCATCCTTCTTTCTAATTTCATTTGCCATCTATCCCAACCCTGCCCTATGGATGAACAATTCATAGAACTCCAAGACAGTAGGGGAAGTTAATCTGAACTATAAGACGATAAGAATCTGACTCTCCATGTTTAGCATTTAGATTTTAGTGTAAGTCTTATCAGTAACTTCCACAAACCTATTCATATCTGGAGGATAGATCTCTTGATACTTACTCACCATAAACAGAGCAGTAATCCCTAATAATTGTAACTCATTCTTCTCAATCTATTTAATGCACAGGTATCTATCGATAATGTTAAGAGTAAGGAATAGAGTCTAAGGCAGAAGACGGAAACTCTGATGTACATCTGATAACCAATCAATCAAGATTGCTCTCATCTTTAAATTTATTTTTTATTAAACTTGATTAAACATTAATGTATCCATCATGTACTCTCCTTCTATTTTTTACATGTTCTTTATGATATCTTCTCTATATTCCTCTAATATGTCTTTGCTCTTTATTTATTACTTTATTACACTCTTTCTCCTCTTACTTTATATGTAACTATCTTCTTATTCTGTTGATTAATAGTTACCCATAGAATTCATTCTCACATGTTACTATTATTATTACTGTTATTATTATTATTATTATTATTATTGTTGTTGTTGTTATTATAAATGTTAACTTAATTATTGAAAGTGTTGTTGCTATTTCTTGAAAATCTCTTAAAATGATTGAGTCTTGCATTGAATTTCTAAATGATTGTAAGGTTATTATTCATATACTTGACTGTTACTTTATTTGCTGAAAAACTACATACTAGCTTGTTTTTAGTGTAATTGTCTAGGAGGTAAAATTGGTTATAAGAATTATCCTGATAATTTATAAGCTTGCTATTTATAATTCATGTTTTGTAAATCCCTCCCAAATTGTCTTTGGTTTTGTTCTTAAATTATTTGGTTGTTTTGTATTAATTTTTTATTCAGTTGGCTATTCTTTTCTATACTTTCTTTTTATGAGTTATTTTCTTGATACCTTTGGCTTTCATTGCTTGTCCTTCTTTTTATTTTTTATTATTCTTGTTATTACACTCTTAAGTTTCTTATTTCCATTTAAATTCAAATTATATTATAATAACGATTGCCAAAATTATATATAATTAATCAATATTTAAATTCAAATTCAAAATATAATCACTTTCAACCTATTATTATAAAATATACACAAAATATAAAAAGAATATATAATAATTAATAAAATAAACATATAATAATAATATTATTTAAATTGAATTGAATATTTAAAATAGATATTATATTAAATAATATTATAAAAATAGAATTAATGAGTGATTTTAGTGATACTTGTAGTGAGACGTATAATGATAACATAATAAAAGTATTGAAAACTGACAAACTTCGTTATTAAAGCAAAGGATATGGGCTGATATCAGCAAGCATAATGGTGTTCGTATTTTTTTACTTCATTCCAGACTGGAGTAAAGAATTATGGTTTTATCTTATGAATATATGTGGATATGATGGTTCAAACAGTAAAGATGAGATGTTTAGATTCAAATTCTATTTAGTTATGGTACTAGGAGGTCACATTGTATAAAAAAATAATATAAATTATATATATAATTAAAAGATAAATAAAAATAATAACAAAACAAAACAATAATAATATAAAGATATTTTTTGCAACTGGACAACTGATGTTCCTTTTCCTTTACAAAGCTAAAATAGGATGGTTTGAAAAATATAAAGTGAATCCTACTCGAGCATGGCCCTGGGATAAAGACTATTAGTTATGGCGAATTCAACTAAAAAAATCATTATTAGCAATAGGTATAAATTAATTCATCCACTTAATCCTTATGATATTTGATTAGTTAGTCTTATAATCAGTTAACATGAGGATGGATCTTTAAAGTTGGCCTTCCAAACAAGAAATATTAAAACAAATTGTATTCTTCATGATAATGGAAGATTTCCTATTTTATTGGTCACACCGTTTCCTTCATTTAGATTTCATCTATCCTTATATCCACAAAAAACACCACGAATTTAAGGATACTATTTCTATTGCAAGTGAGTATGCTCATCCTATTGAAGCTATAATTGCGAATATTATACCTACTTCTTTAGGTTTTAAATTGTTAGGAGATAAGTGTCATTTATTTACAATTGTTATGTGGCTGGCTTTGAGGATCACAGAAACCATTGATGGTCATAGTGGTTATGAGTTTAGTTGGAGTCCATTTAGGTTATTACCATTTAGTGGTAGTAGTGATTCTCATTCTTATCATCATTCTCATAATATTGGCAATTATTCTAGTTTTTTTACCTTCTGGGACACTATTTGTGGAACTTCAAAACATTATTAAATTTATACTACCAAGAAGAATTAAAGGCTCAATAAATAAGCAAACAAATTATTAAATACTAAAAATTAATGACCATCTTTATTTATATATTAATTTATTATATTTTCAATCAATTTCGTAATAGTCAATTTAGTTTTACAGATCTTAAATTCCTTCATATATTATCTCTTTGTCTATTCATAATATAAATATTATCAATTATATATTATTAATATATTAATAAAAAATATTATCAATATTGTTCATATGTTATCTTATATTTAAAAATATATTAAGAATAAATTATGAATTTTTATTTGTTACTGTTAATATCATTCTTGATAAACTAATTAATAGGTAAAAATGGCAATTAGTGATAAGAATCAAATAAAGATTTAAGGTAGAAAGCAAAAATAGGATGAGAAAAAATAACAGATTCAAACGGAAATGCCTGTATCATTTAATCTTTATACTAAGATTTAATATTTTTTTAGAATAAATTTAAAAGATATTATTCTGTATAATAAAGATTCTAATCTTGTTTGATATTAATGTTTTATGTATTAAGGAATTAGTTAATATATTGTAATTAAGAAGAATCAAAAATGCCTTTGAGAAAAAAACCTTCATTGAAAGAGGGAGTTTTATTTTAGCAAGTGTGTTGCTGCAAAAATGAATTAGAGAAATTATAAGAATGATTTTATTTGAAGTTAAAAATGGAATTGGTAAAATATTAGGGATCAGAATTGGCTTAAGTATAATAATGAATATTAGTAGGTAATTTATAAGCAATATTAAAGAAATTGATTTACTTAAACTATATCAATGAATCTTAATAAGTTGAAAAGTTATCATTATGGATATTTTTGAGTCTATAAGGCATTGTGATATTACTAATAAGAGGAGCGATAGAGAGAAAGAGCATTTCAGGATTATTGATTACTATATCAAGATTGAAATAGTTGGTATTCATTTATTATATTAAATGATCAATATAAATGGGAATAACCATCTAATTTGACTCGAATCTATTAATAGCACTAAAACTCAATACTTCATTTATTACTTGCATTTACTAAACTGTCTGTGACTCATGCTTTTTATTGAAAATGGGAAGGATCAGGCTATAATTCTTCACACATTCTTCATTTATTTTTTCTATTAATTAATTGCTTAAACTTCCAAAACCACTATCACTATCCACCAAATATTAAAAACTAGGCACATAATCTTCACTTTCTATTAATTTTCTTATCTTATCAAAGAATTCTTCCAAATCTTCTTCACCTTTCAATAACTCCTTACCCATCAAATAGTTATCGAATTCGTAATTAAAACTATTTTTTATTATTTTTGTCTAATTTAAATTTACAAATCTGTCATTATACTCACATAACTTTTCTTTATTTAATTTGTCATCTATGCTTTGATAATTTACTTCCACGTTTTTATTGTTATATATCATATCTTTTAAATTCTTTTCATTATTGTATTACTTTATGTAGTAATTTTGGGCATCCAAGTAATTGAGATTGCTTTTGAAATCATAAAATACTGCTCTCGCTTTCAGTTAATCTATTTCATTGTTTTTATATTAATTATAATTCTAAAAAAATGCTTAATGGTTTACTTGATCTTAGTCTTCTTCTAGAAATTAGTTACTCTAAATAATTAAATTTATTTTTTCTTACTTCGAAATAAAATAAACTTGAAGCTAATTAGGTAGATTTAGGACCAAAGCAAATTGTTGTTATATTTTGATTATTCTGCATCTTTATTATTCTGTTTTATT
>Ga0315908_10003721_pt1 | contig 11059 bp, 10 predicted proteins | sample LakEriMetagenome_12_FD_203520 | JGI IMG/M metagenome (GOLD analysis project Ga0315908, IMG submission 203520) | Freshwater fungal communities from buoy surface, Lake Erie, Ohio, United States - Buoy 4 MA124 | ecosystem: Environmental > Aquatic > Freshwater > Lake > Lake biofilm | place: USA...
AACACAAAAAAAATAGTCCCGACTTTCGGGACTATTTTAATTTATCTATAATTGGATTATTTATTCAATTTACTCGTCTTCTTACTGTATAAGAAGTACACAAATAAGCCTACAATCATCCAAATAAATGCCACTTTAAGCGTTTGCATGTCTAGCGCAAAAATCATCGCTAAGCAAATCACTGCACCTAAAATAGGAACCAATGGCACCAAAGGTGTTTTGAAAGGACGCTCCATTTCTGGTGATTTACGTCTTAAGATCCAAATACCTAAGCTTACTAATACGAAAGCAAATAGGGTTCCAAAACTTGTTAAATCACCTGCCACACTTCCAGGAACGAAAGCAGCAAATAGACCCACAAATACAAATAGGATCCAGTTAGATTTATAAGGCGTTTGGTATTTAGGGTGTAAATCGCCAAATGCTTTTGGCAATAAACCATCCTTACTCATTGAATAAAAAATACGGCTTTGTCCCATCAACATCACTAAAATCACAGATGAGAAACCTGCTAAAATTGCAACCGTTACTGCAGTGGCTAACCAGCCATAACCAGTCATATAAGTCGAAATAGCGTAAGCAACAGAGGCTTCTCTTCCTTTTTCTGGATCTACGAAATCCGTCCAAGGTGCAACACCTGTTAAAACGTGGCCAAATAAAATATAAAGTATGGTACAAACCACCAAAGAACCTAGAATACCAATTGGCATATCTCTTTTTGGATTCTTAGCTTCTTGCGCAGCAGTTGAAACCGCATCAAAACCAATAAAGGCAAAGAATACAATTGCAGCCCCACCCAGTACGCCACCCCAGCCATGCTTAAAGGCGCCGGAATAATCTGCAATCACTTTACCTGCACTATCTGTCACAGCAGCTTGACCTGCAGGGATTAAATAAGGAGTGTGGTTTTCAGGCTTGATAAACTGCCATCCCACCGCAATAAATATGATTACAATGGCCACTTTGATAAATACAATCACAGCATTTACCATAGCGGATTCTTGAGAACCTTTAATCAATAATAAAGTCAACGCTAAAAGGATGATCAAAGCAGGCGCATTCATGATACCAGAATGTGCCACACCCATACTATCGGTGAAACTTTCAAACGGACTATGGCTCCATTCATAAGGTATGGCGCCTCCCGTCAGCTTATTGAGGTATTCACTCCAAGCAATAGATACGGTTGCAGCTCCTAACGCATATTCCATAATCAAGGCCCAGCCAATGATCCAAGCCACTAACTCACCCATTGTCACATAAGAATAAGCATACGCACTTCCTGCAATAGGAATCATCGCAGCAAATTCTGCATAACATAAGCCTGCAAATGCACAACCTACAGCAGCAATAATAAATGATATTGTAACTGCAGGTCCTGCTGCTTGACCAGCTGCTGCAGCAGTTCTTACAAATAAACCAGCACCAATAATGGCACCAATACCTAAGGCAATTAAATTACCTGCGCCAAGGGTTCTTTTTAATCCCTTGCCTCCGTCTTCGGATTGAGCTAACATAGCTGCCAAATCTTTCTTTCTAAATAAACTCATAATATAATTGGTTTCTATTTGAGCTGAAAAGTAGCATTTTTTTTGCAATTAAAGATCGGTTTTTGCTAAAAAAAGGGCAAACTCAAATTTTGTAGACGTCTATTTTTTTAGAACTTATGTGGTATATTGCAGCACTAAGCAAGCTATGAAAAAATCTAACAAACTAACCGTATACATTGTCATTGCGATGTTGGCTGGTGCTATATTGGGCTACTTTATACACGAGAGTAAAGACCAAACAATGATTGATGGTTTTGCAAAAAACGTCAAACTTTTAACCACCATCTTTTTAAGATTGGTTCAAATGATCATCGCACCATTGGTGTTTACGACATTGGTTGTTGGAATTGCAAAATTGGGGGATCTTAAAACGGTTGGACGTGTTGGTGGAAAGGCTTTGTTATGGTTCTTGTCTGCTTCCTTAATTAGTTTATTAATTGGCTTAGTGTTGGTGAATCTATTAAAGCCAGGGGAAGGATTGGATTTAACAGTAGGGGATAGTTCGGGCGTGAAAGATTTAATGGGTAAGACACAGTCCTTTAGTGTGATCAATTTTGTGGAGCACGTGTTTCCGAAAAGTATGTTTGAAGCCATGGCGACCAATGAAATTTTACAAATCGTCATCTTTAGTATTTTCTTTGGTGTTGCTGCTGCTGCCATTGGAGAACCGGCAAAAGGATTTATCAAGGCACTAGATACAGTGGCGCATATCATTTTAAAAATGGTAGGCTATGTGATGAACTTTGCGCCATTGGGTGTTTTTGGCGCCATTGCTGCAGTGATTGCAACAAAGGGGTTAACCATATTTTTATTTTATGGTAAATATTTATTGTACTTTTTAGTAGGGATTGGCGCCTTGTGGGCGGTGCTTTTAGGTGTTGGCTATTTGATTTTAAGAAATCGTGTACCCTCCTTGTTAAAACATATAACCACACCATTGGTGATTGCTTTTAGTACAACAAGTAGTGAAGCGGTATTCCCAAAATTAACCGAAGAGTTGGAGCGATTTGGTTGCAAGGATAAAATTGTTTCTTTCATCCTGCCACTGGGTTATTCCTTCAACTTAGATGGCAGTATGATGTACATGACTTTTGCGAGTATGGCCATTGCACAAGCATATGGCATCCATTTAGATATTGGAACGCAATTAACCATGTTAGTTGTGTTGATGTTAACGAGTAAAGGAATTGCGGGTGTACCAAGAGCATCATTGGTTGTTGTTACAGCGACTTGCGCGATGTTCAATATTCCTCCAGAAGGGATTGCATTAATATTACCTATCGATCATTTTTGTGACATGTTCCGTTCTGCCACCAATGTATTGGGGAACAGCTTAGCAACCACTGCTGTAAGCAAATGGGAAGGGGAATTAACAGAACCACAACAAGTTTAATTTTATACCATCTAACATGATCATATTATTAGAAGCTTTTCATTGGAGTCAGTTGTTACAGCCTCAGTTTTATATTGAGCATGGTGGTTTATGGCTGCTGTTACTAGTGGTTTTTGCAGAGACTGGATTGTTTGCCGGCTTCTTTTTGCCTGGAGATAGTTTATTGTTTGTAGCAGGTATTTATTGTGCACCGTTGGCCGCTGAAATTTATGCGTCTAATAATGAATGGATTAATTTAGGCATTCTATTCATATTTATTTCTACTGCAGGTATTTTAGGTAACTACGTGGGCTACCTCTTTGGTCATAAAGTAGGTCCTACCATGTTTGATTGGAAAGAAAATCTTTTTTTCAAGAAAAAATATTTGATACAAGCAGATGAGTTTTATCAAAAACACGGGGGAAGAGCCATCGTCATCGCAAGATTCATCCCTATCATAAGAACATTTGGTCCAATTATAGCAGGTATCGTAAAAATGGATAAATCTAAATTCATGTACTTTAATGTCATTGGTTGTTTAGCTTGGGTGGGAAGTATGCTTTGTTCCGGGTATTTTTTACAGTCTTGGATTTTGGCTCGTTTTAATTTTGATTTGAAAAATCATTTAGAAGTGATTGTATTGGGGATAGTAGGTATTACTACATTGCCAGTAATCATTAATGTGATTTCTCATCGCGTTAAAAAATCCTAAGTAATATTTTTTTGCATGAATAATAAGCAAATTGGACTTTTTTCTTTGCCTGTTTTTGTAGCAGCATTAGGTTATTTTGTAGATGTATATGATTTGTTATTATTTACTATTGTTCGCCAACCAAGTGTACTTGCAGTTGGATCCACATTAGAAACTATTATTGTAGATAGTGCGCATATTATTAACTGGCAAATGTCAGGCTTATTAATTGGTGGTATTTTATGGGGCGTGATTGGAGATAAGTTGGGTAGACTAAAAGTATTATTTGGTTCCATTCTTTTATATTCTGTCGCGAATATTGTTACAGGCTATGTTCAAACGGTAGACCAGTATGCGTATTGCAGATTCATTGGAGGCATTGGTCTTGCCGGGGAATTAGGAGCGGGTATTACATTGGTATCCGAAATGTTACCAAAAAATAAAAGAGGTATTGGCACTTCAATGGTGGCTGGGATTGGCTTATCTGGTGCCGTCTTTGCTTATTTTACTTTTAAGTACACGCAGGATTGGAGACTATGTTATAAAATTGGTGGAGGATTGGGTTTCTTTTTATTGATTTTACGTGTGCGTGTGGCCGAGTCCTTTATGTTTGAGTCAGTTAAATTGAGCAATGCTGTGAAGGGTAATTTCTTTATGTTTTTTACTTCTTACAAAAGATTTTCAAAATACATTAAAGCCATTTTAATTGGATTGCCAACTTGGTTTGTAATAGGTGTCATGGTGAACTATAGTAATAAATTTGCTACCGGATTATATGGAGATAATTTAATTGATTCAGGTAGGTCTGTGATGTTTGCCTACATTGGTATTGCAGTGGGAGACCTATTAATAGGCTGGGTGAGTCAATATTTTGAAAGCAGAAAAAAGGCATTGTTCTTATTCTACATGATTAGTATTATAGGAATGATTTTATTCTTTAGCGCTTTCAACAATAGCGATAGTAGAATGTATGCCATATGTGCTTTCCTAGGCTTTAGTACTGGTTATTGGGCCATCTTTAATCAAATGGCAGCAGAACAATTTGGTACTAATTTAAGAGCCACTGCAGCAACGACTATCCCCAATATGGTGCGTGGCGCTTTACCATTGATTAACTTTTTATTTTTAGACATCTTGCAAAAGTCAATGGGCTGGACCATTGTGCAAAGCGGTATTGTTACTGGATGTATTGTGATGGGCATTACAATCATCGCATTTATTTTTACAGAGGAAACTTACCATAAGGATTTAGATTTTATTGAGCAGGACCGCACTTTGCCGTAGTTGATATTTTTTATACATCGCAATCGATTAAATTGTTAAGCAATATGCGCTTATTATTCATCCGTTTTTCATCTATAGGAGATATTGTTTTCACTACTCCAGCAATACGTTGCGCCAAGCAGCAGATTCCGGGTGTAGAGATCCATTTTTTAACAAAGATGGCTATGAAAGCGGTGACCGTTGCCAATCCGTATATCGATCATTTTCATTACTTGAACAAAGACATAAATGCTACAATCCATCAGTTAAAGGCATGTAATTTTGACTATATCATTGATTTGCATAAAAATTATAGAACCTACAAAATTCAAAAGGCATTGGGTGTGCCAATGCTATCTTATAAAAAGTTGAGCCTTGAAAAATTTTTATTGACCAAGCTGCATCTTAACTATATGCCTTCCAGACATATAGTAGATCGCTCTTTAGATACTTTATCCGCTTTAGCTGTAGTGAATGACGGTAAAGGCTTGGATTATTTTATACCAAAAGAAGCTGTGCTACAATCAAATGCCTTGCCGGACGCTTTTGCAGCTGGTTATATCGCATTGGTGATAGGCGCATCCTACGCCACAAAAAAATTACCTGTTAATGCATTGCAAAACCTTTGTCATAAAATTCCATATCCAATTGTTTTAATTGGGGGAAAGGAGGATGAAGCAGAAGGTGCTGCTGTGGAGGCAATTAACCCTATTAAAATATATAATGCTTGCGGAAAATTTAATTTACATGAATCCGCTATTTTGGTAAAACAAGCAAGAACGGTGATCTCACACGACACTGGGTTTTTATACATTGCTTGTGCTTTTCATAAAAAGACCGTGGCTATTTGGGGTGCTACTTCTCCGGCTTTACAAGTAGAACCTTATTATCCAGCAGCACAACAAGTCAATCAACCAACTTTGAACACAAATACTGCGCCTGCTATTTTGAATCATAATGAAATGTATTTTAATGCAATCGTTCCGAATCTACCATGCCAGCCTTGTTCCAATTATGGGTCTAAGCATTGTCCGCAAGGGCATTTTGCTTGCATGAAACAACAAGACCTGCAATCTATCGCAGATAAAGCGATTGCGTACTTTAAAGAAACATAGTATTATTTATCTCTTTCCCTTTAGTGCAATTTCAAGTTCGTCGAAGTAGTATGTTTATATCTATTTACTATTTAAACAATAAAGCCTCGCATTGCGAGGCTTTATTGTTTATGTTCAAGTACAAAGATTATAAAGTCTTTAATACGTCGTTCATGCTTCTAACAGCATCCGCACTCTTATTGAATGCTGCTTGCTCGTCTGCAGATAAATCCATCTCCACAATCTTTTCCCATCCATTCTTTCCAATCACAACTGGTACGCCTAAGCAAATATCATTTTGACCATATTCGCCGTTTAAGCTTACGCAACAAGTGAATAATTTCTTTTCGTCACGCACGATACTTTCTACCAATGCAGCTCCTGCCGCACCTGGTGCATACCAAGCAGAAGTGCCTAATAATTTAGTCAAAGTAGCACCACCCACCATGGTATCATTGATAATTTGTTCCTGTTGCGCCTCGCTCAAGAATTTTGTTACCGAAATGCTATTTAAAGTTGCATGCTTGATTAAAGGAATCATAGTGGTATCTCCGTGTCCACCAATCACAATGGCGTTTAAGTCAGAAGGGCTACAGTTTAAATGTGCACTTAATTGATATTTGAATCTAGCACTGTCTAATGCACCGCCCATTCCAATGATTCTATTTTTTGGTAATCCAGAAGACTGCAATGCTAAATAAGTCATTGTATCCATTGGGTTGCTAATCACAATTAAGATGGCGTTTGGAGAATGCTTTAAAATATTTTCACAAACACTTGTAACGATATCAGCATTGGTGCCAATTAATTCTTCTCTTGTCATACCTGGTTTACGAGGTAAGCCAGAAGTAATTACAACCACATCTGAATTCGCTGTTTTAGTATAGTCATTTGTACTTCCGATAATGCGTGTATCAAAACCGATTAATGCAGCAGTCTGCATCATGTCCTGAGCTTTACCCTCTGCAAAACCTTCTCTTATATCTAATATAACCAATTCAGAAGCCAATTCTTTACGTGCAATATTATCTGCACAAGTTGCTCCTACAGCACCAGCACCAACAACAGTAATTTTCATATCTTTTAATTTTAAGTTTTGAACTAGAATTTATCGGGATAAAGTTAGTTATTTGCCTCCTATTAATTTCAGTAATTCTGGCACTTTTACCCCTTGTTCGTAAACTTTTAACAATTGACCTTTATCGTACATTGCCACAAACGGGGTCATTCGAGGTCTAAAGAATACCGGGATCGAAAATTCTGGGTCTCTACCTACAATGACATTAGATTGTTTGTCTAAACCATATTTAATTGCAAAAGCTTTAATATCAGCCATTTCCTTATAGCTATTCCAGATAAAAAAAACCGACTTGAATTTGTCCGCATTCTTAGTTAACTCAGCTGCTTCCTCTTGGCAATGAGAACAGTCTGGGCTAAAGATGATGAAACAAGTATACCTGGTCTTTGGAATCTGCGTATTGCTAAAGGATTTTCCTGTGGTCAAATTAAGGGTGAATTTTGGAATGTTTTTATCTTTCAAAAAAGGGGCATTGGGGTCAATATTGGATTGAGCAGACAAAGACATTGAAGCAAATAAGCTTACAAATAATACAGTTAGTAGGGTTGCTATTTTTTTCATAATTTATTTTTTTTGTGCCATCATACGCATGGCTTTTGCGTCTTGTAAAAATCCAGAAGCGAAGATAAAATCATTCAATAATTTATTTTGACTAAAAATGATATCTTGATTACTGCCTTCCCATTCTTTTTTTCCTTTGTTTAGGTAGATGATGTATTCGCCTATTTCCATCACGCTATTCATGTCATGAGTAACTACAAGGGTTGTGATATTGAATTCCTTTGTTAATTCTTGAATCAATTGATCTATGACAAGAGATGTTTGCGGATCTAAACCAGAATTTGGTTCATCACAGAATAAATATTTTGGCTCTAATACCAGTGCACGAGCCAGACCAACGCGCTTTTTCATCCCCCCGCTTATTTCTGAAGGAAATTTTTCATTGACGCCTGTTAATTGAACACGGGCTAAAATTTGGTTGACCTTAATTAATTTATCAGCTTCATTTAAATCACTAAACATGTCCAATGGAAATTTGACATTTTCTTGAACCGTCATAGAATCAAATAAGGCATTGCCTTGGAATAACATACCAATGCTGTTTCTTAATGTCTTTTTTTGATCTTTAGTTAATGTAGCAAAATCATCTTGATCAAATAAAATTTTACCCTGATCTGCTTGAATTAAATCTACAATACATTTTACCAAAACTGTTTTACCACTTCCACTAGCACCAATGATTAGATTACAAATACCTGGTTTAAACTGGGCACTCACATTGTCGATGATCACTTTATCGCCAAAGGCTTTGTAAATATGTTGAATTTCTATCATGAGATTATAATGGTACTTGTAAAGATAAGAGATCTTCAAATTGATCTGCTCTACTAATTATTTTTGCGGCACCATGTTGATACAATACCTGTGCTGGCTTAAATCTTGCATTGTAATTGCTAGCCATCTCATAACCATAAGCACCAGCGTTATAAAAAACCAAAAAATCACCTTCTGAAATCTCAGGAATAGCCCTGTCCCAAGCAAAAGTATCCGTTTCACAAATATGACCCACTACGGCATATTGCATAGGTGGATTATTAGGACTAGTGATATTGTCTATGTGATGGTATGCGTCATAAAACATTGGACGAATTAAATGGTTGAGCCCAGTATTCAATCCAGCGAATGTAATCTCGCCCGAAGTCTTTAATACATTGACTTTGGCAATAAAAAATCCAGCTTCACTCACTAGGTATTTGCCTGGCTCGAACCATGCTATTAAGTTGCGTCCAAATTTTTTGGATAGTTCCTGCATCACCTTATTGACTTCAGCACCTAATTGGGCCATATCAGTACCTTGTTCACCTGGTGCATAAGGTACTTTAAATCCACCACCAAAATCCAATACGTTCACAGTAGGAAAATGAGGAAGTAGGGTGTCAAAAACGGTTGCAGATTTCATAAAAACTGCTACATCTTTTATTTCACTTCCGGTATGAATATGTAAAGTCTGGATATTGATCTTGTATTTTTCTTGAATCAATTTTAATGCGTCCAATTGAGCGAGTGGAATACCAAACTTACTTTTAACATGACCAGTAGATATTTTTAAATTACCCCCTGCCATGACATCGGGTCTAATGCGCACCCCAATGGCTTTTGTCCCGCCAAATGTTTGACCAAATTTTTCTAAATTAGATAAGCTGTCGATATTTACGTTCACGCCTAATTCAATAGCAGTGGTTATTTCATCAAATCCAACACTATTGCTAGTGTATAAAATATTGTTTGGTAAAAACCCAACGTATAAAGCCAATCTAACTTCATTGATCGAACTGCAATCAATATTACACCCCATGTCCTTAACCACTTTTAAGATATGAATATTGGACAAAGCCTTACATGCGTAAAAAATTTTTGTTTGAGTAGACTCAAACTGCGCGCATAAATCTTGATATTGCTGTTCGATTTTTTCTGCGTGGTACACATATAAAGGTGTGCCAAATTTTTCTGCAGTTGCATTTAATGTCGTGTAAGAAAGACTTGCGTTCATGCTATAAAGATACGGCCAGAACTAGGTTCTGGCCGTATCTTGGTTCAATATTTTTGCGAAAAATTCATGAAAGGAAAAGAATAAACTTATGCTACTGGACTTTCTGGATTGTAATCTTCTTCGTTTGATTCTGGAGTATAGTCATCTGTTTCTTCCTCGGTATTAGGAGTATCGGCTTGTTCGTTTTCTTCGGCTAAGGCTTCAGTTGTCTGCTCAAAAACGCTGTTGTCTGTAAAGTCTTCAGGCTTAATCACAGTCGCTTCCACAATTTGGTCTGCTAAGACTTCTTTAATCTTTGGTAAATCTTCGGTAGAGTTAATTCCAAAATAGTCCATGAAGTTTCTAGAAGTAGAATAAATCAATGGCTTACCCGGAAGCATTTCGTTACGGCCACTAATCACAATCAATTCCTTCTCCAACAATTTTTGCATAGAATAGTCGCTGTTCACACCTCTAATAGCTTCTACTTCACCTTTTGTAATAGGTTGTTTGTAAGCAATAATGGCTAAGGATTCCAATGCAGCGTTGGACAAACGTTTCAAAAATTTATCACCGTTTAATTGTGCAATAGTACTGTGGAAAGTAGGCTTTGTTAAAAACTGCCAACCGCCGCCACTTTGCTTTAATTCAAAAGGATAGTATTCGGTGCTATATTTTTCTTGGATGCCTTCTAAAGCAGTTTCAACTTGCTCAAGTGAAATACGCTCTTCCAAAAATCCAAATGCAGTATTAATTAATTCGGTGATGTCGTTTGCATTCAATGCTTTATCACTAGCAAAAACTAAGGCTTCGATATGCGGAATGATTTGACTTATTTCCATAATAGTTTTGCTTATCCGTTTAATGCAGCTGCACCACTTACAATCTCTGTTAATTCGGTCGTGATGGCCGCTTGTCTTGCACGGTTATAAGATATTTTCAAAGATTTCAACAATTCGTTGGCGTTTTCACTTGCTTTATCCATCGCAGTCATTCTAGCGCCATGCTCACTTGCATTGGCATCCAAAACAGCTTTGAATAATTGGGTGTTCAATATTTTAGGCATTAATTCTGCCACTAAAGCTTCCTTTTGTGGTTCAAAAATAAAATCTGTTTTTTTAGTGTTTGCTTTCTTTTCCATTTTTGGAATTGGTAAGAATGGCTCTGATTTAAAAACCTGTGTTGCTGCGTTTTTAAATTCGCTATACACAATCTCAATGGCATCAAACTCTTTATTCTCAAAGGCTTTCATGGCAGCTTGTGCAGCAGCTTGAACCGTCTCAAATTTCAAGTTTAAAAAGATATCCTTGAAATTGGCATTGGTGTTAAAACCTAATTTAGTTAAACTTTCATATCCTTTTTTACCAATGTTCCAGATAGTTATATTTTGAGTCGGATATTTTTCGGCGATGGTTGCACGCGTCATTTTAACCAAATTGGCATTATAACCACCACACAAACCTCTATCAGATGTGACTACA
>Ga0315908_10003725_pt1 | contig 11056 bp, 2 predicted proteins | sample LakEriMetagenome_12_FD_203520 | JGI IMG/M metagenome (GOLD analysis project Ga0315908, IMG submission 203520) | Freshwater fungal communities from buoy surface, Lake Erie, Ohio, United States - Buoy 4 MA124 | ecosystem: Environmental > Aquatic > Freshwater > Lake > Lake biofilm | place: USA...
CAACCCCAACCCCAAACCCCAACCCCATTATTTTCAAAAATAATATGGTAATATATTTTTAGGGTAAGTTTAATATATATTAAATTACTTAAAATAAATAAAATATAAAAAAATAATAAAAAATAGAAAATTTAAAAAATAGCTAAAATAATAAATCCTATTATATAAATTATTATTTTAATAGTTTTTTATAAAATAAAAAAAACTTCAATAAAATTTAATGATTAGAATTTTTAATTTTACGAATTTTATTTGCATTTTAATAAAAGAATTTTCTTCATTAATTCGATTAAATAAAATTAATAATTTTTAATATATTAAGTAATACCATTTTTTTAAAAAATAACTTAAATTGTAAGTAATTTTCAAAATTACTAAAAAATTACTTAAAATTGTAAGTAATTTTCAAAACTTTTAAAAAATTACTAAAAATTTTGAATAATTTTTCAAATTACATACAGCTGATCCAATCTTTTATTAATCAAATATTTCTAATATTTCTAATATTCCTAATATTTCTATTATAATATGATTATTATAATGTTTATAAGATGAAATATATATTAAAACCAGCTGTATTTTTTTATTTGAAGGGTTTTATGTTCCTCTATAGTCCTAGTAAGTTTATATGTGTTCAAAATAAATTATACAGCTAATCTAACCTATTATTATTCATATATTCATAATATTTCATATATAATATGATTATTTTGATGTATATATAATAAAAACAATATGATAAACAGCTGTATTATATTTTTTGATACTTTTTTATAAAAAAATTACTAAAAAGTTGTAATTTTAAAAATTATTTCTTTTAAAATTTCTATAAAAAAATGTTATGTTTTTATTTAAAATAATGAGAATATAAAATTAATTTTATTATTATCTATAAATTATTTGTAATACATATAATGGGAATAAATGCAACAAAATCATTTTTTTGTAATTAATTATGTTAATAAGCTGCAGATGAATTTCCATTATGGTATTAATAAATATAAGTTTCTCTTGAAGATATGGATAAAACTTAAAGGTTATATTTGCAAAAATTTATCCATTTAAATAAATTATTAAGAAGTAAAAATATTTTTAATGAAATTAATTAAAAACAAATTTATGATGTATTTTAAAGGTAATCAAATCTTTTAAGTAATTAAATAATTAATAATAAAAATAGAAAAATATAAATCTTAAAGCCTCATTACTAATCAATTTAATAGTAACAAAAATTCAATAAATTTCAGTTATCATGAGTACTAAATCCGGTCAGATAAAGATGCTTATTGATTTATAAAATAAAATAATTAAGAATAATCTGAAAATAAGTTTTTCAAATTAGACTTTAATAGATTTATCGAAAATGTCAATAAAAATAAATTATCTAAAAATGAAATAAGAATTAAATATCAATATATGCAAAAGTAAAATATATTATCAGACCAGCAAGAGTTTTATATTTTTCATAATATTGTTGAAATACTAGAAGTTCACTTAATTCATAAATTTAACATTTTAAGTGTTATCAAAGTAATCTTCTTAAAATATATTATCAAAAAAGCATATTCTATTTATTAATCTATCTTAAAAAAGAAAACTTGTATATTGATTGTTTAATAATTGACAAATGAAATTTATTAAGAAATTAACATTTTTATAGAAATATTTTGGCAAACTATCTAAAAATTTTATTAATTGGATATTCACATATTCAATTAAAATAATCTCTCTTAATTCTTAATCAGTTCTTTATTTAATCATATTGTATTTTACGAATCTATTTTCAGACTTTAAAGATTTTTAGACAGAGATATTGAAAATCAAATATAAAATAAATTGAAAATATTTAATAAATTATAGTGTAAAGATTTTGATATTTGTGAAAGATTTTCTTTAGATGAAAGGACTCTGCATTATTTCAAAAAGAATGTTGAAAATTTAAAGGAATTTACAAATAAAAATTTAGAAGATATTTAGACTTTTAATTTCAAAGAAACAGATTAATAAATTATATATGAGATAACTAAAAGTGATAAAAGGGAATATTAAAAAATAGAGATGAAATATTAATAATTAGAAACTTAATATTAAAAAATAGAGACTTAAGAATAATTTAAACCTTATTAATAATCAATTGATTGTTTGAACAGTATATAAAATTACAGCGACCCTTTAATGAAATTGAAGATATTGATGTTCAGCATTGAGAGAGTGAGCACCAGTTTGTTTGAATTTTACAATTTGCATAATCAAGTAACGGACTTGAAAATAGGCGCAGATGAAATGATGCCTATTCAAAATTATATTGTATCTTAAATCCAAGACAAAACTATTTATTCTTAAATGAAGTTAATAGAAGCTTTTTTACCTTAAACTTAAAAGTCTAGTCATCAAGGCTATTCATTTACACAGTTTTATGCTTCTTTATAATATTTGTTTCTTAGAAATAGTTTTATCAACAGCATTTAAATATGATTATATTTCTTATATGATAATTATCATTTATAATTATTTTTATTTAATATTATTTCTAAATTAATGATTAAAAATTCATTAAGTTTTATTGATAATAATTACATCAATATGCAATAATTAAGTGAATAAATAGATAACTAAATTGAAATTCTATAAGCTTAAAGATAAAAATAAGAAGCTGAATTAGAATCAAAATAACTATTAAATGATATTCATATAGAATAAAAAGAAAAATAACAAGGAGAACTATAAGAAATATATTAAAATATAAAGCAAAATATTTAAGACACAGAATAGAAGCTTAAATATCAAGACAAGTTGAGTTTATAATTTTATGAATAAAAAAATAAACTTAGAGTTAATAGCTTTATATAAATGACAATAGATTTAATGTAGAATTTCAACTAAAACATTTTAGAAAACTATAATTTAGAAAAAGATGATTTTAATTCATTTATTAGTAAATCATACTTAATTTTTATATTAAAATAAATTGATAAATAGATTGACAATCAGATAAATGAAGAATATTTAAAAATGAAGAAAAAACTGGAAGATAATTATTTAAAATATTTCATTTAAAAGGACAAAGAAAAGATAAAGAAATTATAAATTCTAGTTGAAAAATACAAAATAGATGATTAATTAAACAAAATAATAGTTGAAACGATAATGTAGGATTTAAGAGTAGGAATAATTTATGATATGGAAAAGTTTGAGCAAAATATTTAATAATTTAATTACACGATCTAGCAGATAAAAAAGATATTAGAGAATTTATAAAGATAATAAGAAAGAATAAACATGCTAATTGTAGTGTTTGGTCCTGATTATAAAGACTATTTAATAAAATTCATCATATAAAAATACATAGCAAAATAAATAGATAATTTACTAATCAATAAAAACAGCAACTATTATTTAGATTATTTATCAGAGTATTACTCAGCACTTATTAACTTTGAAGATTTCAAATCAAATCAACAGGAAATTGAAATGTTATTTACTGAACACAAATAATTTTATGTTAAACAAGAAATGAATTATCTGGTTAGCAATTTAGAGCAACAATCTTAAATAATTCAAAACAAAATAATATTGTAGCAAGAAAAAGAGTATAAACAACTTCTCAATAAAATATTAGATGATAAATATGCTAATTAAATTGATCAATACATATCTCAAATTTAAGATGTCTTAATGTCTACTGAAATGGAGCAGTTTTTTATAATAATTAAGAAATCTTGCAACAGATTTCAAATACTTTATAAAGAAGTAGACTATTCTACCAGAATTGTAAATCTTCTTAATAAATTCATTACTATTTTTCAATCTATGATGGAGTCTTTAATGGTTTAAATGGCAATATTAATTCCTAATATGAGTCGTAAAGTATTATTAAATGTGAGATTTTATGATATAATTAATAGAATAAACACAATAATATAAAGAGTAGATATTATTTACTAGAAGTATTATGTTCAGGATAGTGATAGTTATTAGAGTTTAAGTTTAAAAGAAAACACTATAAGTTCTATATAATTTATGGTTAATAAAATCATATAAGAAAGTCTTTTGAGCATTTATTTGAATTATAATAGATGTTTGCAGAAATATAAGTTGTAAGTTAATAAAGACAGTAATTTGAGTATTTAGGCTGGAAATGTTATTGAGTTTCTAAGAAAATATATTTCAGCTGTTAATTCATTAAATTATAATTAGAATAATGTTACAAATTCTTTATTATATTAATTTATTAATATATTAATAGAGCATTATTCAACTATTAAAATTAATTCTTAACTTTATCATCAGATACTTATTGATATTAATTCTTATTAATTGTAAATATTATTTTTTTTATCTTTAGGGCATTTTTTAAAAATGTCAATTATTAATTGTTTGAAAATTAGTTTTAAATCTTGAAATATTTATTACAGTTGACATAAATAAATGATAAGTCGGAATAGGTATAGTTTATTAATCAGAATTTATAAGAATTTGATAAAAACATAATTTAATAATATCTAAAATGAATATTTAAAATTTTATTTATTTAATTATATTATTATATATATTTATAAAACTAAAAATTAATTAAAAATGAATATATAACTAAAAAACATTAATTTAAAATACGAATAAACTAATTAAGAATCAAATAATAGTTCTTAACAAAAATTACCAATTTTAAAACCCCAGAAAAAAAAACTATAATTATATAAATTAATATAAGAGAATTCTTTGTCTTAAAATATTATAAGTAGAATTTAATCTAATAATTTGAAGTGGTAGATTAAATAACTTAAAAATACAGATTAGATAAATAAAAGCTATAATTATTCAAATTCTAAAAGAAATGAAAGTTATTTTTAATAATAACCTAAAAACATACTACGAAAAAAAAAAATTATGGAATAATACAAATACTCTCTAAAAGATATTGATAAAAAACGATAAAATATTACAGAACAAAACAATTATCCTGAATTATCTATAAATATTAGTTAAATTACAAAAAAAAATGAAAAAAATATTGATTAATTTAACGAAGATTTTTAAATTATAAAAAAAATCAGATATATAAAAAACTCATAATAATTTAATCATGAATATGAAAACAATGATAATTTGAAATCAATTCTTGATATATACAACAAATTAACTTAGTTTAAAAATAAAATAAATAATAAATGTAAAATTTCATAAATTTATAATAAAAATAATAATTTATAATAATTTTAATAAAATTTCTTATAATATCGATAATAATAGATTTAATCTTTGGAAGAAAAAAATTAATAATTTATTGGTTAATAATAAAAATTCTAGTAAAATTAAGAAAAATAATAAATTTAAGAATTTTCTGTTTGAAATAAAAATTTGAATTAAAGTATAAGTAATTAAAAGAATGATTAAATTTTTAGTGAAAATAGTTTATCTTGTATAAAAGAATAAAATAATCATGCAATAAAAAAAATATTAAGTTTAATGGACAGTCAATTTTAAAATCATTAAGCTACTAATTAACAAAAAAAAAAATAAATAAATGATTAATTATAAAAATAAAGTTGATAAATAAAATCTACTCTTTTCTAAATAATTTAAAAACAGAAAAACTATTAATTTTAAAAGTAAGACAAAAAATAATAACCTTTTTTACCTATTTTCAATTAGTAAAATGAATCTTTATTGTAATCAAATATTAAAAATGAATAAATATAAAAGGAATTAAATGATTTTTATAATGATTTGAATAAAATATTATACTAAAATTAAGAAATTAAATAAGATAAAAGATTATCAATAAAATAATAAGAAAATTATAAAAAAAACTCTTTATAGACTAGTAATTTAAAAATATTAAATTAAGAAAAAACTGATTATATAACTAGTAAATTATTTGTCGATAATAATTTGGATGATGTTTCTATTTATAACAAAAAAAGTATATAAATTAAAAAGAAATAATAAAGGAAAATATTAATAAATAGTCTTACCTAAAAAAAAACAATAAAAAATATACCGAATAGTGAATAAAAACAAGGATCAAACAATCAAATAAATAACTAGTAACAGTAGATAAAGGTATAGTTATTAAAAAAATGTATAACAAAAGATAGTTTAGATTTATCTTAAAAAACAAATAATTATTAAACAATTAATGAATAATTTGCAACTTTTATTTCTTCTCAAAATATTTGATAAGAGTATTAACAAAATAAATAAACAATTTTATAAAATAATCATACTTAAATTTCTTAAATAAATATTTAGAATTCTTAGAATTTATAATAATCATAACAAAATATTTAATAATCACAGTAAAACGAAACTTTTAAAAAATACTAAAAAGAGTAAATTTATTGTAAAAAAAATTATAAATATTAAGGCAAAAAAATAATTATAAATTAAGATGAAAAATATCGAATAAATGAAAATAATGAATTGAATTCCTTTTAGCCATAAAATTAAAATGAAGATGAATATGATAAGGATTTTGATTATTTTATAACTAAAATGAATTAGACTAGTTCATAATTTACATAATCAATATAAGAGGAGGAATAATAACTATAGATCCAAAATAAAAAAAACCAAAATAATAATTCAAATTTATAATTTAATTATAATACATTAAATATAAACATACTAGCAAATATTTAAAAAGAAGATAAAACAAATTTAAAGAAAGAATAATTTAATTCATTAGTATAAAATAATATCAAAAATATAAATGTTAAATCAGATAGAAATAATTAAATTAATTCAAAAGAAATGAGTTTAAATTAAATTTAAATGTTAGATAAAAAATTATCGAGATCTACCATTTAAATATAAAATATTGAAGAAAATTAGCAAAATTTAATTAATTAATCATAATCATAATTGGATAAAAGTTAATTTAACAAGTTAAAATAAATAAAATTATAATGAATAAAAATATAAACTTAATATACAATATTATTGTTTTAAAATTTTATAAATATTTTAGTCTTATAAAATAAACTTTATCAATTTAAAAAATAATCTTTATCTTCATTAAAATTTATTGTATTATCTATATTAATTAATTTCCATCCATAATTTTCATAAGATAATTATTGATTATAACTTATAAATCTTTAATTTAAATCCTCTTCACTTATTTCTTTGTATTATTCTATTAATTTTTAATTATTTATAAATGGCATTTCAAATTTATAAAATTTAGAATGGCTTATAAATGTCCAATTATGCAAATTCCGATTCTTTAAATTAGTTTTATTCTGTTAAAAAATATTATCAATTTCAGATTAAAATTGAACTTAGATGACTACATAAAATTTGGAATGATAAAAAGGATTAAATAATTATAAAATATTTTTAGTATAAAAATTATATTAAATAGGATTTTATTCACTAAGCAATTTTTTACAAGTGAGTTTTTTATTTTTTTCATTTTTATTGAAATCCAAATTATATAAAAATTTCATATTTATAACATGTTTTAATTAAATTTCATTCAATTTTATTTCTTGAACTTGCTTTTTATTATTTTTACTTTATTAAAAAAATAATTTGTTATATATTTCTGGCCTGGTAACTTTTTTGATAAAATCTAAATTTTTATTATTAAAAGCTTAATTTATTTATAAAAAAGATTCGACAAAACTTAATTAAGTTGATTAATTTATTATATTTTTGTTAAGTATTATTTCTTCTTATTAATGAAGGATTCCTTTACTACAAAAAAAATAATATTATTGACCAAATATTTATTTTTTCATAATTAATAATATTTAATATTATTTAAATTAAAATATATTTGAAATTTGAAATTGTTAAAAATTTTAATTTTATATTTAAAATAAGATTTTCTAAATATTTTTTAATATTAAATTAATTTTTAAAAAATTATAAAAATATGGAATAATTTTAAATATTAGTTAAATCTTTGCCATTTCATTTAGAAGAAAATGAAATTTAAATAATTTTTGAAAAATAAACATTAATTAAACCAAAATAAATTAAATTGATAAAAAGTTTTAAAGACAAAAATTTATCTTTAGGAATTTGTTTTTTAAAATATGATAATTTAGAAGATTAATAAAAAGTAATGGAATATAATAACAAAATTGAAACTCATGATAGATTTTTAAGATTTGTAGATATATTCAAATAATAATAGAATAAACTAAATTTAAATTTTAAAATTCATGTTGGAAATCTTAATTACAATTCTAAAATTATTGATATAAATTAACTATTCTAATAATTTGGAACAATTATTAAAACTAAAATAGTTTAAATTGGTGGAAAAAGTACGGGAAGAGCTATAATAAAATTTGATAATCATGAAAGTGCAAAAATATCTTTATAATTAAATGATTTCCTTTTCCAAGGAAGAAATATAAAAGTAAATTTTTATAAAAAATAAAATTAAAAATAAAATAAAATTGAATGAATGCAAATGAATAATTTATCAGCTTTACTTTGATTAAAATAAAAATAAAATATAATTAATTATAAATAAAAGACAATAAATACAAAAGTTAAAATAATAAATATAAAAATAATTAATTATTTAATATATAATTTATATCATTATTTATTCCTTTTTTTAGCTGCCTCCTTTTCCTTCTTCTCCTTCTCCAACTGGATCTTTTCCCTATCTGCCTCCTTCTATTGATTCTTGGCTCCCTCTAACATAAAATCTGTCTATTTCTTAACCTTTCCCTTCTAGACATTCTTCTTAATCTAACTAATAAACTCCTTTCTATCAATCTATACATCATCCTCCTTGCCATCCCCCTACCCTTCCTCAATATTATCTGCCATTTCCATAAAATCAAAACTCTCATTCAAACTTGCATTTATGTTACTCTTTAATTCTTTCATTTTATTGCTATGCAATATCCTCTTAATAACTAATTTCTCATAATCCTATTTATATTTCAAACTCTATTATTCTAAAGAATCTTATGAACTCTATTTGAATCTGTATTCTTCATTAACAGGATCTGCTACATCCAATTCAACAATCTTGGGTTTAACTAATTTCTGTATCTATTTATCTTATAATTCTGCTTTCCAATCATGTTTTCTTTTTTCCTCATCTAATTAAAGATATTGCAATAATTCTTCATAAGTATTGTCACGATCGATATCTAAGTCTTTTTAAGTAAAAACTGAGTGTTCTTCAAACAGAAGTTGGCCTGCTTCTCGATAACAGTCTTGTTCTAATCTAAACTTCAATTTACGGAATTATTAAACTAATTTGTTTAGTTCTTTATGTTTTTCTTACAGTGTTTGGCTGTCTATGCTATTTTCTAGTTCTGCGATTCGGTTTTTTAGCCATTATGTTTCGATTCTTTTTAGTCTCTCTCCATAGTTTTCAAAAAATCTATAATAACTTTCTTTGTCATCTAAAATATTATTATTAATAAAATGCTAATATTAATATAGATATAATAAAAGATTTATAGATATGTTTAAATTTAATTGGTTTATAACTAAAAATTTAAGATAAAATATGAATATATTACTAATAGAATTTAAAATTGGTTCTAATTTTTCGTTTCTGATTCTTTCTGTTCCTGTTAAAGATTGATTGAACCTTCGATCTTCTTCAAAAATGTTATGAGTTTCCATATTAGTGAAATTTTTAATAACAACATCTTCATATTCAAGATTAAAAGCTTATTCCTTTTACTATTCTTCAGTGAGATTTTTTTCAATATCTTAGGGACCAATATTTTTTAATTCTTCTAACTACTATTTATACTTTAGAGCGAGCGCAGATTTGTGTTATTTATAAGGAATTTCAAATTACAAATCTTTTTGCATCAATACCATCTTAACATAAGGATTGTAATAAAGTCTATTTATAATTGTAGCATCTTCACATTTACTGTAATCTACTTCTCCTCTATTATCTAAAGTAATATGATGTTTATTTAATAATTTTAGAAGTTTCTGATTTTATTTTTGGAATTAGACTGGACTTGTTCTTAATACCAGTTTCAGTTCATGTTCTGTTAGTCCTTGGATTTTATCTAAAGTACTAGCTCTTTCATAATAATGTTGAAATAAATTCTCGTTACCTTCTATGAAATTTTATATTGGGTCTCTATTTTCAACTGCCTTATCGTTTATTTCTCCTTTTCTAATCATTTTATGTAATAATCTAGTGTAGTTTAATCTTCTTTCTATTTCTTAAACTTATATTCCTGTTTCATCTGGTTTATCATTTTATATATTATCTTCGTAATCTGAAAGATCATCTTCATTTTGTTATTATTATTATTATTTTTATGCTACTAATTCATCTAATTATAATTCCAATTTCTTTTCATTTTATATTTACTCGTAGTTTTATTTAATAAAATTCTATTTTGCAATATCTTATTACATTCTTTCTACTTTTAATCTGGCTTCTTTTTCAACTATCTATTAATAAATATTCAAAAAACTTCTACTTTAATTATCAAAAGCGAGCCCTCTTGATAATCTACATTATTCTATCTTTTTTTCAAGTTATTATTAATACTTTTTTTCTGCTTTTGTATAAGCTGCATCTTCAGAAAAACCTTACTTCATAAAAAATTTAGTAGATTCTATAAAGTTATAAATATTTTCTGAAGAAGTGTTGAAATCTTATTTGCTAGGAATAGATTAAGATTTAGGAATGAATTGCAATTCAGGATGAAATTTAAATAATTTTTATACTATTCTTTTTTCTAAATTGTTTTTATGAGATACTCCTTAATTATATCTGTTTTTTGGGTTAGGCATGTTTAAACTAGGTTGATGTTTTTATAATATGTGATAATCATCAGTTATATGAAGTAAATCCAATTACTTCATTGTCTTCATTTTATACCAGAAATTCATATTAGTATATTTCTTGCTATACATTTTATATCTTTATATTTCAATATTTATATTTTATAATTTAAAATTATTTAAATTAAAGTATATTCTATGTTTAATATTTTTAATTTTAATTAATATAAATAAAATTAAAACAATTTTCAATTATTTTTTTTAAATTTACTAAAATTATTAATTTCTAATTAATCTTAATCTTAATAAATTT
>Ga0315908_10003727_pt1 | contig 11054 bp, 10 predicted proteins | sample LakEriMetagenome_12_FD_203520 | JGI IMG/M metagenome (GOLD analysis project Ga0315908, IMG submission 203520) | Freshwater fungal communities from buoy surface, Lake Erie, Ohio, United States - Buoy 4 MA124 | ecosystem: Environmental > Aquatic > Freshwater > Lake > Lake biofilm | place: USA...
GCTTCGTAAACAGGCTAGAGACAGGTATAACGCTAAAAAACCCGTACAACCAGTTTCTCCAGATCCAGTTATTGAAGAAATAATCGAACCGGTTATTATCGAAGAGGAAGACCCTGTTGAAGCCGCATTAAAAGAAGAACGCAGAAGATACTATGAAAATCATCTTCAAGAAATTCGCGACTATTATCAGGCTAATAAGGAACGTATTGCAAAACGCCAGCAGACAGAAGAAGCACGTGCGAAATTCAGGGAGCAGTATAAAGCAAGAAGGGAGAAGCTAACTAGACAACAAATCGCTGTTAAGAATGCAAAATTAGTAGCACAGCGCAAGATTAGAGATAATAAACTAAGGGAGAAGTACCCTGGTATGAAGTTAAAGCACGCGAAGGCAGCCGAGAAAGCAGCGAAAGCCGTTGCGGCGATATAAGTTAGTTAGTAGTAGAATAGTAAAATAGCTAGATAGTAGAATAATTAATAATAATTATTTTTTTATTGTATTATTTATTAGAAATCAAATCTTAGAAATCATTTATATAATCGGCATTTGAAATGTAAAAAGGTATAAAAGGGAGGGGGTATTAATAAAATTGATTCAAAATATTATATAAATACAATTTTTATAATATCTATATCCAGAATAAAATGAGTGAACTAGAAAATATTATTATACAGGAAGAAGAGGAAGAGGAACTCGAAAATATTATTATACAGGAAGAAGAATCAAAAAAATCAGAAGAATCAGAAGACGAAGAATCAGAAGATGAAGAACAAGAAGATTCTGTAGTATTATCCACCGAACAATATGACGAAATCGAACAACAGATCCATATTTTAATCGATCAATATCTAACAGATCCAGAAGAATTAGTAAAATTTATAAAACCCGATTTCCTGAAAGAATTTATACAGGAAATCACCCATACAATATTCGATGGTCTAGTTCTCTCAGAAACGTGTAAAGATACAGATGAGACTATTCTAGAAACTATCGAAGAAATCGTAGAAAATGAATTCGAGTTATTTATGGATATTCACGAAATACCCAAGCGATCCGAAGTATCCGAAATACCGATTATTGATTTCCAAAAAAATAATATACTAATAACCCAATTAAATAAACTAAGAGATATTCCACAGCCGGTACAAAGAACGAAGGAATGGTACGAATTCCGCCATAGCCTTATTACAGCGAGTAATATTTATAAAGCTCTCGGCTCAGAAGCAAATATGAATTCACTTATTTATGAAAAATGTAAGCCGGTAGTAATAAATGATGGTTCAGGATATGTAAATACAGATTCACCAATGCATTGGGGTACAAAATACGAAGCACTTACAATAATGTTATATGAACATAAGAATTCAACGAAAATCGGAGAATTCGGCTGTATCCCACATTCTACCTATAAATTCATAGGTGCATCGCCAGATGGTATTAATATTGATCCTGAATCGCCATTATATGGGCGTATGTTAGAGATAAAGAATATAGTAAATCGTGAGATTGATGGAATACCGAGTGAGGCATACTGGACACAGATGCAGATTCAGATGGAAACTTGCGAATTAGAAGAATGCGATTTCGTAGAGACCCGTTTTAAACAGTATAATTCAGAAGAAGAATTCTGGTTAGATACTGGAAAAGGAAAGGGAGAAAAAGGAGTCGTACTCTATTTTATTAGAAGGGATCATAGTCAAGTAGCCCCACTTTATAAATTTATCCCACTAGATATTATTCTAGAAAAATCGAATATTTTACAATGGATCGAATCTGTAAAAGAATCTGTAAATGATGAATGGATATTATATGAGACAAATTATTGGTATTTAGATCAATATTCGTGTGTATTAGTAAGGCGTAATAAGAAATGGTTCGAAGCAGCATTACCTAAAATAAAGAGTATTTGGACAACGATTGAACGGGAGAGAATAGAGGGATATGCACATAGAGCACCAAAAAAGAAGCCACAAAAAAATCCTGTAGAAGAATATATTATTTCGGAAAGTAATGGGCAAAAAGTCATTAGTATTATGCAGAATAAACCAGTTTCAATAATAAAATTAGGATAAGATAATTATATTATTATGGTTCGTCATAATTATCGTTTCCATCTGTTTATTCAGCTATATATGAATAAGGAGTTTTAAATTCTACAGATTTCGGAGATTCCGTACCAAAATCTTTACATATAAATTTTTCATATAAATTATTTTCCGTTGTTAATATTTCTTCACGTTTTTCTTGAGGAATATTATAATAAAATAAACCTTTTAAATTTTCTATAACTATTGAATATTTTTTAATATTTATATTTTTTTTTACAGATCGAATACTATTTTTTTTTATAGTAGTCGTTTTTTTATATTTTTCCGAGAACTCATTTCTACTATTTTTATTAATATTTAAACAATCACTAATTGTTTGATTATGATATTCTAAACAATACTCAGTAATAGCAGAATGTTCACATAAAAGCTGAATAAAATCTTCATATAGATTTATAAAATTATTATAAATATTATTTTTATCTTTTTTTAATTCTTTTGCTTTTTCATAAAGAATAACTATATAAGGTTTTAAATCATTTGATTTTTTCTTAATAATATTTTCATTTAATAATTGAAATAATTTTTTATACTTTTCATACGGACGATCTGGATATGTTGAATAATCTCTACTACCAATTTTATTTAAAATATATTCTTCTTTAGATCGTCTACCAAATAATCGTCTACTACTATCACGTACAGTATATACTTTACCCCAAGATAATATTTGTTCGATTGAAGGTAACCCTAAAAATATTTTACCTTCTTCTGAATTTTCTAGGGTTACTCTTATTTTTTGTTTTTCTTCTTTAAAAAATTTAAATTTTTCTTCTTCTTCTGTTGATAAACCTTTTTTTTGTGTTTTATTTCTGCCAAATATCCAACCACCAGTAGTATTTTTACTTGATTTTTTATTACTGGTTCTTACCTTTCCTGATTTTATATTATTTCTTAAAGTATATTTCATATATATATATATATATATATATATATATTATAACAATATTATACAAAAAGACAAAAAATATAAAATTATAGATATTATAATTTTATATGGAAAAAAATAATACCAACGAGAGAAATAATACCAACGAGAGAAATAATACCAACGAGAGAATTATAAAATGTCCTCATTGTAATGAATTTATTTCTATTACAGAACTAAACTGTAAAATTTTCAGACACGGTACATATAAATATAATGGTGAACAAATTCCACCGCATTCTACAAAAGATTTTTGTGATGGATTAGTAGAACGCGGATTAATATACGGTTGTGGTAAACCATTCCGTATTATTATTAAAGATAATTTTATTGAAGAAGAACAAAAATCCGAACAATCAGCAGATTTTATTTTTGGTAATTGGAAAGTTGAAAAATGTGATTATATCTGAAATAATATAAATATTTTTTATATATATTATTAAAATGTTATATGTATCATTTACGTGTCTCCCTACAAGAATTACGAATATTTCTCTTGTATTGAAATCAATACAAGAACAAACTTTACAACCAGATAAAATTATTATTCATTATCCAACAAAATGTATACGATTAGATATTGAATATGATATAACAGAATTAAATAAAATAATAGAGACACTTCCAATAAAAGATAAAGTAATTATTCACTTAACAAAAGATTATGGACCTATTACTAAAATTTATCCGATTTTAGATATGAATTTACAGGAGGATGATACTATTATTATTATTGACGATGATATTTATTATAATAAATATTTATTTGAAGCCCTTTATTTAGACTTTAATAATGAAAATAGAGAGAAAGCAATATGTATTTCTGGATTATTATACCCAGAAAAGTTAAATTCAGAATATATGTGTATACGTCCTGGATATCAATGTCAATTAATGGAAGCAGCATTTGGATATATTATAAAAAAATCGTTTATCCAATCCGATTTATCAAATTGGGTAATTCACGCTGAAACGAATGATGATATTAAAAATCAAAATTTTAAAAACGCATTTTTATCAGATGATTATGTTATTTCAAGATATTTTGATACTAAAAATATTACCAAAAAAGTATTAAATTTCACACCTTATGTAAATAAATCAAACACTATAGAAAATAGTGATTGTAAATCATTTGATTCATTAAGTGGGTTAGAATTAAATTTAAATAAATATGTACGTTCAGAAATAGAATTAAAGATTAAAAAATTAGTTTAACCCTTTAATAATAAAAATAATTCATATATGGAATTGCACTTCATAAATGGTCATATTTTATTATTACAAAGATCTATATTTATTAGATAGAGTCTCATAATTTTGCCTCTATCCAATAACTCTATCCAATAAATATAGAACTTTGTATTAAAAAATTGATATAAACATTTCTATAATTTTTTATAAAAATGGATTTAAAAGAATTAAATACTTTTGATAAACCGATTTTCAACAATATTCATTCTTCTATTAAAGACCGTCTTTCATCTTTTTATGAATCTAAAAAAATACCGCATATTATTTTTCACGGAAGTTCAGGTACTGGAAAACGTACTCTTGTTCACTGGTTCTTAAATCTGATATATTCAGAAAATAAAGCTATAATGAAATCAAATATTATGTTAGTAAATTGCGCACACGGTAAGGGTATTAAATTTATTCGTGATGATCTTAAATTTTTCGCAAAATCGAATATTCAATCAAATCAGGGAATACTTTTTAAGACAATTGTATTATTAAATGCTGACTTTCTTACGATAGATGCTCAAAGTGCACTTCGCCGTTGTATCGAATTATTTAGTATAAATACTCGATTTTTTATTATTGTAGAAAATAAAAATAAATTATTAAATCCGATTCTCTCGCGATTTTGTGAAATTTATATTCCCGAAATTATTGATTCTAATAATAATCCACAGATTTTAAATTTACATAAAGTAGAAAAGAGAGAAGAAATACAAATAAAATATATAGATTCAGGATTATTAGAAAAAATAAATCAAATATCGAAAAATGCAACTCATTTAGAAATAATAGAATTAGCAACCGATTTCTATAATAATGGATTATCTTGTATAGATATTATGAATTGGGTAAAATCGGAGTCAGGTCTCTCGGAATATGAAATTAGTAGAGCAGTCCTCTGTTTTGATAAAGTACGTCCTGAATATCGTTGCGAGAAATTATTAATCCTGTATATGTTAGATTATATTTTTTTACGTTCGAATCGCGATTTAAAAAACGTTGGATTTATATAATAATGGACGATTTTGTTATTTCGAATTTACAAGAATCGAGAAATGAATGGTGTTCTCGTTTAGTCAGTATTTTTACACCTTTAGTTATAGAAGGAGTAAGATCGATTTTTAACGAGGCTTGGAAACTCTGTCAGGATACAGATGAAATGAATAAATATCTAATGACATTCCAAAATCTATTATCCCGTGTTCCAAAATGGAACTCTATTATTATTGAACAAGAGAGAAAACGTATTATTGAACGTAGTGGGTGTAATTATTTAGAAGATTTAATTACGTGTGTACATATTATTCAATTAAAAGTACTTACGTGTATTCGTGTTGGTAATAAACAGAAAAAGATAGATATTTCTATTCCTAAATTAGATATATTTATTCATAAAGTCTATATTAATACAGCAAGAAAAGTATATATGAATACATATTTATTCGAGAAAAATATAAGCGCATTACAGCAGCAGAAATATTACCGCGAATTAGAAATTATAGTACAAGAATGTATTTTAACGGCGATTCGAGAGAGTATACCTACTGAGGAAATAATTCGTGCATATATGGATGAATCGATCGAAAGAGAAGAAGAAGTAGTTATAGAAAATATTGAACAGCCGGAATTATTAAAGGGTGATGATAAATCGAGTGATAATGAAATAAATAACAGATCAAATGAAGATGAATCGAAAGAAGAAACCACTAAAAACTTACCAGATACAGTACCATCGATTCGAAACCTAGACGATGAACAAGTTACAACAAAACTATCATTTAATGATTTCGATTCAGTATTCTCAGACGAAAAAATCGAACAAGTAAACGCACCAAAGACGATTGAACGGTTAGAAGAGATTAGTATGGAACGTGCAATACAACGAAAATTAGAGGAAGAAGATGACGACGAAGATAAAATCAGTATTAATACCGGTGAAAATATTGATTTAGGAATGTTAGATATTTTCGATTTATCTGCTCCTTCTAATTCAACGCCAAATAAATCATTGGTATCAGATAATTCCGATTTATTATTAGACGATATTGTCGAACTATAATGCGTTTTTATCAAATTATTAATCTTGTTTTATATTTTATATTTAAATGAACAGCGAGAATATTATTTTACTAGCGTTTTTTGTTACATTATTATTTCTTATTATGAAATTCATAGAAATGCGATTTATAGAAAAGGAATATAAGCCATTAAAAAATATAGTACGAGATGCAATAATGGTTTTCTTTTCTACAGTTATTACTGAATATGGATTTATTTATATGGCTGGTCCTGTAAAAGATTTTATGAATGTTATTACAGAGACGAAAACATTAGACCCTGAATCTACACAGATTTTTACGGATATGCCCGGATTTTAAACTCTTGAAGAATTAGGTTTAATTTATTATTTTAGAATCATTTTATATTTAATATGAAATGATTACAGATTACATTTTTCCAAATATTTTACAGATAACCTCTCTCCTCTTCTTAACAAATTTTATTCATAATACGTGGTATAAAGAATATATATATGCTTGGCTATTCCTATTATTAACGGTTACATCGACATTTATTTATTCCGGAATATTTAAAGACTCTATTGAAAATGATATTATTTATTTAGATAAAACAATAGTATTAATGATAGCGATTTATGGAGGATATTTATTTAAGAAAGCCTATTTATTTAAAGAGACATCATCGATTCCTATTGTAACATTTTTAACAACCGCATATATGTATATTTCAGGTTATTTCTTGAATAGATATTCATTTGATCCGAATATAAGTATAGCTAATTTTTCACACGCTATGATACATATAATTGGTTGTTTAGGACATCATTCGATAATATATGAATACGGTAAATTACTACGAGTTCGCAAATTTTTATTAGCTTCTATTTTATTACATTCTTATACGTAGCAAGGTATTTTATCAATATCGATAAGAGAACTGGATTTATCTTTATTAAATTTCTTTTCGGATATTTCAAACTGGCTGAAATAGGGGTCAGATAGCTGTGCTTCAGGTGTATGTTCGTGTACAGTACGAACAATCATTTTATATAATTTAAAATTAGGATATCTTTCTTCACCTGATCTTTTATATAAAACATTTTTTCCGTTATCATCTGAACACCAACGTATAACTGTTCTCTGTAATTCATCTGGTTCTTCATCGCTATCTAGGTAATCTTCATCTAAAATAAAATCGAATATCGAGCAGCCTAATCTGCATAAGTCGAAGCTATAATTCGGTTCTAATCTAGGTTTTTTCTCATTAAAATAAGGTTCAAAATTATACTGCGTATTTGCATCACCATCTGGCCCGAAACTATCACTACAATATGTTTTTCCTTGAAATTTATAAATTGCTCTTCCAAAATCGATTATTTTATATATTTTTCCATAGGTTGGTACTTTATAGATGGTATTATTAAATTTATAATATAAATATTTTTCGGTTGTTTCAATATACATAATATTATTTGTATGAAGATCGTTATGAGTAAAATGAAATGCTTTTTGGAATGCAAGAAGATTCATAATAATTTGGAATAATGCGGATGCTGCTTCTTCTTCGTCTAGACTCCCTTCTGAAAAAAGGCTATCGATTGTTCCTTTACATTTCTCTAGGCAGATTAATTGTACTGGAAAATCATTAATATATGCGTATAATGGTGGGTCTTCTGATTCATCTTCTTCCGATTCATCTTCTTCTGATTCATCTTCTTCTGATTCTTCGTCTCCTGAATCATCTGTATCTTTATCTGATTCTTCTTCTGATTCTTCTTCTTCTGATTCATCTGTATCTTTATCTGTTTCATCATCTTTATCTGAATCCTCTTCTGATTCGTCTTCCGAAGAATAATTTAATAAACTATTATTTGATGAGTCATCGTCATCATCTTTTTCTTCTGTTTCATATACTTTTTCTATATCGCTATTTCCTCCAACAACCTCTTCTAATATATCATCAATTATAGTATCAATTGATTTATCTTCTTTTTTATATTCTGATAATCTATTATCTTCTTCTATTTCTTGAAAAGATAAATGAGAGATTTCAGAATCATTATGTAGAACTAACTTATCTTTATTTTTTCTAGAACCATAATTTAAAAACGGATTTTCATCGCTATCTTCGATTATATATAATTTATTTTTATTATCATTAAAATAGGTTGAATTTCTTAGATATTCCATATCATCCGAAATATTAATTTTAAATCTCTCTTGAACACCTAGAAAAGATCCATAATAATCAATAGCATTCGGTAAATTATTCGAATTTTTTAATTGACTACTTAAATAACAGAAGAAGTTATCTATATAAGATGCATTATTCGGATCTGCTAGTTTTTTATTAAATTCTCTCGATTCACTATTAATAATTGGAAGATCTTTAATAGATATTTCCGAATTATATTTACCAGTTAAATATCTATATGGGTCTAAGAGGGGCGAATATTTAATAAAACAATCCGTAAAAATAACAGATTCGGGTGATTTATCGTGTATATTAAAAGTAAATTGCTTCTTTTGATTTAATGAAATTAAATTACAGTTTTTCGGGGATAATTCGAAAATTTGGTTATAAAGTGGATTATAATTCTGGATATCATTTATTTTAAAAGGGAAATAATCGAATTCTGTAGAAGAACTAGTAAATTTAGAATATTCTATACTATTTAATTCTTCTAAATATTCTCTCTTTGGAAGATTTATTTTTTTATATCCGAGAGAAAATTTAGAATTATTATCTTTAGAGGTATGAGACATTATCTATATATTATGTTATTAATAATAAAATATATAGGTTTATCCGCGTTTAACGATTAATAGTAATTTATGTATATTTACATATATCCTTAAAATATAGTGTAAAATGGCACAATTAGAACTAAGAAAATTCAATATGCGAGAGATTACTTTTCGACCAGATGAGAATAAAGGTCCTGTAATAGTTATGATAGGGCGTCGCGATACAGGTAAATCGTATTTAGTTCGCGATCTATTATTTCATCACCAAGATATCCCTATCGGTACGGTTATCTCGGGTACTGAAGCTGGAAATGGGTTCTATGCTTCGCACGTTCCTAAATTATTTATTCACGAAGAATATAATACAGTTTTAATCGAGAATATTCTACGTCGTCAGAAAACAGTTCTAAAACAGGTAAATAAAGAGATGGAAACCTATAAAAAAACAACGATTGACCCTCGTGCATTCGTTATTTTAGATGATTGTCTTTATGACCAATCTTGGACACGTGATAAGCTAATGCGCTTACTATTTATGAATGGGAGACATTGGAAAATTATGTTGATCATTACTATGCAGTATCCGCTTGGTATTCCTCCGAATCTCCGTACCAATATAGATTACGTTTTTATTTTAAGAGAACCGTATATGACAAATAGGAAAAGGATCTGGGAAAACTATGCGTCTATGTTTCCTACACTAGAAGCATTTAACTCTGTAATGGACCAGACAACGGAGAATTATGAGTGTCTAGTAATTAATAATAACTCGAAATCGAATAAACTGAACGATCAGATATTCTGGTATAAGGCCGAAGGCCGACCCGATTTTAAGTTAGGTTCGAAAGAATTCTGGGAAATATCCAAGAATTTAGGGGATGACGAAGAAGAAGCATATGATCCAAGTAAATCGAAAAAGAAGAGCGCTGGACCACAGATAACGGTAAAAAAGAATAAATGGTAGGTAATATGTTTAACATATAACTTTTATAAAAGGGTGTAACTTAAAGTTATACCCTTTTTTATCTCCTGCAAAACTATCAAGAAGTATTAAAGTAAAAACAATATTTCAAAATGATTACTATTATACACCTTTTAACCTTTCAATTGCCGATTTATATAACCTGAAATCGCCTACGGCGATTACTCGGATATAAAAAAGGCAATTTATCGGTTATAAAGTAACAGTTACCAAATCACATTCAAAGATGCCGACCCTTAAGGGTCGGCGTTTGAAATGTGAAATGGTGTAAAACAGTATAAATTCTCTACAAAAAAGCCCCCGAATAATTCATTTTCTCCATTTTCCTTCTCTCATCCCCCCGCATTTTTATAATCGGTGAATTTAAAAAATCACAACTCTCTTTTGTATTATTATCTTTATCAGGGTCTTTACAATCTAATATATTTTGGATAGCCTTTTCAGATTTCCAATCATTTTGCGTTAAATATTTAAATGCTGTATCTTCGGCTTTTAGAACTTCAAATCTATATGGACGATTAGCCCCTTTCTGTAGAATCTTCTGGCAAGCAACGTGCATAGATAAATAAGTCGGCGATGATATATTTTGGATATTCACACCTTCAGCCTTTACCGAATCTACATATTCTTGAACAGTATTATAATCTGAAATACGAAGAAATTCATTTAACCAATCTTTTATCATAATCGAACCAGGTGTACATGCAAAGAACCAATTTTCTATTACAGGTGAAGATTCTTTAAATTTTGGTAATGTAAAGCTATCAATATAAAATCCAATAAATTCTGCTTCGGTTTCTTCGCGTAAATCAGGAATCCAGCTATCATATGGTTTTAGACAAATAATCGATGCATCAGACCAAATACCACCATATTTAGATAAAAGATGTAGACGAACCATATCAGAGAATTTCTCAACAGAATTATCGATATGTTTTATTTTAGAAAAATCAACATCAGGTAGATACTCAGATAGATTCTTTTTATTTACTATATTTATTTCATAATCTGGATTAAACTTTTTCCA
>Ga0315908_10003728_pt1 | contig 11053 bp, 11 predicted proteins | sample LakEriMetagenome_12_FD_203520 | JGI IMG/M metagenome (GOLD analysis project Ga0315908, IMG submission 203520) | Freshwater fungal communities from buoy surface, Lake Erie, Ohio, United States - Buoy 4 MA124 | ecosystem: Environmental > Aquatic > Freshwater > Lake > Lake biofilm | place: USA...
CCCCGGCGCCTCCCTGGCGGTGCCGGTACTTGACGACGGCCGAGTGGTAGTGCTGCGCCAGTACCGCTTCGCCGTGGCCACCCGCCTGCTGGAATTTCCGGCCGGCACCCTCGATGAAGGCGAAGATCCCCTCAGCACCATGCAACGGGAGCTACAGGAGGAGGCCGGCTACAGCGCCAGCCGCTGGGATCCCCTGGGGGCGATGCTGCCCTGCCCGGGCTACTCCGATGAGGTGATTCACCTGTTCCTGGCCCGCGACCTCAGCCCCTTGGCCGAACCGCCCGCCGGCGACGACGACGAAGACCTGGAGGTGCTTCTGATGGAGCCCGGCGAACTGGATGCGGCCCTGGCCAGCGGCGACGAGTACCTTGATGGCAAAAGCGTCACCGCCTGGCTGCGGGCCAAGCAACTGCTGGGGATCTAATGGCTCCGGAGCGCTGGCTGTTTTGGCATCGCCGCGATCTGCGCCTGGCCGACAACCGGGGCCTGGCGGCGGCGGCCGCCGCCACCCCTGCCGTGACCGGGGTGTTCGTGCTGGATCCGGCCATCCTCTCGGATCCCAGCATGGCCCCAGCGAGGCTGTGGTTTCTTTCTGAGAGCCTGCGGGAGCTGCAGCAGGCCTGGCAGCAGGCCGGCAGCAGGCTGGTGGTATTGCGTGGTGATCCAGCCGAGCTGCTGCCCAGGTTGGCCAACGCCCTGGGCGCCGAAGTGGTGGCCTGGAACCGGGACGTGGAACCCTTCGGGCGCGAGCGCGACCGGCGGGTGGCGCGGGCGCTGCAGGCGGAGGGGCGCAAGGTGCTGGCCGACTGGGACCAGTTGCTGGTGGAGCCCGAGGCCCTCAAAACGGGCGCCGGCGATCCCTACCGGGTGTATGGCCCCTACTGGCGCAGCTGGCGCCGACGGGTGGAGGAGGCCAGCGCCCTGGGTTCGGCCGCCTCGGGTGGCCTGGATCCCCTGCCGGCACCGAGCGTCCTGATGGATTGCGAGTCCGCCCAGCTCAGCGGGCTGCCACTGGTGAGCCCCGAGCTGGAGCACGGCTTTGGAGGTGCTGAGCTCTGCCCCTGTCGTCCTGGCGAAAAAGCGGCCCAACAGCAGCTGGCAGCCTTCTGCGATGGCGATGGCCGCTCCATTGCGCTGCTTGGCTACGAACCGGGACGCAACATCCCCGGCGAAGCGGGCACCTCAGGGCTCAGCGCCGCCCTCAAGTTCGGCACGCTCAGCCCCCGCCAGGCCTGGGCCGCCGCCCAGCAGGCCAGGCCGCTGGCCCGCAGCGAGGAGGAGCGGTACTCAATCCAGGTGTGGGAGCAGGAGCTGGCCTGGCGCGAGTTTTACCAGCAGGCACTTTTTCACTTTCCCGAGCTGGCCGAAGGGCCCTACCGGCCCCAGTGGCGCGCCTTCCCCTGGGACAACGACAGCGGCTGGTTTGAAGCCTGGCGCGAGGGACTCACGGGCATGCCGATCATCGACGCCGCCATGCGCCAGCTAAATGAGAGCGGCTGGATGCACAACCGCTGCCGCATGATCGTGGCCTCCTTCCTGGTGAAGGACCTGATCTGCGACTGGCGCTGGGGCGAGGCGGCCTTCATGGCGCGCCTGGTGGATGGCGATCTGGCCGCCAACAACGGCGGCTGGCAGTGGAGCGCCAGCAGCGGCATGGACCCCAAACCGCTGCGCATCTTCAACCCGACTACCCAGGCAGGCAAGTTTGATCCCGAGGGCACCTACATCCGCACCTGGCTGCCAGAGCTGCGGCACGTGGCCACCCGCGACCTGATCAGTGGGGAGATCGCCCCGCTGGAGCGCCGCGGCTACCCGGCCCCGCTGGTGAACCACAAAACTCAGCAGGCGCGCTTCAAGGCGCTTTACGCCACGATCAAGGGCTAACAAGTAAGCCGGAAATCAGTGATTGTGAGCCGGTTGCCAGCGTTTGAGGGTGCGATCTACCTCTCCTTCGAACTTCAGTTGGGCTAGGGCGACATTGACCTTCTTTAGCGTCTTCTCATCAAGTCTTGCTCCAACAGCAAAAGCCTGTGGAGTGCGGTAGAGCGTTTCACCAACTATTTCATAGTCGTTGGGATGAATTATTTTTCTTTTCATTGTAGCGATGCTGGCTGAGTCGGCAAGAACACTGCCCACATTGCCTTGCTCCAGGCTAGCCACCATGGCGCTAGAGCTATCAAAAGGAACAATCATCTTTAGCTGATCTTCGGCTGTCAAAAATGCATCCGCTGAGCGGTCCAGCCACGCCTGGGCCACGGAGTCGGAGACCACTCCAATCTTGTCCTCGAGAGCTGAGCGCAGGTCCTTCGCATTGCTGATGTCTACTGGTTTGGAGACCTTGAGCACCACGCTGGTGGTTCCAGCCACAAAGATCGAGGTGATCACCAAGCGGACAAAATTATTGAGCGCAATGATCGACATGCTCAATGGTGCGGAGCCCATCTTGTAGATGCCTGTTCCCATGGCAAGCATCATCCAGCCTTTGTAGAAGGTGGCTCGCTTGTTGTCTCCAACAATGTCGCGATGCTGGAACTCTCGCGATGTGATCCAGAGGATCAGAGCGAAGCCAAGGCCGAGACCGATCAGCAGAGCGATCGAGTCTCGGATGATTGCACTGGCCCTCAGATTTTTAATGATTGTGGCAAAGCTGCTTTGTTCGCGTCTAGTCAGGAGTGAGAGCCCATCGTCGCTGTAAGGCGTTGTGAAGGCAGCCTCATACAGCCGGAACGGGGTGATGTTCAGGCACGACACGACCAGATCAACCTGGCCTCTGGCAGCCGCGCGAACTGCCTCATCAGGCTTGCGCAGCGCAACGAAAGTGTGGAGCAGGTCTGCCCTGCTGGCCACCTGGTACCAGACATCAACAGCGCTGCCCTCAAAGCTCCTATTGACCACATCCGAGCAGGGGGCCTGATCATCTACCACGCCGATGCGCAACACATCCTGAGCAGCTGCCGGTGGAGCTAAGCAAAGCACCAATACGCCCAGCAGAAAAAGCCGTCTCTTCCGCAGGCGGAAGGTCCTCTGAATGAGCCATCCCCGGGTCAAGAACCGCTGCATGGCCTGTGGTTAAAGCCCATCGAATTTGACCTACTCAGGCCGCAACCGCCGACTGAGCCGCGCCCACCAACTGACCGAGCACCGCAATCACCTGCTGCTGCTGGTCAACTGAGAGTTCGGGGAAGATCGGCAGGCTGAGAACCTCGGAACAGAGACGCTCAGTGATCGGCAAGGAGCCCGGCCCGTAACCCAGCTCGGCATAGGCCGGCTGGCGGTGGATGGGGATCGGGTAGTAAATGATCGTGCTGACGCCAGCGTTCTGGAGCTGCTGCTTGAGCCAGTCCCGGCAGCAGGCTTCCGGCAGGCCGAAGTCGGCGCTGTCGGTGGAAGACACACAGTCCGCCGCTTGGTTAGAGCCATTACAGGCCACAGCGCAAGCTTTCACCCCCGATGGGGTGCCTGGCACCCGCACCACAAACTGATTCCAGCTGTGGCCAGTGGGGCCCGCTTCCGGCAGATGCACGCCCCCAAGGCCTGCCAATTGCTGGCGATACAGGGCCGAGATAGCCCTACGACGATCCACCCAGCGGCCCAGATGGGGCAGCTTCACGGTGAGCACGGCAGCCTGGATGGCGTCGAGGCGACTGTTGTATCCCAGAGCAGTGTGCAGATAGCGGCGGGGCATGCCATGCACCGCCAGCTCCCGGATGACCTGGGCCAGCTCGGCATCGCGGCAGGTGATCGCCCCTCCATCGCCAGCGGCGCCAAGATTCTTAGTGGGGAAGAAACTGAAACAGCCCAAATCCCCCCAGCTGCCCACGGGCCGGCCCGCCCAGCTAGCACCGGTGGCCTGGGCACAATCTTCAACCACCTTGAGGCCATGGCGTTCAGCGATGGCACACACCCGCTCCATGTCCACGGGCCGCCCGAACAGGTGCACAGGCAGCAGGGCCCGGGTAGCCGGCGTGATCGCCGCTTCCAGCTGATCGAGATCGATCAGATAGCTGCTCTCCTCTACATCCACAAACACCGGCGTGGCGCCCACGGCGCTGATCGCTTCGGCGGTGGCGAAAAAGCTGAAGGAAGCAGTGATCACCTCATCGCCAGGACCGATGCCCAAGCCCCGCAGGGCCAGGATCAGGGCATCGGTGCCGCTGTTGCAGCCGATGGCGTGGGGCACGCCACAGGCCGTGGCGAAGTCGGTTTCAAAGCGGGAGATCGTGGCTCCGCCGATGTACTGACCACTGCGCAAAACCTCGAGCACAGCCTGATCCAGAGCTGCGCCCAGCTCCTGAATCTGCTCGCTGAGGCTGAACGGGGGCACTTGCATGGCAAGCAACTTACGTCGCCCACCACACCATCTCGGGGCCAGGATGCCACTTGATCTTGCAGCAGGTATCCGGCCTGTGCCCCCGATTGTGACCCCATTCCGGAGCCGTCCTGCCCTCGCGACCGCCCTCGCCACTGGCCTGAGCACCGCGTTCGGCGCCGGGCTGCTCAGCGCCTGCGTGCCGGCCCACCGCCACCCCACCTGGGCGATCTATCCGCTGCAAAGGCGGATGGCCCACGACGGCCTAGCCGTGGTGAGTCAGCCCGATGGCTACGGCCTGCACATCTGGATCGACACCGATACCCGCCAGAGCGGCCGCTGCCAACCCCGCTGGAGCGCCGATGCGGCCCGGCTGTTCAACGGCAATGGCACGGCCCCGTTCAGCTCGGGCCTGGCGCCGCGCCAGGAATACTTCCAGGCCGTCGCCCGCCAGGACGTGCGCCGGGCCCTGCGCCAGCAGAGCCAGGCCCTCTGCCTGCAACAGTCCCCCCGCAGCAGCTTCAGCTGGGTGGAGCCCCCCCGCAACGCCGCCGAAATCAAGCCGGAGCCCTACCCGCTGCTGGAGGAAGCCGACCTGCTCAGCGATCCCAACGCCGTGCTGGAGCAGGAGGAGCGGCTGCTGAACCCCGCCCCCAAAGCACCGGCTCAGCCCGGCGCCAATAGCGACTGAAGCGGCGCAGATCCAACGGTTCCGGCAGGGCCACGAAGGGTTCAGGCTCCAGCACCTGCAGCGGTAACTGGGCGGCAATCTGCTCCCGCAACAGCCCAAAGCGCGGATCCACCGCAGCGCTGGTGACCACGCCATCAGCCCCATGGCGGCGAGCGAAGCTCAGCACCTCCTCGACCACGTCGCCGTGGCGCAGGGTCACCGGCAGCTCCAGCAGACACTCGTAGAGAAAGCCCAACCGCTTGAGGCTGAGGCGCTGGGTCTCGATGAGCTCCCGGTCGAACACAAATAGCGCCGGCGCCCCCGGATGGGCCACCAGGGCGGGATTGGCGGGCCCCAGGGCCTCGCCATGGATCCAAAGCACGGGCTTCAGCACGGGCTGGCTCCTGGGAACAGGTCCGCCTGCAACTGCTCGTAGCTGGCCTCGAACGGGCAGGTGCCCTCCGAAGCGGCGGCGCAAGCAGAGCAGTAGCGGCCGGAGCTGAAACGCTCCAAGTTGGCGCGATTAAACATGTAGGGCTTGCTGCTGAAGCTGCTGGCCACCCACTGCCAGCTGAGGTTGTTGCTGGCCGGATCGCCATCGAGCAGATGCTGCAGAAACCAGCGGGCACCCGCCTGCCATTGGATCCGCCGCCAGTGCACCACGTAGGCCGCCAGCCACATGCGGGCGTGGTTGTGCAGCCAGCCGGTATGGATCAGTTCATTGGCGAAGCCATCCATGCAGGCCAGGCCGGTACGGGCCTCGAGCAGATCGTCCGGCAGCGCGGCGGCGTAGCGCTCGGGGGGATGGCCGGTCTTGAGCGGCTCCTGGTCGCGCCAGATGCCATCGCCCAGCTGGCGCCAGAGCCGCTGCCAGTAGTCGCGCCAGCCCAGCTCGTTGATTAATTTTTGAGCCGCTAGCGGCGGCTGGCCGCTGCGCGCCAGCCAGGCGAACACAGCCTCACGCACCTCCACCAGGCTGAGCACGCCGTGGCGGATATGGGGCGACAGGCGCGTCACCGCCCCATCGAGGTGGTTGCGGCTGCGGCCATAAGCGGCCGGATCGATGGCGGCTAGCGCCGCTTCGGCCGCCCGGCGCCCGCCCGGGATCGGGCTCAACCCACCTGGGGCCTGGGGAAACAGCTGGCGCAGGGTCGCCTCCAGCTCGGCGCGGCTGGCGAACTGGCGGGGCAGATCCCGGGGTGGGAGAGAATCGCTCGATCGCATCACTCCGGCTCCCGGCCACTGCTCCCATGCTCCTCGATCTGCGCGGCAAAAAGGCCCTGGTCACGGGGATTGCCAACAACAAGTCGATCGCCTGGGGCATCGCCCAGCAGCTGCATGCCGCCGGCGCTGAGCTGGGCGTCACCTACCTGCCCGATGAGAAGGGCCGCTTTGAGGGCAAGGTGCGCGAGCTCACCGCGCCGCTGGCACCCAGCCTGTTCGAGCCCCTAAACGTGCAGGATCCCGCCCAGATCGAAGCCGTGTTTGCGCGGGTGAAGGAGCAATGGGGCTCGATCGACGTGCTGGTGCACTGCCTGGCCTTCGCCGGCAAGGAGGAGCTGATCGGCGACTATTCCGCCATCAGCCCCGAGGGCTTCGGCCGGGCCCTGGAGGTGAGCGCCTACTCCCTGGCGCCCCTATGCCGCTTCGCCAAACCCCTGTTCAACCCCGGCGGCAGCGTGATCACGCTGAGCTACCTGGGGGCCGAGCGGGCCATCCCTAATTACAACGTGATGGGCGTGGCCAAGGCAGCACTGGAGGCCTCGGTGCGCTATTTGGCGGCTGAGCTTGGCCCCGAGAAGCAGGTGCGCGTCAACGCCATCAGCGCTGGACCGATCCGCACCCTGGCCAGCAGCGCCATCGGCGGCATCCTCGACATGATCCACAACGTGGAAGCCAAAGCGCCCCTGCAGCGCACCGTTACCCAGGAGGAAGTGGGCTGCACCGCCGCCTTCCTGGCCAGCCCCCTGGCCTCCGGCATCACCGGCCAGGTGATCTATGTGGACGCCGGCTACTGCATCACGGGAATGTGAGCGGCACACTGAGCCAAGAGCCCAAGCAGCCCCAGGAGGGCAACCCCATGCGTACCGGCACCATCCACCGCGTCACCGGCGAAACCGACGTGAACGTAACGCTGGGGCTCGATGGCAGCGGCCGCTGCACGGTGAACACCGGCGTGCCCTTCCTTGACCACATGCTCCACCAGATCAGTAGCCACGGCCTGATCGACCTGGAGATCAAGGCGCTGGGGGACACCCATATCGACGATCACCACACCAACGAAGACGTGGGCATTGCCGTGGGCCAGGCCCTGGCCCTGGCCCTGGGCGAGCGGCGCGGCATCCACCGCTTCGGCCACTTCGTGGCGCCACTGGATGAGGCCTTGGTGCAGGTGGTCCTCGACTGCAGCGGCCGGCCCCACCTCAGCTACGGGCTAAAGATCCCGGCCCAGAAGATTGGCAGCTACGACACCGAGCTGGTGAAGGAGTTCTTCGTGGCGGTGGCCAACAACAGTGGCCTCACCCTGCACATCCGCCAGCTGGATGGGGTGAACTCCCACCACATCGTGGAGGCCTGCTTCAAGGCGTTCGCCCGGGCTCTGCGCCAGGCGACGGAGCTCGATCCGCGCCGGGCGGGTGGGGTCCCGAGCAGCAAGGGTGTGCTGGCTTAGGCCTGATCAGACTCCCGCGACCATAAAAACAGCCCCAGCCTCTCGGCGTCCGCCATCGTCTGCTCCGCATCCAGCAGCAGGGCACTGCGGGCTTCCCAGGCGATGCCCGCCAGCCCCGCTGCCGCGGCCTTGGCCACGGTGGTGGGACCGATGCCGGGGAGGTCCATGCGCCGGTCCTGGTTGAGCTTGGGGGCCTTGTAGAGCACCCCGGTGCGTCCCGTCTCCGGCCGATCGGTGCGGGTGGCAGCCACCCACTCGAGCATGGCGTCGGTGCCGGGCAGGGCTTCGGTGGCCAGGCACAGCCCCTTGGCCACCACCGCTCCCTGGCCTACGTCAACCTGGGAGATGGCCTCCACGATGTATGCGGCGCGCTCCACATCGGCGCGGTCCAGATCGCTGGGCACGGTGCTGGCATACAAGCCTGGCTCCGGCAGCAGATTTGGCGCCACATCTTCGATGCCCACCACCTTCAGGCCGTGCTCCTCAATGATCTGGGCCAGGGCCCGTAGGGAGGCGTCATCGCCATTGCGCAGCGACGCCAGGATACGGGGAGCGGCCATCAAGGTGGAGCCCTCAAAGCGCAGCAGGTTGAGCGAGCGCGGCCGCACAAACTTGCCCACCATCACGATCTGCTTGATGCCTCGCTGCTGCAGCGACTTGATGAAGGCGATCGAGCGCTCGAAGAAAAACTCCTCAGCCGCCGGCACTTCCACCTCCAGACCGTGGGGGTAGCAGGCGATATGGGTCCGCCCCGCACGACTGAGAGCCTCCGAGAGCATCCGAGGCAACACGCCCTCACCAGCAATGATCGCGACGGTCGGATCACCCATCAGGGCCGGGCTTGCTTCACATAAGGGGCTACGCCCAGTCAAAGGCCCAACACCCGGGAGTGGCCTGCTCTGGTGGACAGGTCCTGTGGCGTCATGGCCTCGGCAGGCCCGCTGCGAGGGCCACAAGGAGGGCTTCAGGAGTGAGCCGCTGATCGGCCTGCTCGCCGCCATCGACCCGCAGATCCTTGAGCCCCACCACCCCGTCTAGCGCCTCCTGCTCGCCGATCACCGCCGCCCAACGGGCCCCGGAGCGGTCGGCCCGCTTGAACTGCTTACCGAAGGCCGCGCCACTGGCATCCCTCTCCACCGCCAGTCCAGCCTGGCGGCAGCGCCGTGCCAGGGCCAGGGCCAGCGCTGCCGCGGCCTCGCCACGGCTAACCACATAGAGATCGAGGGCTGGGGCGGCAGCCACCGAAGCTTCGCTCTGGCTGAGCAGCAACACCAGCCGCTCCATCCCGAGAGCCCAGCCGATCGCCGGCGTGGCCGGCCCGCCCAGCTGCTGCACCAGGCCGTCGTAGCGGCCACCACCGCACACGGTGGCCTGCGCCCCCAGCTGGCTGCTGGTGATCTCAAAGGCGGTGTGGCTGTAGTAATCGAGGCCGCGCACCAGCCGGGGGTTGAGCACAAAGGGGATCCCCAGGGCCTTGAGGGACTGCTGCACCGCCGCAAAGCGGGCCTGGCTCGCGTCGCTGAGAGCGGACGCCAGGCTGGGGGCCTCCGCCAGCAAAGCCTGGGTATCGGGGTTCTTGGAATCGAGCACCCGCAGGGGGTTGCTGTGGATGCGGGCCTGAGAATCGGCATCGAGCTGGTCGCGCCGCTGCTCCAGCCAGGCCACCAGCAGCTCGCGGTAGCGGGCCCGGTCTTCGCTGCTGCCGAGGGAATTGAGCTGCAGCTCCAGCCCGCCCACCCCCAGCTCGGCCAGCAGATCCCAGGCCACGGCAATGGCCTCCACGTCACTGCAGGCATCGGCAAAACCGAGCAGCTCCAGCCCGATCTGGTGGAACTGACGCAGCCGGCCCGCCTGGGGGCGCTCGTAGCGGAACATCGGCCCGCCGTACCAGAGGCGCTGGGGGCCCTGGCTCAGCAGGCCGTGCTGGATCGCCGCCCGCACCACCGACGCCGTGCCCTCGGGCCGCAGGGTGCAGCTGCGCTCACCCCGGTCGATAAAGGTGTACATCTCTTTGCCCACCACGTCGGTGGCCTCGCCGATGCCGCGGGCAAACAGCTCGGTGACCTCCAGCAGGGGGGTGCGGATCTCAGTGATGGCACTGCGGCGGAAGTGCTCGCGGGCCGTGGCTTCCACGTGCTGCCACAGGCGAATCTGCTCTGGCAGCAGATCGGCCATGCCACGCAGGCTCTGCAGCGATGCCAAACCGAAAGCAGCAAGTGGGGTGAGTCTGCCTGCCGGCGCTCAGGCGTAGCTGGCTTGGTACCAACGGGCGAAGCGTTCAACCCCCACCTCGATCGAGGTGGAGGGACTGAAGCCCACCCAGGCCTCGAGCAAGCTCGTATCGGCGGCGGTGGCCTCCACATCGCCGGGCTGCATCGGCTGCAGGTCGCGGATCGCCTGCCGACCTAAAGCCCGCTCGAGCAGATCAATGAAATACAGCAGCTCGACCGGCTGGCTGTTGCCGATATTGAACAAGCGATGCGGGGCCCAGCTGGTGGCAGGGTCTGGAGCCGCGGAGTCAAACCTGGGATCGGCGCTGGCCGGCTTGTCTGCGCAGGCGATCACCCCGGTCACGATGTCGTCGATGTAGGTGAAATCGCGGCGCATGCGGCCGTGATTAAACACCCGGATCGGCTCCCCCGCCAGGATCGCCTTGGCAAACAACATCGGCGCCATATCCGGCCGGCCCCAGGGGCCGTACACGGTGAAAAAGCGCAGGCCCGTAGCCGGCAGCCCATAAAGGTGGCTGTAGGTGTGGGCCATCAATTCATTGGCTTTCTTAGTTGCCGCGTACAGGCTCACCGGATGGTTCACGGACTGATGTTCCGTGAACGGCAGGTTGGTGTTGCCGCCATACACCGAGCTACTGGAGGCGTACACCAGATGCACAACGCCGTGGTGGCGGCAGCCTTCGAGGATTGCGCCAAACCCCACCAGGTTGCTCTGCAAGTAAGCACCAGGATTTTCGAGGGAGTAACGCACCCCGGCCTGGGCGGCCAAGTGAATCACCAGTCGGGGTCGTTCGCGGGCGAAGAGATCCGCGATGGCAGATCCATCCTCCAGCTCCAGACGCTGAAAGCTCCAGGACTCCCTGGGGGCAGAGGCCTCGATCCGGCTCAGCCGGGCCTCCTTCAAGGCAGGGTCGTAGTAACTGTTGAGGTTATCGATCCCCACCACCCGTTCACCCCGGGCCAAAAGCCGCTCACACACCGCCGCACCGATAAAGCCGGCCGCACCGGTCACCAACACGGGGCGACTCATGGATTCAACATCTCCCGGAAGTAGGCAATCGTGGGCTCCAGCCCCTGCTCCAGCGGCACCGTCGGCTGCCAACCCAGCTCCTGTTGCGCCAGCTCGATCACCGGTTGACGTTGCAGCGGATCATCCGCCGGCAGCGGCTGAC
>Ga0315908_10003731_pt1 | contig 11048 bp, 10 predicted proteins | sample LakEriMetagenome_12_FD_203520 | JGI IMG/M metagenome (GOLD analysis project Ga0315908, IMG submission 203520) | Freshwater fungal communities from buoy surface, Lake Erie, Ohio, United States - Buoy 4 MA124 | ecosystem: Environmental > Aquatic > Freshwater > Lake > Lake biofilm | place: USA...
GGGTTGCTACCTGGATCGACTACCTGTGCAGGAACACCTGCGTCGCGAGCGGTCATGATGAAGTTGGAGTCCGCATGGTCGCTGATCGTGATGGCGATCTCGGCATTGAGCGCACCGCTTTGCACTGCCGCGATGATGGCGCGGAGATTTGAGCCTGCGCCGGAGCCTAGAATGGCGATGCGGAGCCGATGGGATGTTTTATCACCAAGCATCTTGTTGATCGTACTCGTGGTGGAGCGTCCTGGGACGAGTGGGAGGATGCGAATTTCTGTTCTGGCATTCTCAAGAGCGGCTCTCTCTTCACGGTTCAATGAATCCACGGTGTAGTCGCCGCCCTTGGCATACACATGAGGTCTGATGGCCTCAATCAATGAGGTGGCGCGCTCACCCTCGAAAATCACCACCGCGTCCACCGCACGCAGTGCACGCAGCACCTCGGCGCGGTCATCTTGACCATTGAGTGGGCGGTCTGGTCCTTTGAGCGCTTGCACGGAGCTGTCGGAGTTCAAGCCCACCACGAGCGCATCACCCAGCGCACGCGCGTCATGCAAGTAACGCACATGACCTGCATGCAGCAAATCGAAGCAGCCGTTGGTGAACACCAGTTTTTTTCCCTGCGCGTCCAGTTCTGCGCGCAGGCGCTCAACTTCGTGGATGGTTTGTGCGGTGTGGTCGGCAGACATGCTGCTGTTTAATGGCGTGAACAGACGCGGATGCAAGGAACGAGCCGCAGGCTCTTTAAAAACAAAAAAGCGGAAGGGGACACCTTCCGCTTCTAGATTTTTTCGGCCTCTGATGTCAGTTGCTTTTCAGCACGACATTCTCAGTGGAGCCGCTGGCGGGATCGCGTGTCAGCGGCCAGTAGGCTTCCATGTTTAGCATCTCGGGTGGCTTCATCTCCAGCGGCTTGCCATCCTTGGCCCCAAAACCCTGGTAGGCGAGAGGCATCAGGGTGACGCAAACACGTTCCTGATCAAACTTCTGCACATGCAACGCGGCGGTGAAGGTGTTCTTCTGATCGAGCACAATGGTGTCTCCCACCTGATATGGATCCACGTTTGCTTTGTTGCCTGGAAGCACGATCTCGATGTCCACGTCCTCAATGTCAGTGGAGCGAGCGCGGACGACCCAGCCTTCGGTGATCACATCGCTGCTGGAAAGAGGGCGGGCGTTGATTACTTCATAGCTCCCTTTGACATACATCGGCTGCTCCTGCTTGTAGTTGCGGATGTAGGAGCGCTTGAGCATGTCGTTCTTCACTGCGAGTTGATCGCTGGTGAAGGCGTAGAATTCAGTCAGGAGATCGCGTGGTGGAAGGAACTTGCCTTGCGGTACGGTGTAAGTGGTGAACTTGCGCAGGGGGTCGAGCTTGTCGAAACGCGCGAGAACGCGGTAGTTGAAGGGCTTCTCAGGGTGCGCAAACACCATGATGCTGAAAAACCAGCAAAAAGTAGCAAAACCCATCAGCAGCGTGATGAGGATGGACCACCAAAAGATTCCACCAGAATCTTTTTTCTTTGAAAAACTACCGCCTCCATAGGAGCGGAACTCGTTTCCGTCGCTTAAAAATCGGATTTGCATGGCAAAATTGCGAAAATTTTAGTAAATACTGTGAATTGTAATGCAAATTCTACAAGAATTGCTGAATTTGAAAAGAGTTTTTTGTGAAGAAGTTGGCAACAAGTTTGCTCCTGGATCAGTCCGTCAGGGGTTCAAATGAGGTGCCGCAGCCGCAGCTTCGGGTGGCGTTTGGGTTGGTCAGCTTGAAGCCTGAGTCAGCCAAGGAATCCACATAGTCGATCTGGCTTCCGCGGAGAAAGCCGAGGCTCTCGTGGTCAATGATGATCTGTACGTCATCCTGAGTGATGACGTTGTCTTCAGGAGCGGATTGATCCAGCCCCATCACATATTGCATGCCTGCGCAGCCACCTTTCTCGACGCGCAGGCGCAGACCGGTGCCGGTAGAGGCGTTTTTTTCCGCAATGAGGGATTTGAGGTGGGTGATGGCGCTGTCGGTCAGGGAAATCATGAAATTGAGAGAGCTGTTGTCGAGGTTGCGTGCCACAGAAGCACGGGGATTGCAATTCCTCACCCTGCATCCAATGTGACGTTTTCTTGCAGCAAGAGGGCTACGTCTTCGGCTGCGCACTTTATCGAAATTCATGGCCAAAATACGCATTCTTCCAGACGCGCTCGCCAGCCAGGTGGCGGCAGGGGAGGTCGTGGAGCGGCCTGCCGCGCTGGTGCGTGAATTGGTCGAAAACAGCCTTGATGCCGGAGCGCGGCACATTGAGGTGCATGCCCAGCGCGGCGGCACGGCCTTGATTCGGATCGTTGACGATGGAAGTGGGATGGATCGGGAGGATGCCATGTTGTGTCTTGAGAGACACGCTACAAGCAAGATAAGGACCAAGGAAGACTTGGGTGCGATCTGCACCTTTGGATTTCGTGGTGAGGCGCTGCCCAGCATTGCCAGCGTATCGCGCTTCCGCCTCGCCACGCGCGAGAAAGATGCGCTCGTGGGCACGGAGATTGAGGTGAATGGCGGCAAGCTCACCGCTGTGCGGGATCACGGCGGCGCGGCGGGCACGGTGATTGAGGCGCGTTCTCTGTTCTTCAACGTGCCGGCGCGTCGCAAATTCCTGCGCACAGAGAACACCGAGTTTTCGCATGTTGAGCAGCAGTTGCGACTGCACGCCATTGCCAATCCGCAGGTGGCCTTCACGCTCACGCACAATGGTGAACTGGTGCTGCATCTTCCGGCTACGCGCGACATGCTGGAGCGCATCCGAGGCCTCGTGGGTGAGGAACTGGCGACTCGCCTGCTGAAGATCGAGGAAACCACGCTGCACGGTGTCACGGTTTCCGGTTACATCGGCGGTCCTGGTATGAGTCGGTCCAACCGCCAGATGCAGACCACTTATTTGAACGGACGCCCCATCGAAAGCGCCAGCATTTCGTATGGCTTGCGCGAGGGCTATCACACGGCGCTGATGAAGGGCCAGTATCCGGTCACTTTTCTCTTCATCCAGATGGACCCCACGGCCTTCGATGTGAACGTGCATCCGGCAAAAAAAGAGGTGCGTTTTCACGATGGTAACAGTGTCCGTGACACCATCGCGCGAAGTGTGAGTCGGACGCTTGAAAATGCCTCCAAGCTACACACGGGGCATGCGCCTGCGGCTCGTCCTCTTCCAGCGGCAAGCACGTCTGCGCCGGTGATTCCCGTCAGCCGTCAGGAGGAGCTGGAAATGCCGGTCACGCCTTCATCCGCGCCGCTACGGCAGATGCCTGTTGCTTCTGCCCCAAGACCCGTGCTAGAGCCGAGTCCACCGCGTCCCAGCGAGCCGGTTTCTACGCCGGAGGCCATGCTACCCAAGCCGGTGGAAAATGCCAAAACAGCTTCTTCCGATGTGCCATCGCCGAATGACTTCCGCATCATCGGCGTGTTACAGAAGCTCTACGTTCTGATGGAGAGCAAGGAAGGTCTCGTGCTCATGGATCAGCATGCGGCGCACGAGCGCGTGAACTTTGAAAAATTCCGTCGGGCGCTCGAATCGGGTGGTGTGCCTTGCCAGCGGCTGCTCATGCCCATCACCCTGCAAACCACGCCGCGTGATGCCGATGTGCTGAAGCAGAATCAAGCCTCGCTGATCCGCCTGGGCATCGAGATCGAACCCTTCGGCCCGAACATCTTCAAGGTCGAGGCGCTGCCATCCTTTTTGAAGACGGACGATCCCGCCGCCTGGCTCGACCAAGTCATTGAGGAACTCAGCAGTCTCACCGCCAAAGCCTCCTCGCTTCGTCTCAGCGAAGACGCCATCGCCACCACCGCTTGCCGTGCCTCGGTCAAAAGCAACGACGTGCTCTCGATTCCCGAGCTGCAGGCGCTGCTGAAAGACCTCTTTTCCTGTGAAATGCCCTACTGCTGCCCGCATGGCCGTCCCACGCTCGTGCAAATCTCCACCGCCGAGCTGGAACGCAAATTCGGCCGCCGTGCGCCGGGATAGGCGATGGTCTGGGCCATCTGAAATCTTGTGATAACTCGGGCCAGAGGCTGCGTTAATGGCGCTCATCCCCCCAAACCTGTTTTTTCTATGAATGCCCTCCGCAACGACCTCAGCCGCCGTTCCTTCGTTTCCGGTGCTGCCAAGACCTTTCTCGGTGTCAGCGCTGCCTCGCATCTGAACACCCGCGTCATTGCCGCGCCCGGCTTGGGCACTTCGCCGCTGAAGCAGGCTGCCACTGCGCGCAATGTCATCTACTTGTACATGAATGGCGGCATGAGCCATCTCGATACCTTTGACCCGAAGCCGGACAAAACGGACATCATGGGCCTCACGAAGGTCATCAACACCAACGTCGATGGCATCCGCGTCTCCAATAACATCCCGCTGCTCGCCCGTCAGATGGATAAGCTGGCGGTCATCCGAAGCATGACATCCACACAGGGCGCTCACGAGCAGGGCGCTTATTACCAGCACACCAGCTACACCCAGCGTAGCAGCATCCGCCACCCCAGCATGGGCGCGTGGCTGCAAAAGTTCCAGGATCGTGGCAATCCCACGCTGCCCGGCAGCGTCATGATCGGCAATGACAGCCGTCATCCCGGTGCGGGTTTCTTCGAGAGCCGTTTCGCCCCGCTCATGATCAATGATCCCGAAAGCGGCATCAACAACGTCAAAACCAACCAGTGGTTCACCGAGGAACGCTTCCACAGCCGCCTTAACACGGCCAAGCAGCTCGACCGCCAGTTTGCCGAAACCTACAACGTCAAAAATGTCCGCGCTTACGCTGACATGTATGACGACGCGCTCAAGATGATGAAGAGCGAGGAATTGAAAGCTTTCGATCTCAGCGCCGAATCCGACGCGCTGCGTGGGAAATACGGCAACGATCGTTTCGGCCAGGGCTGCCTACTCGCCCGCCGCCTCGTTGATCATGGCGTTCGCTTCGTGGAAGTGTCCTTCGGCAGTTGGGACACCCACAATGCCAACTTCACCCGTGTGCCGGAACTCTGCGATGAACTCGACTCCGCTCTGAGCACTTTGCTGCAGGATCTTGAATCACGCGGCATGTTGCAGGAGACGCTCGTCGTGCTCGCCACCGAGTTCGGCCGCACGCCTGAGATCAACGCCAATGATGGTCGTGATCACCATGCGCCCGGCTTCACCTGCCTCATGGCCGGTGGAGGCATCCGTGGCGGCCAGGTGTATGGAGCCACCGATGAAAATGGCGGCAAGGCCATCGAAAACCCGATCACCATCCCCGACTTCAATGCCACCATCGCTTATGCGCTTGGCATTCCGCTCGACCAAGTGCTCTACAGCCCCAGCAAGCGGCCCTTCACCGTGGCCGACAAAGGCAAGCCGCTGGCAAATCTGTTCGGTTGATCCGATTCGAAGCCTACGGTGCTTTCTTCGCCTCCACCTTCGCGGGTGGGGGCGTTTTTATGGCGTGTGGCTTGGCCGTGAGTGTCAGCCAAGGACTGTTGTCATTCACGATGAGCAAATCACCGCGTGGTTCGGTGAATGGGATGAGATAACTGGCTGTGTATGTCTGCAATACATCAGGTGCGCTGGTGACCACTTCGACGGCAAAAGGAGACTGGCTCGCCACTGCTTCGGTGCCCGCTTTGAGCGTTAGTTTGATCTCGCCGCCCTTCGCTGGCACATCCACGGGGTCCGCCGTCACTCCGGCAGGCAGTTGAACGGCACGCGCCTGAATCTTGCCTGCGAAAGTCCCGTTGGGTTTGACCGTCAGCTTGACCTCCGCTGTTTTGCCTGACTCCACAAGGTAACCATGAGTGTCGAGTGTGGCGGTGAGAGTGGGCACGAAAGGCTTCAACGTGATCTCATAGCGATGATCCGCGCTGCCTGCGTGAAAGCGGTCGGAGACGACGAGCTTGAAGTCGCCATCCTTTGGAGCCTTCCAGCGTAGTGCGGGGTCGAGATTGTCGCCGTCGTCGGTTTGCGTGAGCACTTTTCCCTCCGCGTCTTCGACGCGAAGGGTGGCGTCTAGCGGGCTGCGAATCGACTGCGCATGGACTGTGATGGCTAGATCATCGCCCTTTTTGGTCGTGAAGGTGAAGGTGTCTTCCTCGGTCGGCTTGCTGATGTTGCCGGCCACGTTGGCTGGCACCGTGAGTGTTTTCGGTTCGCTGGCAGAAACGGGCTTTTTCGGCTCATCCGTCATCGTGAGACGGTAAACATGATTGGCGCTGCCTTTGAGTGCTACATCCGCCGCAGGTGGATGCGCGAAGGAGAAAACCTGAACAAACAGCGTCCCATCCGCCTTCGGGGTGTGCTCGATGTGTGGGTCCAAGTTATGCGTGTCATGTCCTGCGGCGATTTCGACGCCGCGGTCGTTCAGAAGCCGCATCGCCGGGTCCATCGGCGAACCCAGCGCATAACCGTGAAGCTCAAGCGCGATCGTTTTGCCCTTTTGCACCCGAATCGCGTGGGTATCGACATCCCCCGCCTTTTCCAGCACGCCGTTGATCGTCACGTTCATCTTGGCCTCGGACGTTTTGGTGTCGGCCAGCACGTCATTGGGCTCCTTTTCCAGCGGTTCCGTGAATTTTCCCACCACAAAGATGCGCGTTGGTGTGCTGCCTTCGGGGGTGTAAAAGCGCACGAGATAGGGCCCCGGCGGCACATCCTTGGCGATCGTGGCGATGAATTTCTTGGGCTTGTCACCAGCTAGCAGCACCAATCCGGGATGGTTCGATCTTGCGATGGGGGATCCCGCTTCCAAACCCTTGCCAGCGACCGTGCATTCGACCTGCGTCCCGGCCTGCCCCCCGGCGGGAAAGATATTCTCAAACGCTGGAGGGGCGGCAGAGACGGAAATGACGAATGCAGCATGCAGAATGACGGAACTCAGCACGCGCCGTCCATTCGTCATTCTGCATTCGTCATTCGTTATTCCACCTCTCATCACGCAAACAGCTCACGGATGGGCCTGCCGCCGTTGATGAGCTGCACGGGTCTCCCGGAGTTTGTGTGAAGGAGTTGATGCGGGTCGATGCCCAGCTTCGTGTAAAGCGTGACCGCAAAATCCTCGGGTGAGTAGATGTTTTCGCTGGCGTAGTAGCCCTTGGGGTCGGTGGCACCGATGACGCCGCCGCGTGGGACTCCTGCGCCTGCGAAGAGAATATTCATCGCGCCAGGCCAGTGGTCACGACCGTTGTCCTTGTTGATCTTCGGCGTGCGGCCGAATTCTCCAAGCGCGACGATCAGCGTGCTTTCCAGCAGACCGCGTCGGTCGAGGTCGGTGATCAGTGCGGACATGCCTTGGTCAAACTTCTGCATGAACTCGCCTTTGCAGGTCTTGAACACATCGCGGTGATGGTCCCAGCCGCCATAGTTCACGGTGACAAACGGCACGCCCACCTCGACGAGACGACGTGCCAGCAGCATGCGCTGACCCAGGTCGTTGCGGCCATAAAGATCACGGGTCTTTTCGTCCTCCAGATTGATATCGAAGGCCTCCTGGGCGGGTTTTGAGGCGATCAAATCGACCGCTTGCCCGTAGAAGGTGTCAAAGCTCACCGCTGGGTCTTCTGCCACGGCATTGTTCAGTCGCTTCATGCGATCCAGCGACATCCGCAACTCGCGGCGGGACAAGCCGCGTGCTTCAGAGATGTCCGAAGGCAGCACCACGTCGCGCACCTTGAAACCCTTTGAGTTAGGATCGCCACCGGCAACGAAAGGCGCGTGTTCTGCCCCCAGGAAATTTGGCCCACCGCTGCGAGTGATGCTGGGCAGCGTCATGTAAGCGGGCAGTCCATTCTGCACGCCGCGCTTGTAGCTCACCACACTGCCAAAGGACGGATGGAAGGTCACAAAAGCTCCGCAGCCGACTGGCACCGGCGTGGGCGCACCGGTCATCATGTAATGGTTCCCGCCGCCGTGATTGGGATCCTTGTGCGTGACGCTGCGCAGCACCGTGAACTTGTCGGCCGCCTTGGCGAGGTTAGGGACGCATTCTGAGAAATGAACCCCGGGCACGCTGGTGCGGATCGGGTTGAACTGGCCGCGGATGTCGCTTGGAGCGTCCGGCTTCGGATCAAACATCTCGTAATGCGACGGGCCACCATCGAGCCACACCAGAATGCAGTTCACCGGACGCGAAAGTGAAGGCTGCGGAGCGGTGGCGGCCATGGCCTTGGCACGCAACAGATCGGTGAAGCCCAGACCGCCGCCTGCGGCGGTCAGACCGAGCTTCAAGAAATCACGCCGCATGTGGCCAGCGCAGTTATGGGTGATTCGTGACATTTTGTTTGAGGAAATAGCGGCGAAATTACGGGCGCTGCCCAGCCTTCTTGCAAAGGGGATCACATTGTCTCGCATTCGCTGTGAGAGTCCTCTTCGGCTCAGTTCACTCGCTTTTTGGGCATCGTGATGAAGGCCTCGGCGAGATAATGCGGAATCAGCGGCTGCTGCATGAGTGCGTCGACCTCCGACGCGTTTAAGCTCTGAATGATTTGGGCCAGATGCAAAGCGCTTGGCTTGGCGGATCGAAGGTGAGACAACTCCAAAGGCGGCTTCGCATCGAACGTGAGCCACGTTTGGCCGTCCGCCGTCCGCTCCCGGGCAATCTCGGCAGAAACGGTTTCGAGATCGGGCAACAGTCGGCCGTTTGCGACTCGCGCGAGGTAAAAGCTCTGACGGCGGGCATCGCCGATGATCGGATAACTGTCTGGTGCCTCGATGTCCGGTGCCGTGAGCGACGACCAGCCGACGCACCACACGTTTCGCGAGAGCGCCACACCTTGAGCTGCGGCAATCGCGATGCGCACGCCGGTGTAAGAGCCGGGGCCATTGCCAATGACGATTCCGGTCAGTCCATCACCCGCTGCGGCGAGAGCATCGCGCAAAGGTGCAAAGACCTGCGCGTTGTGCGAGCGCTCGGATTGAAACGAGGACTGAAACAGCACGTCCGCGCCCCGCACGACGGCGATGCTGCCGTGGGCGGTGGAGAGATCGAGAGCGAGGAGGGTTCGGTTCATTGCGCAAGCGGCCCTTCCGTGACACGCCGCGAGCCATCCGGCAAGGCTTCGATGTGTAACCACCGCGTGTTAGGCGGCATCAGATCGGGAAAAATATCCGCCCACTCGACGATGATGACGCCGGGTTCGGTCAGAAATTCGTCCCAACCGATGCCGATGACTTCAGCAGCGGATTCCATGCGGTAAAAGTCGAAATGGAAGACTGGCAACCGCCCGTCGAGATATTCGTGAACCAGCGTGAACGTCGGACTCGTCACTGCGGCCTTCGATCCCATGCCAACGACGATGCCACGCGTGATCTGCGTCTTTCCTGCGCCGAGATTGCCACAAAGAGCGATCACATCGCCTGCGGCGAGTGTCGGCGCGAGTCGTGTGCCCCAGATGTGGGCGTCATCGGCAGTCGTGAGTGTGATCATGCGTCGCTGCTGAGCGCAAAGTGATCCCATCCCGTGCTCTCAAAGTCGGGCGGCCTTCCTTCGCCGGGAGGGACGAGTTTGCCGATGATGGTAAGAGGGAGCTTTGGGAAGGCTTCTTGCCACTTTTTCATCAAGGAACGCAGCGTGCGCGGATTCACGGCGAGGAGGAGTTCATAGTCTTCGCCGTCGCCCCAGGCTTGATCGAAGGTGCAGCCGGGATTGCAGGGCAGGGAGGCCACGTTGACTTGATAATGCGTGCCGCTGGCGAGAGCGAGGCGTGGCAGGTCTTTGGCAAGGCCATCACTGATGTCCATGATCGCGTGAGGATGCGCGTTTTCGGAAAGCCAGCGGCCTTCTTCGAGGCGGGGCTCGAATTTGAGGTGCTTGCCTTTGATCGAGCCACCGAGACGGCCGGTGACGAGCAGTACATCTCCAGCTTTGCCTTCGCTGCGAGAGAGCCAGCGCTTTGAGGGAACCGTTCCGCTCATGGAAACCGATAGCATAAGCACCAGGCCGCGTGAGGTCTCGCCGCCGACGATGTTGATGCCGTACTGCTTCGCGATGGCCCGCATGCCGCGATAGATCTCGGTGAGGAACTCGACCTGCATGCTCGGCGGGGCCACCAAGGTGATCATGGCATGCCGTGGCGTGCCGCCCATGGCCGCGAAATCACTCACCACCCGGGCGATGGCCTTGCGTCCGATGAGTTTGGGCGGCGTTTCGAGCGTGAAATGCACATCCTGCACTAGCGCATCGGTTTTGAGCAGCGTGTGCTCGTTTTTTGTGCTGCGGACGACTGCGCAGTCGTCTCCGGCTCCGGCGATGACATCGCTGTCGAGCTTCACACCGCGCATGAGTCTGCGAATGAGGTTGTCTTCTCCGATGTCGGCTAGGGTTGGCATGAATTTGAATGGTGAATTGATGGAGGGTCAAATGATGTCGGAAAAGCTCAGATTCAGAACACCATTCTACCCCTCATCATTTTACCCGAGCAGAGCATTCCTTAGCTCTTCACCACGACATTTTGTCCATCGTAATGCAGCATGCGATTTTTGAGGCCGCGCATGGCCTGGCGGTGGATGCAGACTTCAACGTCGCCGATCCGATGGCGGTGCTCCGTGGGAGCCTGCATGCCGCTGATCCAGGTGATTTGCCACCATTCCTGGCCTGCGAGATCCCCCTGGCTGCAGCGCACGTATTCGAGGTGCAGAACGTCAGCCGGATGGCCGAAGCGCTCGATGTTGTGCTTCGACTCCAGATATTCCACGAAGGCCTGCGAATAGATCAGGCCGCAGCGGAGTTTGTGGAGGACGAGTGCCATGGAGAGTGTCTCAAAGTGACAAAGCGCGGGACGGGGTGGCCGTTCCGCGCTTTGTGAAATGACGAAGATCGTCGTGAAGCGGGAATCAGCCGAGCGCCTTGGCGTAGTTCGCGGCGATGGCGGTCCAGTTTACGGCATTCCACCAAGCGGCGATGTAGTCAGGACGCTTGTTCTGATACTTGAGGTAGTAGGCATGCTCCCAGACATCGCAGCCGAGGATCGGCGTGCCGGAGGCGTCCATGAGCGGGTTGTCCTGGTTCGGCGTGGAGGTGATGGCGAGTTTACCGTCTTTGACGAC
>Ga0315908_10003734_pt1 | contig 11047 bp, 11 predicted proteins | sample LakEriMetagenome_12_FD_203520 | JGI IMG/M metagenome (GOLD analysis project Ga0315908, IMG submission 203520) | Freshwater fungal communities from buoy surface, Lake Erie, Ohio, United States - Buoy 4 MA124 | ecosystem: Environmental > Aquatic > Freshwater > Lake > Lake biofilm | place: USA...
CGAAAAAGTGGATGGGAGCGGCGCCGAGAACCTGCCCGACCATCAGCTACTGAATAACCAGCGGAGAGGGAAGGAATCGAACCCACCCCGGCGCGTTGGACGCGTCGACAACGGTTTTGAAGACCGCCTATTGCCGTTGATTCTCAATGGCTTGACTTGGTTGTATCTGTTTTGTATCGGTTTTTAGTTGCACACTGCCGCGAGTAGCCGCTCATTGGCGCCATGCGGACTGCTGCGACAATTCTGAAGGTCAAGCACCCTCGGTACAAGTACAAGGTTTCGTACAAAGCCATTGAAGCCGACGGGAGCCAGGTGCGCCGCTCCGCCTATTTTCTCACCAAGAAGGAAGCCAATGAGTACGCCGATGAACGGACGACCGAGATCACAAACCACGGATCGCGGCACGGCACGGTCGAAGAGAATGAGCGCGCTGGCCTCATCAAGTATCGTGTCTGGGCCGAGAAAAACCCGGACGTTCCCTCCTTCTCGACTTTGATCGCCCGGGCCATCGCCGCCCACGACAACGCGAAACCGCCCCACACCGTGGCTGAGGCGATCGATGCCCGCCAGGACAACGCCGACCGTCGGAAGCTCAGCGACCGCCACCGGGCTGACCTGAAGAGCCGACTGAAGCAATTCCGGGAGGACTTCGGCTCGCGACAGACCGCCGAGGTGTCCATGCGCGAGGCGGAAGCGTGGCTTCACCGGCTCAACGTCTCGCCGCAAACCTGGACCAATTACGCTCGCGTCATCGGCAGCGTGTTCAGTCTGGCCGCCAAACAGGGCTTCCTCGACACGAACCCTCTGGCCGGCCTCGACAGGCCGAAAATCGTCCGCAAGGCCCCATCGATCCTGAGCGCCTCCGAACTGTCCAAGCTTCTGCATGCCGCACTGCCGGGGCTCCGTCCGCTGCTGGTGCTTCAGGCTTTCTGCGGTATCCGTCGTGCCGAAGGCTCGCGGCTCCGCTGGAGGCACATCCATTTGGAGGCGGCAACGCCTTACGTGGAACTCCCGTCAGAGGTGACGAAAACCAATCGCCGACGCACGTGTGACATCCCTCCATGCGCCATAGCCTGGCTCAAGCCGCTGGCCGGTCCGCCTGAATCCCCTCTCGGCCTGACCGAAGGAGAGTACCGCAAGCACCTCGCGGCGGCGGCCGAGGCCGCGGGCATCACTTGGGAGGAAAACCTCCTACGGCACTCCTTCGGCACCTACCGACTGGCCGTCACCAAGAATGCCGCCACGGTCGCCGAGGAGATGGGCAACAGCGCCGGTATTGTCAGGACGCACTACACCAACGTCGCCAGCCCCACCGCGGCCGCAGATTATTGGCGTGTGGTACCGTTGTTCGCAAAAGCCGAGACCGGTTAGCCTCAAAAGCAAGTTGGTTCCTCTGCTATTTGCCGCCAGAGTACGTGCATAAGCCGCGGGGCCTGGGCTCCTTATTCCCAGCTACACCCGCCGCCCAACCACAACGCGAAAACCTCATCCCCCACGACCAGCCCCTGATTTATTATGGCCGCTCAAGATCCAGCTGAGGTCAGCGCCTCGGCTCAGCCGACACCTGAGCAGGTTGCACAATTGGCAATTTCCTTCCTTCCTCCTTTGGTGCTGCCAGTGGGGTGGGACACGATGGACCCCCAGATTCTGAAGGAAATCTTGGCGGAAGCGACCACCGGCAAGGCCCGGAATTTCGCCAGGTCCTATCAATATCCGATGGGATGGCCAACCCCTTTCGAGATCGTGGCCGAAGAGGCCATACGGCGCGCCCGTATTCTGCTTGATGCCGCGGCGGGGCGCATTCGACCAGAGCGATTGCGTTATGAAGAGGAGAGGGGGGTCGGCCGCCAGCAGATGCAGGATTTTGACAAAGCAGCTGCGGAGCTTGAACTCAAATTCGACCGGCTGGCGCGGGGGCGAGCCTTCCTTCCTATCCTTGAGACCCTCGAGGCCGCGTTACCCGCCGTCCATAGGCGCAAGCCCGAAAATCCCTTTCGATACTGGCGAGAATATTTGCGCGATGACATTGTTGCGAGGAGGCAACAGCGGAACCTCCCTTCCGTCCCTGTCCTTTTCAGCGATGAAGCCACTGCTGATGAGAGAGGTCGCGCAGTGGAAGACGAATCGCCAGAGGGACCGCCCTCGTGTATTGTCCTGACCCACAGCAGATCATATCAGGTGACGCGTACCGAGTTCCCCCGGCTGATTCTTGGTCTGGCGGCTTTTTATCGTTCCAAGGGAAAAAATGTGCAAAAACAGTGGGCAGAATCAGCGGGCCGAAAGGGCGGGAAGAAGGTGCAGGCCCACCAGCGCCCCGGCAAGCTCTCCAAACTTGACTCCCTCCAGCTGACCAAGGCAGCGAAAAAAGTCCAGAGGAGGAGACCAGGAGATTGACGATCGAGCGGCGGGGGTGGGGGACCATTCTCCCCCTGGCACCATGGTGGCCAATCACGCGGGAATGCCCTCCGGCCGTTTCTCCATGCCGGGATTTTATCCCACACCCTGTAATAAATGGGGTCCCCGCGCTTCACCACGAAAAAACTCCGGAAAGTGCGATCAACCGCTTGACGGGTTCGGGGAGCTTTTTGGCATCCCAGATTCGCCCGCAGGCATAAGCGTGGGTCGACCCTCCGGAGAATTCACCCTCGCAGTTTCGCCTTGGCGGAATTTGACCGCCTACCCTCCAGCGAAACAAGCCCTCGTGTTTCGCCGCCTCACCAAAATCGGGTCCTACCCTCGAAAAATGAAGCTGGGGATGTGATAATTCACACACCCAAAAATTCGGGGGCGGCCCAAGGCTCGCCCATAACCCCACTCCTCACCAAAGCCGCCGCCGCCCAGTACCTGGGCATCAGGCCGAGGACCCTAGATGACTGGAGGGCTGCCAAAGCGATTCCGTGCATCGAGCGGGGCCGGTACATCCGGTTCTTGCAAGCCGACCTGGATGAATTCCTGAGCAAGCACCGCGTCACGGCCAAACCCGCATCCACCTATCGCCCGCGGGGCCCCAAATCAACCCCGAACTCCTAAATCAGCCGACCCGCTCGCGGGGACGAAACGGGCTTGGCACTTGTGCTGGGTTCATCACTCCTGCGGCTGCTGGCTCAATCCCAGAAAGGAACACTCACTATGAACGAGACACCATTTGTTATCGCCACCCCTGACCAAGACATCCCCCCGCTCCTGCCTTCCGAAGTGCTGGGGGTATTGCCTGTCGGCATGGCTGAGGCCGGCGAGGACGCGCCCCTCGATGCCTACTATGATAGTAATCGGAAAGAATACCTCGTGCAAAATTCCGGCGGTCGCTGGCTTTCGCTCGGGGATGCGGGATTCAGGCGCATACTCAGGTCCAAAGGGTATTCCGCCACCCTGTCTGATGCTGAGCGCGCCCAGAACGAGACCCTGTCCGAGGTCGAAAGAGAGATACTGCGCCTGCAGGATACACGAGACGTGAAATTCTGCGGTCCGCTGGCGGGGCGGCGCTCCGGATTTTACGACGAGAATGGAGCACGCTTTCTCGTCACCGAGAGCCCGCGATTGATTGAACCCTCCGACGGCGACTGGCCCCTGATTAGCGGTATTCTAGCCGGACTCCTGGCTGGCAGCGGGGAGGGGCACGGGGAAACTCAACTGGAGGTAATTATCGGCTGGCTGGCCAGCGCCGCCCAGAGTCTCTACTCAGGTAAGCGTCAGCCCGGCCAAGCGTTGGTACTCGCTGGACCCGCCGCTTGTGGGAAGAGCGTGCTTCAGAATGAAATCATTACGCCATTGCTCGGAGGGCGGTCGGCCAAGTGCGCTTTGTACGTACAGGGAAAGACCAACTTCAACGGGGAGCTCTTCGGTGCCAAACACCTGATGTTGGAGGACGAGCAGTCGGAGACGAGGATCAAGAGCCGACTGGCCCTGGCTGCCCACATCAAGCAGATCTGTGTCAACGCGATCCAGCCCTGCCACGCCAAGCATCGGCCGATCATCAACCTCTCCCCGTTCTGGAGGCTGACCATCTCCGTAAACGATGAACCGGAGCGGCTCCTTATCATCCCACCTCTCGCAAGGGATGTTGAGGATAAACTGATTCTGCTTCGGTGCCACCCCTTCCAATGGCCCAGACCTGTGGGATCCACCGCGCAATGGGCAGCATTCACCAGTGCTCTCCGCGGGGAGTTTCCTGCCTTCCTCAACCACCTGCTGAATCACTCCATCAAGAATACCATGCACAGTGACCGCTACGGCATCAAGGCGTGGCATCATCCGGAGCTGGTCAGAGCCATCGAGGAACTGTCTCCCGAGGCCCATCTCGCCTTAATCATCAGCCGCTGGTTTCCAGAGAGCAGCACGGTTTGGACTGGCACGGCGGATGAGCTCCGAACTCGCCTCTTTGCCTTCCACGAAACAGACCGGGATGCCCGTGAATTACTGAACTGGCCAAACGCCTGTGGCACATACCTCGCCCGACTGCAGGCCCGACCGCGCTCGCCACTCACAGTAATCCAACACCGAAGCGCCGAGAGGAGGGAATGGGAAATCAGGCTGGGCCAAACCTGAAATCCTGGCGTCCCAGCGTCATTGGCTATGAGGACGCAGCCAGGCATGTCGACAGTCTGGCTGTCAAACCTGCAACCTCTGCGTCATGGCGTCATTGGCTATGGGGCGCAGCCGGTTGTGCCGACAAGCTGACACAAACCTGAAAATCCTGCGTCACGGCGTCATTGGAGTCCGGTTCGATGACGTCATGACGCGGAGATTTGAACATTTTCTCACTGGGATCGCATGCTTGAAATCGAAAAACTAGAAAACATCCGCCTGTCGGGGTCCAAGTTGATCGCCAGATGTCCCGCCTGCCGGGCGGATGGCGCCGATGACACAGGCAACCACCTCGTCCTCTGGCCCGAGAGCGGGAAGTTCGCTTGCGCCGCTCATCCTGGGGATCGCGAGCACCGTCGCCTCATCTGGAGACTTGCTGGCTCTGCCCGTGTTGGCTGGCGCCCACCAGGGTTAACTCGCGCTGATTTTTTGAAAAAAAGAGAGTCTGCCCGGCGGGTTCAGCGAGCGGAACAGTTGGCATCCGCAGCTCGCGACCGGGCAGGAGAATTGATTTTCTCTCGAACCTGGGATCCGGAAGAGTTGGCCGCCCGGTCCCCGGTTCCCCTCGGTACGGGTCAGGCCCACTGGTGCCAAATGCTGTCGCGGCTTTTTGGTGAAGACGAGGTGGTCTGGATTGGCGAGGTCTGGCAATCGGGGGTTCGGCATCAAGGCCACTTTCGACCCTGCTCCGAATGGCTGCGCTCGCGTGAAACGGGTCCGCCGGGGCCGATGACGTGCCCGGACACATTTAAACCTGGCTCCGTTAGCCGTAGCGGTTCCAGCGTGGCGACCTCGCGCTATCTGGTGGTCGAAGCCGACGAGGCGATTGGCCGGAAACCTGTGACCGAGGCGGAGCGGGTGGAGAATCTACGCCGAAATCTCTGCATCATCCGCTGGCTTCACGAGGGCCTGGGGTGGCGATTACGCGCCATTGTCCACACAGGCGGCAAGTCCTGTCATGGGTGGTTCGATCGCCCGCCTGCAGGTCATATCGATGAGTTGCGGAGCCTGTCTCCTGTCCTGGGAACCGATGCTGCCCTCTTCGCTTCGGCCCACCCGGTGAGATTGCCGGCGGTCGTTCATCCCTCGACGGGGGTAAAATCCCGACTGCTCTACCTCTTGTAGCACAGGCCCTCGCCGGGCCCAGTGCCAAGACCCAAGCCCGGCACAAGCCGGACCGCCTGCCTGACCCGGTTAACGAGAAGCAGGGCTTCCCGCTGCAGTGTGCCCGGCACTCCCGGACCGAATGCGCATGATCAGGTCGGCTATTGAGTCCGACGCCTTGTTCTCGGCTTCCGTTCCCTTGTCGAGGCCGCAGAGCCGGATCAACCGGTCCATGGCCCCGAGCTTGGAGCAGGTCGTGGCCACAGGCCCATTCTTGGTCATCACCATCTCGCAGATGTCGCTGTCGAGGCTGGCCTGCTTCGGGGTGGCCATGATGACTCGCTCACACCACCGCCGAAGATCATCCCGGCCCAGTTTGCTCGCCTCCGCCTGCTCAGCCTTCAGCTCCGCGATCCGCTGCGCCACCTTGACATTTTTCGACAGCCGGGGTCCGGCCGTTTCCCAGGTCCTGCACCCGTGGTACAGGGCGCGATACGCCTCCCCCGCACTGACATCGCCAGCCGCGATCCGCTGGGCAAATGCCTCGTGTCTCGGGGACAACAGGGTCTTGCTCCAATGGGAGGGGGGAGAGGGCGGTGCAGCCACACATCCCGGGCCACCCTCGCCAGGTGCAGCGGAGTCATTTTGAGAAGGAGGTCGATTCATGAGGCTTTCGCGAAACACCACACCATAGCACCACCGGCATTAATTGCAAGTTGATTGCGTTAGTAGAACGCAGCTTCGCCCCGGCTCGGCACGATGAATGGTGGAGGGCCCTCCCACAGCTCCGTTTCAGGCTGGGCGACCTCCACTCTGCCGTTCTGGCTGGCCTACCTCTCCCGCGGGACTCCCCCCGAGCAAAGCAGTGGCGACCCTCTGGACCTCCGCATGCGGCACCGCCTTCCTGAAGGGTCCCCCAAGTAAATCCAGACAGGAAGCAAGAAGAGAGGTTCACCGCCCGGCTTGCGACAGATGAGGATGCTGGAGAGATGGCCAGTGTCCGCGCCCGCGGGGGCTAGGCATGCAGCGGGGCAAGGTAGATTTGGAAAAAGGTTATTTTTGTGCGTCACCCCGTCATTGCTGGGGACACAGACCCCGACCGAGGCGAGGTCTTAGGATCGGTGGCAGCGCGAGGGCAGCCTTACCAGCCAAGGGGGGTGACTGGGTGTTTTGCCTGAATGACGCAGTGACGCAGAGAAAGGGAAAACCTGCCCCGGTCAGAACCAGGCGGGATGAAGAACCCGAATTTCCATCGGGTGGCTGTGCAGGGGCTCTGGACTCGCTCGAGCTGCTTCCCCGCGAGGCGGATCAGATAAAGACCCAGCTGGTGCCCGCCTCCATGGCCTGAGGCTACAGGCCGCTGGCTCGGGTCGTCCTGCTCGATGAGCTGGTCATCGTCGGCTTCTCCGGCGACCCCCTCCGCACGACCACCCGATTGCTCTCGGTCTTTCGGAGAAATGGACCCGTCATCCCCGCCCAACCGGCCCAGGAAATCCCGGTGAACGCACCGCACCGGTTTGGATTTGCACTGGCCGCCGACGACGGGTGGGTGGCCGTGGGTGCCCCACGGGCGGCATGCTCTTCGTACGGATGGGGCGTAGGCGGCCGAGATGCAGGCGGCGGCGTGACGGGCAACTGGAAATTCGTAACAGGGGACTCATTGGCTGATGGTCGCCTGATCGGGTGTTGCGAAACAGGACATGGACCCGGCCGTTGGCGTCGGTGGCTGCGCGCAGGGAACAACAGGGACAGAGGCCGCGGGCCTCGCTATTCAGGATTTCCAGCGGCCCAAACTTGGCGCCGTCGTCACGGGAGAATCTCAGGGCCACGATCCGCCGATCCTCCTGGGGATCCTTGGATTGATGGTGCCTCCGCCTGGCAGGAAAATGGGTGCGCAGAAGGACCCTGCGACTACGTTCGACTGCCTGCAACAATGACCCGCCTCATGCCCCCCATCATCTCCGCGAGTATCGCTCACAAGGTCGGATTCGCCTCCCATCAGAACGCCGTTCCCATTCTCCAGGAGCTGACACTTGAGAACGTTGGCGGGGAATCATTCAAGGATTTGACGGTTTCCCTGGAAGCAGATCCCCCATTCCTCGACAAGAAGACCTGGAAGATCGATACCCTGCGGCCTGGCGAGAAGATTCGGATTGCCGATCGCGACATCCGATTGTCGAGCACGTTTCTTTACGAGCTAGTTGAGAACATCAGCGGACACATCACGATCGAAGTCCGAACCGGCGCACCGGACAGCCCTTCGCTCGTTCGAGAATGCTACCCGATTGAACTTCTTCCCAAGCTTCACTGGGGTGGCTCCGGTTCCATGCCCGAGCTTCTCCCGGCATTTTGCATGCCGAATGATCCAGCAGTGGACAGAATCCTGAAGGGCGCGAGTGACATTCTGCAGCGTGCCGGAAAGAAATCGGGAATCGATGGTTACGGGGACCGGTCTCGCAGCCGCAGTTGGGAGATCGCCTCCGCTCTCTGGTCGTCGATCGCCGGCATGGCGCTCAGTTATGCATATCCCCCGGCGAGCTTTGAGACCGAGGGCCAAAAAGCTCATCAAAGAGACAAACTGCTCAAAATGTGAAGGCCATGAATTTGGGTTTCTCAATGAGCAGGACGGCGTTTTGTGCCCGAATGCCGAGGCAGGCGCAAAACAAGCAATTCCTACAGCATTGAATGCCCGGAATGTGACGGCCGCGGTTACACGCCAATAATCGAGCAGAAGTTTTCCGCAGAACTCGACTGCAGCCAATGCGGTGGTGACGGGTGCGTTGAGCGGCCTACCGGGGAACGTGAACCCTGCGACGAGGATGGGTGTTTTGGAACCGGTTATGTGGGGTCGGAAGTCTACTCACTGACTGCGTGGCAGGCCAAAGGCAATCGCCTCGACCCAGCCCGTGCTATTGACAAGAATCATGGCGAAGGGCATAAAACCAAGTATCGCCTGCTGTCAGGAAAGCTCGTTGAGCTAAGGAATTGCCCAATGTGCGAGGACACACCAAGCGACGAGTGTCCTGGGTGTGACGGCCTACGGCGTGTGGTCCAAGTCCACCAAGAGTGCCCAGCCTGTCACGGTGCGGGAACAGTTGACACTGTCGAGGAAGTGCCTTGCGCACATTGCGACGGCGATGGCGTAATCGATGTCGTTGAGGATCGGGACGTCTGGCGGCTCCATGGGTGTCGCAGCTAGGCGCCAAGCCGTGGTTCGGGTAGCATTCCGCTCAAGAATATGATAGAGGCTTTTCTATGCCCGAACTCTGACGATCTCGGTAAGCGTCCGGGCAAGCCACGTAGGCAAAGGCTGGCCGACTGTGCTGGTGGCGGTCACCGTGCAGTTGGAGAAGGAGCCGGGGTATCTGTACCTGCGGCGCACCATCCGACCGAAATTCGTGAAGCTCGGCGCGCCCTACGAGCCGCCGGTCACCAGCCCGGCGCCGCCTTCGCTGATCCCAAGCGGGTTCTACGGACCGAGCCTGCTGGTCGACATCGCTCTGAACAAGTATCTGGATCACCTGCCGCTCTACCGGATCGAGCAACGCTACGTGCGCCCCCACGGCGTGAAGATCCCGCGCCTGGACGATGAGCGACAACCTCGCCCACATCGCGGACTTGGCCTCCCTGGTAATAGCCGCTATGGAGCGGGAGCTGTGGGCCACCGGGTATGTCCAGGCGGACGAAACACCTATCCGCTGCCTGGATCGCGAGCGCCCGGGTGGCGGCTTTCGCGGGTACTTGTGGACGGTGACCGGTCCACCGGGCAGCGACGTCATTTTCCGCTGGCGGAAAGTCGGGGGCTCGAGGTCTTCAAGGATTGGTTGCCGGCGGACTTCCGTGGCGTCGTGCAGCGTGATGGCTGCTCCGCCTACGCAACGCTGGCTCGCAAACGCGGCGCCGACGTGCTCTGGGCCGGCTGCTGGGCGCATGCCCGCCGCAAGCTCCTCGAGGCCGCCACGGCAGGCGACCGTGTTGCCGCATGGTTCGTACACCAGATCGCACTGCTATACGCGGTGGAGAAGAGGGCTCGCGAAACCGAGCTCAGTGCCGTTCTCCGGCAGCGCGAACGTGCAGTCACCAGCGGCATGGTCCTGGCGCGCCTCAAGCGCGCCTGCCTTCGCATGGCCAGCCGAGTTCGCCCCACAAGTCTGCTTGGAAAAGCCCTCTCCTACGCCCTCTCCCAATGGCAGGCCTTGGAAGTGTACGGCAATCGCGGCGACATCGAGATCGACAACAACCAGGTCGAAAACGCCATTCGCCCCACCGCCGTCGGCAAAAAGAACTGGCTCTTCATCGGCGCCCCAGACGCCGGGTCCAAGGCCGCCACCTTTTATACCCTCATCGGATCCTGCCTGCGCCGAGAACTCAACCCTCGCGATTACCTGATCTGGCTCTTCGCCCGCCTGCCCACCGCCACCAATCAATCCGTGGCTGACCTCACCCCGGCCGCCTTCGCCAAACTCCAGGTCGGTGCTGGTGCCCTGCCACAACTCGCCCAGCCAGCGGCCTGAACAACTACCGCGCCATCGGCGCCATGCTCCTCAGGGTGCTTCCCCGGACGGATACCTTCGCAAATTGTTAGCATTGGTGGCGGGCGCTTCCTCGAATTCTTCACCGCCCAGAACCACCAAGCTCTACGACCGCACGGCCGACAACACCACGCTGGAGGAGATTGAACGAATACGATTCTGACGCCACCGCCGTCGAAAACTTATGGTGGGCCAACCAAGCCGGCTTTTTCCTATTTTTATAGCCGGTAAATAAACCACTTGTTCCTGCTTTGACGCGAACAAGCGTCCTGCTCTTACTAGGGCGTGTTGATTTATTCTATTATGTTGACAGACAACAAACTAGAGATATTGTAAAGCTACAATGAAACTGAGTAAGCTTACCGAAGCTCTGGAAGATCCGATCTTCCTTTGCCTAAAAAAATTAACTTAAATCGGTCCGACCGGATTTATGGAAAACGGGGAAAACACAGAATGTTGGAAGGCCTCCACTCGTCTCTGACCATGTCCTCCGGGCCGTCCTTCACCTCCTGCGGGAGGGATGTCGATGGCGGGCACTTCCTTCGCATTGGGGACGTTGGAACACGGTCTACCGTTGTTGGCGCCGATGGGTGGAGGCTGGCCTCTGGACCGAAATTCTTGGACACTTGGCTCGAAAACCAAAAGGCCAACTCCGCTTTGTCGACAGCACCTTCATCAAGGTCCACCAAGCCGGCCAAGGTGCCATCGGAGGATCTAAGAATCAAGCCATTGGACTCACCAAAGGCGGGCACAACTCAAAGCTCACGGCGGCCGTTGATGAACGCGGACACGTCGTGGCCCTCCTTCTCTTTCCCGGGCAGTGCGCT